>OMAG01000053.1_pt1 | contig 58196 bp, 48 predicted proteins | sample 1673781 | NCBI WGS metagenome assembly OMAG01 (sample SAMEA103958127, study PRJEB25191) | human gut metagenome | biome: human-associated habitat [ENVO:00009003]; feature: intestine environment [ENVO:2100002]; material: feces | place: Germany | collected 2013/2015 | reverse complement strand
AATTACTTAGTATTTAATTAATATAAATTCAATATAAAGGAGAGCAATTAATGAAACATTTTTTAAAGCTGCTGGACTACAGCGGTAAAGAGATTATAGAAATGCTTAACCTTGCTGACCAGCTGAAATATGAGCAAAAGCACGGTATTGAGCACAAGCACCTTGCCGGCAAAACACTGGGTATGATATTCCAAAAGGCGTCTACCAGAACCCGTGTTTCCTTTGAGGTAGGTATGTACCAGCTTGGCGGTTACCCACTGTTTTTGTCTGCAAACGATATGCAGATAGGCCGTGGCGAGCCTGTACAGGATACCGCAAGGGTTTTGTCAAGATTTCTTGACGGTATTATGATAAGAACCTTTGAGCAGGCAGAGGTAGAGGCACTGGCTGAATACGGTTCAATTCCTGTAATTAACGGCTTAACAGATTTCTGCCACCCTTGCCAGGTTATGGCTGACCTTATGACAATAAGAGAGAGCAAGGGCTCTTTAGAGGGGCTAAAGCTTTGCTTTATCGGCGACGGCAACAATATGGCAAACTCATTAATCGTAGGCGGACTTAAAACAGGTATGAGCGTTACCGTTGCTTGCCCTGAGGGTTACGACCCGCCTAAGGAAATTCTTGATTTTGCAAAGGAATACGGTGACAAGTTTGGCTTGTACAGAGACCCTAAGGAGGCCGCAAAGAATGCAGATGTAGTTTATACAGATGTATGGGCTTCAATGGGACAGGAGCAGGAGGCACAGCTTCGTGCAAAATCCTTTGCCGGTATTTACTGCGTAGACGCTGACCTTATGAGCGTTACAAATAAAGACTGTATGGTACTGCACTGCCTGCCTGCACACCGTGGCGAAGAAATTACAGCCGATGTTTTCGAGGCACACGCAGATGAGATTTTTGAAGAGGCAGAAAACAGACTGCACGCACAAAAGGCTGTGCTTGTTACAATGATGAAGGACTAATTTATAAATATCGTTAAAATATAATAAGCCTTAAACGGTATTTGGTATTTATTTATGGGAATACAGGGGTTGTATTCCCATAAATTTTTGTAACCGTATTTTTTGTAATGTGTTATAATAGCTACAAAGCAGACTATTTGAATTTAGAAGGTGAAAATATGGCTGAAAGAGTTTTGGTAGGTATGAGCGGCGGTGTAGACAGCTCTGTTTGTGCTTTGCTTTTACAACAGCAGGGCTACGAAACCGACGGTGCTACACTGCGTCTTTTTAATAATGAGGATATTGGCGTAAGCAATACACGCACCTGCTGTTCGCTGGAGGATGTTATGGACGCCCGAACAGTATGCTACAAGCTGGGCATACGCCACTATGTTTTTAATTTTGGCGAGCAGTTTAAGGAGCAGGTTATAAACAGATTTGCCAAAAGCTACGAAATGGGCGAAACTCCAAACCCTTGCATAGAGTGTAACAAATACATAAAGTTTGCCAAAATGCTTGAAAGGGCAAAGCTTTTGGATTACGACTACATTGCCACCGGTCACTATGTACAGCGTGAAGTAGACTCAAACGGCAGGGTGCTTATAAAAAAGGCGGTTGACGGCAGAAAAGACCAGACATATGTGCTGTATGTGCTTACACAGGATATGCTAAGGCATACTTTGTTCCCTTTAGGCTCAATGACAAAGGAGCAGTCCAGAGCCTTGGCAGAGGAGCATAATTTAATTAATGCCAGAAAGCCCGACAGTCAGGACATATGCTTTATAAAGGACGGCGACTATGCAGGCTTTTTGGAAAATACAATGGGCGTGCATACCCCACAGGGGGACTTTGTGTACAAGGACGGCACAGTGCTTGGCAGACACAAGGGCATTATCCACTACACTATAGGTCAGCGCAAGGGCTTGGGTATAAGCTACCGGCACCCTATATTTGTACTTGATAAAAACCCTGACAATAATGTAGTAACCTTGGGCGAAAATTCAGACCTGTTTACAAACACTCTTACGGCTGCAGACCTTAACTGGATTGCCATAGACGCTCCTAAGAGTGATGTTAAGGTAACGGCTAAAACACGCTACAGTCAAAAAGAGGCTCCGGCTACTATACACCCTGTAGATAACGACAAGGTAGTAGTAGAGTTTGACCGGCCGCAAAGGGCTATTACAAAGGGACAGGCTGTTGTTTTTTACGACGGAGAGTATGTAGTAGGCGGAGGAACTATAAGGTAAGCTTTATTTATGCCCAGAAAAGCCTATAAGGCAGAAAAACTGAAAATAAGGTGCATAGGGAAAGCTTGCCCTGTGCACCTTGTGTTGCTTGTTATTATTTTAAAAGATAAGAAATATCGTTTACAATTTGTCCCATTGCACTTACGGCATCGTTTGCCTTGCGTTTAACGGTTTTAGGGTTTTTCTGCATAACCTTGTTGCTTACATAGCCTACTACCACACCGGTAGCTACCACAGCAGCAACACCCTTGGCGACGCTCATTGCATTTTTAGTCATTTTTTTACACCTCCTGTATAGAGTATAGAATGTTAATATATTTTCCAGAAGTAAAACTTCGTTGTTCAATTTAAAACCACTTCCTTTTACTATTTTGTACAGAGAGTAATAATTTATAACAGAAAGGACAATATATTTTATGGCAGAGCTTAATATAGTTTTGGTAGAACCCGAAATTCCTCAAAATACCGGAAATATTGCACGCACCTGTGCGGCAACCGGTGCAAGGCTGCATTTAGTAAGGCCTCTTGGCTTTAGCATTAGCGAAAAGGCGGTAAAAAGAGCCGGACTGGACTACTGGGATTTACTCGATATTACTGTTTATGACAATATAAATGATTTTTTCAGCCGAACTAATGGCCCTTATTATTATTTCTCCACAAAGGCACGGCATATACATTCCGACATTAAATATCCCGACGGTGCATACCTGCTTTTTGGCAAAGAAACAGCTGGACTGCCGGAGCAGCTGCTTCACGATAATCCCGACACCACGGTGCGTATTCCTATGATTAATGAGGCACGCAGCCTTAATCTGTCAAATTCTGTAGCGGTTGCCGTATATGAAACGCTCAGACAATGGAACTACCCCGACCTGTTGTGCAAGGGCAATCTTCACAGGCTAAGCTGGGATGAGTAATTGTGAATAAATTTATAGGAATTTAAGAAATTACTGCAAATTGACCTTATGAAGTATTGAAAAATAGATATTTTTATTATAAAATAAATGTTGTGAAAGGTACTTTCCTTGTTTTGGTAAAAACATAAAACGAAAGACTTAAATATACTTGAAAGGATGTTATAGAAATGGGATTTCTAGACAAAGTTACAGTTGACGATATTAATGTAAAGGGCAAAAAGGTTCTTGTTCGTTGCGATTTCAATGTACCTCTGAAGGACGGCGTTATTACAAACGACAACAGAATTACAGCTGCTTTGCCAACAATTCAGAAGCTGGTAAATGACGGCGGTAAGGTTATTCTTTGCTCACACCTGGGCAAGCCAAAGAACGGCCCTGAGGAGAAGTTCTCACTTGCTCCTGTAGCTGTAAGACTAAGCGAGCTGCTGGGTAAGGATGTAGTTTTTGCAAATGATGATACAGTAGTGGGCGAAAATGCTAAAAAGGCAGTAGACGCTATGCAGGACGGCGATGTTGTTTTGCTGCAGAACACTCGTTTCCGTAAGGAAGAAACAAAGAACGAAGAGCCATTCAGCAAAGACCTTGCTTCACTGGCAGATGTGTTTGTTATGGACGCTTTTGGTTCAGCTCACAGAGCACACTGCTCAACAGTAGGCGTTACACAGTTTGTTAAGGAAACAGCTGTAGGCTACCTAATGCAGAAAGAAATCAACTACCTTGGCAATGCTGTAGAGCAGCCTGTAAGACCTTTCGTTGCTATTTTGGGCGGTGCTAAGGTTGCAGATAAGCTGAATGTTATTTCTAACCTGCTTGAAAAGTGCGACACACTTATTATCGGCGGCGGTATGGCTTACACATTCCTAAAGGCTAAGGGCTACGAGGTTGGTAAGTCACTTGTTGACGACAGCAAGCTTGATTACTGTAAGGAAATGATGGAAAAGGCTGAAAAGCTGGGCAAAAAGCTGCTTCTGCCTGTTGATACAACAGTTGCTGACGGTTTCCCTGATCCAATCGACGCTGAAATCGCTGTAGAGGTTGTAGATTCAACAGCTATTCCTGCTGATAAAGAGGGACTTGACATCGGTACAAAGACACAGGCTTTGTTTGCTGAGGCTGTTAAGTCTGCAAAGACAGTTGTATGGAACGGTCCTATGGGCGTATTTGAAAACCCAACATTGGCTGCAGGTACTATTGCTGTTGCTAAGGCTTTGGCAGAAACAGACGCTACAACAATCATCGGCGGCGGTGACTCTGCTGCTGCTGTTATTCAGCTTGGCTTTGCTGACAAGATGAGCCACATTTCAACAGGCGGCGGTGCTTCTCTTGAGTATCTTGAGGGTAAGGTGCTTCCTGGTATTGCAGCTATTGCTGACAAGAAATAATTTTTATAATGTAAATAAAGGGCGGAAACTTTCCGCCCTTATTGTTAGTTAATTGTTATTTATTACTAACCGCAGTAATCGGCATAAAATTTACCGAGGCAGCTAGTATATATGAATATTTATACTTAAACTATATAATATACGAAAGGAAATTTTTATTATGAATAAAACTCTTAGAAAGGCAGTTATTGCCGGCAACTGGAAAATGAATAAAACACCAAAGGAAGCTGAAGCTTTGCTAAAGGAGATTGCTCCTCTTGTAAAGGACGCTGACTGTGAGGTTATAGCTTGTGTACCATATGTAGACCTATGCACAGCTATTGAGGCTACAAAGGGTACAAATATTAAAATCGGTGCCGAAAACTGCCACTGGGCTGAGAGCGGTGCTTTCACAGGCGAAATCTCAACAGGTATGCTTACAGAGCTTGGCGTTGAGTATGTTGTACTTGGCCACAGCGAAAGAAGACAGTACTTTGGCGAAACAGATGAAACAGTAAACAAGAGAACAAAGGCTGCTCTTGCTGCCGGACTAAAGCCAATTGTTTGTGTCGGCGAGCTTTTGTGGGAGCGTGAGTGCGACATTACAGAGGAAGTTATCGCAAGACAGATTAAGCTGGACTTGTTTGATGTATCTGCCGAGGATGTTAAGAAAACAATTATTGCTTACGAGCCTGTATGGGCTATCGGCACAGGTAAAACAGCTACAGCTGAGCAGGCTGAAGAGGTTTGCGCATTTATTCGTGCTACACTTGCTAAGCTGTATGGTCAAGAGGTTGCTAACGCTGTTACAATCCAGTACGGCGGTTCTATGAACGACGGCAACTGCGACGAGCTTCTAAGCAAAGAGAATGTTGACGGCGGTCTTATTGGCGGTGCTTCACTTGTAGCAGAAAAGTTTGCTGCTATTGTTAAGGCTGCAAGCAAATAATTAACCTTGCTGTTAATTTACGCTTAAACAAGATTTGCAGTGTATCTTTAGATAAGGAGATAATCAAATGAAAAAACCTACAGTTTTATTAATACTTGACGGTTACGGTCTGAATGACAAGGTGGAGGGCAACGCTGTTGCCAACGCAAAAACACCTGTTATGGACAAGCTGATGAAGGAGTATCCTTTTGTTAAGGGCTACGCAAGCGGTCTGGCTGTTGGCTTGCCTGACGGACAAATGGGTAACTCAGAGGTTGGACACCTGAATATGGGTGCCGGCAGAATTGTTTATCAGGAGCTTACAAAAATTACAAAGGCTATTGAAGACGGCGATTTCTTTGAAAACGAAGCTCTTGTAGATGCTGTTAATAATGTAAAAGCTAACAACTCCGCTTTGCATTTGTTTGGCTTGCTGTCAGACGGCGGCGTACACAGCCACAACACACACCTTTACGGCTTGCTTGAAATGGCAAAGAGAAACGGCATTGAAAAGGTTTATGTTCATGCTTTCCTAGACGGCAGAGATACTGCACCAACCTCCGGTAAAGAGTTCGTTCAGGAGCTTTGCGACAAAATGAAGGAAATCGGTGTAGGTCAGGTAGCGACTGTCTCCGGCCGTTACTATGCTATGGACAGAGATAACAACTGGGACAGAGTAGAAAAGGCATACGACGCTATTACAAAGGGAGTGGGCGAAACAGCACAGTGCCCTGTACAGGCTGTTGCCGATTCATACGACAAGGATGTTACAGACGAGTTTGTTGTTCCTGTTGTAATTACTAAGGACGGAGCTCCTGTTGCAACGGTAAACGACAACGACTCTGTTGTATTCTTTAACTTCCGTCCCGACAGAGCAAGACAAATGACAAGGGCCTTCTGTGCCGACGATTTCAGCGGCTTTAACAGAGGAGCAAGAAAGAATGTTAAGTTTGTTTGCTTTACGGAATACGATGTAACAATTCCTAACAAGGAAATTGCATTTAAAAAGGTTTCTATAACAAATACACTTGGCGAGTACCTGGCTGCAAACAACCTAAAGCAGGCAAGAATTGCCGAAACAGAGAAGTATGCTCATGTAACATTCTTCTTTAACGGCGGCATAGAAACACCTAACGAGGGTGAAGACAGAATTCTTGTTGACTCACCTAAGTATGTTCCGACATATGACAAAAAGCCAAGAATGAGTGCCTACACAGTTTGCGACAAGCTAAGCGAGGCTATTACGGGCGGCAAGTATGATGTTATTATCTGCAACTTTGCCAACCCTGATATGGTAGGTCATACAGGTGTTATGAAGGCTGCTGTAAAGGCAGTAGAGGTTATAGACGAGTGCGTTGGCGAAATTGTTGAGTTTATAAAGCAGGTTGACGGTCAAATGTTTATATGTGCCGACCACGGTAATGTTGAACAGCTTATTGACTATAAAACAGGCGAGAGCTTTACCGCTCACACAACAAACCCTGTACCGTTTATTCTTGTTAATGCAGACCCTTCATACAAGCTGAGAGAGAACGGCTGCTTGGCAGACATTGCTCCTACATTGTTGGAAATGATGGGATTGCCTCAGCCAAAGGAAATGACAGGTAAAAGCCTTATTATTAAAGACTAAGCTGTAAGTGCAGACACATGCATCAGCAGGTCTGCTGTAAATATAGCGGTTATGTGCCACAGTGGCAGCCCGGTGCTGCTGCTGTGGCATTTTTGCTGCCTTGCTTTTAGGCTCTGTGTAAATATCCGCAGCAAAACCGTAAATAGATTTTTGGTTTTGTCAAGATGCTACAGCAAAATAAATATTTTTATTTTTTATTTTATATGTTGACATTTGAATTATACAGATAGTAATATTTTTGTTATTTTTTGTAACTATTTTATTGTTCAACAGGCTGTGGAAAACTTTAAATAAGTTATCAACAAGTTAAAAGCTTGTTTAACTAGTGTTTCACGGCTTGTTTTTATCATTATCAACACACTTATCAACAATTTTGTTAGTAAGTGAATAATACAAAATGTATAATGTTGAAAATGTTAAAAACATTTAACAAGTTATTGACATTTGTTAAATGTAAAAAATTGTATAAGTAAAAAAATACTGTTAATGCTATAATCAGATTGCTTATATTAGGAGAGTTTTTATGATTAAAGGTATTAACAGAACGATTATTGAGGTAACAGACACAGGAAATATCTACTACGAAAGGGCACTGCTTGTGCTTAAGCCGGAGTATACCGACGTTAACAGAAGCTTACTGGAGAAAGAGGCTAAAAAGATGCTGTTTTCTATGTCGGCACCATCAGCCATAAAAAAACGCCACGCCATAGCCTACTGGACTATAAGACTTGGCTGTGCCTCTGCTGTAGGAGCTTTTTTGACATTTATTTTTATGAGCCTGTTGTAAAATAGTCAGGGTAATATATTAAGTAACCGTTTCATACAAATTATTATATATTTGTTGAGGTGGTAGTATGGACAAAAAGCTAAAAGGGCTCGAAATTGCAGGGGCTGTTTTTGTTTTTGTATGCGGTACTTTGCTGCATTTTTTGTACGAGTGGAGCAACAAAAATGTAGTGGGTATTTTGTTTGGTGCTGTAAATGAAAGCGTATGGGAGCATATAAAAATTTTTGCTCTTCCCTATTTAGTGTGGGGCGTTATAGAGCTTGCTTTTTCAATAGGGTATTTCAGGCAGTTTGTCGTTGCCAAGGTTTTTGGTTTGTATTTGCAGTGTATATTAATAATCAGCTTTTACTACCTGTATTCCTCAATTATAGGCTGCAGTATTTTATGGCTTGACATTTTAAGCGTGCTTGTGTGGATATGCCTTGCACAGCTGTTCAGCTTTAAGCTTACTACGGGGCAAAGAGATGTTAGGGTGCTTTTTCCGTTTGCATTAGGACTGCTGTTCTTGTTTGGTGCAATGTATTTTTGCTTTACGGCTGTTCCGCCCCACATAGATTTATTTAAAGATCCCGTTACAGGTATGTACGGAATTATCCCGAAAAATATTGATGTTGGCGCATTTTTTATGGGCGCACAGGAGATATAACAATTTTACTGAAATTATTTGCTATTTTTTTTATATGTGTTATAATCAAATATATATGCAAAAAAATAAAATGGCAGGTTGTACCGAATGAAGGAAAATTATATAAACAAAAAGACACATCAAAAATCTGACGATAAAGCTGCTCACTCCGAGGGTAAGCACAGTAACGATGCCCAAAGGTATAATGACATAATAGTAGGCAGAAATTGTGTAAAGGAGGCTTTAAGCAGCGGTAGGTCTGTTGAGTCGCTTCTTGTGGCAAAGGGAAGCAAGGGCGGTGCTACAGGCGTGCTTGTGGCTATGGCAAAGGACAGGGGTATTCCTGTAAAAGAGGTTGACAGCAAAAAGCTTGATTATATGTGCGGCGGTGCCGTTCACCAGGGCGTGGCGGCAATGGCGTCTGTTAAAGAGTATGCAGTTCTTGACGACATTTTTGCAGATGCTCGGCAAAAGGGCGAGCAGCCTTTTATTATTGTCCTTGACGAAATAGAAGATCCGCACAACCTTGGGGCGATTATTCGTACAGCAGAATGCACAGGTGCCCACGGTATTATAATACCTAAAAGAAGAAGTGCCGGTCTGGGCTATACCGTAGGCAAGTCGTCTGCCGGTGCTGTAGAATATGTAAATGTTGTAAGGGTAACTAATATACCAAATGTAATTGATGAGCTTAAAGAAAGAGGAGTATGGGTTTTTGGTGCCGATATGGAGGGCTCCGACCCGGCAAAAACAGACCTAAAGGGTGCAGTCGCACTTGTAATAGGCAACGAGGGCAAGGGTATTGGCAGGCTTGTACGCAGTAAGTGCGACGGCATTCTTTCTTTGCCTATGAAGGGCAGGATAAACTCCCTTAATGCTTCGGTAGCCGCCGGCGTGCTTATGTATGATGTGCTAAGACAAAGAGAGGGCTAATACCCGTTTAATAAATACAGGAGTATAATGACCGATTATCCGTTTTAGAAAAGAGTTGATAATGTTGGATAAGGATAAAGAAAAGAATGGATTTCTGGATAAATTAAAAAAGCTTATAAATACTACGGACATAGATGATATTGAGCAAGGAGAGGGTGAAGAACGAACCCTTAAGGAGGCTGTGGCACCTGCTCAAAGGGGCAGAAAAAAAGCAGCGACAGCTCAAACGAATTTTGATAACGAAAAACAGGATAAAACCCGAAAGCCGTTTTTAAAAATAGTTGACAGCGATCCGCACTTTGACGAAAGCCAAGAAAGCGATCGGCAGGAAACGGCAGTGGAAAACGAAGATGATGTAGAGCTTGTAGGCAGTCACGAAAGGGTTGAACAGGAGAAAAGCAAAGAAAAAAAGAGTGACAAGGGGAAGAAAAGGAAATCCGAGGGTTCTGCAAATAAAAAAAACAAAAAGGAAGAGGAGTCGGAGTATGACGAGGACGATGATGACGCAGACGATGTGTACGAGGACGATGCATATGAAGAACTGCCTCAGGAGAACGAGAAGCCGTATGACCTGGACAAGCTGACGAAAGAACCGGAAAAAAGACCAAGAAAGAAGAAGAAGTCCTTTTTTAATTCAATATTCAAAATAGGACAGGCACTTAACGCTAAGCCTGACGAATATGTAAGCGACGAAGAGCTTTCGGACACTTTGCTTGCTCAAAAGAAGAATTCCGATTCAGAAAAACCGCCTGTAATTAATCAGGAAAACAACCGGCCCAAGGAAATTAAGCTGAGCATTAACAGTGAATCAGTTCCGGAGCCTGCCGCTTCCGACAGCACCGACAGCAGTCGGTCTGAAAAGGATACGGCACCTATAGATGATATTGATATGAGCTTTGCCACAGTGCAAAAGGTAAACGGAAATATATTTATAGAGGGCAACATAGAGCCTATGTACACCATTGAAACCGCCTCCGAGACCTTCAATGTTGAAATAGGCAAGCTTTCGCCAATACTTATGAAAGCCTACGAGGCATATTTAGAGCCGGAGGTGCTGGAGGCCAAAAAGGCTGAACTGGCAAGAAAGCAGGAGGAAGCATTACAGGAGGAAATAATTACCACAGCCACCACAAGCTTTACAAGCACAGCCGATGAGCTTGACGAATCCTTTGAAGCACCTGTAAGCAAGGCGGAGGTACTGCAGGAAGACGAAAGTGACGATAATATTCTTATTGACAATGCAGACCTAAAGGAGGAGCTTGACGGCGAGGAGCAGAACGGAGAAAAGGAAAAGCTAAGCGAAAAGCAGCTGAAAAAGCTAAAAGAAAAAGAAGCGAAGCTTGCGAAAAAGGAAAGAAAAAAACAGCTGAAAAAGCTGATTAAGGAAAACGAGAGAAAAAAATCAACACAGGACAAAATGCTTGGCGAATACGGTTCGCCGGAGGCATACAGCGTTTCTACCGACAATCCTCTTGATGCAGAGCCAATAGAGGATTACGAAACTCCTCAGGATGCAAGAGCGGTAATGGTAGAAATTAATATGAACATACGCAGGCTGTTTTTCAGAACCCTTGTAGTAGGCATTATATTTGCCGTAGCAATGTGTATAGCTGTTATTCAGCGTTTCTTTGCAAATTCCTTTGAAGGTATTATTGCAAATGCAGATATGATTTACTGTGTGTCAAACCTTGTATTGCTGTGTATAGCGGTAGGTGTGTCGGCAGTAACGATAAAAAACGGTCTTATACCGTTGCTTGGCTTTAAGGGAAATTCAGATACGGCGGTGTCTGTAGCTGTGGTTGCGTCGCTTATACAGTGTGTAGCAGCATTTTTTGACAGTCAGGAATTCTACTACGGCGGGCAGTGCTTGTATGTAATTTTGGTGCTGTTTGCCTTAGCGCTTAATTCCTTGGGTAAGCTTATAATGGAGCTGAGAATTAAGGATAATTTCAGATTTGTTGCACAGGACAGGCGTAAGTATGCGGCGGCAATATTAAACGATAAAAAGAGTGCCGAAAAAATGGTACACGGAACAAATGCGGCAGATCCTATAATCGCCTACCAAAGAAGAACCTTGTTTTACAGCAACTTTTTAAAGCTTTCAAGAGCAAAGGATCCAAGCGAAATAATGGCGTCTAAATTTTCTCTTATCGGTTTGGTGTGTGCCGTAATTGTTGCAATAGCACACGGCATAATTTATAAAAGCGTGACCAGTGCGTTCTCGGTGTTTGCTATGGTGTCCTGCCTGTGCATACCGGCGGCCTGTATGATAGCAGTAAACCTGCCTATGAAGCTGCTGTGCAAAAAGGCTATACGCAGTGACGCTATGATAGTAGGCTATCCTGCTGTAACACAGTTTGTTGACACTGCGGCTATTATGACCGACAGCAGAGAGCTTTATCCCAGAGGCTCCGTTAAGCTGGTGGCTTTAAAGCCGTATGTTACATTTAACCTGGAGTCCTGCCTGCTGAATGCGGCGGCGGTGCTAAAGGTTGCAAATACCTCTCTTACCTATGTGTTTTCGGAGGTTATCAGCAGTAAGGAGGACAGCCTGCCATATGTAGACAGCATTAAGTTTGAAGAAAACAAGGGCTTGCTCGGCTGGATAGGCGGTGAGCGTGTGCTTATAGGCAGAAGAGAGCTGTTGGAAAAGTACGGAGTGGAGGTTCCGCCATACGAGGAGGAACGCCCTTTCCTGGATGAACACAGAAATGTTACATATATTGCCAATGCAGGTCAGCTTGTGGCCATGGTGGTTACGGCATATGCTCCCGACGAAAAGATAAAGAAAGAATTTTGCCGTCTGGAGGACAACGGCGTGTCGGTAATAGTTCGCACTGCCGACCCTAACATTACTGCCAAGCGTATTGCCGCAGACTATGATCTGCACATTGGCTCCGTTAAAATATTGCCAAATTCACTGGGCAATATCTGCAAGGCCGCTATAAAGGAAAAAAGCCGCAAGGCGAGGTGCTATATCGGCACAAGAGGCAAGCTGTATTCCCTTGCCCGTGCCGTTGCAGGCTGTATAAAAATAAGATCCAATATAAACATAGCGGTTATTATTCAGGTTTTGGGTATTATAACAGGTGCTATTGCAACCTCTGCCGTTGCACTGGCTTCAGGCGACCAATGTATGAATGCATTTGAGCTTTTGTGCTTTATGCTGTTCTGGGTGCTTGCCGCTGTGTTTGTACCCCTTATTCAAAGGCTATAGTATTTTTTATGAGTAAATTTGTAAATGAATGGAGAAGGCTTAAAATGAAAATTGCACCATCTTTATTATCCTGTGATTTTTCAAAAATGGGTGAGGAAATTGTCAGAATGGACAAGGCAGGAGCCGACTATATGCACCTTGATGTTATGGACGGTGCCTTTGTACCAAACATAACCTTCGGTGCCCCTGTAATAAAGGCTGTAAGAAAATTTACGGATGTTCCCTTTGATGTGCATCTTATGATTGATAACCCGCTTGATTATGCCGATGATTTTATAAACGCCGGTGCAGATATTATTACATTTCATGTAGAGGCAAGGTCAGACATACAAAAGACTATTGACAAAATAAACGGTGCCGGAGTAAGGGCAGGCTTGGTTATAAAGCCGAATACACCGGCAAGTGCGGTTTTCCCGTACTTAAAGGATATTTATATGGTGCTTATTATGACTGTGGAGCCTGGCTTTGGAGGACAATCCTTTATGGAAAATATGCTGCCAAAGGCGGCTGAAATAAAAGCAGAGGCACAAAGGCAGGGGGTAAGCATTGTGCTTGAGGCAGACGGCGGAATTAATGCAGGCACAATACAGCAGTGTGCCAGGGCAGGCATAGACATTTGCGTGTCGGGCACAGGTGTGTTTAAAGCCGACAACCCTAAAAAGGCTATAGAAGAATTAAAAGCCTTAAGCGATAAGGCTTAAGGCTTACGGTACTAAGCACTGTGTTATGCTCATTAGGATTTGCATAATGCAGTGCCTATTTTTTCTATTGCGTTGTTTTCTTCAAGCATTTTTCCATGCTCAAGTATATATGATATAAGTATTTTGTTTGTACTGCGTTTTCCCGAATATTCGCTTATAATGTGCGACATAGCGGTGCTTACAGGACGCAGTGAAGAAAGTAAAAGATGATAGCAGCCGCTGCAGTAAATAAGCTTGCTGATACAGCCGCTGCGGGGCTTTGTTCTATGAAGCTTTTCTATGGCACACAGCATGCTTTCACAGCTGTCAAAGGAAAATACACAGCGAAATTCCTTTTTTACAACCTTATATTTTCTTTTGCGGCTTTTATTTTTATTAATGGTAATCAGTATAAAGCAGCCGCCGTCGTAGGGCATAGCCTCTACAAATATTCCCGAATATCGTGTGTGCAGAGTACCTGTTTTAATTTTGGCTATATCTATAAGGCTGTTAATTATTTTTCTGTTATATGAGCTTTTTGCGTTTAGACTGTTATACTCAATAGAAAGAAGCTTCATATCCTCAAGGCAGAGGTCAAATAATACTCTCTTTTCGTCAAGCTTTTCTATATTCATAGCTGTATTACCTATCCTTTCTGTAAAAAAATAAGCAGTGTCTACTCTATATAATATTAAAGGTACATACTGTTTGCAAGCTGTAATTTTTAGTTGGTAAAAATTTTTATGTATAAAAGGGCTGTCCTTAGAAAAAACAAATATTTTACGGTAATTACCTTGTCGGGTTTCGTATGAAATCCGCTTTAAGCCTTAAACTGATAGGAGGATTTTTTATGATAATAGATTTTCATACCCACTGTTTCCCCGACACTTTGGCTCGGCATGCGGTATCCTCTTTAGAGGAAACCGGCGGAGCAAAGGCTTACGCAGACGGTACGGTAGGCGACCTGCTTAAAACCGCACATACGGCTAATATAGACATTAGCGTGGTGCAGCCTATAGCGGTAAAGCCTCAAAATACACCTACTATAAACTCCGTTGCCTGCAGCAACAACAAAATAGGCGGTATTATTTCCTTTGGCAGTGTTCACCCTTATTACAGCGACTACAAGGAGGAGCTTAAAAAAATTAAATATACCTACAAGCTGAAGGGAATAAAGGTACACCCTGACTTTATGGGCGTAAATTTGGACGATTCCAAAATGGCAGATATGCTTAGCTGCGCCGTAGGGCTTGGCTTAATTATTACTATTCATATGGGCGTAGATTTATCACATAAAAATTGTGTGCACAGTACGCCTAAAATGCTGTATGATATTTTGCCAAGGCTAAAGGGCGGCAAAATAGTTGCGGCACATTCAGGCGGATATTTGTACAGTGACCAAGTCCTTAAGTATCTTGTTAATCAGCCGGAAATTTATATTGACACAAGCTACTCCATAGGATATATGGAGGAAAGCAAGCTCAGAAAAATATACTCTGCTATGAATCCGGAGCATATTTTGTTCGGTACAGACACGCCATGGACAGACCGTGCAGAGTCGGTAAACAGAATAAACACCTTTGGCTTTTCTGAGGAGGATAAAATGAAAATATTTTGTAAAAATGCACTGAAACTACTTGAAATTTTCTGATTAATTTTGTAGAGTAATCTTATGTTAGGCAACTGTATTTTTAAATGTATAAATTGACGGTGCGTTATAAAATAAGTATATAAACTGGAGGAATAAAAAATGCCACAATGGTTAAAGGACGCTGTTTTTTATGAAATATACCCACAGTCTTTTTACGACAGCAACGGTGACGGTATAGGAGATATTAACGGTATTACAGAAAAGCTGGATTATATTAAGAGTTTGGGCTGTAATGCAATATGGATGAACCCTTGCTACGATTCGCCTTTTATGGACGCCGGCTACGATGTGCGTGACTACAAAAGGGTTGCACCACGCTACGGTACAAATGAGGATCTGGAAAATTTATTTAAGGTCGCTCACCAAAAGGGTATAAAAATATTGCTCGATTTGGTTCCGGGACACACCTCTGACACACACCCATGGTTTACAGAGAGCAAAAAGCCCGTAAAAAACGAAATGTCTAACAGATATATTTGGACGAAATCTGTTTGGGACGCACCGCCGCAGTATAGAATGATGGTAGGTATAACAGACCGTGACGCAAACTATATGGTAAATTATTTTTGCTCACAGCCTGCCCTTAACTATGGCTTTCATGAAATAACCCACCCTGAGTGGCAGCTGCCTTGCGACCACCCGGATTGCCTTGCTACAGTAGAGGCACTAAAGGATATAATGCGTTTTTGGCTTGACAAGGGCTGTGACGGCTTTAGAGTAGATATGGCGGATTCTTTGGTTAAAAATGATGACGAGAAGGTAGCTACAGCCAGAATTTGGAAGGGTATTCGTGAAATGCTGGACGAGGAATATCCCGAGGCGGCAATGGTATCTGAATGGTGTCACCCTGTACGCTCGCTGTTTAAGGGCGGCTTCCATATGGACTTTTACCTTGACCATCGTGGCAACGGCTACAGCACACTGTTCCGTTACGAGGTAGACGGTGAGGACAGAAGCTTTTTCAGCAAAAACGGCAAGGGCGATGTTACTGTATTTACCGAAGAATATGTGCCGAATCTAAAGGCGACAAGGGACTGCGGCTATATCAGTATGTTTACCAGCAACCACGACATTCCAAGAATGACAAAAAATCTTGACGAAACAGCGAGAAGGCTTGCATTTTGTACCATATTTACAATGCCGGGCGTACCGTTCCTTTATTACGGTGACGAAATAGGTATGCGTTATCAGGAAGAGCTTACAAGCAAGGAGGGCGGCTTTAGCCGTACAGGCTCTCGTACACCTATGCAGTGGACAAACGGCAAAAACCTGGGCTTTTCTACAGCTGACAAGGAGAACCTGTACCTGCCTGTAGACAGTATGCCAAACGCCCCTACAGTTGAAAACCAGCAGGATAACCCGAATTCTATTTTCAACACGGTAAAGGATATAATAAAAATACGCCATGATAACAACAGCGACCTTGGCCCTGACGGTGACTTTAAGGTGCTGTATGCACAGCGTAACAAGTATCCGTTTGTTTACCAAAGAGGCAGTTTTGTAATAGGCGTAAACCCAAGCGGAAATGAAACCGCCGTAGAGCTTGATGTAAAGCAGAAAGAGGTTGCTTACCAAATAGGTGACGCAAGGCTTGAAAACGGAAAGCTTACACTAGGCGCACAAAGCTTTATTTTGTTTAAAACAGCAGAGTAAATTACAGAAGTAATACAGATATTTTACACAGCCCTGCCGTACTATGCTTCAGTACGGCAGGGCTGTGTTTGGCTGTGGTTGCATTATAATTACAGTTTTGCTAAAATAAATACAGATATTTTTATGTAATGAAAGAGAGCGACATATGGCTGTTTTAAGTGTTAGAAATTTAGCTATGACCTTTGTGGAGCGTACATTGTTTAGCGATGTTTCCTTTGAGGTGGAGCAAAGAGATAAAATAGGATTTATAGGGGCAAACGGCGTAGGTAAAACAACTGTTTTTAAAATATTAAGCAACAATTTAGAGCCTACGGAGGGCAGTGTTAATTACTCCAAGGATGCTGTTGTAGGCTATTTGGAACAGCACTCCTGTAATTTCCCCGAAAGAAATATTTATGACGAGCTGTTGTCGGTTTTTGATAAGCTGATACAGCAGGAAAAAGAGCTTGAGGAGCTGCCTGTGCTTATAGAGCTTGAGGAGGACGAAAAAGAGCGTGACCGCCTTATTGAAAAGCACCTGCAAATGCAGGAGGATTTTGAACGAAACGGCGGACTAACCTACAAAAGCCGCACAAGGTCGGCACTGCTGGGACTGGGCTTTGCAGAGGATGAATTTGACAAGGAAACAGGAAAGCTGAGCGGAGGTCAGCGTTCAAAGCTTTGCTTGGCAAAGCTGCTTTTGTGCGGTGCAAATGTTTTGCTCCTTGACGAGCCTACAAACCACCTTGACATACAGTCTGTAGAGTGGCTGGAGAGCTTTATAAAGGATTTTAACGGTGCGGCTATAATAATATCCCACGACAGATATTTTCTTGACGCAGTAACAAACAAAACCATTGAGCTTGAGCATAAAAAAATAACAGGCTACAAGGGCGGCTACAGCGAGTTTATAGAGAAAAAAGAAAAAATTCTTGATGATATGCGTAAAAAATACGAAAATGACCTTAAGGAAATTAAGCGTATTGAGGGCATAGTAGAGCAGCAGAAGCGTTGGGGACAGGCTCATAATTATATTACTGCCCAAAGCAAGCAAAAACAGGCTGACAAGCTAAAGGAACAGCTGGTAGAGCCGGATGATCAAGCACTTGAAAGCATACACTTTAGGTTTGAGCCAAAGCGTGTAAGCGGAAACGATGTTCTAAAAACAGAAAACCTTTCTAAATCCTTTGGCAGTAAAAAGCTGTTTTCAAATGTTAATTTAGACATTAAGCGAAAAGAGCGTGTGTTTATACTGGGAGCAAACGGCTGTGGAAAAACAACCCTTTTTAAAATATTAATGCACAAGCTAAATGCAGACACCGGCAGAATAGAATACGGCGTAAATGTTGACACAGGCTATTTTGACCAGGTGCAGGAAAGCCTGGATCTTAACAAAACAGCTCTTGACGAGGTGTGGGATATGTTCCCGCAAATGACGCACACACAGGTACGCACCGCTTTAGGTTCGTTTTTGTTTAAGGGCGATGAGGTGTTTAAACAGCTTTCTACATTCAGCGGCGGCGAGCGTGCAAGAGTGGCGTTGCTTAAGCTAATGCTTGCAGGCGGCAATTTCCTTTTGCTTGACGAGCCTACAAACCATCTTGACACAGGCTCAAGAGAGGCCCTTGAAAATACCCTTAAAAGCTATGATGGTACCCTGCTTATAATCTCTCATGACCGCTATTTTATAAATAAGCTGGCAAGCAGGGTGTTGTACCTTGATAAAAACGGAATAACAGAGTACCTTGGCAATTATGACTTTTATGCTGAAAGGTCAAAGGAAAAAAGCAGTGCAGTTACAGCTGTAAAGCAGGGCACTGCGGAAAAGCCAAAGGTAAACGAGTACAAGCTAAGAAAAGAGCAGCAGTCAAACCTACGCAAGCTAAAAACAAAAATACGCAGGTGTGAGGAGGAAATGGACAGTCTGGACAGCAGTATAGAGCAGGTTCAGCAGCAAATTTCAGACCCTGCTGCGGCAAGCGACTTTGACAGGCTTTTAGAGCTTACAAGCACTCTTGAAAAATACCAACAAAGGCAGTCTGAAATATGTGACGAGTGGGAGCAGCTGCAGCTGCAGGCAGAGGAAGCAGAGAGCCAAATGGGTTAAAAACGGCTGTGTTTTGCGTCTGTTTTACCTTGCAAAAGATAAAACGCTGCCGAGTGTTCCAAACAGGCCTAAAATTCCGATTTTTACCGTAAAGCTCGGCAAAATGTTGAAAAGTTGAAAACCTTAGAGAAATTTTATCCTAAAAACTAAAAACCCCTTGACAAGCCTTTGTCAAGGGGTTATACTTATAAAATGCAACATAATGGCAAAAAGTGCCCGATTCACCTATCTGATGAATGAATATTAGCACAGATTTTTTTAAAAATCAATAGTTTTTCGGAAAAATCTTCTGCCGTTAGATTTTAATAATTATTGCGGACTAAATTTTATGAACGGAGTGATACGCCTATGGTAAAAGTCAAGCCTGTAAAACTTGGTAGAACCGAAAGAATGTCTTTCGCAAAAATTGACGAAGTTATTGAAATGCCTAACCTTATCGAGGTGCAGAAAAACTCATACCAGTGGTTCCTAAACGAGGGACTAAAGGAGGTTTTTAAGGATGTGTCGGGTATTACCAGCCACACCGGTACCTATGTTTTGGATTTCATTGACTATACGCTGGATGTTGACAACCCTAATTACAGCGTAAAGGAGTGTAAGGAAAGAGACGCAACATATGCTGCTCCTTTGCGTGTAACCGCTACACTTACAAATACCGAAACAGGTGAAATTAAGAAGTCAAATGTATTTATGGGTGACTTCCCGCTTATGACAGCAAGCGGCACATTTGTTATTAACGGTGCTGAAAGAGTTATAGTGTCTCAGCTTGTAAGGTCGCCGGGCGTATACTACAAAATGGAGTACGACAAGACATCAAAGAAGATTTTCAGTGCTACAGTTATTCCTAACAGGGGTGCTTGGCTTGAATATGAAAACGACCTGAACGATGTTTTCTATGTTCGTATTGATAAAAACAGAAAAATTCCTATAACAGTATTTATAAGAGCCTTGGGCTTGGGTACAGACGCTCAAATTCTTGATTACTTCGGTGATGATGAGAGAATTCGTGCTACACTCGAAAAGGACCCTTGCCACAACACAGAGGAGGCTTTGCTTGAGGTTTACAAAAAGCAAAGACCGGGTGAGCCGCCGGTGCTTGAAAACGCACAAAGTCACCTGTTCGGTTTGTTCTTTGACGGCAGAAGATACGATATGTCCAGAGTAGGCCGTTATAAGTACAACAAAAAGCTCGGCATTGCTCCAAGATTAAACGGTCAAAAGCTGGCAGAGCCTATAGCAGACCCACGCACAGGCGAGCTTATAGCTATGCCTGACGAGGTTATCAGCAAGGAAAAATCACTGCAAATTCAGAACGCCGGCGTTAAGCAGGCCGTTGTCTATGACGCAGAGGGTGCAAGAGTAAAAATACTTGCAAACGGTATGGTTGACATTAGCGAATATGTTGACTTTGACGCCGAGGCAGAGTGCAACATCAACGAGATGGTACAGTTTGATGTGCTTACTGAAATTCTTGACGCTTGCGGCGACGACGAGGAGGAGCTTAAAAATCAGCTTAGACTCAGAAGGCCGGAGCTTATACCTAACACAATTACTATTGACGATATTTTTGCAACTATCAGCTATATGAACAACCTGGCACACGGCATAGGTGTTACAGACGACATTGACCACCTGGGCAACCGTCGTATTCGTTGCGTTGGTGAGCTGCTTCAAAATCAGTTTAGAATAGGCTTCTCAAGACTTGAAAGAGTTATCAGAGAAAGAATGACGCTGAATGCTCAGGATATAGAGGGACTTACACCTAACAACCTGATTAATATTCGTCCTGTTACTGCGGCTATTAAAGAGTTTTTTGGTTCTTCGCCGTTGTCACAGTTTATGGATCAGACAAACCCTCTTGCCGAGCTTACACATAAAAGAAGACTTTCTGCTCTTGGTCCCGGCGGTTTGTCAAGAGACAGAGCAGGATTTGAGGTTCGAGATGTTCACTACAGCCACTACGGCCGTATGTGCCCTATTGAAACCCCTGAAGGCCCTAACATCGGTTTGATTTCGTATCTTGCAACATTTGCAAAAATTAATAAATACGGCTTTATCGAGGCTCCTTTCCGTAAGGTTGACAAGGAGAGAGGCGTTGTAACAGACGAAGTTGTTTATATGACAGCAGATGAAGAGGACAACTACATTGTTGCACAGGCTAATGTTCCTCTTGATGATGAGGGACACTTTAAGAATCAAATAGTAAACGGCAGATGCAGAGATGAATTTGTGGAGCTTGACCGTGAACGCTTTGACTATATGGATGTATCACCTAGAATGGTTGTATCTGTTGCTACGGCAATGATTCCGTTCTTGGAAAACGACGACGCAAACCGTGCTCTTATGGGCTCTAACATGCAGCGTCAGGCAGTGCCTCTGCTTGTTACCGAGTCACCTATTGTCGGTACCGGTATGGAGTATAAGGCAGGCGTTGATTCAGGCATATGCGTGCTTTCCGAGGAGGACGGCGTGGTGCTTAGCGTAAGTGCAGACAAGGTTTCTGTTCGCTATGACTCCGGCAGAATTCAAGACTTTGAAATTACAAAGTTTATGCGTTCTAACCAAAGTACATGTATTAATCAGGTTCCTGTTGTTTCAAAGGGACAAAGAGTTAAAAAGAACGAGGTGCTTGCTGACGGACCGGCTACACATAACGGTGAAATCAGTCTGGGAAGAAACGCACTTATCGGCTTTATGACCTGGGAGGGCTATAACTACGAGGATGCCGTTCTTATTAACGAAAAAATTGTTAGAGATGATGTTTACACATCAATTCATATAGAGGAATACGAAACAGAGGCAAGAGATACAAAGCTTGGCCCTGAGGATATTACAAGAGATATTCCTAATGTAGGCGAGGATATGCTGAAAGACCTTGACGAGGAAGGTATTATTCATATTGGTGCTGAGGTTAAGGCAGGCGATATTCTTGTTGGTAAGGTTACGCCAAAGGGTGAAACAGAGCTGACAGCCGAGGAAAGACTGCTAAGAGCTATCTTCGGTGAAAAGGCAAGAGAGGTAAGAGATACTTCCCTAAGAGTTCCGCACGGTGAATGCGGTATTGTAGTAGATGTAAAGGTGTTTACCCGTGAAAACAGTCCTGACGAGCTGCAGCCTGGCGTAAATAAGGTTGTTCGCTGCTATTTGGCACAAAAGAGAAAAATCTCTGTTGGTGATAAGATGGCAGGCCGTCACGGCAACAAGGGTGTCGTTTCGAGAATACTGCCTATGGAGGATATGCCATTCCTGCCGGACGGTACTCCGCTAGATATTGTGCTTAACCCATTGGGCGTACCTTCTCGTATGAACATCGGACAGGTATTGGAGGTTCACCTGGGCTACGCCGCAAAGGCACTTGGCTGGAAAATTATGACACCTGTATTTGACGGTGCACATGAGCAGGACATCTTTAAGATTTACGAGGATATTCTTGAGAAATCGAAGAAGGGCGAGCTGCCGCCGCCTGAGTCACCAAAGTATATTGATTTTACAGAGTGCTTCAACAAGAACGGCATTTCTATGGAGTGTAAAACAAAGCTTCGTGACGGCAGAACAGGCGAATGGTTTGACAACCCTGTTACAGTTGGCTATATGTACTACCTAAAGCTGCACCACTTGGTAGACGATAAAATTCACGCTCGTTCTACAGGCCCTTATTCACTGGTTACACAGCAGCCTCTTGGCGGTAAGGCACAGTTTGGCGGACAGCGTTTCGGTGAGATGGAGGTTTGGGCACTTGAGGCTTACGGTGCTGCCTACACCCTGCAGGAAATTCTGACGGTAAAGTCAGACGATGTTGTAGGCCGTGTTAAGACATACGAAGCTATTGTTAAGGGACAAAATATTCCTACCCCCGGTGTACCGGAGTCCTTTAAGGTTCTTATTAAAGAGCTTCAGTCTCTTGCACTTGATGTCAGAGTTCTTGACAAGGACAACAAGGAAATAGATTTAAGACAGCATTTTGATGATGATGACGATATTCCTGTAGCTAACAATGCCGACAGCGAATCAGAAGACCTGATGGAGTCAGAAAATGTTATGACCGATATGGACGGCTACCAGTATGACGAGGATCAGGAGGGCGACATTATGGTTGATGAATCGGGCTTTGCCGAGGAAGAAACAGAGGATTTGCTTGACTTCGGTGACGGCTACGGAAGTGACGAGCTTTAATTCGGGAGGTAAGGCATATAATGGAATTTAATACATTTGAATCAATAAAAATCGGACTTGCTTCACCTAAGCAGATTAGAGAATGGTCATATGGAGAGGTTACTAAGCCGGAAACAATTAACTACCGTACACTAAAGCCGGAAACAGACGGTCTTTTCTGTGAAAGAATTTTCGGACCGCAAAAGGACTGGGAGTGTCACTGCGGTAAGTATAAGAGAATTCGCTACAAGGGCAAGGTATGCGAGCGTTGCGGCGTTGAAATAACACGCTCTAAGGTTCGTAGAGAAAGAATGGGCCACATTGAGCTGGCCGCTCCTGTTTCTCACATTTGGTACTTTAAGGGTATTCCTTCAAGAATAGGTCTAATGCTTGACCTTTCACCAAGACTGCTGGAAAAAGTGCTTTACTTTGCTTCATATATTGTAACCGACCCTGGCGAGGGTACAGGACTTGAAAAGCAGCAAATTCTAAGTGACAACGAATACAGAGAAATGCGTGAGAAGTACGAGGACGACTTCCAGGCAGGTATGGGTGCCGAGGCTATTAAAAAGCTTTTGGAGGAGATTGACCTTGAGAAGCTTTCTGCTCAGCTAAAGGAAGAGCTTGAAACAGCCAGCGGTCAGAAAAAGGTTCGTTTGGTTAAAAGGCTTGAGGTTGTTGAGGCGTTTAGAATGTCCGGCAACCGTCCAGAATGGATGATTATGGATGTAGTGCCTGTTATTCCACCGGATATTCGTCCTATGGTACAGCTTGACGGCGGCAGATTTGCTACATCTGACCTAAACGACTTGTACCGCAGAGTTATTAACAGAAATAACCGTTTGAAAAAGCTTTTAGAGCTTGAAGCACCGGATATTATTATAAGAAACGAAAAGCGTATGCTGCAGGAGTCTGTAGACGCACTTATAGACAACGGCAGACGAGGCAGACCTGTTACAGGCCCTAACAACAGAGCGTTGAAGTCACTGTCTGATATGCTAAAGGGTAAGCAGGGCCGTTTCCGTCAGAACTTGCTGGGTAAGCGTGTTGACTATTCAGGCCGTTCGGTTATCGTAGTAGGACCTGAACTGAAAATGTACCAGTGCGGTTTGCCTAAGGAAATGGCACTTGAGCTGTTTAAGCCTTTCGTTATGAAGAGATTGGTAGAAACTAAGGTTTCAGCTAACATTAAGGCAGCCAGAAAGGCTGTAGAGAGAGCTAAGCCGGAGGTTTGGGACGCACTGGAGGTTGTAATTAAGGGACACCCTGTATTGCTTAACCGTGCTCCTACACTTCACAGACTTGGTATTCAGGCGTTTGAGCCTGTACTTGTAGAGGGCAGAGCATTAAAGCTGCATCCACTTGTTTGTACAGCGTATAATGCTGACTTTGATGGTGACCAGATGGCTGTTCATGTACCATTGTCGGCAGAGGCACAGGCAGAGGCAAGGTTCCTTATGCTTGCAGCAGGCAACCTGCTTAAGCCTTCGGACGGCCGTCCTGTTGCAGTACCTTCACAGGATATGATCTTGGGCTCATACTACTTGACGCTTGACAAGAACGGTGAGCCGGGCGAGGGTAAAATCTTCAGAAATGAAGACGAGGCTCTAATGGCGTATGACGCTAAGTATATTACGCTTCATTCAAAGATTAAGGTTCGCCGTACTCAGGAAATTAACGGTGAAATGAAGACAGGTCTTGTTGATACAACAGTTGGTCGTATTATATTTAACAGACCTATTCCGCAGGATCTTGGCTTTGTTGACAGAAGTATTCCTGAAAACGAGCTGAAATATGAAATTGACTTCTTGGTTGGTAAGTCACAGCTTGGCAAAATTATTGACAAGTGCATAAGAGTACACGGTACACAGGTAACATCACAGGTGCTTGACTCTATTAAGTCGCAGGGCTACAAGTATTCTACAATAGGTGCTATTACCGTTGCTGTATGCGACGCAGCTATTCCGCCGGCTAAGAAAGAGATTATTGCTAAGGCCGAGGTTGATAAGGACGAAATTACAGAGCTTTATAACGAAGGTCTAATGAGTAACGAAGAGCGTTACAAGAATGTTCTTAAAATTTGGAATAAGGCTACAGATGATGTTACAGAGGCACTAAAGAATAATATGGACGCCTACAACCCAATTTGGATGATGGCTGATTCCGGTGCCCGTGGTAGTATGTCTCAGATTAGACAGCTTGCAGGTATGCGTGGTCTTATTGCAAATACATCGGGTAAAACTATTGAAATTCCTATCAGAGCTAACTACCGTGAAGGTCTGAACATTTTGGAATACTTTATTTCCTCCCGTGGTGCCAGAAAGGGACTTGCCGATACAGCACTTAGAACAGCCGACTCAGGTTATCTTACTCGTAGACTTGTTGATGTATCTCAGGATGTTATTGTTAGAGAGGACGACTGCGGTACGCACGACGGTATCGACATTTATACTATTTACGATGGCAAGAGAAAGATTGAAGATATAAGAGAAAGACTTCTTGGCAGATATTTGGCTGAAGACTTTATTGACCCACAGACAGGTGAGGTGCTTGTAAGCAAGGAAACTATGATGGGCGACAAGGAAGCAGACATTATCTCAGGCAGCGGAGTTGAAAAGATTAAAATCCGTTCAATTCTTGGCTGTAGAGCAAAGCACGGTGTTTGCCGTAAGTGCTATGGCTCTAACCTTGCAAACGGTATGCCTGTTACAGTAGGTGAGGCTGTTGGTACTATTGCGGCTCAGTCTATCGGTGAGCCGGGTACACAGCTTACAATGCGTACATTCCACACCGGTGGTGTTGCAGGCGGCGAGGATATTACACAGGGTCTTCCAAGAGTAGAAGAATTGTTTGAAAGCAGAAGACCGAAGCACCAGGCTATTCTAAGTGAAATAGACGGCGAGGTTCGCTTTGAAACTATTAAGGGTGCACGCCATGCTGTTATCTTTAATAAGGAAACGGCTGACGAAAGAAGCTACTTGATTCCTCACGGCTCAAGAGAGAAAATCCAAGAGGGCCAGTTTGTTTCAAAGGGCGATATGCTTACAGAGGGTGCTAAAAATCCACACGATGTTCTTGACATTTTGGGTGTTGAGGCTGTTCAGAATTATCTGATAGAAGAGGTACAGCGTACCTACCGTCTACAGGGTGTTGCTATCAATGACAAGCACATTGAGGTTATTGTACGCCAGATGATGCGTAAGGTTAAGATAGATGAGCCGGGCTCAACAAATCTAATGACAGGTGCTCAAATTGATAAGAATGACTTTATTACTGCAAACGAAGAAATTCAGAGCAGAATAGATGCCGGTGAAACAGACCTTGAACTGGCAACAGCTACACAACAGCTGCTTGGTATTACCAAGGCGTCACTTGCTACAGACAGCTTCTTGTCAGCTGCGTCATTCCAGGAAACAACCCGTGTTCTTACAGACGCCGCTATCAAGGGTAAGGTTGACCCGTTGGTAGGCTTGAAAGAAAATGTAATTATCGGTAAGCTGATACCTGCCGGTACAGGTATGAAGCGATACAGCAATGTAGAGCTTGAAGAGAACTTCACTACTCCTACACCGGTTGTTGACCAGGTTATAGAGCAGAATAACGAAGTGTCAAATAATTAAAATTAATGCCCATTATGGGTAATACAAAAGCACAGCCGCAGTTTTAAACGAAACTGCAGGCTGTGCTTTTGTGATTTTTTATTTTTAAGGCTGTTCAAACAGCTGTGGATTCATTCTGCTGTAGTGGAATATGTACTGCTGTGCAATGCCGGCGTTTGTACCAAAATCCTCTGGAGTTAGATTCGGGAAAAGTACCTCCATTGCCCGTTTCATCCATACATCCATAGGAAAGCACTCCTTTTTGCCCATACCATACAGCATTGTACAGTCGGCAACCTTTGGACCAACCCCTTTAATTTTCATAAGTTCTTTTCTTGCCTGCTCAACAGGCATTTTTTTAATTTCGTGTAAATTGATTTCATTTGTTGCTGCCTTAGCTGCGGCATCAACTATATATTTAGCCCTAAAGCCGCTGCGTAAGGGTGCAAGGTCGTCTACAGTACAGCGGCTTAACTTTTCGGCAGTAGGAAAGGCATACAAATTGTCATCTATAGGCTCACCGTATTGACGGCACAGTCTGTCAATAATACCTTTAATTCTGGGGATGTTGTTATTTTGGGATATAATAAACGAGCACAGTGCCTCCCACGGCTCTTGGTTTAAAATGCGAATTCCGGGTGCGTACTGTTGGGCCTCTTTTAAAACAGGATGAAGGCTTGCAAGACTGTCCTTTATTTCATCATAGTCTGTGCCCAAGTCAAAGTAGCTGTACCATACATTTTCAAAGTCATTTTTATTACAGCCTTGCAGTGTTACGGTGGTATCATTTTGAGATATAGTCAGTGCTTTTCCAAAGGCAACCCCACTGTAGGTGCCGCAGTCTGTTTTGCTCCACCTAAAGCACTGTCCGCATTCAAAGGTTTGCTCTAGGTTAAAGGACGAAGCCTCAGTTATAACCACACTATCGTTTTTATATATCATATTCATTATAAAAACTTCCTTAAATTTAACAACTATTTTCTACTAAAACAGTATATCATATTTGTTTATTTTGTGCTACAATAAAAATGGAGTTGAAGCGTAATATTCGGAGGTAAATTATGAAAGAAAATATATGTACCATACCTATAAATGATGTTTTTGCACCAAAATGCGGCTGTCCTATGTGCCGTATGGAAGCAATGCTTGAAAAAAATTATGTTGAATATATTACAGGTGCCGCTATGATGGAGCCTGACATTCGCACAGACACAAACAATATGGGTTTTTGCTACACTCATTTTAATATGATGGTGCACCACGGCAAACGCCTTCCAAACGCTTTAATTCTTGATACACATTTGGACAAGCTTATGACAGAGCTTATTCCAAAGGAGGTAAAGGGCAAACCCGACAAGAAAAAGCTTGCCAAACTGGAGGAAATTCAGCACAGCTGTTATGTCTGTAACAAAATGGACTGGGGTATGAAGCACCTTATGGAGACAATCTTTAAAACATGGGAAAAGGAAGAGGAGTTCAGACAGCTGTATGCCCAACAGCCTTACATATGTATGAAGCATTATACCATGCTTATGAAGGCTGCAATGAATAAGGGTGTAAGCTCAAAAAATTTGCCCGAGTTTTACAGGGTTACAAGCAGTCTTACAGGCGGTTATCTTGAAAGCCTGCGTAAGGATATTGCGCATTTCTGCACAATGTTTGATTACCGCGCTCAAGGTCAAGACTGGGGAACCTCAAAGGATTCTATTGAGCGTTCTGTAGAATTTCTTACTTCTGAAAAGGTAAGTGAAAAATCTCCCTTTGAGGAGGACAACGATAAATAGCCTATTTGCTTTTATGTATTTATTAGGAGCTTTAATATGTTTAAACGAATACAATATATAGATGACCTGGTTATTAATTGGATTGGTCGTCTGCATACACCAATACTTAACAAAATTATGGTAGTAATAAGTCAGCTGGGCACTAAGGGTGCTGTATGGCTGCTGTTGTGCATACCGTTTATGGTTAATCCCTCTACCAGAGTTATAGCCGTAAATTTTTTGGTTGCGTTAGGGCTTACCTCAGCCTGCGGAGAGGGAATTATAAAGCATTTGGTATGCCGTATGCGTCCTTGCCATAAGCTGGAGGACGACGAGCTTATCGTAAAAAGACCTGACTTTTACTCATTTCCCTCCGGTCATACTGCGTCGTCATTTTCAGTATTTGCCGTAGCTTTTTTTAGGTGCGACCAGCCGGTATGGATAGCCATCTTGGTTTTGGCTGTGTTAATCAGCTTTTCAAGAATTTATTTAAGAGTACACTATCTTACAGATGTACTGTGTGGCATAGTGCTTGGCATAGTATGCGGCTGTATATCTATAAGAATAATGGATCAGCTAATTGTGGGCATTTTGTTTGGAAGCTGATTAAATAATATACAGGCCAAAATTACGGTTGCTTTTGCTTGGAATATGCCATAAAGCTATACCATTGCAAAATTGCCGTAATTTTTATTTACAGACAATTTAAAAAGGTCAATAAATTTTAAGGAAAACAGGGTATTAATTATGAATAACAATGAATGTTCGGTATATAAAAAATGCAGTGGCTGTCAGCTTATGAATATGGAGTACAGCCGGCAGCTAAAGTGGAAGCAAATTAAGGTGGAACGCCTTATGAATGTTTTTGGCAAGGTAAACAGAATAGTTGGTATGGACAACCCTTACCACTATAGAAATAAGGTTCAAACCCTTTTCAGAACAACAAAGGGCGGTAAAATAATATCCGGCGTATATCAGTCGGCAACCAACGGTATTGTGGGAGTTGAAAGCTGTCTGCTAAACAACAAAAGGGCAGACCGCATAGCAATAGCCGTAAAAACTATGCTTAAAAGGCTGAATATTTCTACCTATAATCCTAAAACGGGCGAGGGCTTTCTAAAAAATACACTTATTCGCACAGCCTACAACACCGGTGAAAATATGCTTGTACTTGTTACAGCCTACGAAAAATTTCCACAGAAGCAGCAGTTTATAGAGGGAATATTAGGTCTTTACCCTAAAATAACCACAATAGTGCAGAATATTAACACAAGCCCCGACAAAATGATGCTTGGCAGTAAGGAAATTGTGTTGTACGGCAGTGGAAAAATACAGGATGTTTTGTGCGGCTGTAGGTTTACCGTTTCTCCAAAATCATTTTATCAGGTAAACCCACAGCAGACGGAATATCTGTACAACAAAGCAATAGAGCTTGCACAGCTGCAAGGCACCGAAACGGTTGTTGACGCCTACTGCGGTACAGGTACTATCGGCATAATAGCCGCAAAATATGCAAAACAGGTTGTAGGTGTAGAAATAAACAAGCAGGCAATAAAAGACGCAAAGGAAAATGCACGGCTAAACAAAAGAAATAACATCACCTTCTACGCAAAGGACGCAGGTGAGTTTTTACAACAGCTTAGTCAAGACGATGTAGTACCGCCGGATGTTTTGTTTGTAGACCCGCCAAGAGCCGGTTGTAACAGAGAGTTTTTAAACTCGGTTGATGTCATTAAACCAAACAAAATTGTATACATAAGCTGTAACCCCACAACTCAACAGCGTGATGTCAAGTTCCTCACCGACCGTGGCTACACCGTAAACCAAATTCAACCCGTAGATATGTTCCCACATACTAATCATGTGGAAACGGTTGTTCTTTTGTCCCAACTGAAACAAAAGCCAGATGATTACATTAATGTTACGATTGAACTTGATGATGTGGATATAACATCAGCAGAGATTAAGGCAACATATGATGAGATAAAGAAGTATGTGGCGGAACATAATGCCGGAATGAAAGTTTCAAATCTGTATATTGCACAGGTTAAGAGAAAATGTGGAATTGAGGTTGGAAAGAATTATAATTTACCTAAAAATGAAGACAGTAGGCAAACACAGTGTCCGGAAGATAAAGAGAGAGCAATTGTGGAGGCATTGAAGCATTTTAAGATGATTCAGCAGGAATAAAAAGAGTTTGATAAATCGGAATTTGTAGACGGAGGTACACAACATGAAAAAAATCAGCTTAGTGGTTTTTCCGGCTTTAACAATAGTGTTAGAAGCATTACCACTGGGAGCAGTTTGTACTTTTGCTCCATCTCCAACAGAAAGAGTAAGAGAAACATTTTCATACTTTAGTCTTATACCGTTTGGATATGCAAATTTTGCTCCACTTATTACAGCCATACTTACTGTTGTTATTTTGTTGCTTTCGTTGATTTCTTTGAAGAAAGATAGCGTTTTTAACGCCTTGTTTGTTCTTTCGATTATTACAGCAGTTATTTCTCTTATGCCGTTGATGTATGGATTAAACAATTACTCCCTTGTAGGAGCCCTTATAACGATAGCCCTTGTAACAGAGAGCATTTTTGTTAAGGCACAACAGAAATAATGCGAAAAATCCAGTTGATCGAGCTGGAAAATATGAACTTGTTGGAGGAAAAACATCATGAAAAAAGATGTGTTTTTGTTGTTTGATACAGCATGTATATATGAAATAGTATGCTTGAATTATTTCTTAAAATTCACTGGCTCAGAAACAATATTCTGTTCTGTCAGAGGAAGTGATATAACATCGATGGAGGGGTACCGAATTGGAATTGATTGCAAGATATTCAATTCTGGGGAACTGTAGCAACTGTTCTTATCGTTGGAGGAACAATTGCAGAAGATGTGATTACAGGTGGTGGCGGAATTGCAGATGATGCCGCATCATTCTATCTTGCATACAGGTTGATGTTTGGACTATAACAAAGGAGATTTTTTATGTCGTTTAATTCACAGTTTAAACTTATTTTTGGTGAAACATTTCAAACAGAGGGTTTTCGATATTGCTCAAAATTGAATGTTTTTGTTAAAATGCTCAACGAAGATTTGATGGCTTTTTTTGGAGTAAAAACAGCTCCGGCATGGAATAAAGGGGCAAAAGGATTTTTCCTTACTGCAGGAATTATTTCTACCTATCATTCTTCTATCGATAAAAAATCGATATTGTATGCTGGACAGGATTTAAATTCATTCCTTCCACGAAATGAAGCAAGAGTAAGTTTTGAATATACCGAAGATACAATGGAAGAGATTATTTCAGCGACGGCTTTATATGTGAAGGAACGTTTGATGCCTATATTCAATCGAGTTTATGATTTAGATTCTTTTATTGATTTTTTAAAGGAATATTCGATTAATAAATTGCGCGCATGTGATACTTTTGAAGGGGAATCTCTTGTCTTGATTAAAACAGATAACCATGATGATTTTCAAACGTATTTCCAGCAGCATCTGGATGAATTATACGCACAAATTGATGCAGGAAATGTTGGTGATGGCTATACGAAAGAAATGGCTTATGATGATTTGTTTCATGGTATTATCGAAAGTATTGTATATCCTCGGGATAAAGTATATTCTGACAAGAGTTTATATAATGAGGCGCTGGAAGAGGCTGAGAGAAGAAAAAGTGAAAATATGAAAAAATTATATAGCTATCAAATATTGAAGAGCTGATTACTATAGCAATTAATCAAATTGATTTCAATAATGGAAGTTTAGTGTGATTTCTTGATGATGAGTGTTCTGAACTTCATTTTTGGAAAAATTAAGCAATGAAATTGAGGGGCGATTATCTCGCCCCTTTATCTTTGCTTTGATAAGGTCGATTGGCGTTCTGGTTGTCAGACTTTTCCTGATACCTTTTTATTTTGTCGTGTATGGTTTCGAACTTTGGAGTAACTTTCTCTCCGTATGCTTCTTCCCACTTAGAACGTTCTTTCTGATATGCGTCAAAGGCACGCTGTGCAGTATAGAATGCTGTGTAGAAGTCTTGTACTGTTGCAAATTCATGCTCTCTGACGATATTGGATAATCTGGCTTTGAGAGTTCGGATCTCTTCCTCTTTGGTGGCAATCTTGCTTTCAAGCTCTTTTTTCTTAGTAAGTAAATCGTTTTCAGTATGGAGAACTTTATCAGCGGTATTTTTACAGAGAGGTAATGGAAAAGAATCGGGTGCATTACGAGTATTACCATTTGGGAATGACAGAAAATGTGCCGGAGGATTACACCGAAATCTTCTTTGTATGCTTAAGGGTGGATGGCTGTCTGGAACTTCCGGCAACCATAGAAACAGCCTGCCGGACGGCAGGAAGAAAAGTACCGGAGATTGAAGGTTTCCATTTCCACACATTAAGGCATACCTACACGACAAACCTCTTATCCAACGGGGCTCAGCCTAAGGATGTGCAGGAACTGCTAGGACACTCAGATGTGAGTACCATCATGAATGTCTATGCCCATGCTACAAGGGAAGCAAAGCGGACTTCCGCAAGACTTCTTGATAAAGTGGCAGGCAATGATTAAACAACTGAATAATGAAATTTCCCTTGTGATTATCCCATAAGGGCAAAAACAAGGGAAAAGGATACATATATAGAATTTTCAATGGCAGAAAGCCTTGAAAATAGGGGAAAGTTAAGAATGTTAATAGATAAATTTCAGTTTGTGTGTATGGTAAATCTAAACTGTATTTTAGCAATATTTCCTTAGTGCCCCCACTTTCACTATTTGGGGGCGAAAAGCGCCCCCAGAATTCAAAAATGGCTCCATTTTGCGCCCCCGTTTTTGAAATCTGGAATCTAAACAAGATTACAATGAAATCAGAACATAAAAAGTGGTGGCAAAAAGCGCCGTCAAAATCGTAAAGTGGTGGCAGAAAGCGCCACCAAAATGATAAAATGGGGGCAAAAAGCGCCACCACATATAATAAACAAAGGGTTCAAGGGAAAAATCCCTTGCTAGAACGGCATTTGGTTGGAGAAATTTGGTGTTTTGATCCAAGGCTAACAAAGCAATAAAATAATTGCGTTTTTTGAAGTTTGATCAGTTTCTATCATCGGATATAATATTCGTTGATAGAAACTGGATCGTTATGTGTTAAAATTAAGAATTGGAGAATGATCATATGTTAGAAAAAGAAAAATTGCTTTCAGAAATAAAGAAGCTTAGTAAAAAAATTGGTAGCGTTAAAGTATATTTTAATAAGCACAAAACCGGCGGCAATAATGGAATGGGTTATTATTTTGATAAAAAAGATAAATTATGGAAATCTTATGTTTGCGGTGAATATAATTATATTACTTATGAATCAAAGAACGAAGTTGCTGTCATAGAGTATTTATATAATTCGGTTTGCAGAGAAGCAGAGGCACATGAGAACCCGCTTGAAAAGATCAAAATAATTCAATCAAAATTGCAATCTGTACCCGTTTTTTTAAATTCAAGCTCTTGTGGAGCATATGCCATAGGGTATTTTTATGATTCTAAAACTAAACATTGGGCAACATACCACAACGATGAAAGAGGCAGCAGTTTGTACAGTTATTATAACTGCGAAGAAGAAGCAATCGTTGAAGTATATAAAATGGTCAGTGTAGAATATAAGCTTCAACAACATTAATACAAATTAAAATCATAATTCAAAAAACTGAAATTGTCAATATGAATCTGCTTATCATCACGGTACTTTTGATAATACGCATTATTTTGATATTATTGATTGTATCAAAAATGGAGATATAGACAGATTGAATAGTATATCACCCACCGAAGTAACTAAAAAGAATTTTGAATACCTGCAGAACGCATATCAAATATATTGTAAAAATGCAGATAAGGCTGTAAAAGGCATGAATATCGATTACACATACGGATTACAAGGCTTTGCCGAATCGTGGCTTGATATGGAGGGAGGAGCTACCCAGTATGTTACTCCCCTAAGCGGCAGTTGGTTAGAAACGTTTGGCATTTTGAAAGAAATTAAATAATAGTATGTTATAAATGGTGAGCAGTATCTGTCGGTGTATGTTATATATGCCGACAGATGCTGTATCCTTGTTCAGTATAACATGAACATTGTAAAGAATTGGAGAAGATGATATGTCTAAAAAAGAAAAATTACTTTCAGAAATAAAGAAACTTAGAAAAAAAATCGGTAGCGTTAAGGTATATTTTAATCAACATAAAACCGATAGCAGGGGGATGGGGTATTATTTTGATGAAAACGACAAGTTGTGGAAATCTTATGTGTGTGGTGAATTTTATTTTATTACCAAAAAATCAGAAAATGAAATTGATGTAATAGAGCGTTTGTATGATTCGGTTTGTGAAGAAGTAGAGGCACATGAAAATCCACTTGAAAAGATCAAAAAAATTGAACCGAAATTGCAATCTGTACCAATTGTTTTAAATGCCCAGTCTTGTGGATCGTATGCCATAGGGTATTTTTATGATCAGAAGGCTAAACGTTGGGCAACATACCACAATAATGAAAGAGGTAGCAGTTCATACTTTTATCACAACAGCGAAGAAGAAGCAATCGTTGAAGTATATAAAATGGTCAGTGTAGAATATAAGCTTCAACAACATTAATACAAATTAAAATCATAATTCAAAAAACTGTACAAATCCATTGTAGAGCATGGAAATGATCTGGGAACAGCAGTGGGTAAAGTCGTCAAAGCCGCAGTCACCAAAGTATATGTATATACTTCTGGTATTAATCGATTTTTGAGGTTAGCGGCTTCATTCCGAAAAATGCAGTTGAAATATGCTTTTCTCCACATTTTTCAAAATTAACCTTTATAATATCACTTTTCAATTTGGCAAGGGTAACCGTACCCTTGCCAAATTGTTTATGCAGTACGGCTGTACCCTCTTTGTACAGAGCCGATCGGTTTTTAAGCTGCGTCGGTGTAAGCTGCAGCTCCTCTTTAGTATAAAAGCCCTTTTCATATTCGCAGTAAAGTCCTATTGCCGTAATAAATATCAGACCGTAATTTTCTGCCTTGCGAGTACCCACACCGCTTACATTCAGTATTTGAGAAAGATCTGTCGGCTTTTTAATGCACATATCCTTTAGTGAATTGTTGCTGAATATTACATAAGCCGGCACATTTTCCTCCTCTGCCAGCCGATTCCGTACACTGCGTATATAGTCGTACATTTCTTCGTTGTAGCCGTCGTTTTCGCTAACGGTAAAAGCCTTTTCTCTTTTCAGGGTATCTGTCCTTTGGGTACGCATAGTAACCTTAAGCTCACCCTTTAAAATTTTAACAGAGCTGCCGTTAAGCTTGAGTATAGGAAATTTGTCCTGCGTGCGGAAAACATAGTCATTTACAATAAGGTAATTTATAATTTTGTTTACCTCATCTCGAGTATTATCCTTTAACAAACCGTATGTAGACAGGCTGTCGAAGCCGTTATTAATTATATTTTGATTTTTACTTCCTAACAAAATATCCGCTATCATCTTAGCACCAAATCGTTGCTTGGTTTTTACTATACAGGAAAGCACCTTTTGTGCCTCTATGGTTATATTTTTTTCTACAAAGTCACCTGTACAGTTTGAGCAGTTACCACAGTAGCCGCTGTAGGGCTGACCAAAGTATTTTAGTATGAATGCTCTTAAACAGTCGGCTGTGTTGCAGTAGCCGTACATTGCATTAAGCTGGCGAAGCTTGTTTTCAACTATTATTTGGGCTGTTTCAGGCTCCAGCTGACTGCTTTCTATTGATTTTTCTATTAAAAACTTGTTGGTTGCATAGTCCTTTCCGCTAAACAGCAGTATACATTTAGCCGCACTGCCGTCTCTGCCGGCTCGGCCTGCCTCTTGGTAATAGCCCTCTATATTTTGCGGCATATTGTAATGCACAACATAGGCAACATCTGACTTATCTATGCCCATACCAAAAGCATTGGTAGCCACTATAACCCGACACCTGTCATAAATAAAGGCCTCTTGGTTCTGCTTTCTTTCATTCATACTCATACCGGCATGGTAGGGCAGTGCCTTTATGCCTGCCTCTTGAAGCATTTTGCATACATCCTCTACATTTGAGCGTGTATTGCAGTACACAATGCCACATTCCTCAGGGCTGCTGCGTACTATTGACAACAGCTGTGTATCCTTGTTTTTAGGGTGCATTACCTGAAAGCTTAGGTTAGGTCTGTCAAAGCCTGTGGTTATTACAAATGGGTTATTTAACTGCAAAATATGCTCAATATCCTCCCTTACCTCCGGCGTAGCCGTAGCTGTAAAGGCCGAAACTACAGGGCGGTGGTTAAGCCTTGCTATAAAATCAACAATTTTTAAATAATCCGGACGGAAATCCTGCCCCCAGTGGGAAATGCAGTGTGCCTCGTCTACTGCTACCATTGATATATTTATGCTTTTGCACATATTAAGAAAATCCGAGGTTAAAAGCTTTTCCGGTGCTGCGTATATAATTTTATATGCACCTGCCCTTGCCCTCTGCATTGCAAGGGCTTGCTGAGAAGCACTAAGACTGCTGTTTAAATAAGCCGCCTTAATGCCCATATTAACCAGTGACCTTACTTGGTCGGTCATTAAAGAAATTAAGGGAGAAATAACAATGGTAACTCCCTCAAGCATTAGTGCCGGAACCTGGTAGCACACCGACTTTCCTGCACCTGTAGGCATTACGCACAGAACATCACGCTTTGCGGTTATATTGTCTATAACCTGCTGCTGTGCTCCCTTAAAGCTGCTGTAGCCCCAGTATGCCTTTAAAAGCTCAAGCTTTTCCATTGTTATTCTCCCTAAGTTTGAATTATTATCTGTAGTTATATACAGTCTTGACTTAAAACCCCATACTTTTCGTAGCTGACGGTTTTAACTATTTTATTCTCCTCGTTTACAAACACAACCCTTGGTTTGTGCTGTTTTACCTCGTTGGAGTCAAGCTGACAGTACGCCATAATAATAATATGGTCGCCTGTCTGTACACAGCGTGCCGCCGCACCGTTAAGGCATATCATACCGGAGTTTGGCTTGCCGGCTATTGTGTAGGTTTCAAAACGACTGCCGTTTTCAACATCTACTATTTGAACCTTTTCATATTCATATATACCGGCTGCCTCCATCAAAGCAGGGTCAACAGTAATGCTGCCTATGTAATTAAGGTCTGCCTGCTGTACAACTGCCCTGTGAATTTTTCCTTTTAACATTGTAACCTGCATATTTTTCAGCCCTTTAAAAATTATTTTTCTTTTCCGTTTTCAATAATAAAGTTATCTATAAGTCTGGTTTTTCCTATATACACAGCTACAGCTGTAAGAATGTCGCCGTTAATATCCTCAACAACCTTAATATTCGGAAAATCAACCACCTGTACATAGTCAATTTTAGCCAAAGGCTCGCTGTTGATTATCTGTGTAACAGTGTCAATTACGGCCTTTGCACTTTTTTCGCCGTTTAGAACAAGCTCCTTGCCCTTTTCAAGCGCCTTGTGCAGTATTACAGCTGCCTTGCGTTCCTCAGGGCTTAGGTAGGTGTTTCGTGAGCTTTTTGCAAGCCCATCAGCCTCACGAATAATAGGACAGCCTACAATTTCTATGTCAAAGTTAAGGTCCCTTACCATTCTTTTAATAACAGCCAGCTGCTGTGCGTCTTTTTGACCAAAATATGCTCTGTCAGGAGAAGCAATTAAAAACAGCTTTGAAACTACTGTGCAAACACCTCTGAAGTGAATAGGTCTGCTTTTGCCGCACAGCTCCTCCGACGGGCCTGTAATGTCCACAAAGGTTGAAAAATCCTTGTGGTACATTTCCTCGGGTGTTGGGTGGAAAATAATATCTGCTCCGTTTTCCTCGCATACCTTTGCATCTCTGTCAATATCCCTAGGGTAGCTTGCAAGGTCTTCATTTGGTGCAAACTGTATAGGATTTACAAAGTCGCTTACAACTACTCTGTCATTTTCCTTGCTTGCTCTTGCTATAAGACTTGCGTGTCCCTCATGCAAATAGCCCATAGTCGGCACCAAGCCTACAGTAAGCCCCTGCTTGTGCCAAGCCTTTACGGCTTCTCTTACCTCGTTTATTGTATTAACAATCTTCATAATAAACTCCTTAGTATAGCTTTTCTATAATATCATCATCTATTGAGTAGCAGTGCTCCTGTGACGGAAAGCTGCCCTGCTGCATTTCATCTATATAGCTCTTAAAGGCCTCTTTCATAACCTGACCTACATTTGCAAATTTCTTAACAAACTTTGGTGTAAAGTCAGAAAACATACCCAGCATATCCTGGTAAACCAATACCTGACCGTCACAGCCTGAGCCCGCACCTATACCTATGGTGGGAATTTCAAGCTCCTTAGTAACCTTATCTGCAAGCTTTTCCGGCACACATTCAAGCACTACCGCAAAGGCTCCTGCCTCCTGCAATGCTCTTGCGTCGTCCAACAGCTTTTGTGCCGCCTGCTGTGTTTTGCCCTGTACTCTGTGACCGCCTAATGCATTTATGCTCTGCGGTGTAAGTCCTAGGTGCCCCATAACAGGAATACCGGCCTCTGTAACAGCCTTTACCTGTGGGCAAACCTCCTTGCCGCCCTCCAGCTTTACAGCCGACGCTCTGCCTTCCTTCATAAGCCTGCCTGCATTTACAACAGCGTCATATACAGAGGCTTGGTACGACATAAAGGGCATATCCACAACTACCATTGCGTTTTTTGCCCCTCGTGCTACAGCCGCACCGTGGTGAATCATATCCTCCATAGTTACCGACAGAGTATCCTCATAGCCAAGCACAACATTTCCAAGAGAGTCGCCTACCAAAATGGCGTTAATACCTGCTTCGTCCATAAGCTTTGCCGTAGAATAATCGTATGCCGTAAGCATGCTTATTTTTCTTCCCTGCTGTTTGCTTTGTTTAAAGGTTATTATTGTATTTTTCACTTTAAAAGCTCCTTTTTAACCTGTGAATATTTTTGCACATCTGCCTTGTTGTAGTTTTTTCTTTGTGCTATATCCAGTATTTCCAATCCCAATGCCTTATATATAGCCCTTTGGTGATCGTCCAGTACCTCCAGGTGGTGAATAACCGTATCTAGGTCGCCACGCTCTATAGGGCCTGTAAGGGCACTCTCTACATCTGTGTCAAAGGCATTGTTAAGATTGCTAAGCATAAGAGGCTTCAAGAACCGATAGGCCTCTTTCTTTGAAAAACCACACTCCTGCAAAATTTCAACAGACATATTCAGCAAGCCCAGCAAGTGGTTGCTTGCCATTGACGCCGCAGCATGGTACAGCGGCTTTTTATTTTTGTTAATAAAGCACACTCTGTTGCCGTTATAGCTGAAAAGCTCTGAAATTTTGTCAAGAAATATAGGGTGACCCTCTATTGTAAATACAATACCGTTCATATTTTTATAAGAGTCAAACCTATTATTAAAGGCATATACAGGGTGAACACTGCCTACATATGCACCGTAGCTTTCTGCGTCTGCAAAAACATCAGAAGATATTGAGCCACTAAAATGACAAATTATCTTGTTTTCTAATGAGTTTTTGTCAATGCAATCCCATACATTTTTTATTTGACTGTCATTTACAGTTATAAAAAGGGTATTGCTTGCACTTACCAGTTCCTCCAGCGTATCAAACGCTGTGGTGTTACAAAAATCGGCTGCCTCAACTGCCTTTTGGTGACTTCTGTTGTAAAAGCCGGTAAGGGTGTCAAGGTCAGAATTAACAGTAATATATTTGCCGATAGAGCATCCCGCCCTGCCGGCACCTATTATACCAATTTTCATGCCATCACCTCCGTTAAAATGTGACAACATATCTGTCTGATGCAGTTTCTGCAAGAATACTACTCACCTTAAATGATAGCATATAACTTAAATTTCAGCAAGAAAATAGGTTAAAATATTTATAGGTAATACAGGAAATCCTATACTTAGTCTAAAATAACCATATCTTTGTCGGTTATTTTGCGTATAACCCTGCACGGACTGCCTGCAGCAACCACGCCGGCCGGTATATCCTTGTTTACTACACTACCGGCACCTATTATACTGCCCTCGCCTATGGTTACACCACTGCATACTGTTGAGTTAGCACCTATCCAAACTCTGTCTTTAATATTTATAGGCTTTGAGGTTTCTATAACCGCTCTTTGTTGTGGGTGCATACCGTGGCCTGCACAGGCTATGCATACTCCCGGACCTATAAATACTTCGTTTCCAATATGTACAGGTGATGTGTCAAGAATTACACAGTTATAATTAATAAAGGCCATACCGCTGAAGTGAATATTAAAGCCATAATCGCACCTAAATGACGGTTCAATAAATACATTCTCGTTATAATCGCCAAGAAGCTCACCTAAAATTTCTGCTTTCTTTTGGGTATCATCAGGGGGACACATATTATATTTATAACACAGCATTTTTGATTTTTTCTGAATTTCAACGGATTCCATATTATGTTCTATGCAAAATCCCTCTTCACTTTTTAGCCTTTCTAAAAAATTCATAAAAATCCCTCTAGTTATCGAAATTAATTACAGGCACATTATAGCACACAACAACTTTTATTTGCTACAGCAACAATAAACATAGTGGAGGTATATTTTATATTTCCGTTTTGTATATTTCTACATTGGCAGCAAAGACTAAAAGCAGATGATAAAAGAGAGGTAAACCTTATGTTAATGGATTATATTAACGCCTTTTGGGTAGGCGGGCTAATATGTGTAATTGGTCAGATACTTATCGATAAAACAAAATTGACTCCTGCAAGAATACTCGTAAGCTTTGTAGTGCTGGGTGTTGTGCTGACAGCAATAGGCGTTTACAAGCCTATTGTAGATTTTGCCGGTGCCGGTGCTTCAGTACCGCTAAGCGGCTTTGGCTATACTATGGCAGAGGGCGTAAAGAAAGCAATAGCAAGCGATGACGCTTTGGGTATAATAACAGGCGGTGTTACAGCTGCGGCGGCAGGAATAGCCTCTGCAATAGTTTTTGGATGCCTTTTTGCACTTATAACCAAGCAAAGAGACAAAAGCTGATATAAGGCTTTACAGCAGAAAACCCTCCCGATATAACGGCAATTGCTTTTGCTTGCCTGTTATGTCGGGAGGAGTTTTAACTTATAGTAATAAATAATACTGTATTTATAAATATTGGTGCCTGTAAATATTATCACCTCATAGTTTAGGTGCATAAACCCACAAGGAAATAATATTTGTTATGAATTTTTTATTTTCGGAAAAGCCCTAGGCTTTCAGCTCCTTTAGAGCATTCACAACCTGCTCTAAACGCATTGCTCTTGATGCCTTAACCAAAACAGTGTCGTTCCTTTTTATTATGCTTTTTAGGCTGTCAATGGCTTCTGCCACATTTTCAAAGTAATAAACAGCTGTATTGCCGCCCTTTGCACCCTCTGCAATATCAACAGCGTCGTTACCCACTGCCACCAACACATCTACACCCTTGTCTTTGGCGTATTTTCCCGTATCGTAATGAAGCTGTCTGCTGTTTGCACCCAGTTCCTTCATATCGCCTAAAATGCATACGGTTCTGCCGCTGAAATTCGTAAGAGTATCAATGCCGCCCTTAACCGAAACAGGGTTGGCATTGTAGCAGTCGTCAATAACAGTGATATATTCTGTTTCTATTACACCGTCACGACTGCCTACTGTTTTGTAGCTTTCTACGCCTTTCTTAATCTGTGCAGGCTCCATACCTAAATATTCACCTATTGCAACAGCTACAAGGGCATTGGCCACCATATATGTTCCTATAGCCGGTATAGTAACCTCAAGCCTGTTCGTTGGTGTACATAGTGTACAGCTTATACCTTTAATTCCCATGTTATTAATATTTTCACTGTAATATGTATTGTTGCCCTTGTTTATACCGTAAAACACAGGGCTGCTGCCGTTTACAGCAGTTACGGCTGAGAGGTGGCTGTCATCACCGTTTAAAAACACCCTGCCGTCCTTAGCCAGGTATTTAAACATTTCTGTTTTTGCCTTTAGCACGCCGTTTCTGTCGCCTAAATTTTCAAGGTGGCAGTCACCTATGTTGGTTATAACAGAAATTGTAGGCTTTACAATTTTACTTAGTCTTGTCATTTCGCCAAAGTCGCTTATACCCATTTCAACAACAGCAGCCTGATGCTCCTCCTCTAAACCAAAAATAGTAAGAGGCACGCCAAGCTCGTTATTAAAATTGCCCTGTGTTTTGTGTACATTGTAGCTTTGGCTAAGCACCGACGCTATCATTTCCTTTGTGCTGGTTTTACCCACACTTCCTGTAATGCCTATTACAGGAATATTAAACAGGGAACGGTAATATTCTGCAATATCCTTTATAGCCTGGTAGCAGGATTCAACCATAATAACAGGATTTTCTGTGTCTATCTCCTTTTCAGACAAGCTGCATACGGCACCGGACTGAAAGGTTTGTAAAATAAAGTCATGACCGTCAGCCCGTTCACCCTTTAGCGGAATAAACAAGGTGTTGTCTGCCGCCCTTCGGCTGTCGGTAGTTATTGCCGTTATTGTTTTGTTGGCATATTGCGGTTGGGTAAGTGTGCCGCCACAGGCATTTGCAATCTCCTGTAAAGTTAGTTTTTTCATTCAGCTCACCTTGTTGTATTTTTTCAATGATTCTTGTATCAGCTGTTCTACCAAATCAGCATACGCTATACCCTCTGCAAGTGCCTCCTGCGGCAGAAGGCTTGTAGGCGTCATACCCGGCAATGTGTTTGCCTCTAGGCAGTACATTTGATTATTGCCGTCCAGCAGGAAGTCAATTCTTGAATATGCCTCCAGCATTAAAGTGTTTGCAGCCTTTACCGCCATACTCTGCATTGCAAAGGTAATATCCTCAGGCAACGGAGCAGGGCAAATGTCGTCTGTAAGTCCTGCCTGATATTTATTTTTATAATCATAAAAGCCCTCTTTTGGACATATTTCAATAATAGGCAGTGCTCTGCCGGCTACTACGCCAATAGAAAACTCTCGCCCCTTTACATACTCTTCAACCAAAACCTCGTCCTCATATGAAAAGGCGTCTGTCATTGCTTTTTCAAATTCAGCTCTGTTCTGCGGTATGGCAACACCCACGCTGGAGCCGCCTGAGCAAGGCTTTACTACGCAAGGGAAGCTGTTCCAGTTGTCGTAGCTGCTTTTTGAAGTGTAAAGCTTACCCTGTGGAGTAGGTATACCGCTTGTTAAAAACATTTTTTTAGAAAGGCTTTTATTCATAGCCAATGCGCTGCCTATGTAGCCTGCGCCGGTGTACTTAATGCCCAACATGTCAAAGGCTGCCTGTAACTGGCCGTTTTCTCCTACATCGCCATGCAGTGCCATAAAAACTATATCTGCTCTGCTGCAAATATCAATAACATTGTTGCCAAAATAGCAATCAGGATTTTTAGTTTTTCTGCCGGCCTTAACCTTTTCAATGTCCGGTGCACATTCGCCTACACCCTGTATATTCTTAGTAAAATCATAGTCAACATCAAATATGTTTTCAAGGTCGTTACCCTCGTAACCCATATAAACATCCAGCAGGCAAATCTTGTGGCCCTTTGCTCTTAAAGCCTCGGCTACTTTTTTGCCTGTAATTATTGAAACATCTCTTTCACTGCTTATACCGCCTGCAAGCACAACAATATTCATTTGGTATCATATCCTTTCAAATGCATTTAAAGATTTGCACATATGTTTACATTTTATCACACATATTTTCTCAAGTCTATATTTATGCCTACAAATCAACAGTAAATACCCTTTTATTTTTATGCTAAACTCCTATCAAGAAATAAGACTATTAAATTTATATATTTTATGTAATTAATGGGGCTGATACAACCTTGCAGGTGAAAAATTACAAAGAAAAAAGAGATACTCCAAACAGTATGGAATATCCCTTTTAAACAGCCTGTCAGCTGTAGCATTTTGCTTAACGCTTTTATTTGTTTAGGTAAGACTTTAGCAAAACCTCTAAAATTTCATCTCGCTCCATTTTGCTGATAATCGCTCTGGCGTTTTTGTGGGTAGTGATGTATGTAGGGTCTTCCGAAAGAATATAGCCTACCATTTGGTTAATAGGGTTGTAGCCCTTTTCCTTTAAAGCGTCATACACGATTTTTAGGTTTTTCCTAAATGATTCCTCTTTGTCATTGCCCAGTGAAAAAACCATCGTCTTGTCCATACAAAAACACCTCCGTTTAAATTTAATATAGCTTACAGCTAATATATACCATAGTTAAATATTAGCACAGCAAATGGCTACTGTCAACAGCCGAAAAGTTATGAAACTGTTAATTTACACATAACTTAATACCGCAAAAGGACGAATTATGCAACATATGGCATTATGCTCTCAGCTTTACTCCTGCATTCTTAAGGTTTTCCATTACCTTGTCCATTACAGCCTGAACCTCCTCCATAGAAAGGGTCCTTTCGTTTGAAGAAAATTCAAACCTTACTGTAATGCTGTGGATAAGCTCTGTGTCGTAGGTGTCAACAATTTTTGTGTTTTTCAGAATGTCACAGTCAACGCTTGTCCAGCACTGCTTTAGCTTTCCAAAGTACATATCTTTGCCTAAAATCAGGCTTAGGTCGTATGTCATAGTAGGGAACTTAGACGGCTCGCTGTAGGTAATACCGGCACTGCTTACAGAAGCAAGCTTATTTACATCTATTTCGGCAAAAACAATATTTGCTTTTTTGTCTATTTTTTTGCTTACTACAGGGTGGGCAATAGCCATAGTACCTATTGTTGTACCGTCAAGAATAATCTTGTTTAGGTTTACAGGGTGCTCATAGCTGTGAACAGCCGCTGTTTCTTCAAAGGTAAGCTCCTTGTGCTTTAGGTCATCTGCAATTACCGCAAGCATATCACGCAGACCTATATAAAGCTCTCTTATATTCTTTGTTTTGCTAAACAGGGTTATTGCAAGCATCTTCTTTTCATTGCATTTATTGTCGCTGTTTAATCCGTCAACAACTCTGCCAATTTCAAAAATACCAAAGTCAGGTGCAAAGCCGGTGTTTGACTTTACCTGGCACAGCTGTGTAGGAATCATTGATTTTCTTATGGTTTCAATGTTAGGGTTTGTTGCGTTGGCAAGCTTAACATTTTCCTCTACAGGAATACCAAGTGCCTTTTGCTCGTCATTGTATGCCCACACATAAGAGTGCACCTCGTGTAGTGAGTATCTCTTAACAAGAATATCCTTTATTTTTTCTTCGTCACTCTTCACAGCGTCCATTCTAATAGGGTAAAGAGGTGTGCGTGTTGTGTGGATTTCAAAGTTGTCATATCCGTAAATTCTTGTAATTTCCTCAATAATGTCGGCTTTTATGGTAACATCCTTTGTGGCTCTCCATGACGGTACCTCTACTGTAAAGCTGTCGCCCTTTAGGTCTGCTTTAAAGCCAAGTGAGGTCAATGTGTCTACAATTCTTTCATTGCTGATTTCAATGCCTGTATATCTGTTTACAAAGGCCTTGTCAAAGGTCAGTGTAATAGCGTCGTAGTGGTAGGCATATTCGTCAGTCAGCGATGATACTACATTAATGCCGCTGTCATATTTTTTCAGCAGGTAAACAAACCTTGCTATGGCTGTAACTGTCATTTCAGGGTCAAGTGACTTTTCGTATCTCATTGAAGCGTCTGTTCTGTGTGAAAGCCTTACTGTAGACTTTCTGATAGATACAGGGTCAAAGGTAGCAGACTCAAGTGTAAGTGTGGTTGTATCGTCTACAATTTCAGAATCAAGTCCGCCCATTATACCGGCAATGGCAACAGGTGTGTTGTCGTTGCATATCATAAGGGTGTTTTCGTCTATGTTTCTGTCTACGCCGTCAAGTGTTTGGAAAGTAAACGGCTTGTCAAAACGCTTTATTCTTATTTTACCTACCTTGCGAGAGTCAAAGGCGTGCATTGGCTGTCCCATTTCAAGCATTAGGTAGTTTGTAAGGTCTGCCAAGAAGTTTATGCCACGCATACCGCAGTAGTGCAGTCTTATTCTTAAATTAACAGGGCTTACATTTCTGCTTATGTTTTCAACCTGCAGACAAGAGTACCTTTGGCAAAGCTTGTCCTCTATTTTCATATCTATTTGAGGCAGACTGCTGTACTGTGACAAATCGTCGATGTCAAGCGGCTTTAAAGGTCTGTTAGCCAGTGCGGCAAACTCTCTTGCGATGCCGTAGTGTCCCCACAGGTCAGGGCGGTTTGTAAGGGATTTGTTGTCTACTTCAAATACTATATCGTCAATATCGTACAGCTTTTTAATGTCTGTACCGTTTGCAACATCTTCTGTAATATCCATAATGCCGGAGTTGTCTTCTGAAATGCCTATTTCAGCCTCAGAACAGCACATACCGTATGACATAATGCCGGCAAGTGGGCGTGGGGCAATTTCTATCTCACCCAGTCTTGCACCAACCTTTGCAAAGGCTGTTTTCATACCAAGTCTTACATTTTTTGCACCGCATACAACATCGGTAAGCTCGCTTTCGCCAATATCAACCTTGAGCAGGTGCAGCTTTTTGGAATCCGGATGATTTTCTATAGACTTAACCTCAGCCACTACTACGCCGCTTAGGTCAGAACCCTTAAAGAAAATATCGTTTTCAACCTCGGCAGTAGAAAGTGAGAATTGATGTATTAGCTTAACCTTGTCAAGACCGCTAAGGTCAACAAAGTCCTGAATCCAGTTCATTGATAAAAACATTTTAAAATCCCCTCTCTTACTTATCGTCGGTAAACTGTGACAAGCTCTTTAGATTGCCGCTGTTTAAATCTCGAATATCCTTAACGCCGTACTTCATCATAGCAAGTCTTGTTAAGCCCAGTCCAAAAGCAAAGCCTGTGTACTTTTCAGGGTCTATGCCGCCCTCTTTAAGAACCTCAGGGTGAATCATACCGCAAGGGCAAAGCTCCAGCCAGCCGCTGTGCTTACAGGAGGCACAGCCGTCGCCGCCGCAAATTAAGCAGCTTATGTCAAGCTCAAAGCCCGGCTCCACAAATGGGAAAAAGCCCGGACGAAGCCGCACCTTAATATCCTTTTGGAAAACCTCTGAAAGCATGGTTTTCATAAAGTAAATAAGGTTAGAAATGCTTATGTCCTTGTCAACCATTACACCCTCCATTTGGAAAAAGGTGTTTTCGTGGCAGGCGTCTGTAGCTTCGTTTCTAAAGCATCTGCCCGGAAATATAGCCTTAATAGGAACATTATTTTCAATTAAATTCTTGCCGTACTTTTTAAGAATAGCATTCTGTGCGGCAGAGGTCTGCGACTTTAGAAGCTGACCGTTTTCAAGATAGTATGTATCCTGCATATCACGGGCAGGGTGGTGCTTTGGTATGTTAAGCGACTCAAAGCACTCGTAATCTGTTACAACCTCCGAATAGTCCTCAACCGTAAAGCCCATAGTACGGAAGATTTCTTCGCACTGTCTTTGTACCAGTGTAATAGGGTGGTATGAGCCTCTTTGCAGGTCAGCCGGTGTAGTAACATCTATTTTAGGCATTGCCGCAATTTCCATCTGAATTTCTTTTTCCTTTAGCTCGGCTGTTTTTTCTTCTATACTTTTTGCAACAGCACCCTTTAGGTCGTTTACTCTTTTGCCAAAGTCTTTTCTTTCTTCATTTGAAAGGTCCTTCATAGCCTTTAGCAGTCCTGTAACGCTGCCCTTTTTTCCCAGATAAGAAACCCTTACCTTGTCAAGCTCTACAAGGTTATGGATTTTTCCAAGCTCATTTTCAAGGTCTTGTTTTAATTTAAGAATTTTGTCGTCCATCGTTACCTCCATAAAATAAAAAATCCCCCGCAAAGCCTTGGGGCGAAGCATAAACATAAAAAGCTCCGTGGTACCACCCAAATTTTTGCCGGGAAGCAAACACTCCTGTAACCTTTAACGGTGTCAGCCGTCTGCCCCTAGTGTAGGTTCAGGGCAGCCACTCAAAAGTGAAATTCATACAATGCCATTGCAGACGGCTTACAGCCAAGGCCGCCCTCTCTAAAGCAAAAAAAGCAGTGTACTACTTTGCTTTGTCATAGTGTTTTAAACGGGAATTTACTTTGATAATAATATAACATTCATATTAAATTTTTTCAAGGGGTATTTGCCGACTTTTATGGCGAATTTTAAAATATGCACCAATGTAAAGAAAAGCCCCCAAAGAACTGGTACTTCTTTGGGGGTCATTTGTTTCCAAGTTGGAACAACCTTTATAACTTGTAACAATTATATCATATGCAAAAGCTAAATGCAATATGCATTATTAACACAAACTAAGCTTATTTCACAGACAGCTTTTTGCTTTTTAGTCAGGGTTAGCCCTGTGCCTAATAAAAACTGTTTGTTATTTACAAATGGGAATGTGAATATTACATAAACTTTTGTTATTAATGCTTGATTTAGTTAATTTTAAATGTTAGAATATTGTTAAATACAATAGATTTGACAGGAGTAATATTATGGACTCTTATATTGAACAGCTTGTAGAGCACAAGCAGGATTACCGAGATTTTTTAATTAAGGTGGTTATGATTTTAAGTATTTTCGCAATTTTATCGCTGGGCGTGCTTTTTGGCTTGATGGTAAACGCCTACCTTATGGTTGTAGGATTTTTCATAGCGGTATTTGACATTTACTTTTGCTGGTATGTTATTTCCGGCAGGCGTGTAGAGTACGAATACACCGTAACAAACAACAATCTTCAAATTGACAAGGTTATGGCTAAGCGCAGACGCAAAGAGGTTCTCAGCATTGATATTAAAAAAATTGAGGGCTTTGACAAAATAACAGAAAACCGCTTAAACGCCAAAAAATGCAACAAGGTGTTTTATTTGGGAACATACGAGGACGACCCAAGCCAACACCGCTTTATTGTGCAAACTAAAAATTACGGCAGAATAATGGTTGTATTTGCACCAAATGAAAAGGTGCTTAACGAAATCAAAAAGCACCTAAAGCCGGAGGTAAAAATCGAAATGCTTAAGGCTGCATCACAAAAATAAGCGTTATTGCAGTGCATGGGCTTACAGTGGTGTATTACGGTTTAAATTAAATTTTCAAGGAGGTTAGTTGTATGAAAATATTAACCTGTGAGCAAACAAGAGCCTTAGAAAGGAATCAAATAGAAAGAGGCTCTACATATTTTCAGCTTATGAATAACGCCGGCGTACAGGTTGGCAAAACTCTTATTTCACAAATGAAGGCAAATTCACGCAGTACTGTTGCTGTGCTGTGCGGAAAAGGAAACAACGGCGGTGACGGCTTTATTGCCGCACAATACTTGTGTTCACAGGGAATAAGGGCCTATGCACTTTTAGTTGACGGCGAGCCTCGCACAGAAGACAGTATGCAGGCTATGGAGCAGGCGGAAAGCGGCGGGGTAGAAATTGTACGCATATGGGAGTACAGCCAAAGGGTAAAGGATATTATTTCAACCGCCGACTATGTTATTGACGCAATATATGGCATTGGCTTTAAGGGCGGTTTAAGCGACAATATAAGAATAATTGCCGACCTTGTAAACAGTACCCACAGCAGGGTGCTGAGTGTGGATATTCCAAGCGGTGTAAACGGTGACACCGGCACGGTAGGAAACACAGCCTTTAGGGCAGAGCTGACACTTTCGTTTTCAACGCTGAAGCCGTGCCATGTGCTGTATCCGGCTATGGATTACTGCGGAAAAACTGTTGTGGCACAGGTAGGTATAAATAAGGGCGTTATATATGACAGTCCGTATCTTACAGAAACTATTGACGGCAGCCGCTTAAGAAGCTTTTTGCCTAAAAAAGAGGTGTCCGCCAACAAGGGCACTACCGGCACACTTACGGTTGCCTGTGGCAGCTACGGTATGATGGGTGCCGCACAAATGTGTATTCAGGCTGCACTGCGAAGTGGTACAGGCTTGGTAAAAAGTATTTTGCCGTCTAACTTGTACCCGATATTGGCAAATAACATTCCTCAGGCTGTGTTCTTTCCGTACACCGGCACCGACACTATTGATATGCTGAAAAAGAGTATGGAAAAAACAAAAGCTGTTGTAGCAGGCTGCGGGCTTGGCACAACAACTAAGTCTAAGGAAATTACAGAATATATTATACACAACAGCACTGTACCTGTAGTGCTTGACGCTGACGCATTAAATGTTATATCCGACAATATAGATATACTAAAGGAAGCAAAGTCGCAAACCATAATTACGCCTCATCCCGGGGAAATGGCAAGACTGCTGGAAACCAATGTACCAATGATACAGAACAACAGGCTGACCGTTGCAACGGAATTTGCCAAAAGATACAATGTAATTGTGGTGCTTAAGGGTGCCTACACTGTTGTTGCACACCCTAACGGCAGGTCTGTGGTAAACCCTACCGGCAACAACGGTATGGCAAAAGCAGGCTGCGGCGATGTTCTTGCCGGTATTATAGGCAGTTTAATTTCCCAAGGTGTTTCGCCTTTTAATGCCGCCGTAAGCGGTGTGTACTGCCACGGCTATGCAGGCGACCTTGCAAGAGAGAAATTTGGCAGTATGGGTATGCTGTCTACAGATATTATAGATATGCTGCCAAAATGTATGCAGGATATTTACTTAGTTGATTGATTCTACAGCAGCATTTTAATTGCTGTAATTAGGTAATATAAAAGCACTAAACACATTCAGTTATTGCCTCCCCGCAGTCCCTGTCGTATTGCTCGGCAGGGACTGTGGTCTATACTACAGAAAGCTATCGGGAGATTTTGTTATGAAAAATGTAGGAATTACAGCCTGCTCAAACGGGCTGAAAAAAGAATCCGTCCCAAATTATCGGCGGCTTATACAAACATTGCAGGACTTTGGCTGTAATGTAAAGGAAAGCAGCTGTATTTTTGAAAAGGACAGTCCTTTTTCCGGCAGTGGTGAACAAAGAGCCTGCCAGCTTATGAAGCTGTTTTCGGATAACGAAACGGAAGAAATATATGATGTGTCCGGCGGAGATATGGCAAACCAGGTGCTTGATCTCCTTGACTATAACAAAATTGCTAAAAGCAAAGCGACCTTTTGGGGCTACAGCGACCTTACAACGGTAATTAACGCACTGTACACAGCTACAGGAAAAAGCAGTGTTTTATACCAAATAAGGAACATAGTTTCAGAGTATGGCAAGCTTCAGCAGCGGCGTTATTTAAACAGAGATGAGCTTTTTAATATATCATATAGCTTTATTCAGGGCAGCTATACAGAGGGTGTTGTTGTAGGCGGAAATATACGCTGTTTCTTAAAGTTGGCCGGAACAAAATACTTTCCAAGCCTAGAGGGTAAAATCCTGCTTTTGGAGGGACTGGGCGGTCAGGTGCCGCAAATGGTAACCTATCTGTCACAGCTAAAGCAGTTGGGTGCGTTTAAAAAGGTAAACGGTATATTGCTTGGCACATTTACAAAAATGGAGGAAAATAATTGTAAACCTAATATGGAGGAGCTGGTTAAGCTGTATGCCGGCGAAAGCATTCCCATTATAAAAACACCCGATATTGGACATAACAGCAACGCAAAGGCAATTAAAATAGGCGAAAAACATATTTTTAAAATTTAATTTTAAACACAATTCGGCACAGTCTGTGCTTGCTTTTAATTTTTTGCGGCTGCACACTGTATTTGCAAAGAATTTTTTGTATATTCTCCGAATCCTTCCACATAATAACATCACATAGAGATAAAATCACTGGCACTTAGTAACTAAAGTAATTTTATACGAAAAATTTATATATGAATTTTACCGGAGGATATTAGCTTATGAAAGCAACAGGAATTGTCAGAAGAATAGATGACTTGGGAAGAATAGTAATACCAAAGGAAATACGACGCACACTGCGTATTCGTGAGGGCGACCCGCTGGAAATATACACCGATACAGACGGGGAGGTTATTTTTAAAAAATACTCGCCTGTAGGGGAGCTAAGCAGCTTTGCCGCTGCCTATGCCGATGTTATAAGTAAGGTAGGAGGTACGGCAACGCTTATAAGCGACCGTGACCATATTGTGGCGGCGTCTGGAGTATCTAAAAGAGAGTTTTTAGAAAGAAGAATTACCTCTGCCGTAGAGGAGCTTATGGAAAATCGCCAAAGCTACAATTCGGGAGAAGAAAGGTTTAACCTACAGCCTGTAGAGGGGGTAGAGTCAAGGGCTATGCTTGTGTACCCTATTATAGCCGCCGGTGATGTTACCGGCAGTGTGGTTATGTTGTGTTCAGACGAAAAAACAACACCTACAGAGTCAGACCTAAAGCTGGCACAAAGTGCATCATCATTTTTAGGTAAGCAAATGGAAGAATAAAAAGTATGCAGGCAGTTCAGATAATGTTCTGCCTGCTTTTTGTGGTTTAGGGCTGCAGCTTTTAAAGAGTGGGCAGTATGTATGCACAGCAACAACGGTTTGTTAAAGCAGGACATAATAAAAAATGGAATTTTCGGGTGCTGTGTAAAGGCTGTTTAAAAATTATACAGCTTATGGTATTATAGGTACAGAGCTATCAAACATAATTTTAATTGGTGATAATATGGGTATTGCAGAAAAAATACTAAACATTGGCAACACAAAAAGCAGTAAGCCTCAATATGTAATTAATATTGAAAACGAAATTTGGCTTGCGTTTGCACGGGAAATTTTACACTGGAACGACAGGGACATATATGTGGTATCCTTTTTTGTAGACTTTGACCTTGACAACCAAAAGGATGTACGCCTGCACTTTGGGTATAATACAGAAAGCCAGTATAAGCACGAGCAGTGCTATGACATTGACAACGAAACAATTAGGTGGAATTATAACTTTTGGCTTCAAAACGAAACCTTTTGCTTTGGTGAGGACGACATTACGGACGGACTTATTAAGTACTGGATAAAGCAGGAAAAGCTTACCGAAGAAAACACTGTGGAGGAGCTGGTTAAAAAAATTGTCTGTGCTGTAAGGGAAATACACAAGTGCGGCATATTGAAGAAAAAATTCGGCTCGGAATTGCCTATAATAATACATACTAAAAACTACTATGAGGGGATAGCTGCGGTAAATATAGATGCAAACGGAGAGTACCTTAATCCCGGCTTTGTTGAATATTGTCTGCGGGACTTTGAGGAGTAAATTTACTGTTGAATAAATACTGAAAAAACGCCGGCTGATCTGTCACAATCAGTCGGCGTTCTGCTATATTCCCTCAATCTCAACATTGTAGTACTGCATCCAAAAATCTATTTGCAGTAAATATGCCAATATTTGCGGTGCACGCATTAGCTGGCCATACCAAGGAGAGCTTATTTTCTCAGGGTTTTCTATTATATTATTTACTGCGTTTTCATCTAGGAAGCAGGTTATAGGGCTTTTGGCTTTTAACTGCTTTTTCATTGCGTCGGCCACCAGCCTAAAGTAAACAGGATTGTAAGTCTTTGGGTATGGACTTTTCTTTCTCCATACTATTTCCTTTGGAAGTATACCGTCTACAGCTGTACGAATTATACCCTTTTCTCTGCCGTTTAGTGCCTTTAGACTCCACGGCATATTATAGGCGTACTCTACAAGTCGGTAGTCGCAGAAAGGCACTCTTACCTCAAGTCCGCTGTACATACTGCACCTGTCTTTGCGGTCAAGCAGGCCCTGCATAAACCAGTTAAAGTTCAGCACAAACATTTCTCGCATACGGGCTTCCAGCTTGCTGTCGCTTGGCAGCTTATCAACATTCCTAACGGTTGACAGGTACCTCTCCCGTACATATTCCTCGCCCTTTGGCAAAAGTCCTTTTTTCAGTACACTGCGGCGTATGTCAACACTGCGTGACCATGGGAAGGTTTCCTCAAACAGAATATCCTTGTTGTGGTACCATGGGTAGCCGCCGAAAAGCTCGTCGGCACATTCTCCCGAAAGTGCAACGGTAAAGTCCTTTTTTACCTCCTTGCAGAACAGTAAAAGCGACGAGTCTACATCAGTCATAGCCGGTAAATCTCTGGCTTTTACGGAATCGTACAGTGCATAATAAAGACTGTGGTTATCCAGTATAACATTTTTATGGTTAGTACCGGCAAAATCACTTATAAGCTTTATAAAGTCGCTGTCGGAATTTGGCTGAAACAGGCTTTTCTTAAAGTATTTTTCGTTATCCTTGTAGTCAACCGAATATGTGGTTAATATACCCTTGCCGCTTTTTCTGTAATAGTCGGCCGATACGGCACTTATTATGCTGGAATCCAAACCGCCGGATAAAAATGTACAAAGGGGTACATCCGAAACCAGCTGTCTTGTTATGGCGTCCTTAAGCAGAAAACGGGTGTATTCTATGGTTTCGTCCTTGCTGTGAATATGCGGCCTTGCCACCAGCTTAAAATATTTACGCTTTTTCAGCACACCGTCTTTATAGGAGGCACATTCACCGGGCAAAAGCTCCTCTACATTTTTGAAAATGCCTTGCCCTAAGCTTCTGCCGGGGCCTATAAAAAATACATCCATTAGTCCCTGCTCATCAACCACAGGCCTTACCTTAGGACACCTTAGCAGAGCCTTTATCTCCGAGCCAAATACAAGTCCGCCCTTGTAGTAGTAATAGAAAAACGGCTTTACGCCTATTCTGTCTCTTGCTATAAACAGCTTTCCCGTAGTGTGTTCATATATCGCAAAGGCGAAAATGCCGTTTAGCTTTTCCACACAGTCTTCACCCCAGTGTAAATATGCCGTAAGCAAAGCCTCTGTGTCTGAATGTGTGTCAAAGCTGTAGCCTGCCTGAGTAAGCTGTTCTGTAAGCTCCTTTGTATTGTAAAGCTCGCCGTTGTATACAAGGGTGCATTTTCTGTGTTTATCCTCTTTCGTCATCGGTTGTACTCCGCCTTGAGGGTCAATAACCGTTAATCTTCTGTGCATAAGGCATACTGTATTGTCACTGCTTAAAAACACGCCCTCTTGGTCGGGGCCACGGCTTTTCATTGTGGCAGACATACTGTTTATTACCTGCTGTTTTTGGCTTAGGTCAGTATATCGGTCAAGCCAGCCTGCTATTCCACACATATAAAATACCACCTTTCATCTTTAGTTATTATATTCATTTTTTTATTAAATGTTCACAGTACGAAGAAAATCAGGTAATATTTTTGGAGGTTTACATCATTACTATTATATGGTGTTACCAAAAATTTAGGCTGTAGATTAGTAAAAATACCCTTATTTTTAAAACATAACCACAAAAAATTAAAATTATTATTTCTTTATATACATAAACTCTAGATTTTACACATTATTTGTGGTAAAATGAAAGGCAATGTAAAATCATTTTCATATTTTGGTTTTGAAAGGTGAGTTTATTATGTATAAAATAGTAAGAAAAGAAGTGCTGAATCCTACAGTTACGCTAATGGAAATTGACGCACCGCTTATTGCCAAAAAGGCAGAGCCGGGCCAGTTTATTATTTTGCGTGTTGACCAGGACGGCGAGCGTATTCCTCTGACAGTTGCCGATTTTGACAGAGAAAAGGGCACTGTTACAATTATTTTCCAAATTGTAGGTGCTACAACCGAAAAGCTAAATCACAAAGAGCAAGGCGAGTGCATTGCCGACTTTGTAGGCCCTTTGGGTGTGGCTTCCCACACAGACGGTCTTAAAAAGGTTGCTGTTGTAGGCGGCGGCGTTGGCTGTGCCATAGCTTACCCTATAGCTAAAAAGCTGCACAACCTTGGCTGTGAGGTTCACAGTATTGTAGGCTTTAGAAATAAAGACCTTGTTATTCTTGAAAACGAATTTGACCGGGTTAGCGATGTACTGAAGATGATGACAGACGACGGCAGTCACGGCGAAAAGGGCTTAGTTACAGACGCCCTAAAGGCTCTTATAGAAAGCGGCGAGCAGTACGACGAGGTTATTACTATCGGCCCGCTTATTATGATGAAGTTTGTCTGTAAGCTTACAAAGGAGTACGGCATTAAAACTGTTGTTAGTATGAACCCTATTATGATAGACGGTACAGGTATGTGCGGCGGCTGTAGACTTACAGTTGGCGGTGAGACAAAGTTTGCCTGCGTAGACGGCCCGGACTTTGACGGCCATTTGGTAGATTTTGACGAAGCTATTGAGCGTGGCTCTATGTACAAGGAATTTGAACGCCATGCACACAGCGAAGCTTGTAACCTATTTAATAAGGAGGTAAAATAATTATGCCTAATATGTCTTTAAAGAAAAACGAAATGCCTTCACAGGAACCAAATGTAAGAAATAAAAACTTTCTTGAGGTTGCACTGGGCTATACAGAAGAAATGGCACTTGACGAGGCACAGCGTTGCCTTAACTGTAAGCACAAGCCTTGCGTAAACGGCTGTCCTGTACATATTGACATTCCTGCTTTTATTCACCAGGTTGCACAGGGCGACTTTGACGGTGCTTATGATATTATTTCAGAATCAAGCTCATTGCCGGCTGTATGCGGCAGAGTATGTCCACAGGAGTCACAGTGCGAAAAGAACTGTGTTCGTGGTATAAAGGGCGAGGCTGTAGGTATAGGCAGACTGGAGCGTTTTGTTGCCGATACACACAACAGCAAGGAAAATGTTGTTATAGAAAAGCCAAAGTCAAACGGTCACAAGGTTGCTGTTATCGGTTCAGGCCCATCGGGCTTAACCTGTGCCGGCGATTTAGCTAAAAAGGGCTACGAGGTTACAGTATTTGAGGCACTTCACCTGGCAGGCGGCGTGCTTGTTTACGGTATTCCTGAATTTAGACTTCCAAAGGCTATTGTTCAAAAGGAAATTGAAACACTTAAGGCTTTGGGCGTTAAGGTTGAAACAAATATGGTTATCGGCAAAATTCTGTCTATTGACGAGCTAATGGACGAATACGGCTTTGAATCTGTTTATATTGGTTCGGGTGCCGGCTTGCCTAGATTTATGAATATACCTGGCGAAAACCTAAAGGGTGTATATTCTGCCAACGAATTCCTTACAAGAGTAAACCTAATGAAAGCATACAAAGAGGGCAGTGCCACACCTATTGCAAACTCTAAGAAGGTTGCTGTAGTAGGCGGCGGTAATGTTGCTATGGACGCAGCAAGATGTGCAAAGCGTTTGGGTGCCGAAGAGGTTTACATTGTATACAGAAGAGGTGCAGACGAGCTTCCTGCAAGAGCAGAAGAGGTTGAGCACGCTAAGGAAGAGGGCATTATCTTTAAGCTTCTTACAAACCCTGTTGAAATTCTGCCAAACGCAGAAAACAAGGTTGGCGCAATGAAGTGCGTAGAAATGGAGCTTGGCGAGCCTGACGCTTCCGGCAGAAGACGCCCTGTAGTTAAAGAAGGCTCTGAATTTGAGCTTGAGGTTGATTGCGTAATTATGTCTATAGGTACATCACCTAACCCGCTTATTAAGTCAACTACAAAAGGCCTTGAAACACAGAAGTGGGGCGGAATTATTGCTGACGAAAACGGCTTAACGTCCCGTGAGGGTGTATATGCCGGCGGTGATGCTGTTACAGGTGCAGCTACAGTTATTCTTGCCATGGGAGCAGGAAAGAAAGCAGCTGCAGCAACGCTTGCAGCAGGAATGGCTGTAGTTCTCGGAGCAGGTACTGTAATGGCAGCTGCTTCAACAGGTGATAATGGATTGCAGAAAGAAGAAACCGTTTATGTAAATACAACTGCCGGAGGAGAAGTAACGGATGTCACAGTATCTGACTGGCTGAAAAATTCCGGAGACAGTTCCAATTCTGAGGTGAAAGATGCCTCTGATCTTCAGGATATAAAAAACGTAAAAGGTGATGAAACATTTACTCAGAACGGAAATGATCTGACCTGGAGTACTGATGGAAAGGATATTTATTATCAGGGAAAGACAGAGAAAAATCTCCCGGTTTCCGTAGGAATTAAATATTATATGGATGGAACTGAGGTTTCTCCGGAAGCTCTGGCAGGAAAGACAGGACATCTGAAAATGGAAGTGACATATACAAATACTTCTAAAACAAC
>OMAG01000050.1_pt1 | contig 59149 bp, 34 predicted proteins | sample 1673781 | NCBI WGS metagenome assembly OMAG01 (sample SAMEA103958127, study PRJEB25191) | human gut metagenome | biome: human-associated habitat [ENVO:00009003]; feature: intestine environment [ENVO:2100002]; material: feces | place: Germany | collected 2013/2015 | reverse complement strand
TCTATCATTTATTCTATCATTTATTCTATCATTTAAAAAATCACCATTTCTTTTAAAAACAAAAGTAAAGCCAAAATCATCATTATGGTATGAATATTCAATATTATTATCAGCACATAATGTAAACGCTCTATCAAAGCCAGTACCAAAAGCATCTATATATCCACACTTATAAAGAACAGAGGAAATCAATGGATTTCTAAGTTTGCTACCAATGTCTCCTGAAGCAAACTTTTTAGGATCAATATCTTTAAAAATTGGGCCTGGATTATAAATTCGCAAAGAAGATTTAAATATAATAATGGAATTAAATTCTTCACTAGCATAAGATCTATGTGCGAAAGAATTCAAGACAATTTCTCTAATTGCTTTTAGAGGAATTTCACAAACCTCTTCTCTTTGAAATCCTATTATACTAGATTTAAAGTTTAAGTGATTTTGAATATATGATGTCGCTTCTTGAATACATTCAAATATATTTCCTTTAAATTCTTTGATTTCACCAAATTCAGTTCTTTGATTCGTTGGATAAGCAGCTTCTTTTAATAATAAAGGTTTATCCTTAGAAAAAAGATAATAACCTGCATTATTCAAATATCCATCTTCTGTAATCAATCCTAGTTTGGCTAATGCAGTCAATGAATTATTATAAACATAATTTAGCCTACCTTTTTCATTTGCTTCTCTAATGCACTTCAACAATAAATCCTCATCTATAGTATCTACACCATATTTAGTATCTTCTTTTTCCCACTTAGAATATGTATCTTTCTTAGATTCGAAAAAATGCTCCAATTGTGATGAATGCATAACAATATCAGAATCGTTTACTCTTATATAATATCTACCATATGCAGAATAAGGTGTATCAGTTCCTCCCACTGTTACAGCTATAACATTCTTTTCTTGTTCTTTAAATGTTTTTATTTCAATTTTTAGAGGAAGGGGCTTTAAATTGTTTTGAATTTCATGAGTTATATCAGCTATTGTTCTTTTCCCAATATCAACCCCAACTACTCTACTATCATCATTAATTCCAAAATACACAATTCCTTTATTTCCTTTGTTTAACATAGAACACATGGAAATAATCCCTTCTTTTAATTGTGTCAATGATTTCTTTAATTCTACTTCTTCATTTTCTTGATACATAGTAACACCTCTTTTCTATCATTTATTCTATCATTTATTCTATCATTTATTCTATCATTTATTCTATCATTCTCATTTAAGCTGCATAATTGAGCTTAAATGAAAACTATATAATTAATCTTGAATTTAATTGAATTTTCTTGAATTTGCTTGTATCATGTATTTGGTTAAAGGAGGTATACATGTTTCAATGGTTTTCTAAAAGCGAAAAGAATGCAATAGCAACTATTTATTCGACTAATATAACTATTAACAAACCTGGAGTAGATATATTAGCTAATAGTTATGCTGTTATGTTAGGATTGGATGAAAGCAATTATAAAATTGCTCTTCATCCAATCAGTCAAGATGATTACGAGTCTAAAAAATATCCAGAAGAGAATATGTTTGTTCTCTCTGGTGGGAAATCATATGTCAGAGTATCCTCTACAGATTTTGTATCAAAGATTGGGAATCTTATAAATCATGATTTCTCAAAAAGTACTCTAAAATATAAATGCTACTATGATCAAAAAGAAAACTTATTGATCATAGATTTAAGAAAGGAGATTAAGTAATGACTGAACTTACAATAATGTTAATAGTTTGGGCCGTAATCTTCACTTTAGCTTTGATGGCTGAGCTGTTGACTGAAGCTTTAGTTTCAGTATGGTTTTGTGTTGGAGCTATAATAGCTTTCGCCATAACTTTTATTCCTGGAATGCCATACTGGGGTGAGATTATTGTCTTTGTTGGAGTGTCATTAATAACTTTCTTAGTATTAAGACCTATACTCCAAAAGAAACTTGTCCATCTCCATTCAAAGACAAATGTAGATACTATGATAGGAAAAAAAGGAATCGTAGTAAAAAGAATAACTTCTCTAGAAAAAGGTGAAGTAAAAATCAATGATATCATTTGGAATGCTATCAAACGAGATGAAGATGATACAATAGAAGTCGATTCAATCGTAGAAGTCATTTCCATACAAGGAAATAAACTTCTTGTCAAAAAATCTAATTAAAGGAGGATTATAAAATGCCAACAGAAGCAATAGTCATTATTTCAATCTTTGCAGTTATAGTATTTATAGTCTTAATCATTTTGCTTTGCTCACTTAAGATAGTAAACCAAACAGATAAATACGTAATTGAAAGATTAGGAAAATATCTTTGTACTTGGGACACAGGAATTCATTTCCTAGCTCCTTTTGTGGATAGAATTCAAAAGAGAGTCTCGATGAAGGAACAAATTTATGATTTTCCTCCTCAACCCGTCATCACAAAAGATAACGTCACTATGCAAATAGATACAGTCGTCTTCTTCAATGTGACTGACCCTAAATTATTCACCTATGGAGTAGAGAATCCTATCGCAGGTATAGAAGCATTATCTGCCACAACACTGAGAAATATTATCGGTGATTTGGACTTGGATCAAACCCTAACCAGTCGTGACATCATAAACACTAAGATGAGACAAATCCTTGATGACGCCACCGATCCTTGGGGAATCAAAGTCACGCGTGTCGAAGTCAAAAATATCTTGCCTCCAAAAGATATTCAATCTGCAATGGAAAAACAGATGAGAGCAGAACGTGAAAAGAGAGAAAAGATATTGATAGCTGAAGGTGAAAAGACCTCTGCAATAACTATCGCTGAAGGTAACAAAGAGGCAGCAATATTAAATGCAGAGGCTGAGAAAGAAGCAACTATCAAAAAAGCCGAGGCTCAAGCTGAAGCGATTCTCAAAGTCAAAAAAGCTGAGGCTGATGGTGAATTGATGGTGAGAAAAGCCGAGGCTGAAGCAATAAAAATGATAAATGAGGCAAATCCATCTAACGCTGTATTAACAATCAGATCCTATGAGACATTATCTAAAGTCACAGATGGTAAAGCTACCAAGTTGATCATCCCATCCGATATAACTAAAATATCTTCCATAGCAAATGTTGTCACAGAATCCATCTCTGCTATGAAAGAACAAGATGATAAAGTAAAGAACGACGATAATAAATAAGAAAAATTTGATTTAAAAAAGCTCAATGATTAGGTCATTGAGCTTTTCTATTTTACTTATTCTTCTCTTTTTCTTCTAATTCTTTACGTCTCTTATCATTCTTTTTCTTTCTAAGAAAAAGAACAAACAAAACAATTGCTAGCACGATAAAAACAACGAGTAGAACAATAGAAGTATTTCTCAAGTTTGTAGCTAATTGCTCGGACCAGAATCCATCGCCTTTTTCCCAAGTCTTGTTAACCAAAACACCATTGCCAACAACAATCAAAAATCCGGAAACTACACAAAGAACTAAACTCACAATAGACAAAACTAAATAAATCATATTTTACAATTCCTTTCTATAACTATATGGATCATCATATCACATATATATTATATCACTATTTCAAAATCGTGATATTGTCTTCTATCTAATTATACTATTTAAACTTTCCATTCAGTGTTATACGTATTAATCATATTATATGTAAAAGAAGTAGCACAATTTTCTGTCTTGACTAATTCACAGGCCTTCTTATATTCATCTAAAGTACAAGTATGAATATTTACTTTAGTTTCTTCATTTTTCTTATTTAATTTCATCTGTGCTGTATAAACACCCCAAGATGAAGTCCAGCCACCAGTTACTGTTGTCTTATAGTTCCATATGGTCCAACCATATCCTCTATCATCGTACCAATCGACCAAACATTTCTTCCAACTATCCAAATTTTCGAACCAGCTAAATTCACCTATATAGATAGGAACATCATAATCGTGACCTAATAATTTCGAATCGAAGTAAGATTTGAATGTTTCCAAATTGATAAGATTGCTATTCCAATTATATTGATGCAATTCATACATGATGTTAGACCATCCATATTTATCTGGATTAGGGCATACTGAATAGTCCCACATGAACTCTAATGTGATAAGATGCTGATCATTGTTTTCTCTTATAACCTTATATAATTTATCTTGATAATCAGTGCAATATTTATCTTGATTTTTATTTTTTGAAGATTGAGGCTCATTTATGACATCATAAGATAAAATCCAGGGAGCGATATCTTTTCTATTGTTTGTATAATGTTCACTGACATAGTCCCATAAATCTATGACAGCATTCTCGTATGTCTCGTTATGCCAAAATGTTGGTTGCTCTAAGAACAATCCCGAATGCTCAAAACCGTTTTGACTTCCAGGAACACCATGCAAATCTAAGATAGCATATAAATCATTAACCTTACATTGCTCTACGAACCAATCTAAATAAGAGAATGCAACACTTTCATCTTTTCTAGTAAAATCGTCATTTAAAATATTTCGCCAGTAGAAAGGAAGTCTAATGGTATTGAATTGTAATTCTTTAACTTTCTTAAAGTCATCTTCAGAGAAGAAAGACTTATAGTAAAGATTCATCAATTCATCTTTGTTATCTTTTAAATTTGGATTATTTGACAATCCTTCTTCAAAGTCTTCCTGAGTGAACTCCGCATAAGTTAAATTACCATCATTATCCTTTATAAGATTTCCATCTTCATCTTTCTTAGGATCATTGTCGAATGGGCTCATCCATCCTTCTTGAACAAGTACATTCCCAGCATTGATGCCTTTTATCTGCAATCTATTACCGTCCTTATCATAGATTGCTCTTTTTGTACCATTCTCATTTCCTTGAGTTACGAATTCGCTTTTCGTATCTATATTCGGCTTTTGAGTATTAGGTTTATACGTTGCAGAACGTATATACAAAGCGCATATAGTCCCACCTAAAATAACAACTAAAGTCAATAATATTATCAATATAGATACTATCCATTTTTTAAAAGTTGACCATTCTTTCTTTTGCTCTTTATTGTTCGTATCGCTCATAAAAGAATTCCTTCCTTATATTCATTGCAAGATGAAAATCAAATAATTAAACAAGTAAATGATTTAACTGATAAAAGATAAAACTAGATAATCGACTAAAGGATTAAAACGGTCACTTATTAAACTTGTTTTGGCTTTGAATCAAGCTCTTATAAGCGATAGCTTCATTAGTATCGAACAAGACATAATGACCTGGAATGACTGCTTGGAATGTCGGTTTCTCCTTTGAATAATCACGTTTCTTCGATGAATCATAATCAACTTTATGATCACCATCGTCTTTTTCAAAAGCCTTAACAAAAGCTTTTCCATAAGGATGAATAGGATTGCTCAAAAGCTCATCCTTCTTTGCTAATTCGACCATATCTCCATCATGAAGAATGCTGATAGTATCGCAAATTTGCTTAGCCAAATTAAGATTTCTGCTCATGAAAAGAATAGAGATCATTCTGCTGTTTCTAAGTTTTCTCAACAATTCAATAAATTCCTCTTCTTCCTCTTTAGTCAATGTCTTAGGAAGATCATTGACTATCAAAAGTTCAGGGTTAGCAGCTAAAGCCGCGGCCAATTCAACTTTAACTGCTTCAAAAGATTTCAAATCTTTAACCGATAAAGAGAAGTAACTTGAAACTAGTCCGACTTCTTCCAAAGCCTTAGAGCTTCTTTCTGCAATAGCAGCATTGTTTAAAGATTTGATTCTACTAGTCAAAACATCTCTAACATTCATATCAGGGTCTAATGCATTTAAGAACAAAGGTTGTATTTGAATTCTCAATCTATAATCATTATTTTCATTATCGAATTTTATTTGCTTGATTTTTCTTGTCTGTTCTTCTTTAATCAACTTTATGTTCATTTTTACTGTTTTAATTCTAGATTGAATCAATAGAGCTAAATCATTAGTTGGAAGTAAGGAATCCAGTACATCCTTCTCAGTCAACACTTTAATTCTTCTCAATAAGTGATATCCATTCTCATTAGCTTCCTGATCATTTATAAAGAAGTATTTACTTCTATCATAAGTTCCACCGATAAAACTCTCGGCTAATGCTCCTATATACTTCAAAGCATAATCAAAGGAATGCCCTTTGCTCAATTCACTATAGATTAAGAATCTAGTAGATACTGCATATTTAGAGCGAACTAAAGAATAATCCAAGATTTCTTTTCCTACATAAAGGTTATCGACTTTAGAAGGATGATTCTCAACTTCTTCTACGCTCTTAGCGTTCTTCAATCTTTCGATTTCCTTCTTTCCATTTTTCTTAGACCACTCTATTTCCTTCCTGTTCCATCTGTCTCCAGCTGCAATACGTGCACCTTTAAAATAGACAGCACCAGAAGTTATGCTTTCTTCCCCTACTATAGCTTTAGCCGTAATAGTCTTTCCACTCCCCTCTTCTCCTACTATTCCAAAGATTTCACCTTTATGAATTTTAAAATTGATATCATGAACCGCTTTGATGTATTCCTTCTTTAAGAAGTGTTTCTTCTTATAGAATACTTTTAAGTGATTCACTGAAAGGAGTACATTTTCACTTATATATTCACTTTTCAATTTTACATGCTTATAAGCAAAAGGTAAGCTATCATATGATTTAGACTTATCATGCTCCTCTGCATCATCCAATATATTCGTATAGTCTTTAGCTTTTACATTGTTCTTAGAAGTAAAATAGCTTTTTTCCATAACAGTTTCTCCTTTGATCCTTTATTGCTCTTGTGTAAGCACTTAACTTTTATTATTTTATCAAAAATATAGAAGACTGATTACACAAAATATTAAAGAAAATCAAACAACCATATTTCATATTTATCGATGTTTATTTGACAAGTGATGTTTGTGTTATCTAATCACTTGACTAGGATAATTTATGCCTTTATAATCTAGCCCTCATAGATAAAACGAAAGGAATAAAACAAATGAGAAAAAATAAAATAGGTCTTTCCACACTAATATTATTAACATTGCTAGGATCGTGTGGCAAGACAACAGAACCATCTACACAACCTTCTACCAATCCTAGTGCTACACCCACACCAAAGCCTAACACATCAGGCACAGGAAAAGATACAACCTCTTCTAACAAAGAGCTCCATACTGATGACAGAATTAAGCTTAAGATGATGGGAAATCTCTATCCTAATCAACAAAGATCTATCTATGCAATCGTAGATGAATATGGAAACAAGGATGTCAATTGGACTTCATCCGATGAAAGCATAGTTAAAGTTTCTAGATTAGAAAATCAAGAGCAAGAGGAAGCTTTGCTAACTTCAATGCCTGATAAGTTTGGAACTGTAATCATCAAAGCCACAATGGCGGATGATGAATCCGTCTATTCTGAGATGGAAGTAACCGTCGAAGAAGGTGAAGCTATGAGCGAAGACATGTTCAAGACTGTCACCGGAGCAGCTAAATTCAATATTAACGAAAAGCTCTACGATTATGACTATGAATTGAATTCCACAAAAGAAGGTGATACTGATTTAGAAATCATATTCGAAGAAAATGACGATTCATATTTATTTAATCTTGAATACAATTTAACTGATGCATACTCAGTAACTGCATACGATAATATCAAGCAAAAAGAAACAATGAACCAAGCCTATGTAAGAAATGGCTCTAGTCTTTCCAAAGAATACATCGATATAAATAATAAACTCGCAAAAGAGACTTTGACTAATGATGAAGGAAATAAAAGAAACTTTGACACTAACTACGCCAACTTCTTAGGAGTGACTGGAGGAGAAAGTGATTATTTCTCCTATGAAGACTTCGCAACATTCGATGGAGGAAAAACATATCACTACATCGGTGGATATTACTATGAAACTTTGATTCCTTTAATGTTGTTAAGAAGATCTAATGTAGCTTTGGATGACTTGTATTTCTCCGTCACAAACGGAGTGATCGATGGAGTCACCATGGTCGTAGATCCTGCCGCAACAAATGAATCTGATTCTGACACCAAATATGGATTTATAGCTACTGGAACTATTTCAGAAATAGGCACTGCTAAAATAAAACATGTAGAGCCTTTCACACATGAGACTTATCATGACACTATCGAAACAGCAAGAAATGCTTCAGCTTCAAGCCATAACTATACAGTTAAATACTCATTGGATTACGGATCGTCAGTCAATATGTACACAATGAAGTTTAATGAAGATGCTATTGACCAAGTAGTAACTATAAATGGTAAAACAACACATACTGGTATTAAAAAGACTGATACTGGATACTATGAATATAGTTACAATGATACTACCAAAGATTTATATATTGAAAAGACTCATACAACTCCATTCCAGAGCGATACAGTAAATCGTTATCCAACCTTTGCTTTCTCAGCTGATATCTTTGCTGATAAAGACTCTAATGGTGCATATGTATCACGTGGTGGAAATGGAAAGAATGGTCAATTCGTAGGTCAGTGCTTATATCTTCCTTATATGAATGGTCAATATATCGATCAAGGAAATCTCTATATCACTGATGGATATGTATCTAAGATTTCTACAAAACTAGAATCCTTTGAGGAAGAAATCACAATCGTAGCCAATTATTCTAATTATGATTCTACTACCATCGATATAGACTGGACCAAGGCTAAAGAACACGATGAACCTACTTCATTCCAAGAAGCAAATAGTTCTTTATATAATGAAATGGTAGCATGGAAAATCGACAATGTTGTTCCTTACTTATATGCAAAGCCAGGATGGGATAATACAATCGCTCATACAAATTCATTATATGATGCCGGTCATAACGATTGTTACTTTGAAACCAAGAAGTTTGAAAATGAAACTGCAAGAGATGAATTCATAGAAAACTATAAGGCAAAATTAATAGAAGAAGGTTGGACCTTAACCGACAAATCAAATTACAACAATAGTTACGCCGCCTATAAACTCTATACAAAGACTATAAACGGAAATGTATACGAACTATCAGTGAGTCCATATTTAAATTGGAATGGTGTCGCACTAAACTCTGTAAAAATTCATGTATTCAGCAGTGCTTTATCAGTTCCAGATACTAATTGGTAATCAATATTATCATCGAGCAGCCATTATAAGATGGCTGCTTTTTGGTTTAAATCAAATTGCTTAAATCTTCTCTTGAATAAATATCACACAATAGTGTTAAATCTTAAGGCCAATGAAAGAAGGAAATCATGAAATCTAAACATCTATCTATTTTACCTTTAGCTTTGTTGTTGGTCGGTTGCAGTGGCACAAACACAACACCCAACACATCTAAGCCTAGTACAAACCCATCTTCGACCAACAAACAATCCACTAACAATTCATCTACTTCTAAATCGACTAAGTCCTTATTCGATTTGTTCGAATCCATGAAAACCGGATTGACTATAAATGGAACCATCAAAGATTTTGATGGTGATGACTTAAATCAAACAACAACATTCACAACTAAATTCAGCGATGATTCTTATCACTACGATAGAAAAGTCGGAGATAAAGAAGGAAGCTTAGATTATTTTAAAATCACTGAAGATTCTAATGAATATGTCGGAACATATGATATTGATGAAAATAACAATCTAGTATTGACCAAAGCCTCAGATGGAGAAGGATCTTTATCCTGGTCAATGGTATCAAATCCATTCTACGATGAAACAAGTGATTCAGGTTTCTTCGATAAGGATAATGATGGTAACTATTACTTGGATTTCTCAAAAGATGGTCAAACAGCAGGTAATAGATATAAGGCTGCTAGAAACTTCACATCAAAAATAGCAATCTTATCCATAATGAGTTTTGATGAATTCAAAATTATAGTTAAGAACGACTCCATAGATTCATTCCATATAGTTAGTAAGGAAGCTAGTGATAAGGATGGATCTCCATTCCATTATGAAATCGACTTCACTATTAACAATGACAAAAACGTTGATCACGAAGCTAATAAACCTGTTCCATATGAGCACAAAGACTATCATGATGCATTGAAATCAGCTTTTGATAACTTATTTAGCAATCCTTATAGTTTTGAAAGAAATGTATCAAATATAAGCAATGTTAAAATGCCTCATCTCGAAGGATATATATCCTCCTCTGTAATGTTCTATCAAATCGATAATAATACTTTCAGCGGTGCTTTAGTCAAAGATGGATATGTACATGAAATCACAAAAGAGGATGGAACATACTACTATAAAGAAGAAAAAGAAAAGGATAGCGATGGATCGTATATAACTCATTTATCCTACTCTATGCCTAGAAGAAGTGAGCCAGTCGAAGCCTTCACATTCGATAAAGAAACAAATGTTTATTCATTGACCATAATGCCAGATAGATTTGCTTTTTACTTCGACTCGTTCTCTGATTTAGATGATTCTTATAATGTTGAAGATGTCACCAAAGCCGAGATCAAATTATCGAATTCAAAAATCGATACAGTCAAATTCCTTCAAAAAAATGGAGGATATGTCGAATATAAGATCTATTTTGACTCTTCTAAACTTCCATTTGATATAAATACGATAAGTGCATTTGATTCTTTGAGCAAAATGTATGGAACATTCACTGGATCATTCTCTTCAACCAGTCCATTCAAGAATCAAAAAGTACAAATTAAAGTAGAGAAGAAAAAGAATACTGATAAGTATTCTAAAGATGAATATGTATATTCAGTCACATTTAAAAAAGGCTTCAATTTAGATGATGAAACAGAATATGCAGCTACAAACGTATCTATTTCAGATAATTCTCTATCATTTGAGTGTGGTGGATATTCAATCACAATAACATTATCAAATAATGAATATAAACTGACTATTGAATCTGATTCAGGCAAGTCTGATTCGACTATCTTAACTAGAGAATAAATAAATAAATAAATAAATAAAAAAACTGATAATCCAGTTTTATTTTATGCTACATCTATTGCAATGGCTAATGTTTGATAAGTGGTTCCTGACGCAACTTCCAATCTCAATGTCTTAGTATCACCATTGACTTGAATTTCTTTTGTAAACAAATCACCAGAGAAATGAGTTCCTTGAGTTTTAGTAGCTATGAAACCGACTTCTATCAATTTAGTCTCATATAGTTTTATTTGTTCTGATCCACTTATTCCAATCAACCTATATTCTATTCCATAATACTTCTTTTTTGTTTCTTCACCATCATCATCGACTCCGTCGGAATAATAAAGACCTGCTACAGATTGTCTTCCTCCAACCACTGGAATGAGATTCAAGTTATCTTTTCCACCAATTAATTCTTCTAATCCAATCAGTACCTTAGAATAACCTTCGAGTAAAGTCGACAGTTCAACATCAGAACAATCAGTTTTTATTTCTATACTATCAGCTATATTAGATTCATTCAAGAAAGTATACTTGATCTCTTCTATATTTGTTGATTTATCAAATCCGATTTCAAACAATACTGAATCATCATCGAAAGTTACATTCATCGAAGTAACAGCTAAGCCTTCACCTGAAAAATTATAAGTTTTCGTCTTTAAGAAATTTGCTCTACCATCATATACATACTTATTATCATCAGTCTTATTAAAGAATATAGAAGACATATCAAATGATGGAAGTAATGGTGTTATAGATGAATTGACAACTGATCCATAAGCATAATAATCATTTCCAAGTTTATTGGCTTGTTGGATTTGATTGTTTCCGACATTCTTATATAAGAAATTCATCTTTGACGTTGAAGTCTCCGATTCAAATATCAGACTAGATCCATCTGTTTTACCTGAATATTTCGATTCGACTGTCTTATTGCTGTTTTCATCAAATGAATAAGTTGTATCTACAAAAGAATACTTGTTATTCCTTAATTTAGAAAAGACTTGGTTCAACTCTTCTTTTTCTTCACCAGTCTTGGTATATTCAGCTTGTTTAAATTCAAAATCATCACCTGGAATTACTTGACCTTGAATCTCTAATTCAGTATTAGAGAAAGATCCGGTGATAGGATTGAACACTATATTTACATCAAATCCATCATTATCCTTGTTATAGATGAAAGAAAATTCTTTGATAGTTCTGGTGTATTCATGCAAAAACTGAGTGGCTAATAAAGGAAGATATGTTTTAACATAATCATCCTCAACATCCAGTGTATAAGTACCCTCATCATCTAAATAATTATCCTTTTCAAAATATGTGAACATATTCTGATATCCTGAGTCGTACCATTCGAGATTTTCGCCATTGATAGTATAAGGATAATAATCTATCTTATTAGAAATATCTAACATAGGCATAGATACTAAAGGAGTGAAAGCTTCTGGATCGTAAGAATAGAAATATTCTACATATACAGAATTTCTATCTGCTTCTTGATTTTGTTTTGAATCATATCTAATGAACTCATATCCATTATCCTTTACACCTATATCAAGACAATAATTTGAGTATCCATCACTAGTCAATGTTGTAGCAGTAGTTTTAAATCTATATCCATAAGCCATATCAGACAACAACTTATCGAATTTATCATCGATTGTTTCTGTCTTCTTTGTCGATGATATATCAGTTTTTTTATTCAAAGTGGAAGATATGGTCGAATTGCTAATAGATTCTTTTCCACACGATGCAACACTACCTAATAACAAAATCAAAGCAATTAGTTTAAATTTCTTCATATAGAATCCTCACATTTTATTTAGCCGTTATGTTGATCGTAATATCGCTATAAATCATATAAGCGACAGTAGTCACTCCAGACTCAGCTATAACTTCATTGTTTTCATTATCCAAGACTTGAACTTTATAATTCGCTGGCTTTGCATCTCTATTTACAAATATCTCTAGTCTTGCTTTCCCATCAGCACCAGGAATCAAAGTATCATCTAAAGAAGTAACCGACTTATAATTGACTCTAAACGTTAGTTTTACACCATCAGGCTTATTGATAGTAGCTTTAAAGATTTTTACTTGTGCTTTTTCTTCTACTGATACAACTATATCAGTAAGTCCTTCTTCTACCGAAAATGAATATGATCCATAACTAGATTTAATCTCTTCTTCTTTTCCATTGACTCTCTTTTTAACAGTAACAATATAATCATCTTGATACTGTGATTTTAAAGTTACCGGTAATATAGTCATGTATTCTCCAACAATGAATGTTCCTAAGGTTTTATCTTTATTCATTCTAGTTAAAGATTTATTTCCTTGAATCTCAATGGACTCGAGTTTATCCAAATCTCCAATTAAATTGACATCAGCTTTTTCTACTTCAACTATTATGGCCTTGAGCTTCAAAGACTTCTCAGGCATAGTGAAGTATCCGCTATTCTCATTCATGGTAGTCTCTATAGTCTCACCTGTTTCTGAATCTATAAATTTATTAAATCTATAGAAATTTGATTCTGTTTGGATTGTAAAATAGACTCTATCGCTTTTTCTAAATGTATCTCTATTAATAGTCATAGAGCCATGATCTATTTTGTCTATATCTATAGTGAATCCATCATCAGTATTTATTTCTATCTGACAGTCTCCAGATTTAGGCATTCTCATTTCGATAGATTGAACACCATAACTGTCATCAGAGGGATAACACCAACTACCCTTTGTTCCGTTAGAATCTATAGTTCTAGCGGCAGTAATAACTTTTCCTCTCTTCATAGTAGGATAGAAATTAAAGGTGGCTAATGAAGCACAACAATCAGTTTCTATATTGTCCTTTTTGATAATATAAGAATCAAGATCATGGTTATCTAATACAGTGATTTTATTATTTATTTTTGCCGGGAAAGTAATAGTTATATCAGATAGACCTATGGTCAATTTAAAATAAGTGTCTGTGACATCGTCATCATTTACTTCCACACCTTCAAATGTCGGCTTGCCAGTCAAAGTATATTTAGGATGAGGCTTGAAGGAGACACTATAAGTGTCGCCTTCAGTTCCTTCATAATATAAAGAACTACTAGGAATAATGGCATCTTCATTTATATATGTTATCGTCCTAACGCCTGTAAATTCACCTATAACTTTTATTTCAACATCTGCTGTTATATTCAATATATATAAATTACAAGTATTTCTTATATCAAACAAATAAGAGTTATCAGTCCATTGACCATCAGCTCCTATCTTATATTGAACAGATGTCACTTTATATCCAATCTTCCTCACCAATCCACCATAGAATCTAGTATATTTTTCTTCTGGATTATATGCAATCAAATCGACATATTCATTTTCATCTAAAGAAACTTTAAATCCTTTGTTGCTGATTTGATTGTTTCCAGTAGAAATAATAATAGATATGTCTTTGTTGGGCATAACAAACGATAGGCTCATAGAGGTGGCAGAACCATTGATAGGATCAACCAATGAAGGATGATAATATTCATCATCTATTTGAATATATGTGTTAGATTCATCTGATGATGAAAAATAAGATCCTGACAATATGAGTTCAACACTATCTCCAGCCTTGAATTTATCTCCATCTTTTAATGAAGCATCATAAGTTGAATAGTTCTTCAATTCTTTAATTCTAAAAGAATCTAAATCCTTATCTTTCAGAATCACATCAATGACCACATTCTTTTCAGGCATTATAAAAGATGCTTCTATGCGATTTGATGTAGAACTATTGATTTCTATCGATACATCGTCACATTCAAATCTATCAAATTCTTTAGATTCATTACTTATATTCAATACTATAGAAACCAACTCGCCTTCTTTATACTTGTTATCGGAATGATCTAATTGAATAGAGCAGTCACTAGCCTTGTTAAAAGACACTAAATATCTATCGACACTCGAATTGCTATTGCCACCACCAGTTATCGATGGTGTAGTAGGATTGCTATCGATAGAAGACGACTTACCACATGAAGACAATAAAGCAGCACCTAATAGGATAATAGAGTATAACTTCTTTTTCTTATTCATAATTCTATCCTCATTTCTTGATTATTATATTAAAAAAATAAAAAAGTGCACGCAAATGCGTGCACTAATATAAGTTTAAATTACTTGGTTGTAAGTGTGCTGCCTACACTGAAGTAAATAGAAGCCCAATCAGCTTCAAGAGTAGCAGTTGCTGAGTAGTTGAAGGAACCTCCTGACATTTGAACTTCTTTAACTGATCCATCTGTTTTAGTAATTACTACATACATATCATCATCTGTTGTGTAATTAGAGGTGGTATATGTGAATGACAATGAATCACCAACAATCCATGTAATAGAAACATCAGTCTTACCTGAATCGTAATATGAATACGAAGGTGCTGATGAAACACCGTTTACATTAATAGTTACTGCATAAGCTTTACTAGGCATCTTAGTTCCCAAGACAGAAATGGTTACAACTTGACTAGCTTCAACAGTACCAGTTAATGTCACATCATAATCAGGCATGATGAATTCAAAATAAGTATTTCCATTATCATCAGTCTTTTTGTCGACTTGAACATCAGCATGATCCTTTATAGCTAACGATTTTACTGTGTAACCATAACTAGCAGTTGCCATTACTTGAACCTTTTCGCCGACAGCAAATGAGGTTCCACTCGTAGCACCTGAAGGGAAGGAGAAGGTCAAACCATCAACGGTATCAAATGTGACCTTCTTTGCATCTGCAGTAGTGAAGCTGATGTTAGCAACACCATTTTTAGGCATTGTGAACTTAAAGTAAGAGAATCCATCACCGTAATTATATGTAGCCTCAACTTCAGTGGCTTTGAATTCAGTACCATCACTCATACTAGCCTTGGTAACAAGTTTTCCATCTACAGGTTTAGCTAAAATATAGAATTTCTTACCGGGAGCAAAATCATTGGCTTTGCTTGCATCTTGTAACCAACTTGCGCCAGTAGAAATCTTAGATTCAGAGACACCAGCATTCTCAGCGATTGTTATGTTTCCATTTTTTACCATGCTTATAACAATTGTCACATCACTACCATCAGAAGGCATTGTGAACTGGTAATAAGTATTTCCGTAATTTTCTTGAACGTCTACAGCTGTATCATCCTTGCCCTTAATTTGTGCTTGGCCTAAACTATATCCACTGGCATCTTCCTTCATTTTAACAAATACGTAGAAGGTCTCACCAGCACCTATAGCATTATTAGCTAGGTTATCTGATGAATAATTACTCTTGGATAAAGATGTAGACTCAACATAAGTCGAATCTACTTGTACTGTTATAGTTCCGTTTTTGATGACATTAATATTGATTGAAACATCACTTCCATCAGAAGGCATCTTAAAATTATAATAACTTCCATTATAACTATTAGTTACTTTACATGTAGTTTCAGTTCCATTATTTGTAATTGTAGCATCACCTAAACTATAACCATCCTTAACCTTCACAAACATATAGACATCAGCATTTGCACCAAATCCGTTATATGTCTTTTCGGAAGTAGATGAAGCATAAGAACTTGAATAGTATTTGACTTCAGTTATGGTTTCATCTTTTCCAACTGTATTTTCGATGTTGATAGAACCATTCTTTTCCACTTCAAATCCTATCAATGCATCACCCGATTCTGGCATAGTAAGTTTGAAACAAGTATCATAATTACCCATTGTTACCTTGTTTTCCTTGTCTCCGTTTATATACGCAGCAGTGATTGTATATCCAGCCTTAGGGGTTGCGAATACATATAATATAGCTCCAGGATATGCTGAAGTGATTTCATTTGCATAGTATGAATAGGCAGAATCTTTAGCAACTGCACTTTCCACACCTTCAATAGTTTCAAAAGTAATCTTTCCTTTATCGGTAGCTGAGAATGTAATGGTAACATCATTTCCAGGCATCTCGAATATAATATTAGTAGCAGTTGAAGATGCTGTGTTTTCAGCACCTTGAATATCATACTTGATAACCTTGTCTGCATCGACCCCTGTAAATGACAAACTGACAGGATCTCCTTCTACATAAGTTGCAGCAGGTTGTTTAGTAAAGGTTACGACATCACCATTGACAATTGTCAATTTGTGACTTGCTACCTTCTTTCCTTCAATCTTTAAATGAAGATCTCCAGTGACTGTACCACGATTTAAATTGCTCAAAGAAATAAAAGAGATATTGTCTGTCCATGTCATTGATAAAGCCAACTCAGTCCATTCAGAAACATTGTCTGCCTTATAAGAAACCTTTGTCACAATATATGAATCGGTTCTTGCTACATAAAGACTATTGAAAACATAATTATATGTTGAATCATATAAAAATTTTTCAGAAGAGAAAACCTTGATTCCTGAAGGAGCTTCATCGATAACAATCTTATTAATTCTCTTATCAGCATCACCAGATGTCATATCCACTGCCTTAGGCATGACATAGATGTCGACATCCTCTGCAGGCATTGTGAAACTCAAATTATCGACAGTTGTTACTTGACCGGAAAGACCAAGGCTACCTAAATCGATAACTTCATCATTGATAAAGATTGCTTCTCTTCCAAGAGTAGAAGCGTAAAAACTGGAACTTGCAGCGCTCAATGTAAAATCTACTTTTTGACCAAATTCAAACTCATCTCCAACATTAAAACTTAGTGTTGGGCTATAGTAACTCATTCCACTATCGAAATAAATAGAGTTGATTTTAAATTTCTTGTTCTTAACTGTGACAGCAACATTCACTGCTTCAGCGGGCATGGTGAATGAATAAGAACCATCATCATTCAAAGTGCAATCGACATCACCGGCTTTGACTGAATCTGCTTCCTTTCCTTGATCAAGAGTAAGTGTAAATGTGACTGTCTCACCTTCCTTAGCAGTCTCAGGCAATCCCTCAATCTTATAACCTTCACCCTCAGTAGCTGTAATAGCATAAGAAGGCTTAGGTGCAGGTGTCGATGGAGTCGAAGGCTTAGTGGGAGTCTGAGAACTACCGGTGTTGTTGGTAGGAGTAGACGAAGGTTTACTACTTTCACTACCACCACATGCTGTTAATGAAATAGCAGCTAACAAAGAAATAAGAGCTAATTTTGATGTTTTTTTCATGTTTAATACTGTCCTTTTACTTGAACTGATAGAATTATATCATCTTTTAAAAATCCAATTATAGTTTTTAATCATTTTTATGTCTTTTTGACCATATCCTTAATTAAAGCTTAAAAGAAAAACTGATAGCCTTTCTCGGCTATCAGCTTAAAGAAACAAAATGCTAGAACAATTTGATTTCGACTTCTGAAAGAATCGGCTCTTCGGAAGACTGAGGTAAGGCTCCAATAGAAATTTTGATCGATGACTTATCCGCCGACAAAGTCAATCCCATGATAGATAACGATAATCCAGTAGGTCCAGTAATAGAAGTGCTGTTTGAAACAACTATTCCATTGCTTGTAGAATCGTAAGCATAGTCAAACTCAAGTGTTCCAATAGTTGTGTTCAGATTATTGACCATTGTCAAGGAGGCGTGGGTCGAAGTAAAGGAGACACTGACCGTGCAGTTACCTGCACCAGTAATCCAACCCAAATCATTATTCACCAATGTCTTTCCATTCAAATAAGAAGGAAGGTTATCTATATCAATTTGGCTAGATCTATCCACTTGAAATACTCGTTTCTCATATCCACCATAATTGTTGATAAAGAATATTCCCAAAGTATTAAAGTCAGAAGATACTCTGATATTCTCAGCCATCACACCAATATAATACTTAGAAGATGAGTTGAATTTTTGACCTCTATAAGTGCTAGTGTATGTAGTTTTTGAAGTAGAGCCTTCTGAATCTCCAGTATCGTCAATTTTACTAGATGTAATCTTAATTTCTTCGACATCGTTAACCTTGATTTTTCCATCAGTAATAGTCACTGCAATACTCTCGGCTTGATCTATTCCAGAACTCTCATTTTTATAAGTATAAGCAATACTTGTATTAGATGTGAACTTAAGAGTCTGGACTGAAGTACTTGTAGTTACCTTATAAGTCTTATCCTTTACATTGTTATATATCTCAGTATCAGACAAAGGAGATTTAATGTTTATAGTAAAGATATCTTTAGTAGAAACAGCAGTTCCTTTAACTCTGATTTTGAAGCTATATGTTCCAACCTTGCTTCCAACAATATAGTAATAGAAGCTAGATAAACCATCGATGTTTCCATCTACATAGTGATCGATTTTCAAATCCGATAATAAAGCACCAGTTTGAGAGTCTATAGCTTCGTATTCATAGTCAATCTGATCATCATTAGGTGAAGCTTTTAATGTAAAGTAATTTGAATTATCATTCAAATAGACATCACCAAAGTCATTGTTATTAGGCTTGTTGTCCTTGACTTCTATAGCATTGATAGTCTCAGTCTTGAATTCGACTTTTATAGAAGTAGAAACTTTATTCTTTGCTGAAGTTAAAGTAAAGGTTGTGGTTCCTTCTTTTACGACATCCTTATAGCTTCCATCATCTTGTTGCACTCTTTCAGTCTTAGGTTGGAAAATGACTAGTCCGTTGCTACCTATGGATGAAACAATCACATCTTGGTTATCTTGAGTCACTGTTATGCTATCGATGATAGGATTTCCAAGTGTTGGATCTATACGCATTGCCAACGATTTATATTTAGGAAGAATATAAGCATTCTCTTCAGCGTTGAAATCATCACTAGTTCCATACTTATCAGTGTTGGTGTAGTCACCTACAGAATCGACATTAGTTCCACCTAAACAAATTAGATTTAGAGTCTTGTAATAGAATGTATCAAAAGACAAATAGGATTCGTTGTTATCTTGACTATCCATCTTCTTTTTTCCGTAAACGAAGTTAGATCCTTCAAGACTATATTCAATCTTCTTTTCTGAAGTTTGAGACAATTCAGTAAACTTAAAGGAAGTAATCTTACTTCCTTCGAAATTCACCGTCAAATTCAATTCATAATGTGTAGAACTATAATCGAAATTAGATACTACCTCTGCCTTTTCAGCAGTTATAGTGAAAATGGAATATGCATATGCTGCATAATTTCCAAAGTTGACCAAACCAGTATCTAATCCATAAGATGAATCGAACAAGGCTTTGATTCTATTAGCAAATCCATAGACAGGTGCATGATTCAACAATGCGAAGGACTCACCTAACTTTTCTGAACTACCAAAGTTATAGAAAGTTCCAATCTCACTGCCGTCATAATCGAAAAGATATGTAGAACCATCTCTGGATCCAGCAAAATAATCCTCATTGGAATCTCCAGTCACATTGACATAAACGGCATCGGTAAACAAAGCATAAGTATAGAATTTTTGCTGTGTTTCAGGATTTATAGAAGCATCAGTCAAATCAGTAGTCTTAGTTTCTTCAGTAATTTTAGCATCGGTCAACGAATCCTTCTCGACAGCTTCACATCCTTCAAACTTATTGAAGAATTTAGCTTTGTTAACGGCATTAGTATCGATGACATCGAATTGAATCGGCATCTTTATACTCTTGCTTTCACTATCTCCAAAAGAGCAAGTTGCAGTCAAGGTTCCACCTTCAAAGCTACCTATTCCTAAAAATTCAGCTGAATTAGTCGTATCTGCAATATTTTCGACACTGCATACTGTTTGCTCGATATCACTGGGAAGAGTCAAGCTGAATGTGACGCTAGGAGTCATAAATCCTTCTTGAGAATTAATAGTAAGTATTACTTCTTTTCCTAAAGGAAAACTATACTTTCCATTGACAGGAGAGACTTCACTTCCATCGATCTTAGCACTGAAGGTCAACTTGTCCTTGGAAGGAATTCTCATGCTGACCGAAATCTCCCATTCAGCTGAAAGACTAGGATTTTCAATAGAAGTAGCAGTGATGGTAACAGAACCTGAAGCTACACCATGAACCTTTCCAGTTTCATCGACAGTTGCAACTGTCTCATCTGAAGAAGACCAGGTCACTTCAGTATTAGCTATGAGCTTTGTATCTTCTCCGACTATTAAAGTCTTCGTTCCATTTATTTCTACTTTGGTGACAGGCTTTTTATCAGTAGGAGTCACGGTCGAAGGAACACCTGTCGAAGGCTTCCCACTAGTGTTTGAAGAATTAATATTATTGTCGTTGCATCCTATAAGGCAAGTCAATAATAACCAAGAAGATAAAGCAGGAATTAATTTTCTTTTTTTCATAAGTATCAAATCCTTTCTATTACTTGTTAGACAAGTAATTCTCAATTTGCTTCTCTATAATTGGATTGGAAGTAGTTCCGATATCATAGTAAGTCAAAGCAGCATATCCGCTTTGAGAACCATCTGACATAGTGCTAGCTAATATCAAAGACAGTTTTTTCGAATTGGATTTATTTGAAACTTTAACCCCAACACCTAAAGGCAATAATGATTTAGTTCCGGAATAAACGTAATCAAATATCTTTTGACTTAAAGTATAGTCGTTTAAATTCCAATATGTAATTCCACCATATGTTCCTATGTCATACTTATCAGTATCATATAAGTCTTGAGAGAATTCAGACATATAATTCAATGAATTCTCATCGCTATAAACTTTTCCAATACCGGGAAGCTTCATATTATGAATAGCATCCGCATAATCTGTACCTTTGTTCACAACAAATTCCTTGACAATCATATCATTGTTTGAATCATACATAATCTGTCCGCTTGTATCAGTCTCATACTGAACTCCAAAGGAATAGATATGGTCACCGTCCTTCAAGTATCCTTCATTGGTATTAGGATCTCCATATACTTGAAGGAAATAATAGGAGGGATTATAGAAGACTTTAGCCATACCTTTGCTTCTCACCAAAGTGTCATAGGAATAGTTGTTTCCTTTAAAGGCATCCAATACAGTCTTCAAATCATCTTTTGTTTGAGTCGAAGGTTCATCGCCTTCGGACAAATAATCTGTAACCTCAGGAATTGATGTGTTGTTGACGTCGAAGAACTTAGCTTTAAATTTACCATATCTAGTTCCAGTATTCTTGCTATATAAATCAAAAGTAGCAGTAAACTCAGCTTTATCTTCATCTGTTATTTGAATAGTGACACCATCTACACTGAAATCATCCTGAACATTGATTTGACATAGATGAGCGAAATTATAAACGAATTGACTATCAGTCAAATAATATATCTTCTCTTCATTATTCTTCACATATCCACTCAGCAATGAGAAATCAAATGAGCTGAAAGAGGTCCTATAGTCTCCGTATATGGATTCATAGAAATTGCCATCCGAATCAGCAATAGGAGTACCGATTATGCTCAATTTATCATTTGAATCTAATTTGAAATAATTCAATGATCCTTGATCCATCATCGCACCACTTCTCTCCCCACTAGAAAAAACATCTAAAATTCCATATTGGGTGCGTTTCTCAGTGTAATCAAGCTTATAAGCTGAAGACAGGTTAGTCATTCCAGTTCCATCTAATGAAATTGTATAGTTATCGTTACAGTTCAAATATTTATTGAACACCTTATAGAAATCAAAATTTAATGGATCCTTAGCTGTCTTTCCCGAATCTATATAAGATTTGATTTGAGAATTTGTCGTACTGTTTATATCATAAACACTAGCTTGAACTCTCAAGTCCAAAGGATTGCCTGATGATTCTCCATAAGTCAAAAGAACTGAATCGAACAAGATAGAGTCACCGATCGTCTTTATTTTGAGAGACTTAGGATACAAAGAACCTTGAGTCTGTCTAAGAAAGACTGTCATAATGACCAAATCATTAGCTTCATTTCCTTCTTGGCCGAACTCATAAGGATAATATCCATCGTCATCAGTCTCAGTCGGGAGTTTGGACAAATCCAAATTAGCTACACCATTGATATATGAATAAATTTCATCATATCTTATCCCGGTGTTATAGTTGACCAAAGGAATTCCAGCATCGACATTTCCTTCGTCATCCAATGTATATCTATAGATGAATCCATCACCTTGAGCTATACCTTGAGCATTAGTATTGTTTCCTTGTTGAAATGAATAATTGGTGAAGAAGAAGTTCATATCGGATTCACCTTGGTCATAGTAACTTACATGATATCCGATAGAGAAGTTAGAATCCTTCTTTATTTCTTTCATCAATCTTTGTAATTCACCTACAGGTTGGTAATCCTTATCACCAGTATTAGATGAATTATCGCTAGGAGTTGTAGGAACAGGAGTTGTCGTTCCATTGGAGCAAGAAGCCAACAAGGAAATCAAGGATAAAGAAACGATAATATTTTTAGATTTCATTAGAAACTCACCCCCAATCCAGTCAAGAATGTCTCAGTGACAGTATGAGAAGTAGAACCGAAATTGCTATAGGTGTAATAGACAGAGTGAAGTCCATATGTTCCTTGATAATTTGCTTGCATCTTCAATCCAACTTCACCGCTAGTGATGTTTCCATTGCTATTCTTAGTCAATTTAATATAGGAATCCTTGACACTGCTCATCCAAGTGGTAGTAGATTGCCAACCCCAACCGAATAATCCATTAGCCCAACCAGACATCAATTCACTATTATTGGAATGATAATAGTTACTGTCAGTAAGACTTTGTTCCAAATAAGCTTCGGCATATTGAGTAATTCCCATGTTATAAGGGTAGAAAGTAGCTTGGATATCGTTGACATAGAATGCACCGACATCGTTATACCATCCAGAATATCTAGCCCAGGAATATGTCTCATCGTTTCCGCTCTTCTTCCATTCGTATACAACTTTGATATTAGTTCCTTCTTCCTTAACGATGTAAAGAACATTCTCTTTACGCTCACTTTCAGGAATATCCTTCAAGTATTCATACTCTTCATTGTACTTTGTAGTCTCTGTCTCGACAGGCCCATGGAAATAATCGAAGAATAAGTTTCCATTATTGTCAGTGATGAATCCATAACAAGCATCATAATTCAAAGTTTGAGTAGTAGGTACTAACTTTGTCTTATCGTATTCATCGCTTGGATTTTTTGTATAGTCATAATCGGCATTCTTAGAATAATAAGTAACTTCTGTTCCTTTCTTAACTAAAACATATCCAAAGTCATGATATGAAGGATTGCTTGAAGAATTGCTGAAGTCAAAATAGAAATAGTTATTAGTACAGTAAACAGTGTAAGGATCAGCTTTCAATTCATTTCCATTAGATAGATGTATGTTATAACCTTTGATGGTGAAATTATTTCGATTCAAAACATCCATGAATTTAGTGACATCATCATATTTCTCAACACCTTTTAAAGTCTTTGAAGCCAACTTTAATTTTGTCTTATCCAAAATCGAAGACTTATCAGTCAAATCAGTGAAATGGCCTGTTATCGATCCATAACTTCCTAAATCGATTTGACACTCAAATTCGAGACTATCCATATCGAGGATATTGATATAACAAGTAGTTATATAGCTAGATATGGATGATCCATACGTGGTCATATATTGAAAGACCGAAAGGACATCGGATGAAGTCAACATATATTTATTAGTCGATACTTTAGTTCCGATAGACACTTCAGCAGTGCTAGGAGTGATTCCGTCCAAAGTTGAGAGCATGCTGACAGTAGCTAGGTTCAAAGGTCCGTACAGCGTGTCATCGATAGTCACTCCATCAGTCGTATATTTAGTATACTGATAAAGCGAAGGGGTGGGATCAAAGTCATCATTCAAATAGTATTTGAATAATTTGTTGTTTTCATCCAAGGCCAATCCAAAACTAGCCGAATCATCTTCGTGATCTAAGTTGTACCAGCATTTAGAATCAAAGTAATCTGTGAAATGACCTTCATTACTTTGAACCGTGCTGGTGACTTCATAAGAGTAGCGACTCACACCCGAGACACCGCTCAAGAAGCCGTTCAATACACTATCGCTATCATCGATGATGTCATCGGCATCTTGATTTCCTTCTAATCCCCTGCCGGAATTGTAGTCAATAGGCTTTTTATCCGTTTTGTCAGAAGGAGTGGTTATAGAAGTGCCATTGCCACAGCTTGTCAAGCTTAACAAGGAAAGCAATGCTAAAGAGATGATTATTTTATTTCTTTTCATATTACTTAATCTCTCCTATTGAAATAGTCTTGGAGAAAGAATCTCCTGTATCTAACAAACCTTTAGTCTTATCAGATGACTTGTTGATGAAGAACTTGCTATATGTTCCAATATCGAATGAAGATCCTTCCTTGAACAAAGTCTTGGAAGTTTGATATCCACCATTGCTAAACGAATCGACATTGTTGGCTTCTATAACTCTAACTTCATCAAAGAGATTATCATTAGAATCAACTCCAAATCCATAGTTGTATCTGCTCGATCCTCTATCGTTAGACATAGGAAGAATAATCTTATGTTTAGAATCGATGGTATCACCGGTCTTATATTCTTTAGAAGTATAAGTTCCATCATCTTTCTTTGAATTCACATCGACCACAAATTTTCTATTGTCGATATGATAGATTCTCACACCCTTATCGTTCATAGCTAAAGGTCTATCAGAAACACTTCTTCTAGAATCATCATAGTTCAATCCTTCATTTGTATATAACTCGATTAAAATGTATTCGCTAAAAGGATCGAATTCATTCTTGTCATTGATGACATAGGAATCGCCAGGAATAACTATCAAAGCATTTTCGTTTTGCATGCTCTTCAAATCAATAGTTGCATTTCCAGTCACCAAATAAGGTTTGGTCCAACCCAATAGCATCTTGGAATACATGTTTTGATCGATGATATTTGAATCCATCATATCGACTTTTCCAATAGGGTTATAGCTAGAAACATCAGAATAATAATCGTTCAATCCCAAGAAGTGACCTGTCTCATGAATATAAGTGTGTGTGTCGATTTTGCTAATGCCGTATCCTTCATACATGAAGTCGTAACTGGCCCAACCGAACAAGTTATAGATTGGCTTTGAAACATCGGGTTTTCTATCCTTTGTAGAGGTTTGATTTCCCCATGATGTATAAGCCCAAAAGTTATTATCGTCTCCTTTAGGTCCACCATTAGAATAATTAGGGCAAGAATAGATACACCATATTCCATCGATGTATCCATCTTTGTTATTGTCGTACTTAGTCAAATCAAATCCCTTGGTGTCAGACAACCAATCGCAGACCTTGTTTACGATATCGTAAGTATCAGACAAAGTGATGTTAGCCGCATTGGTGTAACTATATCCCAAGTCATCATTGATCTCACAATAATCTGTGACTTCACCACTAAGATTCAATTTTCCATAACTGGATTGATAGTAATAATCTTTGACCGAGCAATAGACATCATCTCTTCCAGAAGAGAAGAAAGCTTTGTCTAAATCAGACTTGACTCTTTCGCTATCATCGATTCCATCACCATCGATATCGATTGTTTCATATCCGGGTACAATCAAAGGAACTACAAGGATATTCACATCACCAGTAGAAGGGAGAACTCTAGTGTTGTAGAACTTCTTATCAGTCAATGAATCAAAGTTTTCAGTCAAGGTGACATTTTCAGGATTCACTACCTTTCCACCAGTAGCTCCACTCACTTCAACACTGACCGAGTGCTTATATATACTATCGTCAGGAGTTTGACTAGTATTATTAGATGGATTGCATCCAACTAAGAACATAGTCATCGACAATCCGATAAGTCCAAATAAATTTTTCTTCATTTTTACTCTCCTTTATCTTCTACATTGAGAACCTTTACTTTAAAAGGAAGCTCGTTTCCATCATTGTATGTATAACGTCCATTGAAGAACTGATATCCATAAGACATGATGTCAAAAGGCTTACTTTCAGAATAATACAATGTTTGATTAGTCATCATTCCATTCTTATCAAAAGTATTGATTCCACTGGATTCAAGCAATCTGATTTGATCGAAGTAATCGAAACTTTGGGGTAATTGGAAATTTTTAGATTCACTCATATTGTTGGATATAGGCATCAATATAGCTTCATCATCTGCGAGCATCTGACCGTCCCAAACATATCCGTCTACGTAAGCAAGCTTTTGTCCACCCATATAATCGACAACTTTACATTTAAAGATTCTAGAATCGATGTGATAGATTCTTACACCAACTTTATTTGCCATGGCAGATCTATCAAAAACGTAAGGTCCATAAGTATCCTGTTCATTGTTTCCATCAGGTGTATACAAGTCAATCATTAAATATTCACTGAAAGGATTGAATGTATATCTAAATTTATCGATTCTATTCCCTTTGATTGCATCTTCGACACTTTGAGAGATTTCAGCATAGTTTGAAGGAATGACTATTACTGAATTTCCACTGTTTTTAGAGACATTTGTAATAGTGATTTCACTAGTTCCATACACGACATAAGGAGTGACCCATCCCAACAACATCTTAGAATAAGAATCCAAATCTCCGATGTTTTGATCCATCATAGTAGATTCGCCAGCTGGATGATAGCTAGAATCGGATGAAGAATAATAGTCCTCCAATCCTAGTAGGTGACCAAACTCATGAATGAATGTATGAGAATCTAATTTGATTTTAGATAAGTCAGATAGATCCGGAGTATCATTTTTATTTCTTTCGCAATATGATGTGTACATCATATCGAAACTAGACCATGAGAAGCCGGAAGTTGCGGGCTTATCATTTTTAGATTCAGAATAGAAATCCCAATAAGTGAAATTCCAAAAAGCTTGATTCAAAGTGGAAGAATCAAACTGGGGATTAGATTCGTGTTGAATGTAGTTTTCTGTCGTCCAATCCAAATGATCGTAGACTAAATAAACACCGTCGATGTTCCCATCTTCATTATTATCAAAATCTTTTAGATTTATTCCTTGAGAAGAGCTAGCCCAATCCACTGCACCTCTCAATATTTTATTCACGATTGTTCCTTCAGTTCCTGAAGTTATGTCTTTGACATCAGAGACTAATGTAGTGGCATCGAACCAATCAGTGACTGTCCCACTCAAATTAAACTTTCCATAACTTGCTTCACTATAGTATTGCTTGACCGATTTAAATCCTAAAGAAGAGTCATCTTTGTCTCCGAAGAAAACCTTCTCAATATCAGATTTAACTTTATCAGTCTTGTATTCATTTCCACCAGGGAGATGAACAGGAATTACTAAAAGATTAGCATCGCCTAAAGAAGGCATAACTGACTTGTTGTTAGAAAGAGTTCCAGACAAATCGTTATAATTTAATTCAAGATCCACCTTATCAGCTGGAACAAATCTACCATTGGAAGAATAATCGTTATTCTTATAAATTCTAACCGTAGCTAATCCACTGGCATCTGTATCGACTTGAATATCACCAGTGTTGCTACCATTTCCACTATTTGCTCCCTGACCACAACTAGTCAATAACAAAGAAAGCAATGAAACAGTGGTAATTAAAGCTTTTTTCTTAATGAACATATCGTTTCAAATCTCCTATAGCTGAAAACCGCATAATTATATCATTCATAGATAATTATATTCTTATTTATTTAGGTTTTTACTTTAATTAATCTTAAATATGTAGAGAGGTTAACTAATAATTGAAAAAATTCAAATCATTACTTAATATAGCATTAATTTTTTAGCAATAAATAATAAATATTATTAGTCTTCGCTATTTATAACTTTGATTGGCTTTTTAGTAATAGACTTTACTATTGCACTAATTGAAGGAATTAATCCAACCACAATCACAAATAAAAACAAGAGCAAAATATAATCAATTTTAATTAAAAGCAAAGGAACATAAAAATAAAGTCCATCGAGACAAGAATCTATTATTCCTATTCCAAACAAGACTAATAAAAACTCCAAGATACTGATTCCAAAACTTAATAACAATGCAATAGTCAAAAGCCCGCCTTTGGAGCATCCCAAAGACTTTAGTATTCCTAGATTATGATCTAAATCTTTTATAGCTGAATAAAGCAATGACCAACTTATAAAAATACTGATGATAAATAAAGCTAAATAAATTAATTTTTCTATCAAAGAAGGAATAGCGGAAAACATAATATGATTCTTTTTATATTCAAGTTCATAAGACATAGATGTGAATATTCGAGTATCAGGAGCATCAGTTAAACTCTCCTTATCAATATCGTTTAAGAAATCCATATCTTCCTTAATGTTACCTTTGATTTCATATATAAAACTAACAAATCCATTCACAACATTTGTTTTTTCTTCTTCACAATCTTTTGAGACATATACGTAACCAGATAGAAATTCTCCATTCAAAAAAGATTTATCCCTTTCACTAAGATTTTGATCTTGACCATCCACCTTAAGAAGAGAGTGATTCTTTAAAAATCCATCCAGTTCATGATTGGTTGCGGAGAAGATTCCGACTATCTTCTTACCTTGATATTCTTTTCCAATCAAATCATCGACTGACTTTAAATCATTCTTATGGAAATCATCGTATAAATCTAATCTATACTCAGTACTATGAAATAAGATCTCAGCGCTTATATCAGATATAGCACATTCGTCTTTATGGATAGGAAATCTACATTCAGTCTCAGGCTTTAATTCACTATATCTTTCCAAATATGGAAAATTGCTATCAACCTTAATAGCACCTTCGTTACTAGCTATGTAAGAAAAACATGAGTCTACATTTGTATCGTGGCAATAATTATAGAAATTAGAATATCCACAATCACAAACATCCCATTTTCTAACATTGTGCCTTCTAAACACGTCGTTGAGATATAGCTTTGAAGCCTCAGGAGAATACACTCCTGTATCCGTAGTCAAGAAAGCAGTCTTAGTTCCGCTGGAATACAATGACCTGAGCAGTCCCTCATTGACCGGCGTCATGCATTGATAATAAATGGAGAAAAGAAACAAGGTGACAATCTGCAGTGCCAAAGATACAAACAGCCTAACCTTCTTTTTCCACAAGGACCTGAACACCAGCTTCATGGTGTTTGAAAAGCCAAGACGTCCTTTTCTCTTGCTATCGAATTGCTTCTCATTGTTTTCTTCTATCTTATTTATTGTTTTATCCGATATGACATCCCCATCCTCAATTTCTATGATCCTGTCAGCTAAGGAAGAAAGCACATCCAGATTGTGCGAAGAGACTATCACCAGGCAGTCCTTTGATATGTCCTTAAGCATCTCACCTATATGCTTTGAGTTCTCCTCATCCAAGGCGGCGGTAGGCTCATCCAAAATCAATACTGAAGGATTCTTCAGAAGCGCTCTGGCGATGGATACCCTCTGCTTCTGACCGCCGGATAATTCCTTAGGGTGTCTGGACAGGAAGTCATCCATTGATATCTCCGTGTCAGGAAGATTGACCTTCTTCAGCGTCTCTATTATTAGATTCTTGTCATACTTCCTTCTGGTTAAGTCGAAACTGACCTCCAGGTTTTCCAATACGGTTAGCTCTTCTATCAGATTCAAATCCTGAAAAACGAAAGATGAATAATAGTTCCTATATGAATCCAAATCCTTCTTCTCAAGCTTTTCACCATCGACAATTACGTCGCCGCTTGTCTGGCAATCCAATCCGCCCAATATGTTCAAGAGCGTGGTCTTTCCAGACCCGCTCTTTCCACAAATCAAAACCAGGCCCTTGTTAGGTAATTCTAGATTCACATTGCTCAAAGCTTTCTGGAAGCTTTTATTCTTTAAATAATATACTTTTTCAAGATTAACAATTTTTATCATATTGAGAAATAGTTATAATGGAGATTCATTGTCTTACTATCTTTATTGAGATTATCAGCATAAGAAACATATCTAATAGAATTCATCTTATATGACACAGCTACACTTGTTGCAAACCAATTAGATCCTATTTCAATCACACAGCTAGATCCTTTATTCAATTTTATTGTTTTGATATCTTTGAGGTTCTTCCATTCTTCCGCATCTCCATAATTACACATCTTAGAATTATATTCGACTGTTATATTTTGATTCAAAGGATTTGTTACTTTTAAGGACCAAGTAAATCCATCTTTCTTAATAATTCTCAATCCCAAATAACTATCAGGCAACGAGCTATCGAAAAGAGTATTTAAAAAAGAAAAGATAAAATCATTTATTATTGTTCCTGCATTATAGTCTTCATATCCAGAAGTATGGATACCACAGACGAAATGATTTGCCAATGAAGTTGATACAAAATAAGGACTTCCGCTTTGACCTTTATAAGAATCTAAATCAGTAATATATTTATATTCAGTTTTATTCTTCATAGTACCGATAGAAGACCACATAGTTTTCGGTTTATCACCAGGATATCCGTAAGACTCAATCGTTGCACCTTCCTTATAGAAATTAGCTATTCTTCCATTCCAACCTAATTCATAACCAATATTTCTATCCAATTGAATGGCAGACCAGTCATAGTCAAAGCTCGTAGATTCGTAATATTTTCTTTGAATATAAGCAACATTAGCTTTTGCGTACCACTCATACGAAGAGCCTTTATCTACATCTTTGGATCCATCCGCACCAAAATAAAATTCTATTTTATCCGGAAAACAAGGATCAAAAATTCCATTATCTAAATCATTCTTTTTAGAGACATCAGTGCATACACAATGACCAGCAGAAAGCACAATATTAGGTCCCACCAAAAAACCAGTGCCCTTATACGTAAGAGTTACCTTTTTACCTGTTTTTTTATTTAGAACATTATTATAAGTCATCACCATTAAAGCTATCGTCCTGCAAGGATATTCTTTTGCTTCAGTATAAACGTAATTCCTATCATCATTTCCTAAAATAGTGCAATTAGATACTTTTTGATTATTATCTATTGAAGGTTTGTGCCCATCAACATAATAAGATTTTTCATCTATCCAATGTACATTTTCTGTTTTTTCCAATAAAGAAGTTGAAATCATTTTTTTTCTTTAAATAAATCACTATTGAAGAAATTAATATGCTTTGTCGTAAAATCAAAACTAGCCATATCCGGTTCATTACTAATATTATTAGATTTTATTTGTCTTTTGATTAAAAGATTCACATCTTTTTTAAAGCAGATTTCATCACGTTCATAATTAGCATTAAACCCTATCATCAGTAAAGATAGAAATAAGACAATTATTTTATTAAGCCTCTTAAACATAATTTAATCCCTTCTTTCATTCATATTTTATCACATTATTATGTCTTAAATAATAATTACAAAGCGGAAATGTATAGATCATAAATATCCTGTCAACCAATAAGATGTTAAATAACATAAAAACTGAGCCTTTCGGCTCAGTAATTCAAATAATTTGATGTCTATTTTCGACTCAGTTTTAGAACATAATAAGCAATATAAAGGACAAGTGCTAAGACTGTGAGACCCACCAAAGTATAAGTGATTGATAACAATGTCACTTTCCACCAAGGTGATTTAACTGAGACTTGATCACCGGCTTTATATCCGTTCATAGCATAAGAATAATTACAAATCACATATAAGATTCTATGAGCTGATTCCCTAACATTATTAGCAAAGGCAGCTGATGATTTAAAGCTATCTAATTTATCAGATCCACCCGAGCCTAAGAACAAATTAGTGCCGTTCATAAATCCATCTTGATAAGTCATGTAATAAGCACCATTAGAGCTTGCCATATCAGTAATCACATATCCATCAAAACCCCATTCACCTCTCAATAGAGTCTTTTGAAGATTAGAATCAGCACCTGCCCAAATAGATCCTACTCTATTGAATCCTGACATTACTGCATGACTATTTCCTTCATCGATAGCTAACGAATACTCAAATGGCTTCAATAAGATTTCTCTAGCTTCCTGCTCATTTAAGAACATTGAAATTCCATTTCTAGAACTTTCTTCTTCATTGAAAGCCAAATGCTTTATATGTGTTATAACACCTTTGTTTTGAAGTCCTTTGATTTCAGCAACTGACATCAATCCTGATAAAACTGGATCCTCACTGAAGTATTCATGATTTCTTCCTCCAAAAGGAGTTCTATGAATATTTACACCACCTGCATATATTCCAGTAATACTAGAATTGATGCAATCTTCACCAAAGGCATCACCTAATTTTTGAATAAGTTCCGTATTGAATGTGCTAGCCCAAATTCCTTCACTTGGAAAAGAAGTAGATGTTTTAGTCGAAGCTAATCCAGTAGGGCCATCATCTTCAGCGGTTGCAGGTTTAGATATACTAGTCAAAGCAGGTGTAGAAAACTGACCAGAAGTAATTAGCAAACTTTGATCCCCATAAGACATTTGATCTAATAATTGATCATACTTTTCATCATCATAAGCTATAGGATTTTCTTCAGTCGATTTCAATTCAGCAAGTGTAAGACCATTGTCTTGATTGTATTTGGGCATCTCTTCGCCGTTTTCTACAATAGTTTTGTTGCTAGATAAATCTGCCTTGATTCCATCGTTTAACGTTATGGTAGCTGCAGCTGTAGGATATGTTCCAGACCAATCGTTTCTTGAAACATAAGTGACTGAATTATCACCTCTATTCGAATACTTGTTGATGTCAGCTTCATCGAATAAATTTGTGATTTTATTTTTCGTATGAGAAGAAACTGAATAAGTAGTAGCGTCAAATGTTCCTTGCTTATAAGTAAAGACAAATTCGCTATTTCCATCGTCATCCATCTTATTAGATGTATTTGCTACTGTTTTGCCTTCATAGGATAATAAATTATTGACTGCATCATGACTATCTTTGCCGACAATCAAATGATAATCACCATCATCGAGAATATATGTTTTAGCTTTATTGGAATCATAAGACTTAAAATCTTCTTTCTCGATGATGATATTTAATGTCTCTTCCTCATTTGGATTTAATTCTTTTGTCTTAGCAAATCCAACTAATTCAACACTACTTTTTTCAACTAAGTTATCTTTATCGTAGTCAGTATAAGGCTTATTCAAATAAACTTGAACAGTTTCTTTTCCTTTTACTGATCCTGTGTTTTTTACTTTTACAGATACATCGAAACTCTTTCCATCATCTGAGGTAGTTACAGTCATATCAGAATATGTGAAATCAGCATAAGATAGACCCGTTCCAAAAGGATAGGCGACTGCAGATGAATAATCGAAATCACCTACATTCTCTCTTCCAGTCACATAATCGTAATATCTAGTCTCGTAATATCTATACCCAACATAGATTCCTTCTACATTGACACCATAATGGCTTTGAGTGTCATTCAAGCCATCAGCGTTAGCGTAAGCTTGAGAGAAAGTTTGACCAGGATTCTTAATCCAACTAGCCATGGCAGGAGAAGAAAAATTTTCGTAAAGAAGAGTGTCTGACATTCTTCCACTAGGATTGATTGTACCTGTCAATGCTTCACTAACAGCATCGATTCCATATGTTCCAACATTTCCAACCCAAAGCATAGCATCAACTTCGATTCCTTCATTCTTCAAAAAATCGACTTGAATCATTTGAGATGAATTCAGTAGAACTATAATTTTCTTAACTTTTCCAGCTTTTTTCAAAGTGGTCATCTCTTTAAGCATCTCGATTTCTTGCTCGCTCAAAGACAAATAACTTCCATCTACAGTATCTGCATTCTTTGTGTTGATATCTTTTCCTTCACCTGAATCTCTAGATATAGTAAAGATGACGTTTGAATATTCATCGATAGTATTCAATACATCTTGAGAATAATCAGAAAGTCCAGCTTCTTTAACTTTGTAATTAGCACCTTTTGTTGTTCTTTTAAACTTCGATAAATCATTCTTAACATAGTCCCACAAGCTATTATTAACTTCCAATCCAGCATCTGTTAAAGAAGTTTTTAAATCTTTATAACTTGTTGTATCAGCTTTTGATGATCCGCTAGTTGCATAATTGAAATTGACTGATCCGTTGAATAATAAACTAACTTTAGAACCGCTAGTCAAAGGAAGAGCGTTATTGTCATTCTTCAATAACACCAAACCTTCTCCTTCAACTTCTTTACCTGTTTCAGACAAATAATTCTTCAATTCATTTTCATCAGTATAATCTCTTTTGAAATAAATAGAATCATCATCACCATCTGATTTGATATCATTTTTGATTCCTAAAGATTTATTTATTTGGCTTTCATTTTTTATTGCTACATCAGTCAAAGCTGAAAACACACAAAGAAATGAAGCACAAGCTAACAGTGATCTTTCTATGATTTTCTTTTTTAATATATTCTTCATTGATTTTCAGCCTCCTTGATTTCGACTTTGACATCTTCCTTTTCTCTCTTTTCAAAAAAGAAAGTGAAGATTGACGATATAAAGCTCAATGCTGAGAACAAACAAATCATTACGAATGTAGAACTGATTCCTGTTGTATCTATTCCAACAAAAATATTGGCTATATATGTATCTTGAGAAACTAAATATTCCAAGAATCCATATAAAAACATTAAGAATGGTAAATACAAAGTTATTCTTAACTTAGGTAATATCAAAGATACCACAATGAAAGCAAGTCCAAGGGATAAGCCCAGTATTACATTCAAACTCAAATTAGGATTGAATTCAGTAGTTCCATTAGTCGTATAAAGAATCAAAGCTATCAATCCAAAGACAAAACTCAGTCCATTGAAGATGAATAGGAACATATGCTCCTTTAAATACTTCAAAATCATAGATTCCTCCTGCAATTATTGAATATTTCCTTTATATTCAGTCATCGTCAAATTAGCATCAGTAGTGATGTAAATACAATCGATCATAGGAGCAGTAGCACCCATAGATCCTGCTCCAACTTGAGGAGATTGATCATTATTGACAGTCAATTTGATGGAATTCTCGCCTTTCTTCAAATTGATAGTATTGATGTAGTGATTTGTGAATGGACGTTTTTCTTCACTAGCCATATCAGTGACGACACCGCTAAATGTGATGTCCTCATAACTGATTTCTTTATCGTTTATAGAAACAACAAAGTCATCACTAGTAATACTGATGTTGAAATACTCAGCAGATAATCTCAACTGCAATGAAGCACCAGTTACATCAGCATCTGAATTAATTTTGAATTCGAGATAAGCTCCATTGTAGTAAAGGTTAGTGACATAGTATCCGTTAGAAGCTTGAGCTTTTACCTTGTCACTATCTTTTCCGATAAGCATCTTTCCAACTACGTTATTTGAATATCCAACACCTAATTTATTTCCTTGTGCATCACAAGTTTCATCAGTATCAGGATCAAGACCAGTCAATTGAGTATACTCAGCTTCGAATGTGTAGCTCTTCTTCCATGATGCATATAATGAGACATTAGAATCCTGACGTTTCATAAATGAGAATTCTTGTGTGCATGCGGCATCGCTGTACCAACCAGAGAACAAGTATCCATCTCTTGATGGATCTTCAGGTTTAGTTACTCTGTTATTCTTTTCAAAGTAAGATGTTTCATAGATTTCAGAAGGAGCACCTTCAAAGTTATAATAAAAAGTTGCTACTAATGAATTTGCACTATCGACCCAGCCTGCATAAACAGTTGTCGATTCAGTTATCGAAGTATCAAAATCGAATTGGGAAGTCTCGTTTGCATCAACATACCATCCCGTAAAATAGAATCCATCCCTCGATGGGTCTTCAGGTCTAGTAACTTTTCCGTTCGATTCAACTTCTTGAGTGAAATTAGTACATCCATCATAATTCAAATCAAAAGTAACAGTATATTTTTGTACTTCTGAAGGAATATTACTATTGGAACCGTCATTTTTGGATAATGCACTAGAGTTATTGCTAGAACATCCAACACTCATCAAAGATATAACAGCCATTAAAGGAACAAACAATTTATTTATTTTCATATTTATAAACCTCTTTATATAACAAGAAATATTGAACCCATTTCGGGTTCAATATTTCCTTAACGAGTCGACTTTCGATTAATGCTTCTTAAGGAAGAAGAACAAACCAATGCTTACACAAGCAGCGACTAATCCAACACTACCGATAGCTAATCCAGAAATAGCTAAAGCATCATTGCTCTTCGTTTCAACTTTAGTATCTGTATCAGTCTTTGGAGTATCATCAGCTTTCTTGATTTCTTCCCAACCAGCGTAATAAGTTACATTTCCAGTAACCTTGCTAGACAAATCAGCTGCATTGGTCAAGTTAGCATCAGTGTACCAACCAGTGAAGACATATCCAATCTTAGTAGGATTATTGAATGCGGCTATGGTTCCATCCTTTTCAACTATTTGGCTGGAAACTGCAGTTCCACCATTGGTGTTGAAATTAACGGTGTATGTTGTAGCCAAGGGCTTCTCACCTTCTGCAATAGTCATCGAGACGGGGTAAGAAGCAGTAGTTGTCGTATCTCTTCCACCACCGAAAGGACCAAATCCACCAGAGCCTTTCTTTACAGCTGTGACCTTTACAACGAAATTGAAGGTTCCACTTTCAGTAGGAGTTCCACTGACGGTTCCATCATCGGCAATAGCAATTCCGTTAGGAAGATCACCAGACTCGAGTGAATATGTCACAGTATCATACTTTCCACCGGCAGTAGTGAAGGTAGAAGAATTGATCTTGGTCATGAACTCTTGTCCAACCTTCATGGAATTGACATCATCACCATCAGCATCAAGACTAAATGCAGAATTGACATTGATCTTAAAGTCAGCAGTCTTCTTGACATATCCATCGACCAAAGCTTGAACAGTGAAATTGAATTCACCATCTTCACTTGCAGTACCTGTGATTTCTCCGGTGTTGGAATTGAGTGTCAATCCGGCAGGTAGTTTTCCTCTGGTGATTGAATAAGTAGCATAACTACCATCAGTCAACTTCTTATCATCTACAGCAACGCTCAAACCTGAAGCTTTCTCATATTGATTAGCACTCAAAGTTGTACCTTCATAAACTAAGGTAGTGTATCCGTTTTGCATACCAGTGGTATCTGTTCTGTTCCAAAGGACACGCATAGCAGCCATACGAGTGTAGTAATACTGGTTAGGTGATTCTTCCAAAGCACCATTCTCGCCAGTCTTTACATCGACTCCACCTTTACCATTACGATAAGAGGTGTTCCATACTCCAGAAGGTGTTTCGTACCAGGGGGGTGTACGAAGCTCGAGTTCACATCCAGCTCTATTCATCATATCGGGAGATGTAATATCGATCCATCCAATGTATCCATCTGTATCCAAGGCACCTCTCCAACCCCATTCCTCTTTATAAATTCCAGTCAAGAGGTTGTAGTTGTTGGTGTTAGGAATTCCAGATACATGACCATATCCGACCATACCAGCTTTAGAATTACCTTCCTGGAAAGCAATTTGGAATGACTTCAAATCATTCTCGCGCATTGTCTGTTCGTCGATCCATTCATAAGTTTCACCACGATGAGTTTCCTGATCATTGAAAGCAATATGTTTGGAATAAGCGACAACACCTCTAGATTGTGCACCTTGAATTGCGTAAGAACCAATAGTTCCGCAAACGAAGGCATCTTGTGAATAATACTCAAAGTTTCTTCCAGAGAATGGTGAACGATGATAGTTGAATGCAGGTCCGTACCATCCTGTATCACCTTCAAACATACACATATCGCCCATGATTTGGCCTTGCTTATAGATGAGTTCTACATTGAAGGTTCCAGCGAGCAAAGGTGAGTCTCCCCATTGGAATGTGTTGTTCAAGTTAGTAGGTCCATCTGCTTCAAAGTCTTCAACTTTTCCAACATTGTCGAGAGCAGTTGTCCCGTAACCACCATACTCGACTACTGATGCAATTTGATTCCAAGTCAATTGATTCATGAACTCAGTCCAAGCTTGCTTTCCAGTTTTTCCTTGGAACTTACCAGAAGCGATTACTTCATCGCTTTCATAATCGATTCCAACCATATCGCTGAATTGAATATCGGCCTTGGTTGTTGAATCAGTGGATTGAGTCCAGTCTAAAGGAATGTTCTCATTAGTGATGTACCATGGATCAGATTCCTTATCCTTGCATCCGGAATCATTAGCCCAACCCAACCAATAGGTTGTATTGGAGTACCACTCCTTCTTGAAAGTTCTATCAGCAGCAGTAGGAGCCTTAGGGAATGTGCCTTCAAAATCTTTTCTGGACATGACAGTTTGTTCAGAGGCACCATCAGCCATGATTTCTTTAGTTCTCTTTGAGTTGAAGTAATACTTATGCTCAGTTGCATTAGCATCAAATTCTTCTTGATAAGTGAACTTGTCACTAACTTCCTTCAAAGAATAATCATCAGCAGTCATATGAGCATCTTCAGTTAATTTGAATGAAAGCTGATCATATGCGTCTACAGTAGAACTTAAATCAGTAGAACGATCGAAATGAGAGGAATCCATGACTCTCAAAATATAGTCACCTTTTTCAAGAGTATATCCACCATGTAAATTAGATCCATCTTCACCTACGAATGAATAATCAGTGTCCCAACTTGCCATATCTTGAGTGTTGAACTCAATTGTGACAATCTCAGATTCACCAGGTTGAAGCATTCCGGTCTTCGCAAATCCAACAATTGTGTGTTCAGCCTTCTCAATCTTTCCAGTATATGGTGAATGAGCGTAGAGTTGGACAGACTGTTTTCCTGCGACAGTTCCAGTGTTTTTGACTTCAACTTTAACTGTCATCTTATCGATGTTTGCTTTCTTACCAGCAGAATTTGCCAAGTCAGAAGCATCAATTGTATCACCATTGTTGACCTTGTTTCCTTGAGAAGTCTCAACGGAAACAATGTTCATCGAGAATGATGTATAGCTCAATCCGAATCCATAAGGATATACGACATTGTTTTTGTACCACTCTTCACCTTGAGATGCATTTTGATCATACATATCAGCATACCTAGTCTCGTAGTACTTGTATCCAGTATAGATTCCTTCTTCATAATCTATCGAATACATAGTGTAGCTGAGATCAGAACCATCATATGATTTAGCGCCATCCATCTTGGTGTTATATGGGTAGTTATCAGGATCATCATCACTCTCACTAGCAGTCATCATTCCGCCGGGGAATCCACCGGGGAATCCACCGCTTCCGCCACCACTTTGGACTGTTCTCTTCTCAGGGTCGAGCATAGTTGAACTGGCATTGACCTGAGAGTTATCACCAAAGTTGTACCACACAGGATCTGCTGTATGATCTACATCCCATTCATCTTGAAGTCTTCCTGAAGGGTTGACTGTTCCATTGATAATCTCGCCCAAAGCAAATATTCCATTCTTACCAGGACGAGATACATCGACGATTGCATTAATAGCATCATCGTTTTGAAGACCTGCGACTTCCATAGGATTGGAAGTATTCAACACTACTACGATCTTCTTATAATGAGCTTTGACCAACTTTACCAAAGCTTCTTCACTATCGGTGAGCATCAATGAATGCTTGTAACGTTTAGTTACAGTTTCACCTTTCTCGACCACAGTCTTCTCTTGAAGAGCTTTATGAGTATCAGTTTCACGATCTACAGTCTCAGATGTGACTGTTGATTGATCGCTTCCTTCACCTCCAGCACGACTCAATACGATGAAGGCAGCATCGTTGTAAATATCCAACGAATTCATGACTTTACCATTGAATTCTGTTATTTCTTTACCGATTGCTGAGGAATCAGCATCATAGACAGATTTCAATGTCGGATTGACTTTGAATCCAGCTTTAGTCAATGAATCAGCGACACTTTCAGTAGTGACGCTAGCACCCATATCGAAAGCACCACCAGTTGAGCTTCCACCGACCAAAGAATCATTTCTAACGCCAAAAACGGATACTCTTTCGTTTCCGGCCAAAGGCAACGTACCGTCATTCTTCAAAAGTACTGTACCTTCCTCAGCAATTTCCTTGTTGAGTTCAGCTGCAGCCACAAGACATTCATCCACGGAGTTGTAGTCGTTGTAGTACTTACCCGGAGTATGTACTACATTAGCTCCCAACGCCAACATGGAAAGAACCAATAAACTTTTTAGCATGTTCGCTCCTTTTCTATTTAACGCCTGACGACGTTGAGATTGTAATTTTTTAGAAAGGGGTTACAGCTAAAACTTTATCAATGGTCTAAATAATTTTGATGAAAGGAAAAAGCCGGTCGACGAATGGTCGACAAGCTTCGCCAAACGGCATTAAGTTTCAATTAAACTACAATGGAAGAGCTCTTAGTATTCAGCAATTTCAGATATTCTTCTCTTACTTCCTGTAGCTTTCTTCTAGCGATAGGTAGCTTATCACCGTTATCCATTATCACTTCTTTATTGCCTATCATTTGAATATGCTCATAATTGACTAGATATCTCTTATGAATCCGGATAAACCCAAACTTCTTGATATTGTCATCCAAATAGTTCATCGATGATGACAAAGTCAGAGATTCTTTAACTCCTTTTTGATAGACATTTTGATAATCACCATACGCCTCAATATAAAGGATGCTATGAGATTGAAGATGTATTATCGATCCTTTAGTGACAATATCTATAGATCCTTCTTCATCTCTGCTTTTTAACTTATTAGAATATCTACCTACAATTTCATTTAAGTCTCTTGAAAATGCACTCTTTCTAATAAACCCAAATGGATGAACAATCAAAGAGTCAAAAACTCTATCCTCCATGGCAGATAAAAATACGATGTCAAATGTCTTCTTCAACTCAACCACTTTCTTTCCCAATTCTATTCCATCCATCTCAGGCATATCAATATCGAAGAAGACTAGATCATAATTATTTTTTTGCAAGTCATCCAAAAACAATTTAGCCTTTGAGTAAGATTTCAACTCAATCTCAACACCATTATTCTCGAAAGCTTGAATTATAGAAGCACCGGCAGCTTCCAATGAAAACTTGTCATCATCTACATAGGCTATATTTAGTTTTATCATGCATATCACTCCTTTTCTTTACTCATATTCAATAAAGCCATAGCTAAGAATGTGCTGTCTTCTACAGTAAAAGCAGCATATCCGTTATATTTCTCACAAACGGATTGAATGATTATATGACCCAAACCATGATTCCTTGTATCATTCTTAGAACTATTCATCTTTTTAAGTGATTCTTTATTGAAGTTAGGTAGTAGAGGATTAGATACTGAGATATATAATCCAGCGCCTTTAAGAACTATATCGACCTTGACTTGAGCTTTCATCTTATTTCTATTGATATATTCCAAAGCATTATCAATCATGTTGGTTATAACTGAGCATAAATCATAATCACTGATGGGCAAAACCTCAGGAATTGCCACATGAACATCCAAAGGAATGTTCAAATCGTTGGCCTTGTACATTTCTATATTTATAATCGTTGAAATGCCCTTTTGAGAACATGAAAACATATTTAATGATGGTGATAAGGAAGCACTCATCTCATCAAAGTATTGTTTCAATCCATCATAATCACCTTGTTCCAACATCAAATTCATAGTTGTCAGTTGGTTTTTGAAGTCATGCCTTACTTTCTTCAAATCATCCATAGTCTTTTGCGATATTTGCATCATGTTTTTATCGAACACTAGCATTCTCTTCTCACTCTCCAAAACTATTACTTTTTCTCTTTCTCTACATAAAAAGTAAACAGAAACATAGCTAGTTAAGATGATTAGGTATAGCAATATCAAAGATAATGAAATAGGAACAAAATCGCTGACATCATTTTTCATAGCATACTTGATATAACTATATACAAATACAGTTCCGCAAACAGAAGTTACCAAGATTAACACGACACTGACCCATGGAATATCGTGAAAATGATGAAGGGTGAGTTTTCGCATCAACAAAGCCATCAGTACTATCAAAATAAAGAATGGAATCCTTATATATGCTATTGCATTAGTTCCATAAACAAATTTTTGAATCGACGATGCAAACTCATTGATCAAGATTTCACATGAATAAAATGTAGCAAACATCATAACTTTGCTCTGCCAATTATATTTGCAGAAGATTAGCATGAATGAGAGAGTCACTATGAAATAGCTAATAGGAAAATTCAATCCTGCAAGAAAAGTCCAATAATCTGCAATGACAAACACCAAGAGATTTATCAATATTCCACATCCGAACAACCCAATCATCTTCAAACAAAATAACAATATTGATTTCCAATCCTTCTTTGGAGGACAAAATATCCAAGGAATAGAAAAACTCATAGCTAATAATTCGGCTACAAAAGAAAAATCAAACACAATGTTAAAGAAATCTATAAAAGGTTGCATAGTACAAGGCCTCTTTTCAATTATAACCATGAAAACTAAAAAGAAACAAGTAATCAATGGCTGTTGATTACATTTGTTGGGTTTCCTCTTAAAGCTTTATAGCTAGAAGCGATAGAAGATATAAAACCTAATGATAATATCAGAAGGATAATGATCAACAAATAATCAGCTTTTATCCTAAGAATTGAAAATCCTAAATAGAAATAATCAACAAATAAATCAAATGCAAGTATAGAAAAAATAGTAATAGCTAATTCCAAAACGGACAATACAAAGAATAGACAAAATACAATTTTAATAATTCCGCCTTTAGAGCATCCCAAAGACTTTAGTATTCCTAGATTATGATCTAAATCTTTTATAGCTGAATAAAGCAATGACCAACTTATAAAAATACTGATGATAAATAAAGCTAAATAAATTAATTTTCCTATCAAAGAAGGAATAGCGGAAAACATAATATAATTCTTTTTATATTCAAGTTCATAAGACATAGATGTGGATATTCGAGTATCAGGAGCATCAGTTAAACTCTCTTTATCAATATCGTTTAAGAAATCCATATCTTCCTTAATAGCGAAACTGGAAAAGGAATGGAATTCGAAGAGGTGAATCATGTATTCAATCCATTCGGATAGGGAATCTTATGGGCGTCAAATACAGTCCCGGTCAGTGGGGAGAACGCTTTTCCTCAGTCAAGGCAACGGTATCTCCTGGTTCCGTTTCCGTAGTCACCTGATTTCTTGAAATGAGAGAGTTCAAGGCGGTGGGGTAGTATAATTACCATCGAATTGTATTTTTCAAGATTTGAGCGTTAATTTGCAGTGATTTCTTTTGTCAAATAAAGCGTTGCCTATCTTTGGCGCAATGATTATAATTTGTGTATGTAGAAACTGATTCGTGCATATCATAACATTGAGTCATATAACTAGTTGATGGGATTGACAAATCCCATTTCTCTGTGTATAGTGTTTAACGATCGTGTTGCAGATACCTGCGTGGCCTGCGACCAGGGGGGTTCCTGCGGGAACTCCTTTTTTTCATATCCGGAGGACATTGCCATGGCAAAACCGTTTTTGACATTTCAAGCACAGATTTCCTTTTTGGAACAAGATAAAAATCTATTGGTAGAGAATCATACGTTTGCCGAAGCAATGTTAACGCAGATCGGATATTTCAGTTTGATCGGTGGATATAAAACACCTTTCAAAAACCCTACCACGCAAAAGTATAAGAATGGTACTCGGTTTGAAGATATTGTTGCTCTGTACCATTTTGACGAGAATCTGCGTGAGCTGTTTTTGAAGTACATACTGAAAGTTGAACGCCATATCCGTGCGTCGCTTTCCTATCACTTCACAGAAAAACATGGAGAATCTCAGGCGATGTATCTGAATTCCGCAAACTATAGCCAGAACGGAAAATATGCCAATGGTATTCAAAAGCTGATTGAAACATTGGATAAGCTTGCTAACAGAAACAGCGATTACCCCTATATCAATCATCAGCGTAAGGTTTATGGAAATGTCCCCCTATGGGTTCTTATCAATGGTGTAACATTTGGTAGCCTCTCAAAATTCTATAAGTTCACAACCCAAGACATCCAATCAAAGGTTGCTCGCAATTTTGAAAAGGTAAACCAGAAGCAGCTTGAACAATACTTGGGTGTAATGACAAAGTTCCGCAATGTCTGCGCTCACGGCGAACGCCTTTATTCCTATAAGACTCGCGACGACATTCCAGACACCGCACTGCATCAGAAGTTGAGAATTTCCAAGAGTGGCACGCAGTATTCCATGGGCAAACACGATTTGTTTGCAATGGTGATTGCATTTCGGTACTTACTGCCCCATGACGATTTCAAACGCTTTAAGGCTACCCTTACAAGTGTGATTCGTCATTATCTGAATACTCCTGGAGCCATGGATGAATCCACATTGTATACTTACATGGGTTTTCCGGCTAATTGGAATAAAATTACAGCATACAAGAAATAATAAACAAAGACTCTACCATTTCCTATCGATTGAAAATTGGCAGAGTCTTTTATTTATTTTACTTTAGCTGTTTTTTACGGATTATTATGGAACCTTTATTAGTCTTCTAAGGCCACATCGCTATCGTCCATCAGCGACATCTGTACATGTTTTTCCCGATTCTGCTCTGTTTTTCCGGAATATTTAAGCAGATAGAACTCCAGGATATCAGCCAAATCACTCGGTCAGGGGGTATTCCTCAGCATGCTTTAGTCATCATATTTTTTGTAGTTTTCAACTTGTGCTAAAACTTTCTCGTATACTTCTTGGTAATTTTGTGGATAGCCATTTAGAAAAACTGGAGGATATCCGTTACGGTTTAGGATACGAATGATATCTGATTGGAGACTTGCTTTTATATTGCTTTTAGATGACCAGTCTGTGTATTTTGCCTTATCATCTACAGCAACTTTAACTTTCTTAGCTAGATCTATGATTTTCTCTTCAGAAAATTCAAAACCGTATTTGTCTCTGATAGCTTTCAGGATGTCATAGAAAGCCTTTTCTTCAAAGGAGATACCCATCTTCTTGAACTCATCAGAGTCTTTTTTGAGGTCTTCCAATATCTTTTGTGCCTCTTCACTCAATGAGTCGATGAAATCATTGATGACATCATCGTTGGAGACAAGTATTTCCCCATCTCTATTATTGTATTTGTCAACGAGTCTCTTCATTCTCTTAGAGAATTCTTCCGCTTTGTATTTGTTCGTATGAGAGTATTGAGTAATAGCCTTTCTGAGCATCTCAATCAGCATTTTGAATTTGGTATTCTTATAGGGAATGCCTTGAATTTTCTTTAGATATTCTTCGCTGAATATTTCGGTCTTTGTCTGCTCGCCTTCTTTTTGGTCTTTAAGGGCGGATATGCATCCATCCACTAACTTTTTCACTTCCTGGTTCATTCTCTCAGCATCTGGAGTCCCTTCTCTTCCGATTTTCATAATTGCTGAGTGAATCGCACAGTAAAAGTGAAGCTTGAACATTTCGTGATTCGTGATTCTTGAGTCCCCAACGCAGATATCAAAGGCTTTTTTCATTCTCTGAGTCAAGCCCATGAAACGTGTTTCTCTATCCTCCTTCATTTGAACGAACTCCATTCCTTTTTGAAGTGTCAGAAGTCTATCCAGATCTGTTCCAGACTCGAATTTCGAATAATCGAAGCCATCCATGAGGTTATCAATCAAAGACATTTGGTCTTTGAAAATCACATAGGATGCTTCGATTTCGCTAACAGGATTGATGTCACCGCTGTAAAGCTGCATGGCTTTGGCTAAAGAAGCTTCTATTCCTATGTAATCAACTATAAGACCTTTGTCTTTTCCTTCAAACACACGGTTCACTCGTGAAATAGTTTGTATAAGCGTATGTTTTTCCAAAGGCTTGTCAATATACATGGTATCAAGGGACGCACAATCAAAACCAGTTAGCCACATATCGACGACAATGGCAATTTTAAAATTTGAATTCTCGTCCTTGAACAATGTGGCTAATTCAGATCTGTATTTATCAGAGCCAAGTAGGTTGTAAAGATTGGGCTCATCATTAGCGCCTCTGGTGGCTACAAGCTTTACCATTTCTACCGGCTTGAGTCTGTTCAATTGACTGTAAGTAAGCTTGGATTCATCTTCCTGTGTTTTCTTAGGAATGTTCCACTCAGGTCTCCGAGCGATGATTTTCTTATAGACTTTGTAGGCGATGTTTCTATCGTAACAGACAAACATTGCCTTTCCTTTGACTGTTGCGCCTTCTTTTACTCTGTTTTCATAATGGCTGATGAAATGGTCAACAATCAGATTGAGTCTTGAGTCATTGTCAATGATTGTCCGGACCTTGGACATTTCCTTGATAGATTCGTTTACTTCGTACTTATTAGTTCCGTTGCTTAACTGATCTGCGTAATAACGGTCGACAATTCCCATTTTTGCCTCATCTAAGCGGACGGCTGATGGACCTGGGAGAAGAGCGATTCCAACCGTAGATCCATCATCGACAGCTTGTTTCATTTTGTAGGCTGCGACTATTGGGCCGAATACGTTGATTGTGGCATCGATGGGCGTGCCTGTGAAGCCAACGTATGTTGCGTTCGGAAAGGAATTTCTAAGATAGGTAGCGAATCCGAAATGTTTTTTGATGCCTTCCTCATCGATCTTTAATGTTGCATCTAAATTGACTTGTGTTCGGTGTGCTTCGTCGGATATGCAGATAATATTGTCGCGGTTGCTTAATAACTTTACGTTCTCATCGAATTTTTGAACTGTCATAAGGAAGATACCACCGCTGGTAACGCCTTTTACCTTTTCGTTCAGTTCTTCTCTTGAAGCTACATTCAGGGTGTTGCGATCTATGAGATATTCTTTCGAGGCTTCGAAAGTGCTGGAGAGCTGATCATCCAAATCTGTTCTGTCGGTAAGAAGGATGACTGTAGGTGAATTCAAATCTGGGGAAGTGACCAATCTTCTGGTCAGGAAAAGCATGGTATATGATTTTCCACACCCTGTTGCTCCGAAGTAGGTCCCGCCTTTTCCATCCCCGGATGGGCGCATATGTTCTTTGATGTTCTGGAATAGAAGCTCACTCGCATAATACTGTGAATATTTGGGGAGGATCATCAAATTGTTTTTAGATGTGTCAGGAAAATAAATATAATTTTGAATAAGATTTAATAGAGTAGCATGGTCGAAAAGCCCAGAAATCATCGTGGTTAAACTTTCAACTCCGTCCTTTACGTAGCTTTTTCCATCGGTGGATTTCCATGGAAAGAAGTGCTTGTAATCGGAAAAAATCGATCCACATTTCGTATTGACTCCATCCGAAATGACGGATATGAAGGAAAATCTCATCAAGTTTTCAATATCTCGGGTGTAACGGATAGTCAATTGTTCGAAAGCTGAGTAAAGCTTTACCCCTTCTTCGCTGACTGTTTTTAATTCAATGACCGATACCGGAATTCCATTGATGAATATGACGATATCAGGTCTTCTTAGCGCAGCATCTTTCACTTCAAATTGGTTGACAACCTTGAAAACGTTGTTCTCGACATTGGAAAAATCAAAGTACTCTATAAATTCGTCCTTCATTCCATATGCGCTTCTGTCCAAAGTGATTCCGTTTTGAAGAGTGCACAAAGTCGCTTTCATTGTAGAGTAAAGCGATGTTCCTCTGGATGATAGTAAATTATGTAAGATGAAGTTTATTTCACTCTCTTGAAGATTTAACAAAGCATATCGTTTAGATAGATAATCCTTGAAATCGTCGACTATAAGGATTTCTTCGTTTGTTCTGTGAAGATCATACCCGCATTGGTATTTGTACCCTTGATTTTGGAATAGCTCTAAAACTGCATTTTCAAAACTGGACTCTGTGAAACTAGTTTGCATAATATTTTATCCCCTGTGTATATTTCTTATACAATTATTTAGATCGTCAGATAGCCACTTAAACTGTAATTTTCTTGTCTTTTTGTTATCGAAATCTTGACTCAATAAGCCATCTACCCGTTTCTTGATGCCCTCAAGTATGTTTCCGTCATTTGAACAAAATTCGGAGATATTAGCGATACTAGTGTAAAGATGAAGAAAAAGAGTGCGGATAGCGTTAATATCTGTCAACGGACAATTTGGAATGCTAATATAATCAATCAAAGCGTTGAAATTGATATGATCGGCAAAGCCTTTTTTATCTAGCATCCATGATTCCATGTTGCTTTTAGCGTTTTCGATTAGTTTTGATAACTGCTCGGAATTTGAAATATAATCAGGATGGACTTCTTTATTATCGTCTAAAGCTGATTTCATTTCTCCTAAAAACATCTGGAAATTATCAACCATTTCCTTGGAATCTAGGTAGTAACCAGAATAAACACGCAAGGAGTCTACAATTTCTTTTGATGGTTTTCCTTCTCTGACCTTGCTGATCATTAATTCTAATAAAGAATCGGTTCTGCTCAAGCCGAGATTGTGCTTAATTGCAATCAGATATGTGGCTAAACCTGTGAATTCTTCTGGCGGTACATAGTTTTTTTGAATATCAGAATAGAGATTTGTAATGCAAGAATCCAGTTTTGAATCATCTAATAAATAATATGATTTAATTGCTTTTATATTTTCGTTAGCATCCTCGGCTTTTTTTTCTTCTTCTGAAATCAGAAAGCGCAATTGAAAAATCATCTAGTTTCAATTTTTGATTAACGCAATAGTCATAAGCAAATTTATAAAGGGGATATTGCCAAGTTCCCAGTTTTGGGGAAAAGACCGGATTGTTTTCGGAATAGATTAATGTGGAGTTTTTGGCAAAACGAAGATAGAAAAATGTAAGCCCAAGAAATACATGAAGCAAAAAGTCCTTGAAGGAAGTGACATCAGGATCTTTTTGATAACTCGGAGTAACGATTTGAATGATATCACTCATTTTTTGACATGATCTTGTAATCGCTCTAAAATTGTAACAAAGGATTTCATTTGAAATAGATGTATCTAACATCTTGTTAAGAATCAATTGTTCATTACCAAGAAAATTCTCCAACTTGAAAGAATCAATAATTGATGGGATTATAGTTGGAATATCTGGAAAGAAATAGATTGTATCCCCGATGGTTTTCTCTTTGATGGATTTGTACTTTTCAGAATCGGATTCATTTAGCCCGAATTTTAATAATGAGTTCTCATCACAAACTAAAAAAACTTTGACACCATCATTCTCGCAAAGATTGTTAATGAAGCCAAGTATTTCTACTATGTTGAAAGAAGAATCATGTCTTTCAAGATCATCAATGATTAGAAGTTTTCCTTTGAGGTTTACGAATTTTGAAAGTTTTTTAATTTCTTCTGTTCCGCCATCGATATCTATATTGAAATAGCTTGTTATACCCTTAAGAATTGTTTTGGCTATTCCAATACTGATTGTGCCCCCTTTCGTGTTGAGCTTTTGAAAATAAGATTCGGTAAAGATTGCTTTGCTTAATGCCTCGGTATTTTGGATGCCATACATTGATATATAAATGGCTTTCTTGTTTTTGTTTTTTAAGAAAGGAATTAAAGAATTCTTTATATAGAATGTTTTTCCACTTCCCCAAGAACCATTTAACAGTAAAGCTGTGTTTGTTCTGTCATCTGTTAAGTATCTAAAAATAAAGTTGTTTTGTTCCGATTCTGTCATTGGTTCTGGGCCTCCGCTTCTAAAACGGCCCCTTTCACGAGAATTGGGCAGATGTGATCTATCATTTCTTTAAGTTTTGTAATACTCTTTTTTCTGAAAAGATAACAATTAAAAATGTTTACAAAATCACTTTGGCTATTAATTGGTGGCAAAGGAATTTCAACAGCATTTAAATCTTTATAATAAACCCGATTTCTCACACTATCTACAGATTTAAAATCAATGAATCGGCCGCATTCGCTTCTTTTGAGCCATGCAAATAAAAATTCTGGCTTTAATATTTTTTCGTCGCAAACATGCAAAACAATGTATTCCTCTGTGCAAATGCCTATATCATAAACTGTATTTAATGCAATTGCACCTGCGTATAAAACTGATGGGTTATAGACGAGATCGCCTTTTTTAAAAACGTTACACTTGTATAGAGAGTTGTCTTGTCTTAACTGCTTTGGCTTTATAAATCCTTCTTTCCCTACTCCATAAAGGTAATTCGCTCCTAAATGTATTTTGTTTGTTTCTTTTCTTTCAAAAGTCAATTTTGTTATTGGAAAATGCAGATATTGCTTTTTACACTTATCAAGAAGTCCAGTGAAGACAGTTTTAATATCTTCGAGCTTATTTTCATATGCTTTTAGATTATCTAGCATTGCTTCATAGATGGCGACGTATTTCTTTTGAATTTCGATTGAAGGAATGTTCAATTCAATATTGCAGAAATCGTTCCAACTGAAAGTCTCTCGTGCGGAACCCCACGAATTGAACCGGGCATATCTATCGAATTCAGTACGATTAAAAAACATCATCAAGTATCTTGGGAGCAGCTTAGTTTCATCTTTTACTTTAAAAACAGGGTTTATAGAAGATACTATACAGTCTTCCCCATCATTGTAAGCAAGGCTGATTTTATTTCCGTTTCTAGAAGTCACTAAACTATAGGTAAACCAATTGTGTTTTAAAATTTTATATGACTTTAAGTTTAAATTGTTAGTGTTTGCTTTTGTTGGAGTCAATACTTTGTTAATTGAGATTCCTTTTAAAGAATCCACACTAAATTCATTGTCACGATTTCGGATATCAACAAGCTCAATAAAACATCCAAGTCTACTCAATGCCATATCCAATTCCTCTGAAAGCCTCTTCCAATTTCTTTTGAGATTCTTTCTCTTCTTGGAGAAGCTCTTTCATCTCTTTTTGAATGCGTGCCATTTCTTTTTCGAAATCGATATTGAGATCATGGTCGACGAATTCGATGTATTTAGAGGGAACCAAAGACCAAAGCGAGTCTTTTTCTGAGATTTGGATATTTGTTCCGTTCTCTTTTTGCTTTTTATTGGTAATTCCGTTTCTTATTTCATCGATGGTGCAGCTTTGACAGTATTCCGGAATGTCTTTGTACAGCTCTTTCCAATCAAGCGATTGCCAGGAATTGAGCGTTTTCTTTACTGCTAGTCTCTCCTCTTCATCAAGTTCGACGTATCCTTCTGAAGTTTTGTGACCTTTTGTGCGGAGATCAATGAATAGGACATCGTTTGTTCTGTCACGCAAAAGGACTTCTTTCCCGTCTTGAATCACTTTATGGGACCCTTTGTTGTTATTCATGATCCACAGGGTGACGGAAATATCCGTATAGTAGAACATTTCTCTTGGAAGGATGATGATGGCTTCTATTTTTCCGTTTTTAATCAGATTTTTCCGAATTTCAGTTGTGTCAGTGTCGCCTAAGGCACCGTTTGCAAGAAGGAATCCAGCAACGCCGTTTAAAGAGAGTTTGGATAACATATGTAGAATCCAGGCATAGTTGGCATTTGATGCAGGTGGAACTCCATAACCTTTCCATCTCGAGTCATCGATAAGTTGGTCTTTTGTTCTCCAGTCTGGAAGATTGAAAGGAGGGTTCGCAATGATAAAATCGAATTTCTCATCTTTGTGCTGATCGTTGGCAAAAGTATCAGCATTAATCTTACCGAGATTGGCAGGGATTCCACGGATGCCTAAATTCATCTTTGCAAGCTTCCATGTGTCTGGGTTAGATTCCTGGCCATAAACAGAAATGGAATTGACGTCGCCTCTGTGTGATTCGACAAATTTATAAGATTGAATAAACATGCCACCGGAACCACAGCAAGGGTCATAGACCTTTCCTTTGTATGGCTCGATAAGTGTGGTTATCAAATCCACGATGTTGTCTGGCGTATAGAACTCGCCTTTTTCGTCGGCCGTTTTGATAGCGAAGGCGTTGAGCATGTACTGGTAGGTCTTTCCGATGAGGTCGTTCATCGGATGCTCAGGGTCTTCGTGGATTTTATCGATTTCGTCGATTAGGGAAGCAAGGTTGGATTCTGGCAGTCCTGCTTTATTGTAGGTTCCAACAGGAAGAGCCCCCTTAAGCTGAGAATTGCACTTTTCGAGTTCTTCCAAAGCGTGATCGATGAGCATGCCAAGCTTGAAATCCTTGTCTTTCAGCTCACCCCCTTCCATGACTTTCAGGGTGATTTTCTTGCTTTTCGCGTTATTTTTGATGAGACTCCATCGGGCCTGCTCTGGAATGTAGAAGACGTTTTCCTCTTCATAGAAAGAAGGCATATCCACGAAAAGGTAATCCTTACTATTTAATATCTCTTCACGTCTTTTCTCAAATTTGAGTGAGGCAAATTTGAGAAACACTAAGCCCATTACGAAATACATGTAATTAATTCCGCTCATGTTGGAACGAAGCTTGTTACATGATTCCATCAAAACCTGTTCAAGGGGCTTCTGCTTCTTTTCTTTTTTTACTGCCATTTTGCTTTTTCTCCTAATCTTTGAAATTCGTTCTTGCTGCAGGAATAAAAACCCTCAATTTTTATTTTGTGCTTCTTGCAAAGTGCGGCTATCTTTCTTTTCGATTTGATGGTCGGCTCATGATGACCCATTTCCCATCGATTCACGGAAGCAAAAGAAACACCCAGCAGTTCTGCAAGCTCTGCTTGGGAAAGAATCAGTTTTTCTCTCAGCTCCTTGATCAGCTTTGAGTAATCCATTTCGTCTGTACTCCTTCCCAACAGAATTACAAAATTCGATTTCGTTTCAACTGATAACTATTTTATAACAAATCCAGTCTTCTTATGAGAACAAATGGAGAAGATTCGGCTTGAAGTGGCGACGAAAAACAAACGAGACCATAAAATCAGTCGCTCAAAAAGGTAAATGGACACATGCCATGTTCTTTGTGCCATGAAAATGCAAATTCAGTCCATGTTTCTAATCGCTTTTAGCTAATGGCATGTTTAATATTAAAGAGTCTAGGTAAGTTCTAGGTTGTTGTCCTGGAAACGTGATTAGCAACTCACGGCCCGACCAACGCATCAACGGCCTGATTGCTGGGCTGTCTACCTGATTAGGAGAGCAGCTTCTGATAGACTAGCAACGACAAGCTACTCTTTTTCTATAGGCAAAGCTTTTTCTAAACATCGGTTAAAAAAACGTTCTGTTCTTTTGAACCTTTCACTTAAGTGCAAATAAAAACCTCCGATTCTTTCGTATATCGGAGGCTTTCGTTTTTATTTGGTACGGACGACAGGAATTGAACCTGCTCGGATTGCTCCAATGAATCCTAAATCCATTGTGGCTCTTTCTTTCCTTTGGAAGAGCAAAGCGTATCCAATAGGAGCAGGACAGAAAATAGCGTATTTGTTTCCAGCCCAAGGTACAAAAAAGAGTGCTAATCAATAGTGTATCGGCTTTTGCGGACAAGCTGCGGACGGCCATGGCAAGCCTTGTTTTGAGACCTGCCAATGAATGTGTTTACCAATCGGAACCGCCTTCGTTCTTGCAAGCTTTATAACAAAACAAAATGCGAACAAAAAGCTCAAAGCAAAGATTTCATCGAACTTTTTTCTATGCAAGGATAGGATTCTATCAAGTTCTATTTAAGGATTACGGATGCATCTGATTATTCAAAATAAAACTGATAAAGATGACTTCTGTCACCCCAAAGCACTTAAATTATAAAAGGTATAATTTTTGAAGATATTTTTGAATAGTTAAATATATTTAAAATGAAATCTGATTAATCAATTTCATGAATTTGCTTGATCATAGATCTTTGTTGTGATCTAATATTCTAAGTTGTTTTGATAGTCACAATTTAAAAAAGGGGGGTCTCTATGTACGAAATATTTCCTAAATCTTTAAAAGAATTTATTGAGGATACTTCCATCAAGTTACCTCGATTTCAAAGAAAAGCTACATGGGACGAAAAGAAGCGGTTTGAGTTAGCTTTGTCTGTTTTCAAGAACTATCCATTAGGTGCTAGCATTCTTTCTAAAGAAATGGATGAATCAAAGAACATTACAGAATGGTTGTTGGATGGAAGACAAAGACGTGATTCCATAAAGATGATTTATGAAAATCCAGAGAATCTTTATGTTTGGGCAAAGAAGTATTTGCCCATAAAGAACAATGAGAGTATAGATGACCTTCAAAGAAAATTTTGGACCAAGGTTTCTGACTTTATTCAAGAGGACAAGGATGAAAAGCCATCAGTTGTTGAATGCGAATCTGGTTTTTCTTTCGATGGGTCTGTTCCCTCTGAAGATGAAAATGAAAGTGAAAGTAAGATTAGTGAGAAAGACGTTGTCAACGACCAAGAAGAACTTGCGACTTTGCTTGATATATTAAAAATAGCATTCACTTATAAAAACAAATATCAGACGGGTTTAACCTCTTCGTTTGATTTTAAGGACTATTTTACTGGAAAATCGTATATTTCAGCGCTTTGTGGAGATGACAAAAGAGTTCGTTCAGACAAAATAAGAAAATTTCTTCAAGAATATAAAGCAAATAATAAAGACACTTACAAGGAATACAAGACCTTTATTAACTATTTGGATGAACGCTTCGATTGGACAAAAGAAACATCTAAGGCAAAACTTGAGGAATCTTTAAAAACAGAATGGCAAAATCGTCAATTGAAAATAATAGAAGATTACGATCGAATTGATTTCATTTTTATGAATCGAAAAGTCGCTATCATAGAGACCCATGATATTACATCAACGGATTCTCAAAAAATCTTCAATTTGATTAATACTGGCGGAACTCAGTTAACTGCTAGTGAGATTTTGTCAGCAAAACCAAAATGGAATGCTCCAATTAAGCCACCATCAGAAAAATATGAAAAAGCAATAACGAAATTATATAGCTCTTTGGATTTAGGAAATTGCAGCCCCAAAGATAAAGTCAAATGGGATATACCAGCTGCTTGCACCTATTATTTCGACGATGATTTTGACAGTGGATTTTCTTTGTTCTTTAAATTTAAAAGTGGTGATTCCAATGAAGTAGCAAAGCGAATTACTATAGGCTTTAAACTTTTATCTGGTTTACTAGGTGATGGTGTGAAGAAGGAAGATATTGATAACCTCTCAGGAAAGATGGAGTGGGATAATCTTGAAGAAACAATGAGCGATATCAAAAGGTTCTTTGACTCCTTTAAATCTAATATATATTTAGGTGTTTTGCGTTCCTGGGGAAAATCATTATCTGACATTGTTTCGGATACTCCTACTTTAAATTATCTTGCTTTGCTTTTCCGCAGTTGGAAGCGCCTTGGAAAACCATTTGGGTACACGACACAAAACAAGAAAGTTTATGATAAGAATACTTTTATCGAGCTCGACAAAATTATCTTTGGATATTTGAACAATCAGTGGAAAGGGTCTAGCGATTCGACAATACAGACAAATATTCAAAATTTTGAAAAGGGTATAGGATATGATTCAGAAGGCCTATTCAAATCTGTCCCTTCTCATGACTGGCACACTTTATTACAAGGCATTTTTGAAAACAACTCCTTGAATAATAAACCTATTCAAAAAGGCGTTTTGGCTCCATTGGTCTATTATTATAATTGCATAAAGCAATTAAAGGGTTATGGCGAAGAACAACCTGGTCAAATAGATCATATAATTCCGCAGGCTTCTTGGAAATCAAGCAGTCTTCCGAATAAGGATACTGTTCAGAACAACGCTTTTAATCTTGCGTTATTACCAAGTAATTTGAACAAAGCTAAGAGCGATAGTCGATTAAATGAATTGGGACATGATAGTACCATTGAACATGGTGTGTCTGATTTTGAAGAAGTTAAAATCGATGACTTTCCGAAGTATTCTGATGTAGGAAATTATCTTGATTTGAAGAAACTTCGTGAGGGCTTGTACTATGAGGCTTTTGGAGAAAAACGTAATAAAATTTTATACAATGCTTAGTCTGGCCTATTTGTTTGAAAGGCCATCGTTTCATTAAGATTGGCTTTTGATTTTTGCTGAAAACTTTTGTAATTATCGACTTCTTTGGCAAACTTTAATTGCTTGTAGTCTAGTATTAGATTCTTATGATACGGAGAGCGTAAGGAATGAAAACTCTGGAAAAAATGATATAGAAGTTTTTTATGACCGAATATGAGTGCAAAGTTTTAGCAAAATTGGATCATTCTACATTGGAGTATGCCTCAGACTGATATGACTGTAATGGATGGAAGCCAGTCAATGTTGTCTGGAGTAAGGATGAATCACTTTTGCTTGCTATGATGATTAGAGAGAAAAACTAAATTAGGAGGCTTTAGGAACGATACTATAATTGCAGTAATTATTGGTGGCGTAATTTCGTTTACGGGAACCATTATCATTAATATGATTTGCAAATTTACAAAACATAAAGGGCGGTTTTTAATTTACCTTAAAGAAATAATGGCTGCAGATAAGGATAATAGGCCTAATTATTTTGTAAGATTTGTTAACTTTAAGAATGCCCCGGTTATTATGAATTAGTTTGGCATATATGAGAAAATAAATGACAAAGAAATAGTTCAATTAAATATCAATTTTAAGCAAAAAAGCCCTCTATAGAATATGCATTCTGTAGTGCACCCCTCTCATTGAGCCAAGGAGCAATAGCAATGATGGATGGATTCCTTGGAATCCATCCATCGGCACCGCTCCAAAGCCATAGGAGGGGCTTTTCAGATGAAATTCACATTCAAACAGAAACTCGCAACAGTGAAGCTGCACAAGGAAAAAGGAATCCCGTTTAGCTTAAGGCCAACTGTGAGGGCATAGGCCCCAATTCGCTTGTTCCCATCGAGGAACGGGTGGTTCATTACTAATCCGAATGAAAGACAGGTGAGCTTGTCAGTGATTGTCTTTATTAAAGCCCAGTCGTTTCTTCTCCCTTTGGAATGTCTTCTTTTTCCTCTACGATGATCATCCTAGTTCTGTACGGCTTGAAATTCGGATTCGTAGTCAACCGTTTGTCAGGGTAAATAAAAACACCTCCGGTAAAATAAACTGAAGGCGTGTTTCAATCGTGTGAAAGGTAAATTTTGTTAATACAATGCCCCCTCTTTAGATGAGAATGCACCCTCTGACGCCATATTTTTAAAAAATACACTACTGTGACACGTGACAGGCGTGACAAATGTGACATTATTTCTTTGATGAATCATAAGTTTCGTCAAGGGAAATTCCATTGCTTACTTTAAAATTGATATTTCCACTGCTTCTATTCCATGCTAATCTTGCATCATCAATATTGTCCTTTAACAATTCAATACATTTTTTTTATTTTTGCTCTTTTTTCACATTTTGAAGGTTCAATTACCGCAAAATTTCTTAAACTAATTACGCAAAAGTTTTTATCACAATTATAGTAAACATGAATGTGTGGAATATGATGACCACATTGCTCATTTGAATGAGTATATAGTTTTATTCCATCCTTACGAACTATTTCTTCTTCGGTAAGTAGTTGTGAGCCATCTGGAAGTTCAATAATTTGTGGAATTTCAACTTCTAGCACATTTTGAATATTCTTTTCATTATCAAGAAACGAATCATCTAATTTTACCTTTTTAAATGAGCATTTATTAATCCATTCATCATATTTTCCGCTCAAATCCACCATACTTACTAATGTCTATAATAAATCCATCTTTAGCAAGATTCTTCAAAGCTTATACTGAATTATTATCAGCCCATATTACATCTACTTCTATACCATCTATTTTTAATTTCATATTGGCAGTCTCATCTTCCTGAGTTATTTGATTATCATCTGATGGAGCAGTAATTGTTGTACTAGGCCCATCAGTAGTTGGTTGAGTATTTTTACTAGTACCACATGAAGCAAGAAATAATAATGATAATACTAACAAAAGTACTAACCTTTTCATTGTCTTTCGCCATCCTTTTTACAATACATTTTAATCTCAACATCATTCATAATTTTAAATAAAACAATAAAGTAACATTTAAGACCCATAATATAATTTTCTTGATTTTGAGCATTAGTAAAATGACTTGTACTACCATGTTCATACTTATTTCTAAGAGCTAAAGCATTTGAAAACTTTGAGTTATTTAAGTAATAATCCAAATAATCTGATTCGGAAAGAGAAAATAATTTGCTTGAATACTTTAACCATTCTTTTTTTACTAAATCATCAATCAACACTTGATAATCTCTAGTTAAACATGAATAAGTAATAAAATTATTGTCGTATAAATCTTTTATTATAGAGAAAATTTTAACATCTGCTAATTCTATATACTCGCTAGATTTGATAATACCATGTTTAATAAGAGTATCCAGATCCTTTTGCTGGAAATTCAAAAACTGATCCTTCCTTAATCTATATTTATATATTAGCTCAGCAAAATTATTAGCATGATAATCTTCAGAAATGTATGCTAATGGCGATTGATCACTAAATACAAGATAGAATACAAGATTTAATTCATGATTATTATTTAATTCAACATATTTATTTTTATTTAAAGATGGTATATCTCCAATTTTAAAACTATCTTTTGTAACATTAATTAATTCTGGAGTTAATTCACCCTC
>OMAG01000043.1_pt1 | contig 63271 bp, 54 predicted proteins | sample 1673781 | NCBI WGS metagenome assembly OMAG01 (sample SAMEA103958127, study PRJEB25191) | human gut metagenome | biome: human-associated habitat [ENVO:00009003]; feature: intestine environment [ENVO:2100002]; material: feces | place: Germany | collected 2013/2015 | reverse complement strand
TGTCGGTAACTTCGACACCGGGACAACGCAATCACCGTATCCGTAGCTGCGTCAAAGCGCCTCTAAAAAAGCGCGAAACGATACGGTTTCCACCATTGTCTCGACACCGGGCTACCGCAAAACTCAACGTCGCACTAACGTAGCGCGCGGCAGCTATGGTTTCCACAGCAGTCCCGAACCGGGACACCGCAATCACCGTATCCGTAGGTGCGTCAATGCGCCTCTAAAAAAGCGCGAGGCAACTACGGTTTCCTCCATTGTTTCGACACCGGGCAACCGGAAATATATGTATCGGTAGGTGCGTCAATGCGCCTCTGAAAAATCTTTGATGAATTTGCGGGCCTGATCGACGATGCGCGCGTTTGATTTCAGGCGCAGGCTGACGCGCGGCGTGGTGCCGGCCTCGACCTTGAGCACGCCCTTGTACTCGGGGCGCGCGTAGAGCGCGGAGATGCGCTCCATGTCAAAATCGCGCAGGGCGAATATGAGCTTGCCGGACTTCTGCGAAATGTCGCTTATGCCGGCCTTTCCGGCCTCGCCGCGCAAAAGCGCGACGTGGATAAGCGCGCTCACGCCCGAGGGCAGATCGCCGAAGCGGTCGATAAGCTCGTCGATGAGATCGTCTGCCTCGTCCTCGGTGCGCAGAAGCGCGATGCGCCGGTAGATATCCATGCGCTGCCCCTCGGCCGGGATGTACGCCTCGGGGATGTTCGCCGCAACGGCGAGATCGGCCGAGCACTCGGCGCGATGCTCGACCTTGACGCCGCGCTCCTCGAGCACGGCCTCGCTGAGCAGCTTCATGTACATATCGTAGCCCACGTCGGTCATATGCCCCGACTGCTCCGCGCCGAGAAGGCTGCCCGCGCCGCGAATTTCAAGGTCGCGCATCGCGATCTTGAAGCCAGAGCCGAACTCGGCAAACTCGCGGATGGCCTCGAGGCGCTTTTCCGCTACCTCGGTGAGCACCTTGTTCTGGCGGAAGGTGAGGTAAGCCGAGGCGCGGCGCGTGCTGCGTCCGACGCGGCCGCGTATCTGGTGCAGCTGCGCAAGACCCATTTTGTCGGCGTCCTCGATGATAAGCGTGTTGACGTTTGGTATGTCGATGCCGGTCTCGATGATCGTCGTGCAGACGAGCACCTGCGTTTTGCCCTCGGTGACGTCCTCCATGACCGAGGCGAGCATGTCTTTATCCATCTGCCCGTGCGCAACGCCGACTGTTACCTCGTTATCGAGCATCTCGCGTATCTTTATCGCGGTGCGCTCAATGCTGTCGATGCGGTTGTGCAGGTAATACACCTGGCCGCCGCGCTGGATCTCGCGGCGTATCGCGTCGCAGATAATACCCCAGTCGTGTTCCATGACGAAGGTCTGCACGGGGAGTCTGTCCTGCGGCGGCTCGTCGATCGAGGACATGTCGCGTATGCCCGAAAGCGCCATATTAAGCGTGCGCGGAATGGGCGTTGCCGACAGCGTGAGAACGTCCACGCCGCGGCTCATTTCCTTTATGTGCTCCTTGTGGCCGACGCCGAAGCGCTGCTCCTCGTCAACGATAAGAAGCCCGAGGCTTTTGAATTTGACGTCCTTTTGCAAAAGCCTGTGAGTGCCGACGACAAGGTCGCACTTGCCGGTTTTCAGGTCGTCGAGCGTTTTTTGTATCTGTGCCGGGGTGCGGAAGCGGCTGAGCACCTCAACGGTTATCGGAAATCCGAAAAAGCGCTGCACGGCGGTCTGGTAATGCTGCTGGGCGAGCACCGTCGTCGGAACGAGTATCGCCGCCTGGCGGTTATCGAGGATGCACTTCATCGCCGCGCGCAGCGCGACCTCCGTCTTGCCGTAGCCGACGTCGCCGCACAGAAGTCTATCCATCGGCGTTTCCGACTCCATGTCGGCCTTGATCTCGTTTATGCTGCGCAGCTGATCGTCGGTTTCGGTGTAGCCGAAGTTATCCTCAAACTCGCGCTGCCACGGCGAATCGGGTGCGAATGCGTGGCCCGGTATGCGCGCACGCTCGGCATACAGCTTTATAAGCTCGCCGGCAAGCTTCTTCGTCGCGGCCTTGGCGCGCGAGCGCGCACGCGACCACTCCGCGCCGCCCATTTTTGAGAGCTTAACGTGCTGATCCTCGGCCGCACCGAGATATTTTGTCACCATGTCCAGCGCCGTTGCCGGAACATAAAGCGTATCCGTTCCGGCGTAGCGGATCATGATATAGTCCTTTTCAAAGCCGTCCACCTTCATCTTTTTTATGCCGGCAAAGCGGCCGATGCCGTGAACCTCGTGGACGACAAGATCCCCCGGAGCAAGGTCTGCGTAGGAGTTTATGCGCTGCCTGTTCGACGGGGCTTTTTTGTTTTTATGCTTATGCTCGCGCACGCGCAGAAGCTGCATGTCGCTTATGACGGCAAGCTTTATGCCGGGATACTCCATGCCTGCCGACATGCCGCCGACGGATATAGTGCAATATCCCTCCTCCGGCAGCTTTTCGAGCGTTTCCTGAACGTAGGCGATGATGCCCGAATCCTTCAAAAAGCTTTGCAGAAGCTCGGCTCTGCGCATGTCTCCTGCCAGAACCACGACGCGAAAGCCCTGCTTGAGATACGCCGAAACGTCCTCGGCCGCGGTCTTGACAGAGCCTGCGTAGGACGGCAGCTGCTTTGCCGGGATGCTCGCGAGCGTTTTAGGCTCGACCGGGTAGCGCCCGACGGTGAACGCGTCGGCCATGTACAGCGCATGCTCTGACAAAATATTCGTCAGCTCATCCCAGCTTATGCGGAACGACGGCGCGTCGGTCGCGACCATGCCGCTTTTGACAAGCTCGCTCAGATCGTCGCCGAGCTGCTTTACAAAGCCCCTGGCTCTGTCCGCGCATCTGGGCGGCTGGTCGAGGAAAACCACCGCCTCCTCGGGTATGTAGTCCGCGCCCGATGCCTTTTCGTACAGAAACGGCATGTATCTGTCAGCGTATTCGATCTTGACATTCTGCTCGAGCCGCTCGATATCCGCGCGCAGATTCTGCTCAAGCTGCCGCAGCTGCTGCGAGCTTTTGTGCCTTGCGCACTTATCCGCAGCGGCGCGCAGAGCGTCCGTAAGCGACTCCGTTCCGCCGGAAGCGAGCGTCGTAAGGCTCTCCGCCGCCGGGAGTATTCGACAAAATTCGACGCTTTCCGTTCTGCGCTGGGTCTTTATGTCGAAAAAGCCCATGCTGTCGATGTCGTCGCCCCAGAATTCTATTCGCACAGGCTCGGGATACGCCGGCGAGAAAAAGTCGATTATTCCGCCGCGCCGGGCAAACTGGCCTGCGCCCTCGACCTGCTCGCAGCGTGTGTAGCCGCAGCGCAGAAGCGCCGCCTCCAGCTCCTCGGGAGGGCAGGGTTCGCCGTCCTTGACCGTGAAAGCGGCTTTGCCGAGCGTCTGAGGCGGTATTGCGCGCTGCATGAGCGCCGATACCGTTGCTACCGTAACCGGGCTTTCGCCGCATCTGAGGGCGTTTAAAACATAAAGGCGCTTCTGCTCGGCCTCTCTGGACGCGGCCAGCGAGGGGTAAAACGTGAAGTCGCGCGAGTACAGCGTGTTTACCGGCCGGCCGAGCATGGCCTCGAGGTCGCGCGAGAAGCTCTCCGCCGCGCTGTCGTCCGGGCACACCACGAACATCGGCAGCTCCAGCCTTTCATAAAGCGCCGCGGCGAGGTTTACCCTGTGTATGCCCGAAAGTCCGGAAACGAGCGCAGGAAGCCCTCCGCTCTCCATAAGACCCGGGAGGGCGGCTGCTTCCTTGTTTTCAAATATCTGCTGATTGAGTATTTTCATAGTCCAAATATTATACCTTTTTTTCATTTCATTTTCAAGTTTTTCAGAGGCGCATTGGCGCACCTACGGATACTCATATCTCTGGTATCCCGGTATCGAGACATTGGTAAAAACCGTAGCTGCCGCGCAACCCGGCAGTGCGTTGCAAAGTTTTTTGCCGCACCTTGTAGGGAACGGATTTATCCGTTCCGCGTGTTATGGTTTTGTCGGCACCCTCCGGTCGGGCTGACGCGAAAACCGTATCGGTATCAGTGCTGACGCGCCTCTAAAAAACCGCTTGCGGCAGATGAGGTGTAAATAAATCCGCGCCGTAGGCGCTACTTTGTTGACATATGTATCGGTTTTGCCGGCACCCACTGGTCGGGATACCGCAATAAATGTATCCGTAGGAGCAGTAATGCGCCACTGAAAAAACGTATAGGAGAAGCGCTAAAGCGCTACTGGAAAGATGGCAGAGCTTACACCGATGAAAATGCAATATCAGCAGATCAAGTCGCAATACAGCGACTGTCTGCTGTTTTTCCGCCTCGGGGATTTTTACGAGATGTTCGACGAGGACGCGCGCGTTGCCTCGCGTGAGCTTGACCTTGCGCTTACCACGCGCGACAGGTCGGTCGCCGACCCCGAGCAGCGCACGCCGATGTGCGGCGTTCCGTATCACAGCTGTCAGACGTATATCGCGCGGCTGATCGCCAAGGGGTATAAGGTCGCCATCTGCGAGCAGATAGAGGACCCGGCGACGGCCAAGGGCCTTGTCAAACGCGATGTTATAAGGATAATAACCCCCGGCACGGTTACGGACGCTTCGATGCTCGAGGAGGGCAAGAGCAACTACCTGGGCGCGGTGTACTACGAATCGGGCAAGTGCGCGGCGGCCTTCTGCGATATCTCGACGGGCGAGTTTTGCGTCGCGGCGTTCGAGGGCGATAACCTGAGCCATGTACTCAACGAGCTTGGCCGCTCCGCGCCGCGCGAGCTTATCATGAACAAGGGCGCGGCCGAGACAAAGACCATTCCCGACTTTGCGCAGAAAAAGCTCGGCTGCCTGCTCGAAATGGGCGGCGACGACTACGAATACATGGCCTGCGCTGCGCGCGTGTGCGAGCAGTTCGGCCTTTCCTCGATCGACGAGGCCGGGCTTGGCGACGCACCGGCGGCGGTGTCGGCAGCCGGAGCGCTTTTGCGGTATATCAGCGAAACGCAGAAAACCGACATGGCGCACATACGCCGCATCGACCTGTTCACCGGCGGAAGATACATGGAGCTCGACTGGGCTACGCGACGCTCGCTGGAGCTGACGGAATCGCTGCGCACGGGCGAAAAGCGCGGCTCGCTTCTGTGGGTGCTGGATAAGACGAAAACGCCGATGGGCGGACGCGAGCTGCGCGCGTGGATCGAGCGGCCGCTTCTTAGCCCGATCGCTATAAAGCGCAGGCTCAGCGCCGTGGACGAGCTTTTCAAGGACAACGTCGCGCGCGGCGAGCTTATCGACACTCTGCGCGGCATGGGCGACATGCAGCGGCTCATCGGCCGCGTCGTTTACGGAACGGCAAACGGCCGCGACCTCATCGTTCTGCGCGACTGCGCGGCGGCGCTGCCGAGGATAGTTGAGCTTTTAAAGCCCTTCAAAAGCGCGCTTCTGCGCTCGATATCCGAGCTTGACACGCTTGAGGAGATACACATGCGCATAAACTGGGCGATCTGCGACGATCCCCCGTTTTCCGTGCGCGAGGGCGGCATACTCAAGCCCGGCTACTCCGACCAGGTCGATCACCTGCGCAATATCCGAGATAACGGCGCGCAGGCAGTCGCGGAGCTTGAGGCCAAGGAGCGCATCCGCACCGGCATCAAAAAGCTCAAGATCGGCTACAACAAGGTGTTCGGCTACTACATCGACGTGCCGAAATCCGCAGGCGATGTCAAGATCCCCGATAACTACATACGCAAGCAGACGCTTGTTTCAAACGAGCGCTACTTCACCCCGGAGCTTAAAGAGCTTGAAACGACGCTCCTGACCGCTTCGGACAAGATAAAGCAGCTGGAATACGACTTTTTCATGGACCTGTGCAGCACGATAGCCGAGCAGGTGGCGAAGGTCCAGGCAACCGCCGAGGCGATAGCGCAGCTTGACGTTCTGTGCGCCTTTGCCGAGGTCGCCGTGCGCAACGACTACTGCATGCCGGAGGTGGATGCCTCGGGCGAGCTTATCATCCGCGAGGGGCGGCACCCGGTCGTCGAGCAGACGCTCAGCGAGATAGCCTTTGTTCCGAACGACACGCAGCTCAACTGCGATGGGAACCGCGTCGCCATCGTCACCGGGCCGAACATGGCCGGCAAGAGCACCTACATGCGCCAGACCGCGCTCATTACGCTCATGGCGCAGATAGGCTCCTTTGTTCCGGCAAAAAGCGCCGTCATCGGCGTCGTTGACCGCGTGTTCACGCGCATCGGCGCGTCGGACGACCTTGCGTCGGGTCAATCGACCTTCATGCTCGAGATGAGCGAGGTAGCGAATATCCTCAGCCACGCGACGGCTCAAAGCCTGCTGATCCTCGACGAGATCGGCCGCGGCACCTCGACCTACGACGGCATGGCGATAGCGCGCGCGGTGCTGGAATACTGCGCGGATAAGAAGAAGCTTGGCGCAAAGACGATGTTCGCAACGCATTATCATGAGCTGGCCGCGCTTGAGGGCAGCGTCGAGGGCGTGCATAACTATTCCATAAGCGCGAAAAAGCAGGGCGACAGCCTTGTTTTCCTGCGCAAGATCGTGCCCGGTGCGGCCGACGACAGCTACGGTATCGAGGTCGCAAAGCTCGCCGGAGTTCCGGATAAGGTCGTTTCCAAGGCCAAGACCTATCTCCGGCAGTTCGAGGCCGAGGCCGCGTCGCCGAAGGCGAAAAAGCCGGAAAAGGACGATCAGATAAGCCTTGTTGACGCAGGCACCGACGAGGTCGGGCGCATTCTGCGCGGCACGGACATAAATTCACTCACACCGCTCGAGGCGCTGAATCTGCTCAGCGAGCTTCAGCAGAAAGCGAGGGGCTGATGCGCGACAGTCTGAAAAAATCCGAGTTTTGGAGTGCGATGATACTTTTAGTGCTCCACATGGCGGTGTTCCCGATCGCGCTGAGCCTGCTGATGGCGGCAAAGCCCGACCTTCTGAGCGCATCGCAGATGAATTTTATCTACTATGCGCTCAGCCTGCTGCTTGTTGCGCTATTTTTGGGCAAGTTCCTGCGCCGCAGCTTCGACGGGCTTGTTGACGCGCCGGGCAGGTGCCTGACGAGCTTTGCGCTCGGCTGGGTCGCGTATATCGCGCTCGGCATGATAGCGACGTATGCGCTCAAGGAGCTGAACATAAACACCAACAACCTCAACGAGCAGACCATAAGCACCATGCTCAGCTCCGACCGCGGCATCATTATCGCAATGACCGTTTTCCTCGCGCCCATCGTCGAGGAGAGCATCTTCCGCGGCGGAATTTTCTGCGGCCTGCATCAAAAAAGCCGCGTCGCGGCCTACGCCGCATCGATCGTGATCTTCTGCCTATACCACGTCTGGCAGTACGCCGTGCTGCTTTGGGACGCAAGCTATCTGCTGCTTGCGATACAGTATATCCCGGCGGCAATAGTGCTGTGCAGGATCTACGAGCGCTCCGGCTCGATCTGGACGAGCATATTCTTCCATATGTCGGTCAACGCGACCGCCGTATTCTCCGCCGGCAGCGCCGCTGTCGGACTTCTACACTGATCTGAGAGGTGCCAATGAAAATAAGCACGAAAAAAATCGCGATAAGCGCAATGCTCATCGCCTTCAACGTAATATTCACGCGCGTACTTGCGCTTAACATGCCGCTGACGAAGATCGGCCTCGGCTTTGCCGCGGTGATGGTCTGCGGCATGCTCTACGGCCCCGGCTGGGCGGCGCTCTGCGCCGGGCTGGGCGATCTTGTCGGCTCGCTTCTGTTCCCGACGGGGGCGTATTTCCCCGGCTTCACCGTCACGGCCGCCATCGGCGGCGCGATCCTCGGCGCGGCGCTGTATAAAAAGCGTCTGAAGCTTTCCGGCTGCATCCTCACCGCGCTCGTGAACGGGCTTGTAGTCTCGCTAATCCTCAACACGACGATGATCTCGCTCGTGTTCGGCCCACCGCTCGGCCCGCTGTTTTTAACGCGCCTCGGGCAGTTCGGCGTCATGCTCTGCGTGCAGACGCTCGTCCTGTTTTTCCTCGAGCGCTCCGACACGCTGTATAATAAAATCATCTCCCTCAGAGATTGAAAAAACTCCTGCACCGCCCGGTGCAGGAGTTTTTTAGTGGCGAATTGACGCACCTACCAATACATCTATCTCTGGCAGCCCGGTTCGGGACTGCGGTGGAAAATTCAGCATCGCACTTGCGTTGCGCGAGGCACGCACGGTTTTGCACGCAATCTCGACACCGGGCTACCGCAATAAATGTATCCGTGACTGCCCCAAAGCGCCACTAAAAAAGGAGCCTCCGGGGGGTGGAGACTCCATGCGATTGGGGGTGGTGGAGAAGGAGATTTCATAATGTTGAACGCGAGCTGAACTCCGTTCTGATAATAAAGACGTGATTTTTCGCCGGATATTGCGGTGATGCGCGCGAAAAGCGACAAAAAAACTCCCACGGCTTGGCCGTGGGAGCTTTGAATTTAAAAATCAGTCGGTCACATAGGGCAGGAGAGCGATCTGACGGGCTCTCTTGATAGCCTCGGTGAGCTGGCGCTGATGCATTGCGCAGGTACCGGTTGTACGACGGGGAAGGATCTTGCTGCGCTCGGAAATGAAGCGGCGAAGCTTTGCAGTATCCTTATAGTCGATGCTGGTGGCCTTATCTACGCAAAACTGGCAGACTTTTCTGCGCTTGCGGTTTTTGGGATTGTTCTTATCGAAAGCCATTAGCTGTATCCTCCTATATTATTTTTAAAACGGCAGTTCGCCGTCATCGTCGCCAAGATCGGAAAACGCCGACGCGCCCATCGAAGGGGCCGGAGCATCGTAGCTTGAGGAGTGACGGGGCTCACCGCGCATGTCGCCGCCTTCGCGGCGCTTGCTTTCGCCGAAATACATGTTGTCAACGACGACCTCGGCGCTGCGGCGCTTGCCGCCTTCGCGGTCGGTCCAGTCGCGGATCTGCAGTCTGCCGGAAACGACAGCCATGCTGCCCTTGGCGAAATACTTGCTGACAAACTCAGCAGTCGAACGCCATGCGACGCAGTCGATAAAATCGGTCTGCTTCTCGCCGCCGTCGCGGCCGCCGAAATCGCGGTCAACGGCAAGGGTGAACGATGCGACAGGGGTCTGTGACTGAGTGTATCTCAGCTCCGGGTCACGGGTCAGGCGGCCCATGATCGTGATGTGATTAAGCATAACTCGTCTCCTTACTCAGCACGCAGGGTGATCAGGCGACGCATAATGCCGTCGGTGATGCCGAGGATACGGTCCAGCTCTGCGGGGAAATCCGCGCCGCTGGTGAACTTCATCAGCACATAGTAGCCTTCCGAAATGTAGTTGATCTCGTAAGCGAGCTTGCGCTTACCCATCTCCTCCAGTTCGTCCAGGGTACCATGAGCCTCAACGAGCGCCTTGAACTTCTCGACGACAGCAGCGGTCTGCTCCTCGGTGAAGTTCGGGTTGATGATGTACATTACTTCGTACTTCTCAGTTGCTTTTGCCATGGTTTGCACCTCCTTCTGGTCTTTTGGCCCCCGATTTCTTCGGGAGCAAGGATAGCCTGCGCATACTCGCAGACCATAACATTATATCCGATTTTCTCCGTTTGTCAAGTTTTTTTAGTGGCGAATTACCGTATCCGTAGCTGCGTCAAATCGCCTCTAAAAAACGATGCCGCAGTCGCGGACGAATTCGTTGAATTTATCGGTTATATAAACCTGCGCATCGAGGCCGCGGCCGGATCTTATAAGCTTAACGAGATGCTCGCTCTGCTCGATAAGCCCCTCGAGGCCCCAGTGCCCGGCGCAGTGCCGCCAGAGACCGCGCGATATCTCGGCAAAGGAGTTCATGAGCAGGATGAACACCTCGTTTCCGCTGAGCTTGCAGATAAGGTAGTGAAAATCCTTGGTCATCTCGCCGAGCCGAACATCGCTCAGCCCTTTGCCGCGCGAGGCCTTGAAGCGGTCGATGTATTCCTCAAGCGCCCGAATATCGTCCGCGGTGTGACTGCCGGCAAGGCGGATGAGCGCGCCGCCCTCGATGGCGTTGCGCGCCTCGACAAGCGCAACGACGCGCGCTCGGGTCATGTGCGCATCGCCCGAGCGCAGGATCTCATGCAGAGTATCATAGTTTCCGCTCGTGATATAATCGGCGACATATGTCCCGTGGCGCGGCACGATGCTCAGAAACCCCGTGCGCTCAAGATCCTTGATCGCCAGGTGTATCGCCGACTGGTTTATCCCTGTGCTCTCGGCAAGCTCGCGCTCGCTCGGCAGCTTCTCGCCGGGGCGCAGCTCGCCCGAGAGTATCTTCGCCTTTATGCTCTCGAAAAAGCACTCCTTCGCTGAGGGAACGCTTATTTTCTCAAATGCCATTTACCGTTACCGCCTGTGCAGAATGGTGATTGATTAATCACAATCACAAGAATATTATGAAGCAAACTTGCAGAAATGTCAAGAATTTTATTGACACAAAATTAGCTATGTGCTAATATTTGCTTGTGATTATTCACGATTTGGGAGCGTTATCGGGCGTAATGAAGTGCGTCCGTGAAAATAAGAGGAGGATACTATGAAAGACTTAAAGCACCTCATCTACTTTGAGGATCTGCTTCAGGAAGCTAACAACGAGCTTGTCAAGCAGGCCGCAGCGGATGGGAAAAAGGCGCTGGGCTACACCTGCTATTTTGTCCCCGAGGTACTGCTCAACCTCGGTGACTGCTTCTCGGTGCGCCTGCGTGCCCCCGGCACGAGCAACACCGACATCGGTACATACTACATGACCAACAAGACCTGCCCGTTCACGCGCAGCATTCTTGAGCGCAGCATGGAGGGCGGCTACAACTTCCTGTCGGCCATGTTCTCGTCCGAGACATGCCAGATGATGCACAGGGCGCATGAGTATTTCGACATCATGGGTCTTGTCAAGGAGCAGAACCCCGACTTTTTCCTGAGCATGATGGACGTTCCCTTCGTCACTACGAAGGCCGCCTACGAGCACTATGAAAATCAGCTGCGCAAGCACATACTCGAGCCGCTCGAAAAGGTCTACGGCGTTGATATTTCCGACAAGGCCATCCGCGCGGCGATCGGGGAGCAAAACGAGATCTGCGACATCATAAGCGAGCTTGGCGAGCTGCGCAAGCTGCCCAATCCCCCGATAACGAGCTATGAGTTCCACGTTTTGCAGCTGGTGAGCGAGTGCTGCCCGCAGTATCTTATAAAGGATAAGCTGCGCGAAACGCTCAGAGAGGTCAGCAAGCGCAAGGTCGATCCCAAGCCCAATTACCGCGCGCGCATAGTCGTGACCGGCTCCGAGGTCGATGACCCTGCGTTCACGAAGCTGCTGGAGGATTGCGGCGTGTATGTCGTTGCCGACCGCTACTGCTACGGCTCGCTGCCCGGCAGAGAGCAGATCGAGATCCGCGAGGGCGAAAGCGCGCTTACGGCCGTTGCGCGGCACTATCTGAGCACGAGCGAGTGCCCCCGATTCATGAACAAGGAAAAGCAGGTGCAGCGCCGCAGCTACCTCAAGCAGCTTGTCAATGACTACGACGCCGACGGTGTTCTGTATCTCCAGATGAAGTTCTGCGAATATTGGAGCTACGAGCGCGTCATGGGCGTGCACGACATGAACGAGGTCGAGGGCATCCCCTGCATCGGCGTCGAGAAGGAATACACGATGGCATCGGCCGGCCAGCTCCGCACAAGATTCCAGGCCTTTGTCGAAAGCATCGAGATAAAGAAGCTCCAGGGAGGTAAAATGTGATGGCAGACGAGAGAAAACGCTTTTACAAGGGCAGCGGCATCGCAAAGCACCGCGAGTGGCGCGGCCTGAAGGACACCTTCTATGACTATCTCCAGTGGGTGGTCAACCTCGGCATCCTGGCGCAGTTTGCGGCCAAGTCCCCCGTGCGCATAGTCAAGGGACTGTTCGAGTACCGCTGGTTCGGCGGCTACATCGGCGCGCTGCACATGACCGACAAATGCACCGCCGGTCTGCGCGGCCCGGCGCTGAGAACCGCGCACATACAAATGCACGCTATCATGAAGGGCACGACCGGCATGCTCGCCGACAGCATGATCGGCGACCGCCGCTTCGGCGATACCAAGGCTGCCGATAAATTCGTCATGCTCGAGCAGACCATGTGCCCCGAGATCGTCGCAGGCTTCCCCAATCTCAAGGCTCTGCCGCTTGAGGTTTTGCAGGGGCTTCTGGGCACCTATATGGATCAGAACCTCGCTCCGTTTTACATGGACATCATGGAAAACGTCGGCCTGCCTGCCGACTCCTGCCGCCTGAGCGCAAACGCCGCCGGCGTTGCGATAAACGACGACTACCCCGAGGTCGGCGCGTGCCTTGTCACGAACAACATGCCCTGCGACTCCTCGACCATGAACAGCCAGCTCATCGAGCGCAGAATAAAAATCCCCACGACCGTCGCCGGCATACCCATGCGCTGGGAGGATGAGTCCACCGACAGATACGCCCTTGCGCAGATGAAAGAGGTAATAAAATTCATCGAGGACTCGACGGGCGAGAAGTTCGACGAGAAGGCGTTTTTCGAGGTCATGAAGCAGCACAACAAAGAGGTTCGCAACGAGTTCGAGGTCTGGGAGTACGCGAAAACGCCGTACACGGCCTTCGGCAACGTCATCTCGCCGCTGTTCCACGCGTTTTACTTCACCTTCTCCGGCGGCAGCATGCCGTATATCGACAAGGCCGCGAAGAAAGCGCTCAAGGTCGCCGAAAAGGCGTACAGAAACAAGATCGTCAGCTTCGACAAGGCGCGCCACCGCATGATTACCTGGGGCGGCCCCGGCTGCTACTTCGTCGATTTCAACACCTGGGCCTACAACTGCTGGGGCGTGCTTGTCCCGGCGCAGATGGACATGTTCTCCGGCAACGTCATCATCTCCGAGGATGATCTCGATGATGCGCTGCTCGGCATCGCGCACAACTACGAGCGCGGCGTCATGCGCCGCCACCTCACCGGCGGATACCGGCATCTGCTCGAGGTCTGGGACGAGGCCGAGAAATTCAACTGCGATATGGTGCTCGTGTATGACGACATCACCTGCAAGGGCGCGATGGGTCTTGCAGGCGTCGTGAACGATCAGGCCAAGGATAAAAACAAGCACCTCGTCTGGGTGCAGAATGATATGTTCGACCACCGCACCATAAGCCGCAACGAGATGCGCAGGCAGTTTTCAGAATACATGACCGCCGTCATGCAGGAGGAGCCGCTCGACGCAAGCCTTGTGGACTTTGACGATTACGAAGGATGGTAAACGAAATGAAAAAGAAGCTTCTCGTCGGCGCGCTGAGCGTCGTTCCCCTGAGCATGCTCATATACTGGTTCAATCTCGATAACAAGCTGCTGTACTACGGCGTGCGCCCGATCCTCAATAAGGTCTATAACTCCCACCAGCGCAACGTTGCTCTTTAATAGCGATTTGACGCAGCTACGGATACGGTTTTTGCGGTAGCCCGGTTCGGAACATTGGAATAAACCGTGGGTGCCTCGCGTTACGTTAGCGCACTGCTGAGTTTTGCAGCGCACCCTTGTAGGGAACGGGCTTGCCCGTTCCGCCTGTGATGGTTTTGCTGGCAGTTAAATAGAATCGTAGGGGCGAGCAATGCTCGCCCTTTTCGTTATGGTTTCGTCGGCAGTTCCCGGTCGGGATACCGCAATAAATGTACTGGCACCGGTGCTTATGCGCCACTGAAAAAACGGATTTATCCGTTCCGCCTGCTGAAGTTTTGTCGGCACTCAAACATATAGTCGTAGGGGCGAGCATTGCTCGCCCTTTCATTATGGTTTCATCGGCGGCTCACAGTCGGGCAACCGCAATCACTGTATCCGTAGGTGCGTCAAGGCGCCTCTAAATGTCTTCCCCTTGCGGAGCTTGAGGGGAAGATGCCGCTTTCGGCAGATGAGGTGTAAATAAATCCGCGCCGTAGGCGCAACATTATTGTCATATGTATTGGTTTTGTCTGTAACCACCGGTCGGGCAACCGCAATAAATGTATTCGTACAATGTAAATGTGCCTCTAAAAAAATGTGGCGGTTAGCACCGCAGATTTAATAACACCTCATCCGTCACCAAAGGTGACACCTTCCCCTCAAGCTCCGCAAGGGGAAGACAAAAAGAGTGCGGCGGAAAATTCAGCAGCGCACTACTGGGCCGCGAGGCAACCACGGTTTTGTCAGCAGTCCCGAACCGGGACACAGCAATAACCGTATCCGTAGTTGCCCCAATGCGCCTCTAAAAATTCGCCACTAAAACACTTGACAGGATGGGATTTCGTGTGTATAATACACTTTTCAGAAATGAAAAAGAAGGAGTTTAGCTATGAATAAATATCTTGACATCTCACCCGAAGTTCAGCAGGCACTGGCAGACGGCAAGCCCGTCGTAGCACTTGAGAGCACGATTATTTCCCACGGCATGCCTTATCCCAAAAACGTGGAAACAGCTATGCTCGTTGAGAAAACGATACGCGAAAACGGCGCAGTTCCTGCAACTATCGCGATCATCGGCGGCAGACTCAAGGCAGGCCTGTCCCCCGAGGAGATCGAGTATCTGGGCAAGTCCGGCCGCAAGGTCGCGAAGGTTTCGCGCCGCGACCTGGCAGCGATCGTCGCACGCGGCGCAGACGGCGCAACGACCGTCACAACGACCATGATCATCGCACACATGGCCGGCATCAAGGTGTTCGCGACCGGCGGCATCGGCGGCGTACACCGCGGCGCAGAGACTACCATGGACATCTCCGCCGACCTCGAAGAGCTTGCAAGCACGCCGGTAATGGTCGTGTGCGCAGGAGCAAAGAGCATCCTCGACCTTGGCCTTACGCTCGAGTACCTCGAGACCAAGGGCGTTCCGGTCATCGGCTACGGCACAGACGAGCTGCCTGCGTTCTACACTCGCAGCAGCGGCTTCGGCGTTGATTACCGCGTCGATACTCCGGCGCAGCTGGCCGCAATGTTCAAGGCGCAGCAGGAGCTGGGCATGAAGGGCGGCATGCTTGTCACCAACCCCATCCCAGAGCAGTACGCAATGGACAAGGCTGTCATCGATGCAGCCATCGAGCAGGCGGTTGCCGAGAGCAAGGAACAGGGCATCCACGGCAAGGAGACCACTCCGTTCCTGCTGGCCCGCGTGGTCGAGCTGACCGGCGGCGACTCGCTCGAGAGCAATATCCAGCTTGTTCTCAATAACGCCATCGTCGCATCCAAAACCGCAGCAGAGCTGTGCAAGTAAAATAGACCTGCGATCCCGGGCAGGCATGCGCCGACCCGGGATCGTTGACCTTAATAATACAAAAGGGTATTGACTTGTGCCGCTGCATGTGGTATTATATATAAGCTCTAAGGAGCATCGGATATCGCGGAGTGGAGCAGTCCGGTAGCTCGTCGGGCTCATAACCCGAAGGTCGTGGGTTCAAATCCCTCCTCCGCAACCACAAAACCGCCTGAAAACAGGCGGTTTTTTCTTATTTCATGAACTTTTTCGGGCTTTTCAAAATTCACAGCAGCGGAATAATTCAACTTTAATTCAACTCGCGCTAAAAATTCAAGCCTTTTTGAGAAAAACGTCGGCCAAAATGTCGGCGTTCTTTTTATCGGCGGCCTCCATAACATGGGCGTAAATATTCGCCGTTGTGCTCACCTGTGCATGACCTAAGCGCTTTGATATACTGACGCTGTCCACGCCGTTAAAATACAGCATGGAGGCCATTGTGTGGCGAAATGCGTGCGGATTTATGTGCGGCAGACCGTGACGCTTGCTGAACTTCGCAAGCCAGTCGGTGACGCTGTCAGGGTGCATGGGCGAACCGTTATCCTGCGAAAACACAAAGCCCTGCCTGTCGTAATACTCGCCCAGACGCAGTATCTCGCCGCTCTGCCACGCCCTGTACTGTTTCAAGAGCTGCATCGTTTCGACCGGCAGCGCGATATAACGCTTAGACCGCTCGGTTTTCGGCGTGTCCTCGTAAACTCCGCGATCGGGCGAATACTGGACGTTGTTGCAGATGTATATGCGCGAGTTGTCAAAATCTACGCTGCGCCATTTAAGACCGAGTATTTCGCCGCGACGCGCTCCGGTGATAAGCAGCATATGCGTAAGCGTGCGCCACTTTATGGGCTCGTCTTCAAGGGCGCTGCGGATATCGGCAACATCTTCGGGCTGAAAATAATTGACCTCTTTATGCGTTATCTTGGGCAGCGAGGCTTTACCTGCCACGTTAAATGGCACAAGCCCTTCCTTCTCGGCCTGATCGAGCACGGTGGATATCAGACGGTGGTGCTCTATTATCGTCTTTGCCGAGAGCCCGGCGCCCGTGCGCTTGTTCTGCCCGGGCTTTGAAAGCTGCGTGTAGAGCATATTCAGGTGATCTGCGCGTATGTCGCGGAGCTTCATATAACGGACAAGAAATACTGGAGCTATGAAAGGGAGAAACAAATGAATAAACGACCTACTTGGTTTAAGTGCTTTTTGAGCAGCAAGGCAACTATAGACTCAATCCCCGATGAGGCTGTCGGCAAAGGGTTAAAAGCTGCTTTTGCGTATTTTGATGACGGTTCATTCCCTGAACTTGATCAGCTTGCAAATGTTGTGTTCTGCACGATGAAACCGTATATTGACGAGGCATTTGACGATTACGAAAAGCAAGTACAGGCCGGACGAAGCGGAGCTCGTAAGCGCTGGAACGATGAAGAATAGCCCCCCTATAGGTACCCTATGGTCACCTATAGGGTACCTTAGAGAAAAAGAAATAGAAGAAGAAATAGAAGAAGAAATAGAAGAAGAAAAAGAAACAGATACAGAGCGCGCAAGCGCGCAAACAACGCGCGCGCGTGCACGTGTGTGTGCGGTGGCCTCATGAGTTTTTCGGATATCATTAAAAAGCGGATAAAACCGAATTTAACCGACCGAAACCGAATTTAACCGACCAAAAGCAAACGAAAGCAAAACAGACACTTGATAACAAATGCCACACTTGTTATCAAAACGGACACTTGTTATCAAAAGCTAATGTTTTTCTAAAAACCCAAAAAAGCCACCGCTTTTTGAAAGCATATGATATCACATACGTCAATGTTCACATTGCGGTTGTACAGACCGCTCATGATACTGAAAATACCGCCCTCTGCGGAAACCACCGCCGCGCGTCCTTTGTTTTCCGCCAGAACGGAGGTCAGTTTTTCGGAGGTTACATCATCCACAAACAGCCGCAGCGGTTTGGCAGGCTCAAATTTGGCAAGCTCCGCAGCCTTGGCGCGAACTTCCTCCTCGGTGGCTTTACCCTTGGAAGCCCGTTCCACCAGGCTGCGTTTTTCCTTTTCCAGCTTGTCCTGAATCATCCGGCTTTCTACGATCTCGGCGTTGCGACGGGAATTTTCCTCATTCTCGTATTCTTCCACCGGTCGGATCATCATGGACAGTACCGAGGATTTCCGCTCCGCCGGTTCCATGATGACAACCATATAGGTGTTGAGAGGTTCCGCCCAGTCCGCATTGCCCCGGATAAAGTACTTCCCCTGACAGCACAGGGACACGATGCCCAACGCCTCCACCGCCGCCATATCCACGGGAGTCTGCGTGGATTCCGCCACCGCCAACACATAGCGCCGGATAACCTCCGGCAAGGCGTCCACGGGAAATGCGGGAAGGTCGTATTCATCAAAGGGGATAGGCGTGTCCCAGATAACGGGCGTTTCGCCGTTATAGGCATCCGGCGGGATGTACCCGACCTGCTTACGGATCTTGGCATAGAGCCTCTGTTTCCCCGCCCAGATGTGCTCCAGTTCCTGCTCGTCCAGTGGCGGGGTGCATTGCTCGGCGACTTGCAGGAATAGGTTCTTTGCCTCCGGTGTATCGCCGTACCGCTTGATGATTCTGGCACCGATTTGCGACATGGTGCTGTTGCGGCTGCCTTCGGGAATGGTACGCCCAAGGTCTGCAAAAGCCTGCTCGTTTTCCCGGTCATCCAGAAACGCATTCAACGAGATCGTGCCGGGGCGGTAGATGACCTTCGGATTTTCCGTGCCAAACAGAAACCGTGCGGCATCCGTGGCATTGGCATCGAAGAACGGGAACACTGCCAGCAGGCGCTTTTTCAGTGCCGTATAGCGATCTACATCCTGCTCCGGGTCAATCCGGAAAACGATATGGAATCGAGGGCGGGGACCTTTTTCTCCTTTTGGTTTCTCATGGTGGCGGCTGAAGTGCAGCACATAGGGAACATCGGCAAAGAACTCCGCAATATCCTCCGGGGTGATCCAATCTGCCGGTATATCCGAGTGGTCATTGTCGCAGTCCATGGGCAGAGCGTTGGCGGTCTCGAAGTTTGAGACGCTCCGATGGCCATTTTTGTACTTGGCACAGACCATATCTTTGGAAAATGCCGGTTTTGCGGTGACTTCATCCGTGATATTCACTTCATTGGGATACCGGCAGTTGACCGCATTTCCAATGCAGTCTGCCGTATATACGACGATTGGCTTTGTTTCGGTCATGGCGATCACTCCTCTCTCAGTTCGTCTTGTTCAGCCAATCATCCAGTGCAGCCCGGGCAATCAGCCATCGCTGCCCCACACGGCGGTATGGGATGACCCCGCTCCCCAGCAGCCGCACCAAGGTTGGGACGCTGATCCCCAGGTAAGCCGCAGCCTCTTTTAAGTTGAATACGGACTTGTAAGAACCTGTTTTCATAGATTTCACTCCCTTCTCTTGTGTTCGGCTGTATTATCGCATATAATGGGAGCAAGATTCTTTGCTCTATCGGTAAGAACTGCTTTTGAATTGGTATTCTAACGGTAAGAATTGCGGTAATAAAGGAGTGTAACAATATGGATCTCAAGAGAGAACTAACGGATTATGAGATCGGCGGTATCGGGGACATAAAAAAACACACCCTCCGGTTCCATTCATACAGAATTGGAACGGAGAGTGGGAAGCTGACGATTTATGCGGAGTATGATCCGGAAAATCCGCCTACGGTGTTCGAGGGTTATCCTTCCGGGCAGGAGCTGTTGATCGAGCTGTGCAATCTGAATCTGGAACTCCGGGGCAAATCGCCGGAGGAGTGCGCCCGAGTTCTGATTCGGTGGAGCATGGAAAATATCCATCCCTACTATTTTTACGGGGACAACGTGGCGCATCTGGAATGGAATAAGGACGATACGGCAAGTTATTGGGACGTCATGGTGAATGCTTTGGAGTGCTATTATGTCCATGTAGAAGAAATGGTGCAGGATCTGGAACGGCTTTATACCGATACCATGACGGCCTTTGCCATTCGTAGCTTGATGGAGGGCAAGGTGGCAGACGCACAGCGAATTTACGAAAATGTTCGTGTGCCGGAACAGGAAAGTCTGCTTCGGGAATGGTATCGGACGGACGATGCCCACCGTCCCGCTGTGCTGCAGCGATTTGTTGAAAAAGTTGCGAAACTGAACATGGGGCTTGAATACGACCTAACCACCGGGCAGGTTCAACTACAGCCCGTGGTTAAATCTGTGGTGGATGCGGCTTATTTCGGTCTTGCCCGCTTTATGGCGGTGAACGCCAATGCGCTGGATGACTACGGCGGCAAAACCAATATTGCTTTCTGCCAGGCGTGCGGACAGGCATTCATCAAACGGGGTAATCGGCAGAAGTATTGCGGGACCATGCAGTGCCAGAGCGTCAGGAATAACCGGAAGTCCAGCGATTATTATTACAGAAAGAAGAAAGACGGACAGAAAAATAAATGAAGTTACATTATTAGCGTGCGGTATTGCATTGCCCAGCGGATATGGGAATGTATTCATCTGTTGCGGTAGACATTCGCATGATTGTGCGACAGTATCTCAAAAAATCTGACACACTGTGATATTATTTCCTTATATTTATACAGAGCCCCGGGAGGTTATATTATGGTCGTTTTATGCTTATTTGGTTCAAACAGATGACAAAATGCAGCCCTGGCAACATTGTTTAGTGGAAAATCTATGGCAATGACAGTAAGGTTAATCTCCGTATAGCAACACATCTGCTTGCACTGGTGCTCAATAATAACGCACCCAAAGAATGTGTTAGCTCCCGTAATCATGCGTCTGCCGGGAGCGTGCGTAAATAAGGAAAAAGCGGTTTGGTACAGCGGAAAAAACAATGGAGAAACACTTTATTGCAGAATTGATGCCCAATGTGACATTGCGTCCGCTTACAGATATAGGCACAGAACTCGTGTTTACTCAAGAATTAGTAGCACTTGTTTCATCTGTAATGGTAGGTATTTAAAGCAACGGTGCATAGAAGGGCGTTGTCGCGGTAAATATCAGAAAAATTCGTCAATGGATTGCAAACTATAGAGACCTGCAAAGAAGTCATTCCGAAAATGGAGCCAGCAGAATTCAACCTCCCGATAGCCATCCTCGTTGACTGCAATCGCTACCAGAATGGCCACATTTTCATACTCCCCGCCCCGGTTTCGGCGCAGATAAATACCATCCACGTAAACATACGGACATTTACCGCCCTGTAGGGGACTGTTGCGCCAATCTTCAATGTGAACATAGGCCTTCTTATTAAGCTCGCCGATGGTGGAGGGAGACATCTTGGCCCCCACAGAGCTTCGATGATGTTCTCCACCCAGCACACAGAGACGCTGGCAAGATACATCTCAATGAGGGCTTCCTCCACACTGCTCTCCCGGCGGCGATACCGCTCAATGATGGCTGTCTCAAAGGATACTCCCTTGAGGCGTGGTACATGAAGTGTGACGTTTCCGGATGTGGTGGTAAGGTTCCGGTCATGGTGACCGCTAAAGCAACTCCCACGAGCCTCGTTACGTTCATAGTGGGCAGTCTGAGTCAATTGCTCGGCTTCCTGCTCCAACAATTCATTCAGCGTTTCTTCCACGCTGCCGCGAACCAATTCTTTCAGTTGCCCCTTTATTACGTCCTTGTTCAGTTGCACAATCTTCTCAGACATGGTTTATAGACTCCTTTCAGAATGGTGTGTCGAGTTTTCCTTCTACCGGAGTCCTGCAAACCATGTCTCCTTTTTGCTCTATTAGATTTACGCAACTTATCTTACCTTATCCTTCGGGATGCGTAACTTCCGCAATTTCAGAAACAGAATCCTGTTCTGTCACACATGAAAATCTTTGAGGGGCTTTCTCCCAGACACGACTAAAATGATACTTTTTTCCTTTTACCCCAACTATTGACATAGAGCCTTTTCTTTTAACGTAGCTGACTATACTTCTTGAACTTATATATACCGCTTTTAATCGCCGATGCGTTCATCAATAAGAACCTGATCTATATTTGCTGTGCTACACTCGCAGAAAGCAGTTCAATAAGTCTCCTATTTCAAAAATAACGGAGCATTTGAAAGCCTATACAGATTTTTTCTCTCAGTTCTTCCTGGTATTTTCATTGCAGTTCGGTACTTTGCTATGGTTCTTCTTGAAACCGAGATTCCTTCATCAACAAGGATCTCCATGATTTTCTGATCGGACAATGGTTTAGATTCAGATTCCTGCATTATCAGCTCATCTATGCGCTTTTTCACAAGAACCGGCGTGGTATCACCGCTGTCCGCTCGCACAGATGCGCAGAAAAACCGAGATAAAGGGTATGTACCAAATGGGCACTGAAGATATTTGGTGTTTACAAGACGACAGACCGTAGATGCATGTACATTCAGCATTTCCGCAATATCCTTTTGAGTAAGCGGAACGAGCATAGCGTTTCCTTCAGATTCAAAAAATGCCGATTGTCTATTGATGATAGCGCGCGTGCATTGTATAAGTGTTTCTTTTCTTCGAGATAAGCTGTTTATAAGCCAACTGGCATTTCTGAGTTTCTCTGAAAGATATTTTTTTACTTCTGAATCATCGCATTCAGACAACATTTTCTTATAATAATCACTTACATTTAACTTCGGCAGCCACTCGTCAGCGACAAAAAGGTTTCCACTCTTATCGAGCATTATATCTGGAACAATATATTGTATGTTTGGCTTGGTATCATACTCAGCGAAGGGGAACGGCTCCAGTGCCAATATTTCCGAAACAGCATTCAGTATATCGTCCAAAGAGCTTCCCGTGGCTTTTGAAATGTAAGAGTATTTGTGCTTTGACAATTCATCGATATAGCTACTCGCAATTATTTCTGCCAATGGAGACGAACCCTCTTTTCTCAGTTGAATGACAAGCCGCTCCGAAACGCTTCTTGCCGCCAGCCCGGTTGGGTAAAGAGATTGCACAAAAGTTAGTGCTTCATCCGTCAAATGTTTACCATATTCTTTTGAAATACATCCGAAATCATGCTCCGAGATAAAGCCGTTTGCATCCAGGAATGATGCAATACATAGCGCCACGGGTTCCAGCGGAGTTCTTGCACTGCGGATTTGCAGACGCACCTCATCAAACAGACTTATACGGTCCTCGCAGCTCCCGAATAAGGCAACAGGGTCTTCACATCCATAAGCGTCTGCGTTTTTCTTGCGAGAAAGCTTACTTTTGCCTGTTCCGAAAGATGCTGACGTAGCCACATCTGCTTCAAGAGTTGGATTTTCAAGCAGCACATTTTCGATGTACTTTGACAGCTCCATCGCATTCATTTGAAGAAGAGCCATGAACTGAACCGTATTCAACGACACATTCTGAGTCTGTGACAAAGTGAATTCAAAACTAATATCCATGATTATCTCCAGTTAAAGAACGACAGATTATTGCAAAATGAATTAAAGGCAAAAAGACACCGCAATTACGCTTTGCCCTACTTAAAATGGTGTTCTTTAAAGCTCTTATTTAACGAGCGCATCACAAAATACAGAACAAAAAGGAGGGGAAAAGCCAAAAGTATCGATGCAGTTTGAATTGTCTGAAGTCCCCCTATCAGAACCAGACCGAGCGCAAACAGCAGAAGAATTACTGCCCATGACATTCTGCTCCATCGCGATGGCTGCTCATCGCCGGTAAGTCTTTCAGAACATACGGAAGCAAGCGTGTATGCAGTGGAGTCAATGGTGGTAGCAAGGAAAACAAAAATCAGAATAAGCGTCATCCAACAAACAATTTCGGAAAACGGCAGTGTCTGAAGTATGGCTATCAAAGCCTGCTCTCGCCCCTGAGACGCGTTGATAGCAATAAGGTCAACAATGCCCTCGTGCTGGAGATGTAGAGAGTATGCACCGAACAGGCCGAACACCAAAAGAGAACCGCAGCCGCCGTATATCAGTTCTCCGAGTATAAGCTGCTTTATTGTGCGCCCCTTTGAGATCCTTGCTCCGAAAAGTGCCATCATTGGCATAAAAGCGATCCACCAAGCCCAATAAAAAACAGTCCAGTTCTCTGAAAATGAATTATCACCAAAAATGTCGGTTCCAAGTGAAAGCTCAAAAAAGTGATCTATCATAAGGCCTATACTATTAGTTTCGAGATATACCAAGTGACGGAGCGGCATATTCAGCATGACAATCAGCATAAGAGCGAAAAGGAGGTACAAATTCAAATTGCTCAGTCGTTTTATACCCTTATCTAACCCTAAGAAAACACTGGTTCCGAAAATGCAGGCCCAAATTAACAGAACAGCGACAGCCATGTAAGTACTTTGAGGTATGCCGGTAAGATACTCGATGAGATTTGTAACAGCCGGAGTCCCCAGCCCTAGAGATGTGGAAACACCGCCGATCATACCGACAACAACAATAACATCAATAACGGTTCCGATAAACCCGTTTGTCTGCCCCCTCAAAGCAGGAGCACAAGCACCGCTCATTCTAAGGACATTTCCGCGCTTTACATACAGCATATAAGCGACAAGAACAGAAGCCGGTCCGTAAACGCCCCATGCAATAGGACCCTGAAAGTACTGCGCACACATATGGGCATATTCATAAGCCTTATCACTCAGCGGTTCCGAATCGAACAGATTCACAGACAGAAGGTTAATGGGCTCCATAAATCCGAGCAGTATAACTGCGATGCTCATACCTGCAGAAAACATCATTGCGACCCATGCAAAGTCAGAATACTGCTTGGGTTCATCTTCATCACCGAGTTTGATCCTACCGTACTTTGAAAAAGCAATGTAAAGACTGATAATGAACAGAGCGAGAACAACTACAAGGAACACCCATCCTATTTGATGAGTGAGGAATAAGAATACACTATCAATCACGGCTTTTGATCTTACAGGCGCAAAAATCATCATCAGTGCCGCAGTAAGAATGATGATCGCTGAGGGAACGAAAATTTTCCATTCTGTCTTGGCTTTTGTCTTTTCCATAAACTAATCCGTCCTTGTTAAGTTAGCAACTTAACAACTATGATTGCAATTTTCATGCCAAAATATTTTGAATACAGTGGAAAATACAGCGAAGTGACCGCTCTCAGTCAGGGTTATGTTCCGTAAAAGCGGCAGACACGGCGTCAGCTTTTTAGTTACACATTCAACAACTATGTTACACCACTGGTTTCGCCTCAAGCAAAACTTAGCCTATAATGCAATGTCAGCGCCGTACAGATTGGCATGTAAGTTGCAAGGTAATGAGTAGTGTTTCTGAAAAATCAAGAACGGGAGGTATTGCCCAAATGTCAGATATAATTGGCAATAAAACGTTAAAGAAGCAATGGGAAAAAGCCGCCGGTGAGTGGGCGGACAAACTGTTTATGATATATGAAGACAGAAACGGCAATACTGCACAGGCTACATACAAAGAGATGTATGACGAAATATGCAAAGCTTCGAACTTGTTTATAGATCTTGGCGTTAAAAAAGGAGAGCCTGTGGCGGTCCAGCTTTTCAACAGTCCCGAATTCCTTATGTGCTGGTTTGGGCTTGCCCAAATAGGCGCCGTTATCGTTCCTCTAAATACAGGCTATAAGCAGACGGAGATAAATTACATTCTCAAGAAAAGCGGAGCAAGAATTGTTGTTGCCGATAGCAGGCTCATTGATAGCTACGTGTCAGGTGATGTATACGATTTAGAAAAGCTTATAGTGGCAAGGGGCAGCTCAGACCGGAGTGATATTGCTGAATTTTCTGAGCTTTTGAAGAATTACGACACTCAACTTAGCGAAGAAAGACCCCTGAACAGCGAAGATGTTTCAGAAATACTTTTTACATCGGGAACTACATCTTATCCGAAAGGTGTAGTTATGACGCACTGCAATGCGCTTTATGCCGGTCAGATACATGCGTGGCAATGCAACATGTCTCCAAACGACAGATTCTTTACTACAATGCCGTGCTTTCATATTGATTTTCAATACATGGCCGTCATGTCAGCGTTAGTAACAGGCGCAACGGTAGTGATTGCCGAAAAATTCAGCGCAACTAATTACTGGCGTCAGGTTTGCCAATACCGCGCAAACATTGCAGACATGATGCCTTTTTTGGTCAGAACCGTCATGTCAAAGCCGACACAGCCGTGGGAGAAAGACCACGCTATTAAATGCATATACTTTTCCATGGGTATGAGCACAAAGGAGAAGGAAGCGTTTGAGGAGCGGTTCGGCGTCAGATTTATTAACTGCTACGGTTCGACAGAGACAGTATCGTGCGTTACATGCGATCCGTTGGTAGGGGCACGAAAGTGGCCATCGGTCGGAAAAACAGCATTTGGATACGAAACTAGGATTGTTGACAGAGACGGCAACGAGCTTTCCCCGGGTCAGATCGGAAGCATTCAGATAAAAGGTGTCCGCGGAAGGAGTCTTGCAGTAGGGTATTACAACGATCCTAAAGCAACCGATAACTGCTTCCAAGGAGATTGGTTTACTACCGGAGATGACGGTTTCCTTGATGAGGATGGCTGGTTGTATTTTTCCGATAGGCACAGCAATATGATAAAAAGGTCAGGGGAAAGCATTTCGACTACCGAAGTAGAAAACATATTGACTACCCATCCGTGTGTTGCAGATGCTGCTGTGCTTGGAATTGACGATCCGCTCCGCGGACAGGCTGTAAAAGCCGTCGTGCAGTTAAGAGATGGAGAACAACTGTCTCCTGAGGATATAATATGCTATTGCTCAAAATACCTTGCGGATTTCAAGCTTCCCTCAGTGGTTGAGTTTTGTAAAGAGTTTCCGCGAACGAGCACTGGCAAGATAAAAAAGAATTTACTCAAATAGAATTAAGATTGTATTTGTTAATAAGCTCATGTAAATGCTGACGCGAGATATTTATAGCCTTAGCAGTTTTTGATACATTCCATTTATTCTCGTCAAGGGCCTGAGTCAAGAATTCGCGGTTAAAGTAATCGGAGAAATCGTCTATTGCTTCCTGCCGCGTGAGCTTATAGTCACCAATAGGATATTTTTTGAAAGCAGTCGGAGCGGCGGCCCCCGGCTGCTTTTCTTCATGACAGACATCCTCAAAATATTCAGGTAGGTGTTCGCGGAGAATTAATTTTTCATGATCTCCCATAACGGTTATGGCATATTCGAGAGCGTGCCTAAGCTCTCGGACATTTCCGGGCCATGAGTACTTGCTGAAAATCGACAAAACCTCATCGGAGCATCCGGCCACATCTGCGTCAAGCTTTTGGTTTATCTGCATAATCAGATTTGCAGACAGTATCGGAATATCGCCTTTGCGCTCTCTGAGCGGAGGAATGTTAATGGTGATCACGGCGAGCCTATAGTACAGGTCTGGCTTTAGCTGCCCACAAGCGATAAGCTCTTTCGGAGCAACATTAAGCGAACTGATAACTCGGGGATTTATGTCGATTTCGCGGTCTCCTCCAACACGCCGAATCTTTTTGCTTTCTATGGCTCTCAATAGTTTGACCTGCAATATCGGATCAAGCGAATTTAACTCATCAAGATATATGGTTCCGCCCGAACTTTCTTCGAGCAATCCGCGCTTTTCAACCGCTCCGGTATAAGCACCTTTTGCAACACCGAAAAGTATGCTTTCAATGAGATTATTCGGGATAGCGGCACAGTTTATTGCAACAAATGGCCGGTTGTTTTTTGCACCGTATGAATGAATGCTTTGAGCGAAAAGCTCTTTTCCCGTGCCGGTCTCTCCGACTATAAGTACAGACGATTCTTTTGCTGAAATCCTTTTTGCAAGCTCTATGGACTGCATCATTTTAGGGCAGCTCGTAACGATGTCATCGAACACATACATTCCTTTGCTACTGCCTGAGATGTTGCCTCGCGCCGACTTCGATGAGGAGGGAACTGAATTCCAACACTGTACCACATTCTTTATTGAGTCGAGTTCTCTGTATGTTGCTATTGCGCCTTCAATTTTACCGTCAATGATCAGCGGGAATGAATTGTAAAGCCAATAAAACTCCCTGCCGCTTGTTCTTACATTGTAGTGAAGAAACACATCGCGCTGTGGCTTACCAGTTTTTAATGTTTGCATCAGCACCGAGGTGTCATCCGTCAGATTAAATGCCTGTGTTATGTGCTTGCCCACCAAATCACTGGCGGAGCCCGTTTCGTATGTAATGTTTTCTGAACAATATACATAGGTTCCGTTTTTATCGACGACCTCTACATAATTGCCCATAGAAGCCAAGGCATCAAGCATAATGCGAGTTTCTTCTTTTAGACGCATAATAAGCACCTCTCAATAATATGCTGTGTAGTTTTCAGAGTCCTAAATCTATAGATTGATAATTGTATGCCAGCCTCATTTTAGCAAAAAACGAGAACCTGTCAATACATTTTTGACTATTGAAATCAAGCAAAATCAGACAAGAACGGCATATATCTGACATATATGTCAGGCCCTATCTGACATATATGTCAAAAAAATGACGCTTTTGAATTGCGCCGTCTGTATATTCCAAACGATAGCGGCAAAAATTTAGCTTTTAATTTTGGCACGAAAGATGCAACACAAAAAGTATGGTAATCAACCACAAAAATCTTTTCATATGGAGGAATAAAGATGGACAATGATGCCAACAAAAAAAGTAGAGTAGTAGATTGGGCGGTAGTAATACCGGCGGTTCTTACTATTCTGGTGTTTGCGGCATTGATATTCGCTTTTCCAAGCGCAATGGACGCATTCATGACGAAAACATTCTGGGCGATAAATAACAGCTTCGGATGGCTCTGGCTTCTGTTCTGCCTAGTATGCTTTTTCATCTGCATATGGCTTGTTTTAGGTAAATATCGCAACAAAAGATTCGGCGACAGCAAGCCTAAGACCAGCACGTTCTCTTTTTACGCAAACCTTTTCGTCTGGGGTTCTTCGGCAAGCCTTGTTTATTGGGTGTTCCTAGAATTTTACAGCTACCTTTCCGGCCCTCCGTTCGGCGTAGAACCTTTCAGCACTGAGGCACTCAAGTGGGCATCCGCTTACGGACCTTTTCATTGGGGCGTTGTTCCGTTCAGCATTTATGCCGTTGCCGGTGTAGCATACGCTTTCTTTATGTTCGTTATGAAGCGTAACACATCCCGCGTCGGCGCAGCATGTGAAGGTCTTATCGGAAGGAAAAGAGCCAACGGACCTCTTGGCAAAGTTCTTGACTATCTTTACATGGTTGGCGTTATTCTCTCAAACTCCGGTTACTCTCTTGGTGTATCCGTCCCCATAATTGCCGCATTTGCGGCTGCGGTATTCGGAATAAGCAACGGACTTGTAACGCAGGCAGTCATTATCATTCTTATTACGCTTGCAATGACGATCACAATCTATTCGGGACTCTACAAAGGAGTAACTCTTGCCAATAACATTCGCGTTATTATATTCTTTGTTCTTTGCGCATTTGTTGTCGTTGTCGGTCCAACAACTTTTATCATCAACAACACTGTTGAGTCCATCGGCTGGCAGCTTCAGCATTTCTTCCAGATGACACTCTATACGAGCGCAGCAGACAATTCCAGCTGGTCTCAGGGCTGGACGATGTTCTTCAACATTATGTTCATCGCTCCCATAATCAGTTCCGGTCTCTATTACGGCAGACTGTATCAGGGCCGCAAGGTAAGCGAGTGCGTTATCGGCACTGTCGTTGCAAGTGCAATCGGCTGCGGAGTTTTCTTCTGGACCGTTGGCAACTATTCCATTGCAACATATCTCGGCGATCCCGAAACCTTTATAGCAATGTACAATTCCAGCCCTTATGACGCAATAATCTATGTGGTAAATACTCTTCCCGGCGGTAAGGTTATCCTCGCTGCAATTCTCATATATGCATTCCTTTCTGCATGGACCTTTGTTCAGTCCAGCGTTTACGGCAACGCTATGGCTGCACAGCCTAACCTGCCCGATAACGAGGAACCTTCCAAGATTGGCCGCGTCGGCTGGTGCATCCTGACAGGCATTATGACTCTTGCCTTCCTCTATGTCGGTGGACTTCAGACGGTCAAGAACGCAATGATCTGGGCAGGCATACCATCATTCATAGTTGCCATATTCCTTATTGTTGCAAACTTCAAAGATATGCACAGAGTTTGGGGCAATGGAGAAGATCCTGCGACTATCCGAACCATGGAAAAAGAATAGATAAAATAATGATTAATGATTAAAAAAATGAATAACTAAAAAAAGAGGTACAAAATGGCTATTGTTTTTAATGAAGACCAGGAACTACTCAGACAGGCTATGAGAGATCTCATGACGAGTGAGAACTGGGAACCGTATTTCAACGAATGCGATGTTGAGCACAAATTCCCCGAAAGATTTTGCATTGCTCTCGGTGAGCTTGGGCTTCACGCAATGATAAATCCGCCCGAATACGGCGGACTGGACGAAGACGCGTTTACTACCTTCTGCGCATGCTGGGAAGAGATTCTCAGATACGGCGGAAACGCAGCTTGCATTTGGGCATCAACAACTTACCCCGTGCTTCTGCGTGAAGGCAACGAAAAGCAGAAGAAAATCGCACAGGAGCTTATGGAAACAAACAAAGTCCTTGTGTGTAATGCGGCTACCGAGCCCGGCGCAGGCTCCGACCTCGGTGCAATGCAGACAACATACAGAATTGATGGCGACAAAATATATATTAACGGACATAAGACTTTTGCCACTGATGCACTCATCTCAGAGTACATGATCATAACAGCTCTTGACGCCGAGACCATGAGCAAATACACCAACTTCTTCTTCCCCGTAAATCTGCCCGGAATTAAGATATCTCCTCTTGACAAGCTCGGTCTTCGCACAAACAGCGCATGCGAGATTTATCTTGATAATGTCGAGATTGAGCTTGACGATATGTTCGGAGAAGAGGGCGCCGGCTTTGATATGCAGAAAAGCGACTTTAATGTTGAGCGCGTTATTTCCGCACTTTACACCTATGGCTACGCACTCTGCGCATTTGAAGATGCTGCAAAATATGCCAATCAGAGAGTTCAGTTTGGCGACGTGATTGCTAGACAACCCATTATCCAGCAGAAGCTGGTCGATATGGCATGCAAAATCGAGAATATGCGCAACATGATATATGAGGGCGCATACAAGTGCGACCACGGAACGCTCGAGCCGGGCTACGCGGCAATGTGCAAGTATTATTGCGTCAAGGCAGCGCAGGAAGTGTGCGACGATGCACTGCAAATTCTCGGTGGCGTAGGCATCTGCGCCGAGCACAGAGTAGCTCGCTTCTGGCGTGACTGCAGAGCTTCCAGAATATCCGGAGGCACTGACGAGATGATGGCTCGTACACTGGGCAGAAGAATAGTGAAAATGTATAAGTAATGCATTTAACAGCACAAAATCTGAGGTGAATTATGCCATACATAAAACAGAATGTTAATAATAATTTGCACCACCCGGTCAAAGCAGGACCACTACAGGGTGTTAAGGTCGTGTTCTCCGCTGTTCAGGTAGCGGGTCCCTTTGGCCCCCACATGATGGCAGAATGGGGAGCTGATGTTATTTGGATAGAGAGCACGAAAAACGGTGGTGACCCCCTGCGAAACTACAGGCAGGCAGAGGCTGACCACAGAAACGACAGAAGCCTCGCTCTTGATCTTTTCAGCCCGGAAGGAATGGAGATTTTCAAACAGCTTATCGCCGATGCGGATATTTTCCTGACCGCAGGCAAAGGACCAAGCCTTATCAAGAAGGGCATAACCGATGAATTCTTGTGGGCTATCAATCCTTCGCTTGTCATTACCAGAATATCAGGATACGGACAGGAAGATGCAGATCCGGCATATCTCAACCGTGCGTGCTTTGACGGCATAGCGCAGGCGATGAGTGGCTATATGAGCCAAAATGGTATGCCCGACGGACCTCCGATCCCCGGATACCCCTATGTCGGTGATCTGTTTACGGCTGTCTACGGCTGCGCGGCAACGCTTGCGGCGCTGACCAGAGCCAGAGAAACCGGTAAAGGGGAAAGCGTTGACATCGCTATGACAGAAGTACTTATGCGTCTTGAGACCTACAATATCGTTGATTATCTCAATGATGGCATAATCTATGACCGTCCCGGCGACAAGGATCCTGTTCAGATGGCTGTCGGTGTTTATAAAACCAAGGATGGATTCCTCCTCATGAACGTGTTGGGCGTAAACCAGCTAAAACAATTCTTTACAGATATTGGGCTTGAGGAACTTTACGGTACCGAGGAATATCCGACAACGATGTCATATATTCCTATGCTGTCTTCAAAAGCACCTTTGATTGCTCAGAAAATTGATGAATATATGCTTTCCAAGACAAATGCTGAGCACGAAGCATATTTTGAGTCGATCAAGGTCGCATGTAGCCCCGTTCTTGGATTCCCTGATTTGCCCGATCATCCGCAGTATACCGCTAGAAAGATGTTTGTCGAGTGGGATACCATGACGGGTGAAACATACAAGGGTGTTAACATTGTCCCCAGATTCAAGGTCAATCCTCCCCAGATCTGGCGTGCTATGCCCACTCACGGTTATGATAACGATGCTATTCTTGAGGATCTTGGTTATTCTGAAAGTCAAATTGCCGAGCTCTATAATAAAGGAGTCATAGCTAAGGACTGATTTTGAGGTGAATAAAATGGTAAAAGAATTTAATTCTCTTAGGTATGAGATCAGCGATAAAATCGCTGTTGTGACATTGTCTGCACTACCACTGAATCTTCTGAGCGCTCAAATGCTCAGGGATCTCAGAGACGCTATGGGAGACCTGGAAGATAGAGAGGACCTTCGCTGCGTCATATTCACCGGAGAAGGTAAGAAAGCTTTTTGTGCCGGTGCCGATGTCGGTGAGTATAGCGATCCGACCATAGATCAGCTCGATGAATCTGATGTTTGGTCAAGAGGTATACTTACTCGCCTTTCCAATTTCCCGTGTCCTACGATCGCAGCCATAAACGGATATGCGCTGGGTGGCGGACTTGAGCTTGCACTTGCGTGTGACATAAGGATCGCGTCGGATAATGCAAAAATGGGTCTTGTTGAAACCAAGATTGGTATGATAGCCGGATGGGGCGGATCACAGCGTCTGCCGCGCATAATAGGTGTTGCCCAGGCAAAACGCCTGATGTTCACTGCTGAAAAGATTTCTGCTGATAAGGCGTTGACTATCGGACTTGTTACAGATGTTTTCTCACAGGAGCAGCTTCTTGACGAGGCTGTTAAGCTGGCCGAGAAGATCGCATACAATTCACCTGTTTCAAATCGTCTCACAAAGCAGGCCATTAATTTCTATATGAATCAGAATATTATGGAAGGTTTGGAGCTTGAGAGAAAATGCGACCGTGCGGCATATCTGTCCGAGGACTGCAAAGAAGGTTCTCTTGCTTTTGAAGAAAAGAGAAATCCTGTCTACAGGAACAGATAATCCGCTGAATTAAAAATCAGCCCATTGTAGTTAAAAAAGTAATTACAATGGGCTTTCTTCTTTTGAAAGCGCAAGTATAAAAGGTTGGCACACAAATTGCAATTAAAGAAGTGAAAACGCTGACACTAAAAGTACTGTATGAGGTGGAATTATGAAAATCCTTGTTTGTTTCAAGTATGTAAAAGAAGAAAGCGAGATAACGGTCAATGCCGACCGCACTTTGAATCTAGAAGCAGCGCAATGGACCGTAAGTCAGTATGATCTCAACGCCATTGAAGCAGCAATGCTGCTCGGCAAGACGATAGACGGCACAGAAGTTGATATGCTGACCGTGTCGGGTGATGTACTGACAAACTCCAAAATGAGAAAAGCTGCACTGTCGAGGGGGCCGGTAAAGCTCTACGGCGTTCAGACCGCCGATTGCGGAGATGCCTTAACGACAGCTAAGTTTATTGCTCAGGCTGTTGAGCGCGTGGGCGATGTTGACCTTGTCATCTTCGGTGAGGGAAGCAGCGATATGTACTCCCAGATTCTCGGCAACATGGTCGGCTCTCTGCTCAGTGTTCCCACTATAAATGGCGCAGATAAAATTTCGTTTGAAGACGGAGCGTGGGTGATCGAGCGAAACAACGGAAGCCATACCGAAATCATAAAAATCAGTGGCAAAGCCGTTGTTTCGGTTACAAGCGATATTTGCAAATCCCGTATTCCTTCAATGAAGGATATTCTTGCCGCCGGCAAGAAGGCCGTTGAGGTATGGGACGCTTCTGAGTTTGAATACAAAAAGTCTGCTTGCGAAACCGTGTCGGTACTCGCACCTAAACGCACCGACCGAAAGCAGGTCGTTTTCAAAGCAAGTGATGAGGACGGAATAGATGCATTTGTTAGAGCCGTCAAGAAGTATGTCTGATAAAGTCGGGAGGTACATGACAATGAATAAAATCACCGTATTTGCCAACGGCGCAAATAACATTAATGAACTGACGGCAGGCGCCAAAGCTCTCGGAAGCAAAGTCGTGCTGATCACCTCTGCAAAAACCTTTGGATGTGCAGACGAGGCGTTTTGCTACGAAGACTCTTCTGTGCCGTGCATTTTAAAGAGCCTGTCCGATTTTATATCCGATTCCGACATTATTATTTGCGAATCCAGCTGCGATGGCAGATTGGTAGCCGGATATGCCGCTGCAAAGCTCGGCGTGAGCCCGCTTTGCGATGTGTCGTCGGTAACCGTAACCGGCAGCACCGTGCAAACGCAGCGGCTCGTCTTTGGAGGAAGCGCCGTAAAAACGGAAAGCAGCAGTCTGCCCGCTGTCATTGTTGTGGGCTCGGGCGTGTTTGATGCGGCGGCGGAGCCTGTCGATGCTAAGATTGAAGACCTGCCTTCACAGCCCGATGATTCTGTGGAACAGATCGGCACGAGAGAACTGGACGTGTCGTCTGTAAACCTTGCAGCCGCGAAAAGGATCGTAGGTATTGGACGGGGCCTTTCAAGCGCTGACAACATACCTTGCGCCGAGAAGCTTGCCGCCAAGCTTGGAGCGGAGGTCGGTTGTTCAAGACCTGTTGCCGAGGAAGAGCATTGGTATCCCAAGGAACGCTATATCGGCGTTTCCGGATGTATGCTCAAACCCAATTTTTACATGGCAATCGGAATATCTGGCCAGATACAGCACATGGTCGGAATAAATCAGGCAAATGTAATCTTTGCAGTTAACAAGGACGAAAAGGCTCCCATCGTTTCGCAGGCCGACTACACTCTGATTGGCGATGCCGTTGAACTTCTACCCATCCTTGTAGAAAAGTTCTGAGAAAGAAATCGCTGGTTTAAATGAGAATTGATACGACAAATCTTTATGCCGCAGTAGAAGACAAAGTGGCCACTGTGTTTTTTAACCGTCCTCCTCTGAATCTTTTTACATTGGGTGTTTTCGACGAGCTTGAAAGGATGTTCACTTCTTTAGAAAAGCTTGTAAACAAGGATGAGGTCTGTTCGGTGGTTCTGACAAGCTCCGTGAAAAAAGCCTTTTCTGCGGGCGATGATTTAAACGAAGGGCCGCAAACCTCAGAGGAGGCAATATACGAGAATACCGTTGCGCGTGCGGTAATGGATAAGATACTGAATTTCCCGATTCCTGTTATTGCGGCTGTGGATGGCTATGCGCTGGGCGGTGGTCTTGTTCTTGCAATGATGGCTGACTATGTCATTGCCGGTGAACGCGCAAAATTCGGATTTACCGAAATCAATTTTGGCATGTTCGCCAATTGGGGTACTACTTATACGCTGGGAAAAGGCTTTTCCACTCCGCATATGAAGCATCTTATGTTTTCGGGAGAAACCTTTGGCGCGGATGAGACACTGAGCATGAACATCGTTCAGAAGGTCGTTGCTCCCGACGAACTTCTTTCGTGTGCGCAGGCACAGGCAAAGCTGTATGCCTCAAAAGCCCCGATAGGTGTTCGTGCGATCAAAGCTCTTCTCAACAACGCAAACGGCCTTAATCAAAGCGCTCATGCAACAATGGAAAACTATCTTACCCGACTCACTTTTGACTCGGAAGATGTTAAAGAGGGAACTCAGGCGTTTGCAGAGAAGCGCACTCCCGTGTTCCGCAACAAATGATCGGTGTCGTGTGATGCAGAATGAAGTGTTGAGGAGAACTATATGAACATAAAACAAATGTGCTTGGGTGAATACCAGACAAATACATATATTCTCAGCGACCCTATATCCGGTAAGTGCGTGATAATTGATCCGGCCGATAGCGGCGAGAAAATTGCCGGGTATATCCTAGAAAATGCCTTTACGCCCTACGCAATACTGCTCACGCATGGGCATTATGACCATATTCTCGCAATTCCGGTGCTGCAGAAGCAATGGCCCGAATTGGCGATATACTGTCATAAAGCCGACTGCCCCAATGAAACGGTCGAGTATGATATGGGTAAAGCATTCCCGACAGTCAGCGCATTTTCACCATTGATTAATTACAATAGCGGGGCAGTTATATCAGTGGGGAACATAAATGTCCATATTCTGCATACTCCGGGTCACACCAAAGGCTCTGTGGTGCTTAGAACAGAAGGCGCATTATTTACAGGAGACACTGTGTTTGCCGGTTCAGTTGGTCGAACAGATCTACCGGGCGGAGATAGCACTGAACTGATGAACTCGCTGAGAATTATTGCGGGCTTGGATGAGAACCTCATAATCTACCCCGGACATGGCCCCTGCTCAACTGTAAAGCACGAGTTGTCACATAACATATATATGAGACATGCGCTCAGAAGTATATGAATATTACAAAAAAATAAAAGGATTCTGTAAAAATGATTATTGATGAAATGTTGAAACTTGGCTTAAATGTCCTCACCGGGGACTTGATAGGCGCAGATTATTGCCATGACGAGTATCCGGGCGGGAATTATTGTCCGGAGGCTGTGGTTGAGGCTTTAAGCACCGAAGATGTTGCTACTGTGATGAAGCTCTGCCATGAAACAGGCATCCCCGTAACTGTCCGGGGCGCAGGCACAGGACAGGTGGGCGGGGCTGTGCCCGTGAAGGGCGGCATTGTTCTCTCCGTCAAGGGAATGAACAAGGTTTTGGACTATGCTGACGGCATTCTCAAAGTTCAGCCTGGTGTACTTTTGCAGGATGTGAAGGCTGAGGCCGAAAAGAATGGCATGTACTATCCCCCCGACCCGGGCGAAAAGACCGCGACGATAGGCGGCAACGCAGCTACCGATGCAGGCGGCCCGTGCGCCGTTAAGTACGGCAGCACAAAAGACTATGTCCTCGATGCAGTCATCGTCCTTGCCGACGGCAGCGTCGTAAACCTTGCGGGCAATGAAAGCGTTGTCGGCAGCGAGGGAACTCAGGGCGTTATCTGCGAGCTTACGCTCAAGCTCATAGACAAGCCCAAAGCCGACGCAATATTGCTCCTTCCGTTTATGGATACCGAAAGCTGCATAAAAGCAGCCGGGATCGTTACCGGAACGGGCTGCGCACCGGCAGTTGTTGAGTACATGGACACCGATATGGTGGAGTTTTCCGGTAATGTTACCGGCTCCCCGGTATTTCCGGTCGAAATGGACGGAGAGCGTGTCGCAGCGACCCTCATGGCAGTTCTCGAGGGCGAGGACGACGATGCAGTCATGGAGCAGATGGAAGCCATAGCGGAGCTTGCCGAAGATATGGAATGCCTGGATATACTGGTAGGCGACACACCGACCATGAAGCGCGATATGTGGGCAGCCCACGATGCGTTCCATACCTCGATGGAAAGCGGTGCAAAGAATTCGTTTGAGTATAACATAACCGTTCCGGCAGAAAATATCGCCGAGATGGTTGAATGGGCCAAGGCTCTTGCCGGAGAAAAGGGCTTGAAAGCACTGGCGTATGCACACGTCTGCACCGGCGGAATGCATATTCACATAGCTTCCGACGGCGAAAAAGACGAGTTCAAGGCAGCTATTGCCGATTTTTCGGCAGCGGTGTATGAAAAGTGCGCTGCTCTCGGCGGAGATATCCGCGGTGAATACGGCATCGGTTATGCCAAAACAGCATACCTCGGCGAAAATGTGCGCGACGAGTTCAAGGCTGCAAAGGCAAAGCTTGATCCAAAGGGCATACTCAATCCCGGAAAGGTGGCAGACTGATGCTTAAAATACTTTGCTGTGTAAAACAGGTTCCCGATGTTGACCAGATGCGTATGGATCCCGAAACGGGCAATCTTATCCGCGCCGGAGTTCCCGCGATACTCAATCCTCAGGATGCAAACGCGCTGTCTGCAGCGATGAAGGTCAAGGAGACGTACGGCGGCGAGGTCACACTCATAACCATGGGACCTCCAAATTCAGAGGCTGCTTTGCGTGAGTGCCTCGCGGTCGGAGCTGACAAGGCCGTTCTCGTGACTGATCGTGCATTCGGCAATGCCGACACCCTTGCAACGAGCTACTCTATCCTCTCGGCGGCCGATACCCAGGATAAGTATGACATGATATTCTGCGGTAAGGAATCGCTCGACGGAGCAACCGGCCAGATGGGTGCACAGCTTGCCCAGCGCTTCGGTGCAGCTCAGGTGACGGGTGCACTGCTCATAAAAGAAGTAAGAGAAGAGGCAAAGACTGCTGTTGTTGAGCGTGAGCTTGAGGATGGCGTTGAAACTCTTGAAGTTCAGCTTCCGTGCCTGTTTACCATTGAGAAAACTAATTACCCCGCACGTATACCCAACCTCAAGGGTAAGCTTGCGGCAAAGAAAGCCGTTATCACAACTATCACTGCCGACGATATCCCCGGACTTGACCGAGGCCGCATAGGAGACCCCGGCTCGCCGACCAAGGTGCCGCGCATGTTCCCGCCGGTGATGCCGGAGCCGGGCGTCATCATTGACGAGGGCAGCGTGGAGGCTTCGGTAGCAAAGCTCATGCAGCTTATTAAGGACTGAGGAGGTGCTCAAAATGGATAAGCGTGAATACAAAAACATGTGGGTGCATATAGAGCACACCGAGGGCAAGGTAAGCTCGGCGGCGCTGGAGCTGTGCTGCGAGATACGGAAGCTGTGCGATCAGTCGGGAGATAAGCTGATCGGCGTTATAGCCGGAAGCATTCCGGAAGGAGAGCTTGAAAAGCTCAAAGAGTGCGGCATCGACGGAGCGATAGAGGTCTCCGGCACGGGATATGAGCGCTACAATACCGAGGCGTTTTCAAATCTCTATGTCGAGCTTTCCAAGAAGTACAAGCCCTCAGCGATATTCATCGGCGCGACCGCGAACGGCAGAGACTTTGCGCCGCACTTTGCAGCCTGCCTTGAGACAGGCTGCACATCAGATGCAACAGAACTTATATATAATCCCGAAACGACCGATATAGAATTTGTCGAGCCGGCAGCGGGCGGCAAGATCATGGCCGTCATCACGATCCCGGTGCTGCGTCCGCAGGTAGGAACGATCCGTCCGGGCACGTTCAAATACGTTCCGACGGGCAAGAAAGCGGAGTTTGAGCTTGTGCAGGAGCACATAGACTTTGACCCGGCGAAGATCCGCACAAAGCTTGTTGAGTACAAGGCAAACGAGTTTGACCCTGAGCTTGATATAGCGTCGTGCGATACGATAGTCTGCGTCGGAAACGGCGTCAAGGACGAAAGCCTGCCGAAGTACAAGGAGCTTGCAAAGCTGCTCGGCGGCAAGCTTGCGGGAACGCGCCCGGTATGCGACAGAGAGCTTCTGCCCGTAAAGCTTCAGGTCGGGCAGTCGGGCGTCATGATAAAGCCCAAGCTTTACATAGGCTTCGGCGTATCCGGCGCTGTAAACCATGTCACCGGTGTTGACGCGGAAAAGTTCATCGCCGTCAACAAGGATGCATCCGCACCCATTTTCAACTACTGCGACTACGGCATCGTCGGCGATATGGACGAAGTCTGCGACGCCATGATAGCGATGCTGAAAAACTGAAATACTGAAAAGGAGACAAAGCATGAATACCTTACTTAAAGGAGTAAAAGTTCTTGACCTCACCAGCTTCGTTGCCGGGCCTACTTCTACCCAGCTCATGGCATATATGGGTGCAAATGTGGTAAAGGTCGAAATGCCCGTTTGCGGCGACTCGGGACGCGGCATGATGAATATGAAGATCGGTCATCATTCCGGCAATATTCTTCAGACTAACCACGGACGCAAATCCATCGAGCTTGACATTCAGGACAGTGAGGGCAGAGAAGTGTTCAAGCGGCTCGTAAAGGACTATGATATCGTCCTTGAAGGCTTCCGTCCCGGCTTGATGGCAAAATACGGGCTTGATTACGAAAACCTGAAGGCAGTCAACCCGAAGCTTATTTACTGCTCTATCTCGACCTACGGTCAGACCGGTCCTTACAGCAAGCGCCCGGGCTTTGACCTTATAGCTCAGGCAGAGTCGGGCATCATCAATTCTACCGGCGACCCCGACGGCGCTCCGCAGAGGATCGGCACCTACCTTGGCGATTATGTCGGTGCACAGTCCGTCCTGTCGGCGATTTGTGCGGCGCTGTATCACCGCGAAGTCACCGGCGAGGGACAGTATCTCGATGTAAGCCTCTATGAGAGCCTTGCGTATCTGTCTGCAAATGTCGATGTTTACTCCCTGTTCGGTCTGAAGAACGGCCGTACCGGCAACCATATGTTCAATTCCGCACCCTACGGACTGTTTGAGGGCGCAGGAAAAAGATACATTGCCATTTGCGCACCGACGCCTCCTATTTGGAAAAATCTCTGCATTGCCATGCAGCGCGAGGATCTGCTCGAAAACGAGCGCTATTCCGATATGTCCAAGCGTATTGAGAACCGCTATGAGCTGGTCGATATAATCCAGGCGTGGCTTTCCAAGTACGAGAACGCAAGTGAAGCGATCGAGATCCTGCGCTCACACGATGTGCCGTGTGCCGAGGTCAAGGCCGATTGGGAGATGCACGAATGCCCGCAGCTCGCGTCGCGTCATTATTTCGAGGATATCCCCTTCCCCAAGAGCATTGTCGAGGAAACCGGCCGCAAGCAGTATAAGATAAAGGGACTGCCCTTCAAAACATCGAGCGATGCGGAAAATCCCGATTATCTTCCTCTGCCCGAGGTCGGTGAGCATAACTATGATGTTTACGGAACTGTTGCAACAAAGGAAGAGATCGATGCGCTGCTTGATCGCTGGCACAATAAGTTCCACAAGTATTGATAAGCGAAATATAGGAAAAATCGTTAATGCAATTAAAAGCCTCCGGCCTAAGGCCGGAGGCTCAGCCTGTCTAAAAAGGTCACCGCAAGGTGGTCTTTTTCTCGTAAAACAGGGAGAAATATGGTATAATAAATATGGGTGATGAAAGATGCTGGAACGCGGGAAAATGGATCGTGGTATCATAGAGATTGTCGATACAGAGAGCTTGGTTCCCAAGGGGCATCTGTTGCGAAAAATAGATGCGGCAGTAGATTTTAACCGGCTCTATGAAATGGTGGAACCATTGTACAGCGAAGATAACGGTCGGCCCAGTGTGGACCCTGTTGTGCTGTTCAAAATGGTTCTGATCCAGCATCTGTACGGCCTGCCATCTCTGCGGCGGACAGTGGATGAGATCAGCGCAAATATCTGCTACCGTTGGTTTTTGGGCTATACACTCCAAGAGGAAACGCCGCATTTTTCCACGGTGAGTTATAATTTCCGTCATCGGTTTACCGCAGAAACCGTGGACCAGGTCTTTGCGTGGATACTGGAAGAGGTGGCGGAAGCAGGATACCTGTCCCCGAAAGCTGTCTTCATAGACGGCACCTATATTAAGGCAAATGCCAATACAAAGAAGCAGATAAAAGAGCAGGTGCCTGTGGCCTCGAAGCACTACGCGAAGGAGCTGATGGCGGAGGTCAACGCAGACCGGGAAGCTCATGGGAAGAAGCCTTTTGATGACGACGATGAACCTCCAAAGCCACCGAAAAAACGCAGAGATAACACATCCAAGAAGAAACTGGCGAGGCAAAAGAAAGAGAAAACACGGATCGTCACCCAGAGCGCGACCGACCCGGACTGTGGCTTGTTCGTAAAGGGCAGCCATGAGCGGCAGTTTGCGTATGAGGCTCATACAGCCTGCGACAGCCACGGTTTCGTGCTTGAGACAGTGGTAACGCCCGGAAATGTCCACGACAGCGTTGCCTTTGACGAGGTGTACGACAAGGTAACGAAGACATTTCCCGAAACAGAGACCATTGTTGCCGATTCTGCCTACAAGACGCCCCATATTTGCAAGAAAGTATTTGATGACGGAAGAGTTTTATCCACAGCGTACAAGCGGCCGCAGACGATGAAGGGTGGCCACGAGTGGTGGAAGTATGTGTACGATGAATTCTACGACTGCGTCATCTGCCCGGAATACCAGGTTCTGAACTACAGCACCACGAACCGGGACAGCTACAGGGAATACAAAAGCGATGCACGGCTTTGTGCCAAGTGTCCGACAAGAGAGCGATGCACCCACTCCAAAGACTGCGTAAAAACCGTACAGAGACATATCTGGAAACATTACGAAGAGCTGGCAGACGATGCCCGTTATATACCGAAGTACCAGAGCCTTTACCGGCGGCGTAAAGAGACCATTGAACGCGTCTTTGCAGACGCCAAAGAAAAACACGCTATGCGTTATATACAATACAGAGGCTTGGCCCAGGTGACGAACTGGGTGAAGCTTAAGTTTGCTGCCATGAATCTGAAAAAACTGGCAACCCGGAAGTGGAAGGAGTGTTTTATCTATCCGCTTTTCCGAGCCGTTTTCCTCTTTCTTGAACGAAACCCGGCTGTAGCTTGATGAATGGGATTGGTTTTTCGACAAACAGCAGCCTGTTTCTTTTGAAAACGGGCCGCTGTTTTGCTATTTGCAGTATCTGCACGCCGTAATTTGACGGCGGACGGCAATAAGCCTGAATCGGCTTACATCAGCTTTCTGAACAGCTCGGTCAGCTCTGCGGGATTTGTGTCCTTGGGGTTGCCGGGACGGCAGGCATCGGCGTATGCGCTTTCAGCAAGGAAGGGAAGGTCCTCTTCCTTCAGAGCATCCAGCTTCTCCGGGATGCCGACATCCTTGGAGAGCTTCTTGACTGCGTCGATTGCAGCCCTGCGGTATTCGGCCTGAGTCATCGAATCAACGCCTTCCACGCCCATTGCACGTGCGATCTCGCGGTACTTCTCGCCGGTGCAGTCGGCATTGTATTCCATAACGATCGGCAGCATCATCGCGCAGGCGACGCCGTGCGGAGTATCATAAACGGCGCCGAGTGTGTGCGCCATTGAGTGGGCGATGCCAAGTCCGACGTTCGAGAAGCCCATGCCGGCAATATACTGGCCGAGAGCCATACCCTCGCGGCCTTCCTTGGTGCCCTTGACCGCGCCGCGCAGGTAGGTGGAGATGAGCTTGATAGCCTCAAGATGGAACATGTCGGTCATCTCCCATGCCGCCTTGGTGGTGTAGCCTTCAATGGCGTGGGTCAGTGCGTCCATACCGGTGGAAGCGGTCAGACCTGCGGGCATAGAGCTCATCATTTCGGGATCGACGATCGCCACGATGGGCATGTCGTGAGGATCGACGCAGACGAATTTGCGCTTTTTCTCAACATCGGTGATGACATAGTTGATGGTGACTTCGGCTGCGGTGCCGGCGGTGGTCGGGATGGCGATAATGGGAACGCAGGGCTTCTTTGTGTCCGCTACGCCCTCAAGGGAGCGCACGTCGGCAAATTCCGGGTTGTTGATTATGATGCCGATGGCCTTGGAGGTGTCCATGGGGGAACCGCCGCCGATGGCGATCAGATAATCCGCGCCGGCTGCCTTGAATGCCGCAACGCCGTCGGTCACGTTCTCGATGGTGGGATTGGGCTTTATATCGGAATATATCTCGTAACTCAGTCCGGCAGCGTCCATAACGTCGGTCACTCGGGCGATAACTCCGTGACGCAGAAGGGTGGGGCCGCAGCAGATAAGTGCCTTTTTAAGGCCGCGGGATTTCACCTCGGTTGGCAGCTCGCTGATGGCGCCTGCGCCGTGATAAGAGGTCTGGTTGAGCATGATTCTGTTTGCCATAGTAAGGTTTCTCCTTTCTTGATATGAAAAATGATCTGTTTTTATTATGCCCCTTCGGGCGTGTTAATATTTTAACGCATCGGACAGGCGTTGTCAATACGCACGAGCATAAAGCCGGAATAATTTAAAAAACCGCCGTGAACTGTCAAGCTCACAGCGGTTTTGCGCTTGCCGCGGAAAATGCGGATATCTGAAATCATGCATAGATCAGTCGGATGCCAGCGCGAGGATCGCCTTGCGATAGATGCTGCGCAGGCGGCAGAAATCCTCAGCTAAAAGATATTCGTTGCGCTGATGCTCGGTCAGCTCGCGGCCGGGGAACATGGGGCCGAAGGCGACGATGTTATCCATCGCGCGCGCGTATGTTCCGCCGCCGATCACCGTCGGCTCGGAGCAGTCGCCGGTCTCCTCGCGGTAGACCGCAAGAAGCTTCCGGATAACGTCGCCGTTTTTGTCCATATATACAGGCGGCGTATCCTGCGTTAACGTGACTTCAATGCCGTATTCCGCTGCTGCGCGGCGAAGCGGCTCGGTCACGGCGTCGGCCTCAAATGTTACCGGCGCGCGCACGTCGATCTCCATGACGATGCTGTCGTCTGCGACGCCGACTGTGCCGACGTTCATCGTGAGCTTGCCGCTTTCGACATCCGACAGCGCGCAGCCCATCAGCTCGCCGTTAAGGCTGCCGCCGATGCGGTCGCGATAGAATCGGACAAACGGGCTTTGCAGCAGCAGGGATGCGAGCTTTGCGGCAAGCGCCGCGATGGCGTTCTCGCCGTCCTCCGGCGTGCTGGCGTGGGATGCTTTGCCGCTTGCTGAGATGCAACTCTCTCGGCCGTCGATCAGCAGCCTTGCCTCGCAGTGATCCGGCACGACGTTGCTCGCGCTGCCGCCGCGGATATCCAGAAGCCCGCTTTCTTCAAGCGGCATGGTCAATTTATAGTTCAGCAGCCGCTTTTCTCCGTAGATCGCAGGAAAATCCGCATCCGGCGTGAAGCCGAACACCGGCAGCTCCTCGTGCTCACGGTAATAGGCCATATCGTCCCAGTCGCCGGACTCCTCCGACTGCCCGAAGATGATGCGGACACGGCGCTTGAGCGAGATCCCGGCGTCCAAAATGTCCTTCATCGCGTATATGCAGGCAATGGTTGGGCCCTTGTCGTCGCTGACGCCGCGGCCGTAAAGCCGCCCGTTTTCTTCGGTCAGGTCATAGGCAGGATGGCTCCAGCCGGAACCGGCAGGCACGACATCCAGATGCGCAAGGATCCCGACCACGGTCTCGCCTGCGCCGATCTGCGCCCAGCCGCAGCGGTGATTTTCGCATAGCTTCGTTTCAAAGCCGAGCCGGCGGCATAGCTCCAGCACGTAGTCCAGAGCCTGCGCGCAGCCTGCGCCGTATGGCGCATCGTCTGATACGTCTATGCCGGCGACGCTCTCTATCCGGCACAGCTCCCGAAGCGAGCGCTTCATTTCTTCGTTGTCCATTTTATTCTCCCAGCAGTGCTTCCAGCCGATGACGGATCAGCGAGATAAGCCGCTCGGTGTCCGGTATCTCACGCACAGCGGCAGGATCGCACAGGGGCGCCAGATCCTTGGGGAGATAGCCCTCCTCAAACACGTCAAGCCCCGCCTGATACAGGCAGTCGGCAAAGCGGATAAGCTCTCTGTTTCCATCCAGCTCGCCGCGTTTTTTCAGCGCGCCTGCCCATGCGGCCATGGTGGCCATCGGGTTTGTGGAGACCTTTTCGCCCTTGCGCCAGCGGTAGAAATGCGCCGTGACCGTGCCGTGGGCGGCTTCGTACTCGAAGTTGCCGTCCGGCGAAACAAGCACGCTGGTCATCATTGCAAGCGAGCCTGAGGCGGAGGCGATGAGGTCGCTCATCACGTCGCCGTCATAATTCTTGCAGGCCCAGATGATGCCGCCGGAGGAGCGGATCACTCTGGCGACCGCATCGTCTATAAGGCAATAGCGGTATTGCAGGCCGGTCTGCTCGAAAGCGGAGCGGAATTCCTCGTCGAAAACCTTCTGGAACAGAAGCTTGAAGGTCTGGTCGTAATCCTTGGATATGGTGTCCTTGGCCGAGAACCACAGATCCTGCTTCATGTCCAGCGCGTAGGTAAAGCATGCTCTCGCAAAGGCCAGAATGGAGTCATCCCGATTGTGCATGGCCTGCAAAACGCCGGGGCCGGAAAAATCGAATACCGTCTGGCGGCTCAGCTCCGTGCCGTGCGAGTCGGTGAACACAAGCTCGGCCTTACCGGCGCAGGGAACGCGGTATTCCGCGGCCTTGTACACATCGCCGTACGCGTGACGGGCAATGGTAATGGGCTTTTCCCAGCAGGCAACCACCGGCTTTATCCGCGATATAAGTATCGGCGTGCGGAACACCGTGCCGTCGAGCGCCGCGCGGATGGTGGCGTTGGGCGATCTCCAAAGCTTCTTAAGGCCGTATTCCTCCTGCCGCTGGTTGTTGGGAGTAATGGTCGCGCACTTAACGCCGACGTGCAGCCGCCGGATGGCCTCCGCCGCCTGATGGGTCACTGCGTCCTCGGTTTTGTCGCGGTTGGGCAGCGACAGGTCATAGTATTCGGTGTTCAGCTCGACAAATGGGCATATAAGCTGCTCCTTGATCATCCCCCAAAGAATATGGGTCATCTCATCGCCGTCAAGCTCGGCAATGGGGGTTGGCATTTTGATCTTTTCCATCTTTACCTCCTGTTCTGCGCGGCGTAGTGATTCATCAGACAGCCGGTGAGCAGCAGCTCGCGCTCCTCGGCGTTCGTGTTTTTAAGATACAGGGTGATAGGCTGCGCTTTGCCCTCGTGAACAAGAACGGCAGGAAACTCCTCGTCGCCCCGAGCAACCTTTTCGCGCACGTCGGGAACATAGACAAAGTCGCCGGCGTCGCCGTCAAACGCTGCGCCCTCGGCCAGCGTAAAGGGCAGCATTCCCCAGTTTACGCAGTTGGAGCGGTAGCGCTTTGTGGCAAAATCGTAGCAGATGTTTGCGCAGCCGCCCAAAACGCGCTGGCAGGAGGCGGCCTGCTCGCGCGCCGAGCCGTCGCCGGGCTTGTTGGCAAAGATGACAGAGCCGATATGCATACGGGACAGCGCACTCTCCGGCAAATTCAACGCCGTCAGCACCTCGGCAAGCGCCGGGGGCACCGCACCGGCGGCGCGGGAGGCCTCCAGAGCCTGAGCTGCCTTGGCGCGCGGAACATAATCCGGGTCGCGGCGCGACAGCGCAAATTCCGCCAGCTTCAGCGGGTTGGAGCGATAGGAGGATGTCTCGCCGGAGGGGATAAGCTCATCGGTCGTTGTAACCTCGTCGCGCAGGACGGATGCCACCTGCATGAGAAGATCGTCGGCCAGAGCCGGGATGGCAGGCCACTCGGCAATGTTGGGGCCGTATTTCAAGGGCGCATCCGGCCGGGCATGTCCGAAGCCGAAGTAGACGCGGCGATCGTAAACATTGCGGTCAAAGCGGCGCTGCACCGGCGCAGGCGGCATGTAGTCCACGTCCGCTGCCGAGGTGAGAACGCCGTGATTTCGGGCTGTGGCGGCAATGGAGCGCGCGTCCATGAGAATGACGCCGGCAAGCTGCCCGTCCGCAGGCTTTGAGCCTTCGCGGTTGGGGAAGTTTCGGGTCGTGTGGCGGATTGACAGGCCGTTGTTTGCAGGCACATCCCCCGCGCCGAAGCAGGGGCCGCAGAAGCAGGGCTTGAACAGTGCGCCTGAAGTCAGCAGTGACTGCTGCACTCCGCTCTCCATCAGCTCCAGATTCACCGGCACCGAGGGCGGATAGACCGACAGCGAGAAATAGCCGCTGCCGGTGTCGTGACCGGCCAGAATGGCGGCGGCCTCGGCGATATTGTCATACATGCCGCCGGCGCAGCCGGCTATGATGCCCTGATCGACAACGAGCCTGCCGTTTATCAGCTTATCGGTCAGGTGCAGTCCGGCCTTGCCGCCGAACTGGGCATCGGCGCGCTTTTCCACCTCGCGCAGATGGTCGCCCGGATCGTGGATAAGCTCGCGCAGCGTCACGGCCTCGGACGGGTGGAACGGCAGCGCGGCCATAGGCTCCATGCGGCTGAGGTCGATGGTGATCATGCCGTCGTAGTACGCGCCGTCCTGCGGATGCAGCGCGGTGAACGTCTCCGGCCTGCCGTGAATGGCAAGGTACTCCGCCACGGCGTCGTCGGTCTCCCATATGGAGCTGAGGCAGGCTGTTTCCGTGGTCATAACGTCAATGCCGATGCGGTAGTCCATGGGCAGCTGCGATACGGCCGGGCCTGCAAACTCCAGCACCTTGTTCTTTACAAAGCCGTTTTTGTACACCGCGCCGCACAGCGCAATGGCAACGTCATGCGGCCCTACGCCTTGGGGCGGCTGCCCGGTGAGCCAGACCAGGATCACCTCAGGAGCGGCAATATCATATGTGTTGCGCAGCAGCTGCTTTACGATCTCGGGTCCGCCCTCGCCGACGCCCATGGTGCCGAGCGCACCATAGCGTGTGTGGCTGTCGGAGCCGAGAATCATGCGGCCGCAGCCGCTCATCATCTCTCGCGCGTACTGGTGGATGACCGCCTGATTTGCAGGCACATAATCTCCGCCGTACTTCACGGCGGCGGACAGGCCGAACACATGGTCGTCCTCGTTTATGGTGCCGCCGACAGCGCACAGACTGTTGTGGCAGTTTGTAAGCACATAGGGCACCGGAAACTCCGTCATGCCGCTGGCCTTGGCGGTCTGGATAACTCCCACATAGGTGATGTCGTGGGAAATAAGGCTGTCGAAAGTCAGGTGCATCAATCCGTCGCCGGAGGGTCTGTCGTGGCGGCGGAGGATCTGGTAAGCCATGGTCTTGTCCCGGCCGGCCGGAAAGGCGGCTTCGGTGGGCGTCGGCACGCCGCCTTGCAGGGTGACGCCTTTGTTCTGAAGCTTAATCATATGGTCACGCTCCTTTTAGGAGAAATTTTGTAGACGTTATTGATGTTACAATTACAATGTATCAGTATAGCAGATTATTCTCGGATTGCAACTGAAAAATGAAAGTTAAAAACATAATTACTGCATTTTTGCTCGTGAGCACCTCGTTTTAATGAAATTTTTTGGCGTTTTATGAATTTTTAAAATTTTTTTCTTGCAAAGCGCTCTGCGCCGCGCTATAATCAGACCATTGAATCTAAAGACCCGCAGGCACTGCGGAGGGAAAGGACGGCATCATGGCTGAAAAGGATACCGATATTCTGGAGCGTTACACGGAGCCGCTGAGCCACCGAATTCAGAAGGAATATGCCATTGGCGACGAGTTTTATCACGGCGAGGTCAAAAAAGGCCTGCGTAACAGCGACGGTACCGGCGTGCTGGTCGGCGTCACCAAGGTCGGCAGCGTACAGGGCTACCTGCTGCAGGACGGCCAGAGAGTGCCCACCCCCGGGCGGCTGTATTATCGCGGTATCGAGCTGCACGATATTGTCGAGGCGCACCGCAAGGCCGGGACTTTCGGCTTCGAGGAGGTAGCGTATCTGCTGCTTATGGGCTATCTGCCCACGCAGGATGAGCTTGCCCGCTTCAACGGCATCATGAGTCAGGCGCGCAAGCTGCCGGACGGCTTTACCGAGGGCATGATCATGCGTCACCCCAGCAGCAACATGATGAACGAGCTGGCGCGCAGCGTGCTGAGCCTGTATTCCTACGATCCCGACCCGGACAGCACCTCCATCGAGAACCTGCTTTTGCAGTCGGTTAAGCTCATCGGCTGCTTCCCGTCGATCGTTGCCAATTCCTACGCTGTGAAGCGCCATTATTTCCATGGCGACTCCCTGCATATCCATTTCCCCGTGCCCGAGCTGTCCACTGCGGAGAATTTCCTGCGTATGATCCGGCCGGACACAAACTACACAGAGGAAGAAGCGCATTTGCTGGACATGATGCTGATGGTCCATGCAGAGCATGGCGGCGGCAACAACTCCACATTCGTCTGCCGTGCCATGACCTCCAGCGGTACGGATACTTACAGTGCGATCGCCGGCGCTGTCGGCTCGCTCAAAGGCCCTCTCCACGGCGGCGCCAATGCCAAGGTTATGGAGATGTTCGGCTATATCAAGGAGAACGTTGACCCGCATGACGACGGCTCTATCCGCGACTATCTGGTAAAGCTGCTGAATAAGGAAGCAGGCGACCGCTCCGGAAAGCTCTACGGACTGGGCCACGCGGTGTACACCATATCCGACCCACGTGCCGAGCTGCTGAAGAAATACGCGCAGCATATGGCCGAGATCAAGGGCTACGCCGAGGAATTTGCCCTTCTGCAGAAGGTCGAGGAGCTGGGTATTCCGCTGCTGCAGGAGCGCCGCCGCGACGCAACGCCCATGTGCGCAAATGTGGATATGTACTCGGGCCTTGTGTATACCATGCTGGGCATTCCCCAGGATGTGTTTACGCCGCTGTTTGCCTCCGCCCGTATAGCCGGCTGGTGTGCCAACCGTATGGAGGAGCTGCTGACGTGCAGCCGCATCATGCGTCCGGCCTACCGCGCAGTCAGCATTAAAGGTCACTATATACCGATGGAGCAGCGCAAGTCCCATCTTCCGGAGAACGCGTAAATTTTATGCTTGCGCCTGTGTGAAATGAAATGAAAAAACAGACCCGAGGCGGCATTTTGCCGCCCCGGGTCTTAGACTGTCAAAAAACTATGCTGCAAATGAGAGATAATAGAGCAGCAGGGGAGCTCGAGGGGGCAAAGGCCCCACTCGTGATTGGATTAATAGCCATCAAAAATGTCCGGTACGGACTTTTTGACGAGCGTAGCGAGATTTTTCGTGAAAACTTGTTTTCACAAAAAATGTGGCGTTTTTGAAGCGTGCAAAAAAGTCTATGACTTTTTTGATACGCTGAGACCCAAGACGGCATTTTGCCGCCTCGGGTCTGCTTTTAACTTTTTGCTCCCATATTCAAAACGAAGAAATATTGCTTATTTGCGTAATTGATCGCTGCGCCGGAGACCCGGCGCAGCTTATTTTTTGCCGCTTTGGAACTATATCTTCATGCAGACGTCCCATGCGCGCCAGATGACCGTGCGCAGGTTGCCGATGGCAACGCAGTCGCCGACGCGGTAGGCCTTCTTGTTGTCCTTGCCGCCGACGGGAGTGGGAACAAAGCCGATGCCGTTTACAACGCTGTCGCACTCGACGAAGGTCGTCTCGCCGGTCTCGACATTTTTAACGGTGCAGCCCTTGTCCGTTATCTCGGTAACGGTCGAGTGCAGGTAAACGGGAACCTTGTGGTATTCCATAGCGTCGCGCAGGAACGAGGTGTTTGCAAGGCAGGTCGCCTGAGCGGCAACGAGGTCGCCTGCGTATTCGACGATTATCGGGTGCTTGCCGAAGTTGAGCAGCATATCGTAAGCCGCCTCGCAGGAGGACTGGCCGCCGCCGATGAACAGGACCTTATCGCCGACATCGACCTTGTCCTTGAGCACCTGGGTGAAGGTGAGCGCCTTGTCAAAGCCCTTGATGCTGGGCATCATGCGCGGGACCGAGCCGCTTGCAACGATGATATCGTCATAGCCGCGCAGCACGCCGAGGTCGTTGATTTCGGTGTTGAAGCGCACGTCGATGCCCTGCTTTTCGATCTCGTTTTTATACCAGCGGATAAGATCCTTGTCGTTTTCCTTGAAGGTCATTGCCGATGCCGTGAGGAACAGGCCGCCAAGCTCGTCGGTCTTTTCAAAGATGGTGGGGATGTGGCCGCGCTGCTTGAGCACGAGGGCGCACTCCATGCCGCCGATGCCGCCGCCGATTATTGCGACCTTCTTGGGGTTCTTGGTGGGCACGATCTTGTAGCGCGTGTGCTGCATGGTGGTCGGGTTCAGCGCGCAGCGCGCAAGATGCATCGAGTCGTTAAAGTGCTGAACGTTCGGGGTGCCTGCGAATTTGGCCATGTTGAAGCAGCCGTTGTGACAGCGGATGCAGGGCTTTATCTCGTCCTCATGGCCTTCCTTGATCTTGTGGATCCAGTCGTGGTCAACAAGGTTCTGGCGCGCGATCGCGACAGCGTCGAGCTTTCCGGCCTCGATCTCCTCGGCGGCCTTCACGGGATCCATGCGGCCTGCGCACACGACGGGCTTGTCGGTGAATTTCTTTATATGCTCAACATACTCAAGGTTGCAGTTGTCGGGCATATACTGAGGCGGATGTGCCCAGTACCATGCGTCGTAGGTGCCGTTGTCGCAGTTGAACATGTCATAGCCTGCGTCGGCAAGATATTTTATGGCCTTTTCGGACTCTTCCATGTCGCGTCCGAACTCCTTGAAGTCCTTCTCGTAAGGCATGGCGCCCTTGCCCCAGTCCTTGGTCTTGGAAACAACGGAGTAGCGCAGGGAAACGGGGAAATCATCGCCGCAGGCGGCCTTTATCGCCTGAACGATCTCGACCGGGAAACGGAAGCGATTCTCAAAGCTGCCGCCGTACTCGTCGGTGCGGTAGTTCATGTTTGAAATGGTGAACTGGTCGAGCAGATAGCCCTCGTGAACGGCGTGGATCTCAACGCCGTCAACGCCTGCGTCCATGAGCTTCTTCGAGGTCTTTGCAAATGCCTCGACCTGATCGTGGATCTCCTTGATGGTCATGGGGCGGGACTTGATCTCGTCATACCAGCGGTTCGGCGTTGCGGAAGCGGAAGCGGTTATGTAGTCAAGGTCGGCTACAGGGCTTGCGAGCTTGCCGAGAATGGGGTGCTTGAGCAGAGCTACCATGGGCTTTGTTATAGCCATCGAGCGGCCCATGCCTGCTGCCAGCTGGATAAAGAGCTTGGAGCCGGTCTTGTGGAACTCGACCATGTACTCCTTAAGGTCTTTGAACATCTTGTTGTTCTGATACAGCCAGCGGCCGCCGATGGGATCCTTGATGCACTGCATGCCGGGCAGGATAAGGCCGACGCCGTCCTGCGCGCGGTTGAGCAGGAAGTATGCCGCTTCCTTGTCGAGGTGGCTCGGCTCCATCCAGCCGAACAGGGACGTTCCGCCCATAGAGCACTGAACTATTCTGTTCGGTATCTCTACATTGCCGATCTTCCAGGGTGTAAATAGAGCGTTGTACTTGGAATTCATGTTTTTCCCCTTCCGTTTTTATGTTTTTTTATTTAATGGTCGGTGCACCGCACCGACAGGTCTGCAGTTATGCTATATTTCGACATTTTTTTCGGCGAATGCCCGTGTGAACATTTCGCACATCGCGTACAGCCTTTCGCGCGCATCAAGCTCGCTCACGCTCGGCACGCCTACCGTGAGGCGCTGCATAAGGCCGAGAATGGAGTCATATGCGTTGTAATAAAGCTGCTTTATGTTCGCTTCGGGATTTACAGTACCGTCGGAAAGTCCGCGCACGATCGCCTGCGAGAGCGGGCCGGTGTACTCCTCGAATTTATCGGGGGGGCGGTTTATGACCCTGTCGTTTTTTCCGGCGTTAAAGAGCGCAACCTCGGCGTCGAGCGAAAAACGGATGCCCTCCGGGTCGATGAAGAGTATATTGGCGTAGCTTTTAAGTATTATGGATATCTGCTCAATGCCGCTTAAATGCTCATAGTCGTGCGTGTCGAGTTCCCAAGCTATGTATTCCTTGGCGCGCTCCCAATAGCAGAAGGCCGCGGCAATAACAATGTCGCTTTTTGTCGGAAAATAGCGGTAAACGGAGCGCTCGGTAAGTCCTGCGGCCTTTGCGATCTCCGAGACCTTTGTATTTGTGATGCCGTTTTTAATAAAGCATACAAGTGCTTTTTCCGTAACGGTCCGGATATTCTGCGTTTTCAGTTCATCCAGGGACATACTTACCTCTCGTCAGTTTAAATGTCATACCGACTGACATGTATATTATACACCTTTTTTAACGCTTGGCAACAGTAAATAATTATTTTATTCACAGAGATTTTACTCTTTGGGGAGAATTAACTTGACTGCACCGAGGCAATAATTTATAATGTGACCATAGAGGTTGTTAAAAATATAACCAAATCTTTTTCTGAAAAAATAAGGAGGCAATTATATGGATCGCAAAATAAGAGTAGTTCAGTACGGCGCAGGCAAAATGAGCCGCTATCTCATGCGCTATGTTCTCGAGCACGGCGGCGAGCTGGTCGGCGCGTTCTGCCGCAACAAGAACCACATCGGCAAAGATGTCTCCGAAATTATAGGCGACGGCTTCCCGAAGGTGGGCGTTGCCGTCGAAAACTCGGCCGATGCCGACAGGCGCATAGGCGAGCTCAAGCCGGACGTGTGCATAATCGCAACGCGCAGCACCGTAGCGGAGCTTGAGGAGATATTCACCATTTGCGCAAAGCACGGCGTCAACGCCATAACCACCTGCGAGGAAGCGCTTTACCCCTGGAACTCCTCGCCGGCGCTCACCGAGAAGCTCGATAGGCTCGCCAAGGAGGGCGGCTGCACGCTCACCGGCGTCGGCTACTGCGACCTGTACTGGGGCACGATGGTAACAAACCTCGCCGGCTCCTCGCATAAGATCACAAAGATCGAGGGCAGCAGCTGGTACAATGTCGAGGACTACGGCGTTGCGCTTGCCGAGGGTCACGGCGCCGGCCTGAGCATAGACGAGTTCAACAAGACCATCGGCTGCTATAACGAAACGCCGTCGGACGAGATGAAGGAGCTTGTCGAAAGCGGCAAATACGTTCCGTCATATATGTGGAACCAGAACGGCTGGCTGTGCAGCAAAATGGGGCTGCACATCACCTCGCAGACGCAAAAATGCATCCCCTGCGTCGATAAGGAGAATCTCAAGTCCGAAACTCTCGGCATGGTCGTCAAGGCCGGCGATGCTACGGGTATGCGCGCCATCGTTACGACAGAGACCGAGGAGGGCATCACCCTCGTCACCGAGTGCGTCGGCAAGATCTTCAACTCCGAGGAGTTTGACAAAAACGTGTGGACGCTCTACGGCGAGCCGGACACGACCTGCATCGTCAATAAGCCAGCGACGGTCGAGCTTACCTGCGCAACGCTTGTAAACCGCATTCCGCAGCTCATCGACGCCCCTGCCGGCTATGTCACGACCGATAAATTCCCCTATAACGAATATATGGTCCACCCGATGAACTGCTACGTTAAAACAAAATAATTCGCATATAGCAAAAACCGCCCGGCCCGGGCGGTTTTTGTGTTTTCACAAATTGAAATGCGCTTTGTCGTATATCTTCTGGATATCGGGAGGGAGCTTATCGGGCAGCATTTTGTTTATCTCGTCCTCGCTGCCGGCGGCCATGGCTTTTTCGTAGTACCAGCACTTGAATTCCACCATAGCAAGCGTTTTTTCAAGCGCGCGCATCTGCTCCTCGACCGCCGCCCTGCGGTGCTCGAAAAGCGCCTTGCGATTTGCGTAGGTCGAGCTGCCCTCGGCCACCCACGCAAAAAACTGCTTGATATCGCGTATCTCAAGCCCCGACTGCTTCAGGCACTCGATAACGCGCAGCGCCTCAAGCTCATTGTCGCCGAAAAGGCGGATGCCGCCGCGCCGCTCGAGCCCGTGGATGATACCGTGTACGGAAAACTGAAATAACAGGCATCAAAAATCCGGCCTTTTGGCCGGATTTTTTGCTGTTAATCAAGGCTTACATGTTTAATGAGATCGTCAAAGTATCCGTCGCTGCCGCGCAGGCTGACGTCGCCGCAGATGAGCCTGTTATCGAACAGGCGATAGTCGCCGGAATTGCCGTCGGCATCCTCGATAATAAGGCGGTAAGTCCAGCCTCCGGTCTCGATATGCCACATGCCGCGGATCTTTGTGGCCTCAAACGCGTTGAGCTTATCGATCGCTGAGGCTTTTTCGCCGCCGGTGAACTCGTAAAGCTCGCCGTTTCCGTTCTGCACGGCGATATAAGTGATCTTCTCCGCATCGAGCGAGAAAACCTGCTTTTCGGCGCGGGCAAAGGGATCGCCCATTTTAGAGGTCTGAACCTGCGTCAGAACGAACAAAACCACGGCGTATGCGAAAATTATCGCCGCAGCGACGATGAGAACAGTCCTCAGCTTTCTGCTTTTCATGTGGGGAGCACCTCCTTATATTGCTATGAATAATTTTACAAAAAATGAAGTGAGCTGTCAATAGACGTACATGGCTTCACAGCCGCCGGATTTAAATTCTTTTTACAAAAGGCTGCTTTCGGATTTGATAAAAGGAGCTTAATCTAAGGGTGTACTCAGAAATCAAACGAAAAAGAAAGGAGCTTTTTGAATGAAAAAGCTTATAAGTTTAGTTCTTGCAGCGCTCATGGCGCTTACTCTGTTCGCCGCATGTGGAAAAAGCGACAACGGCGGCACAACCGATAACAACGACAACGCCGAAGTGACCGGCACAGTCAGCACCGACGGCTCGACCTCGATGGAAAAGGTCATCATGTCCCTGGGCGAGGCTTTCCAGGCCGACAACAAGGGCATCACCGTAGGCTACAACCCCACCGGCTCCGGCTCCGGCATCACCGCAGTCAGCGAAGGCCGCTGCGATATCGGCCTTGCATCCCGTGCACTTAAGGATGACGAGAAGGCATCCGGACTGAAAGCGACCGTCCTCGCACTCGACGGCATAGCAATCATCGTTAACCCCGAAAACAAGGTCTCCGACCTGAGCATCGAGCAGATCGCAAAGATCTACACCGGCGAGATCACCAACTGGAAGGATGTCGGCGGCGACGACGCAGAGATCGTTCTCATCGGCCGCGAGGCAGGCTCCGGCACCCGTGACGGCTTCGAGAGCATCACCGACACCAAGGACGCATGCAAGTACCGCCAGGAGCTGACCAGCACCGGCGACGTGATCACCACCGTTGCAGGCAACCCCAACGCGATCGGCTACGCATCCCTGGCATCCGTTAAGGACACCGTCAAGGCACTCTCCGTCGGCGGAGTCGCTCCCACCGAGGCCACCGTTTCCGACGGTACCTACGCAGTGCAGCGCCCCTTCGTTCTGGTAACCAAGGACGGCACCGAGCTTTCCGCAGCAGCTCAGAAGTTCTTTGACTACGCAACCGGCGCAGCGGCAGCAGACGTTATCTCAGCAGCAGGCGCAGTTCCCGTAGCGAAGTAATTAATTAAGCCGACGAAAACCGGCAGCGGTTCGGTTTACGTCGGCTTATTTTTTGTATGTGTAGGATGTTGTTCATATGAAAGTAAAAACGAAAAATCTCATTGAAAATATAGTCCACGGCATATTCCTTGTCCTCGGGCTTGTGACGGTGGCGAGCGTTTTGATGATAACGGTCTACCTCATCGTTTCGGGCATTCCGGCGATAAAGGAGATCGGCCTTGGCGACTTCCTGCTGGGCAAAAAGTGGGCCTCGACCGCCGCCGAGCCGAGCTACGGCATCCTGCCGTTTATCCTCACAAGCGTATACGGCACTGCCGGAGCCATTGTCCTCGGCGTGCCGGTGGGATTTATGGCGGCCGTGTATCTTGCAAAAATGGCCGATAAGCGTGTGCGTGCCGTCGTCGTCGAGGCGGTGTCGCTGCTTGCAGGCATTCCCTCGGTCGTTTACGGCCTTGTTGGTATGATGGTGCTCGTTCCGGGCATACGCAAGGTCTTTAACGTTCCCGACGGCGCGAGCCTTCTGGCTGCGATGATCGTGCTTGCCATCATGATCCTGCCGTCGATCATCAAGGTCTCCATGACCTCGCTCGAGGCCGTTCCCAAGGAGTACGAGGATGCGTCGCTTGCCCTCGGCGCAACGCCGACGGAAACGTATTTCCGCGTGTCCGTTCCGGCGGCGAAAAGCGGCATTGCCGCGGCGGTCGTCCTCGGCGTGGGCCGCGCCATCGGCGAAGCGATGGCTGTTATGATGGTATCCGGCAACACGCCGAACATGCCGGAGCTTTTCCAGAGCGTAAGATTTCTTACAACGGCCGTTGCAAGCGAGATGAGCTATTCCTCGGGCCTTCAGCGTCAGGCGCTTTTCTCGATAGCGCTCGTGCTGTTTTTGTTTATCATGCTCATAAACGCAACGCTCAACTTCCTTTTGAAGAGGGATAAATCGAATGGATAATAAAAACGTAAAAGCAAAGCGCAAAGCCTATGGCATCGTCATGCACGGCCTTTCGGGGCTGTGCGCGGCCCTGACGGCGGCGCTGGTGCTGTTTTTAATTGCATATGTGCTCATCAGGGGCATTCCGAATATATCGTGGGAGTTTCTTTCCACAAAGCCGAGCTACCTCACGGACTCCGTCGGTATCCTGCCGGATATACTCAATACGCTCTATATTGTTCTCGACACGCTCCTGTGGGTGCTGCCCCTCGGCGTCGGAGCGGCGATCTACCTCACCGAATACGCGAAAAACCACCGCATCGTCGCCGCCATCGAATACGCTGCCGAGACGCTATCGGGCATACCGAGCATCATCTACGGCCTTGTCGGAATGCTGTTTTTCTGCGAGCTTCTCGGCTTCCGGACCTCGCTGAAGGCCGGTGCGATGACGCTCGTGATAATGAACCTGCCCACTGTTATGCGCACTACACAGGAGAGTCTCAAGACTGTTCCTCAGAGTCTGCGCGAGGGTGCGTTCGGCCTCGGAGCGGGCAAGTGGCGCGTTATCCGCACCGTCGTTTTCCCCGGCTGCGTGGACGGCATAATTACCGGCTGCATCCTCGCCGTCGGCCGCATTCTGGGCGAATCGGCAGCGCTGCTGTTCACCGCCGGCTTTGCGCACAATATCTATAACATTTTCGTTGACGGTCTGTCCGGCGCGGGCGCCACGCTCACCGTTGCGCTGTATGTCTACGCCAAGGAGCAGGGCGACTTTGAAATAGCCTTCGCCATCGCCGCGATACTCATGGCGCTGACCGTTATCATAAACCTTGTCGCAACGCTTGTCGGCAAGTACTATCAGAAGAGGAGAAGCATATGAGCAGCATAATCAGCGTAAACGATCTGTGCCTGTGGTACGGCCGGACCCAGGCGCTTAAAAACATAAACATGGAGATACCCGAAAAGAGCATAACCGCGCTCATCGGCCCCTCCGGCTGCGGTAAATCGACGTTTCTGAAAACGCTCGACCGCATGAACGACCTCGTGCCCGGCGTGAAGATAACCGGCGAGGTGAAGTATAAAGAGAAGAACATCTTCGCTCCGGGAACGGACGTAAACGAGCTGCGCCGCTGCATCGGCATGGTGTTCCAGAAGCCCAACCCCTTTCCCATGAGTATTTACGACAACGTTGCCTACGGGCCGCGCACGCACGGCGTGCGCAAAAAGTCCGAGCTTGACGAGATCGTCGAGCGCTCGCTTCAGGGCGCGGCGATCTGGGATGAGGTAAAGGACAGACTTAAAAAATCCGCCCTCGGTCTGTCGGGCGGCCAGCAGCAGAGATTGTGCATCGCGCGTGCCCTCGCCGTCGAGCCGGACGTGCTGCTGATGGACGAGCCGACGAGTGCGCTCGACCCGATCTCTACCTCGAAGATCGAGGAGCTTGCAACGGAGCTGAAGAAAAACTACACCATCGTCATCGTGACTCACAACATGCAGCAGGCACTGCGCATTTCCGACAGCACCGCGTTTTTCCTGCTCGGCGAGCTTATTGAATACGATAACACCGAAAAGCTGTTCTCCGTGCCGTCTGACAAGCGCACCGAGGACTATATAACAGGGAGGTTCGGCTGATGAGAAGCAAATTTGATGCCCAGCTCAAGGAGCTTGGCGAAAAGCTCACGCTTATGGGCGCAATGTGCGAGGAGGCGATAGCAAACTCCGCAAAGGCGCTGCTCTCGGGCGACTCGGAGCTTGCAAAAAAGCTCGCGCCGCTTGATTTGGAAATTGACCGGTACGAGCGCGATATAGAAGCGCTGTGCCTGCGGCTTCTGCTCCAGCAGCAGCCCGTGGCGCGCGACCTGCGGCAGATATCGGCCGCGCTTAAAATGATAACCGACCTTGAGCGCATCGGTGATCAGGCAGGCGACATTGCAGAGATAATTCCGCATCTCGGCGGCAAAACCGGCAGCGAGTGCGCCGCCATGCGCCCCATGGCCGAGGCCGCCATCGGCATGGTCACCGACAGCATCGAGGCGTACAACACGCGCGACCTCGCCCTTGCAAAAAGCGTCATCGAGCACGACGACGTGGTTGACGATTGCTTTTTGAGCATGAAAACCGCGCTTATCGAAATGATCCGCTCCGGCAGCGGCGATGCGGAGTACGCGCTGGATCTTCTGATGATAGCAAAGTACTTCGAGCGCATCGGCGACCACGCAACAAACGTCGCCGAATGGGTCGAGTTTTCCGTCACCGGCATCCACAAATCGAGCGAAATATAAAAAATCTCTCCCGGTCAAGAGCGTTGACATAGGAAAACAAGCAGAAACCCAGTAAAATCAACGCTTTTAAGGGCAGAGGGCAAACAGGTTAGCTCAAAAATTGAATAACCAAGCGACAAAAGGGATGTTACCGCAAGGCAGCATCCCTTTTCGCATACGCCCACGCCGTAGATTTTGAGAAAAGTCTACGGCGTTTTTTTCTGCCCAAATCTGAAAGGAGGTGCAGCCACAATGTACTTTACGAACGGCAGCAGCCGTGCGTTTGAAATGCTCATGCGGGGAAAGCCCGGCTTTGACCGCTACGAAAACGGCGGCTGTGCCGACTGTGAGGATTGCAATACCTGTCACTTTTACCGTCCGCATTGGAAGTACCAGTTCTGTGTGTATGCGGAATGTCCGTATGAGCCGGGCAAGCTGACCGCCATCCGTCGCGGCACAGCGAAGTGAGCGAAAGGAGCTGATAACCTATGGCAGTATTTCGGGTGGAGCGCAACAGTGGGTACACCGTCATGTCAAACCACCATCTGCGAAATAAGGAGCTGACCTTGAAAGCCAAGGGGCTGTTATCGCAAATGCTGTCCCTGCCGGAGGATTGGGACTATACCCTTGCGGGGCTGTCCCATATCAACCGTGAGAGCATCGACGCGATCCGCACCGCCGTATGGGAGCTTGAAAAAGCCGGATATATCCTGCGGCGGCAGGGGCGTGATGAAAAAGGCAAAATGACTGCTATCGAATATACCATCTATGAGCAGCCGCAGCCGGTGTTGGAAAATCCAATACCGGGTAAACCGATGTTGGAAAATCCGACAACGGATAATCCGACGTCGGAAAATCCAACGCAATTAAATAAAGATAGATCAAGAACTAACTTATCAAAGAAAGAAAAATCAATTACGGATCTATCAAATACCGATTCCTTTCCTATCCTTTCCCCTGACCCCTCACCTTGCGGGGCTGCGCCGGAACGGAAAGGAACGGAAGCGTTCAAACAGAGTGCCGTAGATATTTACCGTGAAATCATCATGGAGAATATCGAGTATGACACGCTCACGCAGAACCCAAAAATGGACAAAGAGCGTTTGGACGAGATTGTAGACCTCATGCTGGAAACTGTCTGCTCTGCACGAAAGACGCTCCGCATCGCTGGCGACGATTACCCTGCCGAGCTGGTAAAGAGCAAATTCTTGAAGCTGAACAGCAGCCACATCGAGTTTGTCATGGACTGTATGCGGGAGAACACCACGAAGATCCGCAACATCAAGCAATATCTGCGGGCGGTGCTGTTCAACGCTCCGTCTACCATCGACAACTACTATACCGCCCTCGTCGCTCACGACATGGCAAGCCCTGATTGGGGCAAGCCGAAATCAGGCATCCCGGACTATTCCTGTTCGCCGGACGAGAGCCTATGAGAATATGGCTGATCTGGCGGGTGCGCCCGCCCTGACTGCGGCAGAAAAATCGAAAGGAGTGATAACCGTTGCAGGAAGAAGTGACCCGAAAGACGATTGCCATTGCAATCAAGACGGCAAAGCTGGACGGAAAGGTGCTGCAAGCCGCGCTGCGGAAGCTCTTGCAGCTCTACCGCAAGGCAAGGGACACGCCCCATCGCGGCAAGCAAACGCTGAAACAGCTTATGCGGCATGGCACAGGCGTTTCCAATATCGAAATCACCGATGCGAATATCAAAGCCTTTGAAAGCACGGCGAAGAAATACGGCATTGATTTTGCACTGAAAAAGGCAGATGACCGATACCTTGTGTTTTTCAAGGGACGGGACGCGGACGTGCTGACGGCAGCGTTTCGGGAGTTTTCCAAGAAAAAACTGGATAAGGAGCGCAAGCCCTCTGTGCGACGCGACCTTGCCGAGAAGAAGGCCGAAGCCGCTCAGACCGCCAAGCGGGACAAGGTGAAAAATATGGACAGGGGGATCGACCGATGAAGCCTGAAATCAAAAAGCAAGTCATACTCCATCTCCCATATCTTGCCTTTGTCTATCTGTTTGGAAAGGTCGGACAGGCGTTCCGGCTGGCTCAGGGGGCGGATCTGTCCGGGAAGCTGCTGCATATCGGGCAGGGCTTCTCCGCTGCCTTTGCCAGCGCCGCCCCCAGCTTCCATCCCACCGATCTGCTGATTGGGCTTGCCGCAGCCGTCATTATCCGGCTGGTGGTCTACTCCAAGCAGAAGAACGCCAAGAAATACCGCAAAGGCATGGAGTACGGCACGGCGCGTTGGGGTACAGCGGCAGACATCAAGCCGTTCATTGATCCTGTCTTTGACAACAATGTGCTGCTGACGCAGACGGAACGGCTGATGATGTCCAACCGCCCCAAAGACCCGAAGAACGCAAGAAACAAGAATATTCTTGTCATCGGCGGCTCTGGCAGCGGCAAAACACGGTTTTTCTGTAAGCCCAATATCATGCAGCTTCACAGCTCGTATGTCATTACTGATCCCAAAGGCAGTTTGATTTGCGAGGTGGGACAGCTTTTGCAGCGGGCAAAATACCGCATTGCCGTTCTCAACACCATCAACTTTTCCAAGAGTATGCACTATAACCCCTTTGCGTATTTGCGCACGGAGAAAGACATTTTGAAATTGGTCAATACCATCATCATCAATACCAAGGGCGAGGGCGCACAAAGCACCGAGGATTTTTGGGTGAAAGCGGAGCGCCTTTATTACACGGCGCTGATCGGCTATATCCACTACGAAGCGCCGGAGGAAGAAAAGAACTTCATCACCCTGCTTGACATGATAAATGCCAGCGACACCCGCGAGGACGACGAGGATTATAAAAATCCCGTGGATCTTCTGTTTGACCGATTGGAGGAACGCGAGCCGGAGCATTTCGCCGTGAAGCAGTACCGCAAATACAAATTGGCTGCGGGTGTTGTATGCTCTAAAAGACTTCTTAATCAAGCGGTTGGGAAGTCTCTTAGAACACACAACCTAAAACCGAAGAAAGGAGCGCAAGTTATGAGAAAAAATGAGAAAATCACAGCTCTGTACGAACGACTGAGCCGTGATGACTTTGGCAAAGATGATGACCAACAGCGTGAGAGCAATTCCATTTCCAATCAAAAGGCTATGTTGGAGGAGTTCGCCGCACGGCAGGGCTTTACAAACATTGTCCATTTCACGGACGATGGCATTAGTGGTACTTGCTTTGACCGTCCCGGATTTTTAGCAATGATGAAAGAAGTGGAAGCCGGGAATGTGGAGTACCTGTGTATCAAGGACATGAGCCGCATGGGTCGTGACTATCTGAAAGTCGGTCAGATTATGGAAATCCTGCGTCAGCGTGGCGTTCGCCTTATCGCCATCAATGACGGCGTGGACAGTGCCAGAGGGGACGATGATTTTACCCCTTTCCGCAACATTATGAACGAGTATTACGCCAGAGACACCAGCCGTAAAATCCGTTCCACTTTCCAGTCCAAAGGCAAGTCCGGCAAGCACCTCACAGGCACGGTCATTTACGGCTATCTCTGGAACGAAGCCAGAGACCAATGGTTGGTTGACCCCGAAGCCGCTGATGTGGTCAAGCGCATCTTTGCCATGACGATTGACGGCTACGGTCCGTATCAGATCGCCAGCAAGCTGAAAGAAGAAAAAGTCCTCATTC
>OMAG01000038.1_pt1 | contig 67465 bp, 69 predicted proteins | sample 1673781 | NCBI WGS metagenome assembly OMAG01 (sample SAMEA103958127, study PRJEB25191) | human gut metagenome | biome: human-associated habitat [ENVO:00009003]; feature: intestine environment [ENVO:2100002]; material: feces | place: Germany | collected 2013/2015 | reverse complement strand
CGGAATTCCAAAAAGCTGCTTAACCAGAATTCCGGAAAAGTCTGCCTCGTTTGATCCCTTGGTAACAAGTATACCGGTTGCAAGAGAAATCAGAAGAGACGGAATCTGGGACACCAGACCATCACCGATGGTCAGCAGACCATACTGCTGAATGGCATCTGCAAATCCAAGTCCCTGATTCATAACTCCCATAATGGTTCCGCCGATCAAGTTAATAAAGGTGATGATCAGACCTGCCGTAGCATCTCCCTTTACATACTTCGTAGCACCATCCATGGCTCCGAAGAAGCTGGATTCCGCCTGAATCTTCTCTCTTCTCTCTCTTGCCTGTTTTTCATTGATGGTTCCGGTGTTCAAGTCCGCATCAATCGCCATCTGTTTACCCGGCATCGCATCCAAGGTAAAACGTGCGGTTACTTCGGATACACGTTCCGAACCTTTATTGATAACAATAAACTGAATTAAAATCAAAACGATAAATACGATGGAGCCGATAATCATATCGCCTCCACCTACGAATCCGCCAAAGGTTTCCACTACATTACCCGGATCTCCTGTAGTCAGAATCAAACGTGTGGAAGACACGTTTAAGGAAATACGGAAAATAGTGGTAAACAACAGCAATGTAGGGAAGAAGGACATATCCAGAACTTCCTGTGCGAATAAAGCATTGAACAGGATAATCAATGCAATGGATATATTGATAGCAAGCATGACATCCAGTAAAATGTTTGGTATCGGAATAATGAAGAAAATAACCGCACACAACAAATAAGCCGCTATCCCTAAATCTGCTTTTTTCATGGCTATTTCCTCCTTTCTGTCCTTTATCCTCTATTCTTTGTATGGTATACCATTGCCAGTACCTCTGCAACTGCCTGATACAGCTCCGGCGGAATCTCTTCTCCCACATCTACCGTGGCGTAAAGAGTTCTGGCAAGTGGTTTATTCTCTACGATTTCTATGTTGTTCTCTGTGGCAGTCTCACGAATCTTCATGGCAAGGTAATCTTCTCCCTTTGCCAGAACGATAGGTGCCTTGGCAGTTTCATTGTCATAAGCTATGGCTACCGCCAAATGGGTCGGGTTCGTGATAACCACATCTGCCTTAGGCACATCCTGCATCATACGACGCTGGGATACCTCACGCATCTTGGACCGCTGGCGACTTTTAATCTCAGGATTTCCTTCGGTATTCTTAAATTCATCCCGAACCTCCTGCTTGGTCATCTTCATCTCTTCATTAAAACGATGCTTCTGGTATGCCCAGTCCAAAATACCCACGATCAGATACACCAGACTGATCCGCAGTCCCGTATCTATAATAATGGAACCGCAGAGCAAAATTGCCTGTGACAGAGGAACCTCATACAGAATAAACAGATTGTCCTGCTCATCCCGAATACAGGTATATGCCACATAACAGATTAAAACAATCTTTAAAATGGACTTAACCAGTTCAAACAGCGATTCCTTGGAAAACATCCGCTTAAATCCGTTTAAAGGATTAAACTTGTCCAGCTTTGGCTGCATAGGCTTTGTACTGACCTTCCATCCCACCTGCACGATGCTTACCAATAGTGCCACCACGGCTCCAATCAAAAGGAAGGGAAGCATAATCTTGATGGAATCCCACATACTCATCCTCATAACCTGCATAACGGTTTGAGAACTCAAATCCTTGCCGCCGATGGCAGCCACCTCCGGGATTTTATTATATACGGCAGAAAACTCTCCCATAAACCCAGAGCCCACATAGGAAACAAATATTTTTAATATGAGAAACAGAGCAATCAAATCCGCTGCGGAATTCAATTCCTTGCTCTTTGCAACCTTACCCTCTTCTCTGGCATCCTTTAATTTCTTCGCTGTCGCCGGCTCTGTCTTTTCGCCGCCGGGACCGTCTTTTGCAAACCATTGAAGATTATATTCCAAGTAGAGATTTCTTTCTTCCAAATCAATACATTCCTTCTATAAACGATACAATCATCCGTTTCATTTCCTCAAATATAAAATTTGAGATATTCGGTAGCATTCGAATGGTAAGAAACAAGATTAAAAATCCTACCAACAGCTTCAACTGCATACCGATGGCAAACATATTCATCTGGGGAGCCACTTTTGCCATGATTCCCAGAATCGCATTCAAAATCATGCTTACCACAAATATAGGCAAAATAATCCGAAAAGCTATGACAAACAAATCCGTCACAAAAGCTAAAAAGGACGTAAATAAATGCTCCCAGTCAAAGTTCTGCCCTGCTATGGGAATCAGTTGATAGGAATCCACCACTGCACGCAGGATATAGTGATGCATATCCGTCACAATCAGAAGCATCAAAATAAAGTAATTGTACAGATTACCGGTAATATTTACCTGTGAATTAGTCATAGGATCGAAGGTTGTTGCCATAGATAACCCTATTTCCATATCGATCATATTTCCCGCTAATAAAATAATGGAATTACAAATGCTTGCCGCAAAACCTATCAGCAGTCCTGTAATTCCCTCCTTAACGATGATAGCGGCAAATCCAAACACGCCCTGATAGTCAAGGCCCGTTTTCGGCAAAATCTGGAATAAAAGCAATGAGACAAATACCGAAAACCCTATCTTGACCCGGAACGGTGTATTGGTCATCCCAAAAAATGGAGCCACAAAGACAAAGGTTGCCACTCTGACCAATATCATCAAAAAATATTCAAATGTAATCAGTGAAAAACTCAAATTTACCATAATTATCTAACTCAGATATACCCCAAAATTAGACCATAAATTTGTGACGTACTCTGTCAACTGGGTAAGCATCCATGACCCGAAAATCATCAGTCCGATAAATACTGCCAAAATTTTCGGCACAAAAGTCAATGTCTGCTCCTGTATGGAGGTTACTGTCTGGAATATACTGACCACCAATCCCACAATCAAAGATACCAACAGCAATGGTGCTGCCACAATAATAATGGTATAAATGGTCTGGCTGGCAATATCCAGAACCTCTCCCTGTGTAATCACATCTGTCACCCTCTCTCATTCCATGTCAATAGAATGTTTTTACTAAGTTTCCGATAACCAAATCCCATCCGTCTGCAAGAATAAACAATAATATCTTAAACGGAAGCGAAATCGTTGTTGGCGGAAGCATCATCATACCCATAGACATCAGAATTGATGACACCACCATATCAATGACAATAAACGGAATATAAATCAAAAATCCGATAATGAAAGCCGTCCTTAACTCACTGATGATAAAGGCTGGAATCAATACATTATTCGGAATATCCTCCTCTTCCTCGTAAGTCACATCTGCAATCTCACAGAAAAGGTTGATGTCCTTTACCTGTGTCTGTCCATACATGAACTCACGAATGGGCTGCATTCCAATTTCCAGTGCCTGTTCCTGCGTAATTTCCCCTGCATCTAAAGGTTTGATTGCCTCCTCGTTAATCTGTGAAAATACCGGAGACATAATGAAAAGTGTCAGGAACAATGCCAGACCTATCAACACCTGATTGGGAGGCGAAGTCTGTGTACCGATGGCACTTCGCAAAAAATGCAGTACAATAATAATTCTGGTAAATGACGTAAGCATGATAAGAATGGACGGTGCCAAAGTTATCACTGTCAAAACCAGCAAAATACGGATTGGAGCCGAAAGGCTTCCCTCTCCATTGTTATAAACAATGGAAAAACCATTGTTTACATCCTCTGATGCCGTTGCCAAAACCTGTGTTTCTTCTGATTGTGGTGCCGCATATACTTTCTGTGAAAAAAAACACGCAGAAATAGCCAAAGCAATCACAACTGCCGCAAACACCATGGAAACGACACAATATGTCTTCTTGAACTTTTTCATGTTATCTGCCTACTTCTTTGGCAGGTGCTGTTTGATTTTGTTCAGAATATCCTGAAAACTCTCGCCTGCCTCTGCCTGTTTCATTACCTCATAAGTATCCAAGTCCTTCAACTGCTCCGACGTCAGAGTGGTGAGCATAGTAATCTCATCCTTTCCGATTCCGATAACCAGATAGACCTCTCCCGCCTCCACAATCTGTATGTATTTGTTCTGAGTCAGTTTCAGCGTTTCAATCACCCTGAGGTTCTTATTGTATGATTTTCCTCTCTGATAGCCTGCAATCCACTTAGTAGTAAAATAAGTCAATGCCAGTACAAAAACGAAAATCAGCAACACTCCCAATAGCTGCATAAAACTGCTAAAGCCGGAAGTCCTTGTCTGCAATAGTATCATATTAACCAACTACTTTTTTTACAGCTTCAATAACACGTTCTGCCTGGAACGGTTTTACAATAAAGTCCTTGGCTCCTGACTGAATGGCTTCGATAACCATTGCCTGCTGTCCCATTGCTGAACACATGATAACAGCTGCGTTTGCGTCGGCTTCTTTAATCTTTTTCAGTGCCTGAATTCCATCCATCTCCGGCATGGTAATATCCATAAGGACTAAATCCGGTTTGGTTTCGTTGTATTTCTCAACCGCTTTCAAACCATTTTCAGCCTCTCCTGCAATATTGTAGCCGTTTTTTGTAAGAATGTCCTTAATCATCATTCTCATAAATGCTGCATCATCACAAATTAAAATATTCTTTGCCATATTTTTACCCTCAAATCTTTCTAAATCATGTCTTGTTCTTTTAGGCTTATGTATCTATTATCACCAATAATAATATGGTCAATCAATGGGATTCCTACAAGTTCTCCTGCTTCTTTGAGTTTTTTCGTACAAAGGGAGTCCTCCCTGCTTGGGGTGGGGTCCCCGCTGGGATGATTGTGTACAACAATAATATATACCGCACCTTTACTAAGTGCGTATCGGTACACTTCCCTTGAGGTAATACATGTATAATTAACAGTACCCATGGATAATATTTTCTCATTAATAAGTTCACATTTGGTATTGAGCAACAATACCATAAAGCACTCATATTCCAGGTGCCTTAATTCCTCCATACAGTAATCAGCAGCATCCTTTGACGTATTGAAAACTGTTCTCTTAGCCATTGTTGCCTTTGAAATGCGCGATGACAATTCTCCTATACACTGAAACATTATCGATTTAACTTTACCGATTCCGTCTATGGAACAATAATCCCTTTGTGTAAGGTGTTTTAATCCAAGGATCCCCATATTGCCGGAAAGCTTAAATAACTCTTCGGCAACCTGGATACAGTTCTTGTCTTTTGTACCGCTTCTGATAATAACAGCTAAAAGCTCCACATCCGTGAGGCTTGCCGCACCATATCTTTCACATTTTTCGTATGGTAAAAGTACGTTTTCTTCTGTGCTAATTTTCCTCAAATATGTCTCCTTCTGCAAAAAGAAGATTCACAAGAAAAAAATCCCTTACCATTTGTAAACTCATCATAATTCCGAATTTGGCGTGATACCAGGTGAGCCCGCCCTGGAAAAATACCGTATAAGGAGGACGAAGCGGTCCGTCTGCTGACAACTCTATTGATGAACCGGAAATAAAAGCACCCGCAGCCATTATAACTTTGGAATCATATCCGGGCATATCCCATGGTTCCGGAGTAACATGGCTGTCAACAGGTGCTGCAGCCTGAATTCCCTTACAGAATGCTATGAGCTTTTCAGGTGTTTCAAGCTCAACTGCCTGTATGATATCATAACGTTCTTCTGTTCCGTTCGGAATAACCCTGTATCCAAGTTTTTCATAAAGACGTGCCGCAAAAATCGCACCCTTTAATGCACCTGCTGATACCGTAGGTGCAAGAAAAAGTCCCTGATAAAACGAGGGATTAACACCAAGAGACGCTCCCAGTTCACTTCCAAGTCCCGGCGCAGTAAGTCTGAATGCCGCATTATCCACATACTCTTTTTTACCGCATATGTAACCTCCGACCGGTGCAAGTCCACCGCCCGGATTTTTTATAAGAGAACCTACAACCATATCTGCACCTACGTCGGATGGTTCTATTGTTTCAATAAACTCACCGTAACAATTGTCAACCATACATATTATATCCGGTTTAATGTCCTTTATAAACTTAATGAGTTCTCCAATCCTTTCAACAGAAAGTGTAGGTCTGTCAGCATATCCTTTTGACCTTTGTATTGTAACAAGTCTGGTCTTTTCATTAATTCCTTCACGGATTGCATCATAATCAAAGCTTCCGTCTTTTTTCAAGTCGACACCGTTATATGTTATGCCGTATTCCTTAAGGCAGCCTTTTTCTTCACGGATTCCTATTACACCCTGTAATGTGTCATAAGGAAGTCCTACAGGTGAAAATATTTCATCTCCCGGTCTTAAATTGCCCGCTAATGCAACCGTAAGAGCATGGGTTCCACAGGTTATCTGAGGACGGACAAGTGCAGCTTCCGTATGGAACACATCCGCATATACCTGTTCAAGTGTATCTCGTCCTATATCGTTATAACCGTATCCGGTAGAGGTTCCCAGGTGTGCCTCGCTTACCCGGTTTTTCTGCATGGCGTGAAGTATTTTTAACTGGTTATATTCAGCAATAGCATCAATTTGTTTAAAACGTTCCTTAAGTCCGTTTTCTGCTTCTTCTGCCATTTTAAGGACCTTTTCAGAAAGCCCCATTTTAAGATATAAATCGTAAATTTCTTTGTTCATTATATAATATTTTTCTCCTTTATCATTTCAAGCATATATTTTAACAACTGGTCTTTATTATCAAACTCTTGTAATTCCAACATTGTAACTTCTTTTTCACGTCTGGACCATGTAAGCTGTCTCTTGGCAAAATGCCTGGTATCCAGTTTTATTTTTTTTCTGACATCATCTAATGTAGCCGTGCCATCAAAATATTCAAAAAATTCTCTGTAACCGATAGCCTTCATTGATGTCATATCTTTGGTGCAGCCGTGTTTAATAAGTCTTATGACCTCATCTGTCAGTCCCATGTCAAACATCATATCCACACGCCTGTCAATTCTGTCATAGAGAACTTCCCTGTCATTATTAAGCACAAAATACAAAAAGTTGTAAGGTGATTCGTTTTTCTTCGTTCTCCTTTTCGATAAATACTTAGGGCAAAGCACCACAATACAGCGGAAACTCTGCTTACAATCATTACTACATTTTCTGCAAGGTTCGTTGTAGGTAATGCGATTTCTTTCATTCAGAAACAATGCCCACTCTTGTTTCCGCTTCTTGCTCATTCTCGGCATATCAATCCACCTTTCCGTCTGAAAATAAAAAAACACAGGAAAGATACTTGCTGCCCTGTTCCTGTCATTTTTCGGGGCGAAAATCGGGCAAAATTGCCTTTCTAAGCCTTTCTAAAAATCACACAAGGTATTTGTACTAACCTGTGGTTATGTATGAAATTGTAGGGTTTGGGGCAACAAAAAACACCGTATTTCTACGATGTTTTCTGCGTTCTAATAGATTGTTGATTATCTGCGTAAAACTGAAAGTTTCACTTTTATTATTGTTTCTTGTTTGAAACTATACTGCCGATTACCTGAACAATTAGAGCCATTCCTAAACCAACTACGCCGCCTGCTAAAATAATCATAATAATTTCATCATAATTAAATCGGTTTGCAGCAAAAGACCATATTCCTGCTATGGTTGCAAATATTAAAACAAACCCTAAGTACAACGTCTTAACAGTCTTTCTATTCGTTGTTGATACTGGTTCTATTCCTTTAAGAATATAATCCGTTGTGACTTCAAAAAGTTCGCTCATAGCGATTACTTTTTCTAAATCGGGTGTGCTTTGTTCACTTTCCCATTTTGATACAGCCTGTCTTGATACACCAACCTTATCAGCAAGTTCCTCCTGCGAATATCCTTTTTGTTTTCGTAAATATTGTATTCTGTCTGCTATATTCATTGTCAGTTCTCCTTTCCTTTTGACAAAATCATAGCATTTTTTATAGTTGCATTACCACCACCTATGCTTGGAAATGTGTCAACCAACGGTTTCAATCAAGTTTTTCAGTTCAAAAATGTATTAAAAAATTCGGAAAATTCAAAGTTTCCTTTGCTTAAAAAATCCCTTTATTGTATTTAATTTGTCCATACAACATAAAGCCTAATCCGACAATAACTGCTGGAAGAATAATAAATCCCATAATCTCTTCACTCCAAAATGAAACTATAAAACCTAACACCAAAGATATTCCGATAATCAGTGTTCCTGTTCCAACGGCTTTTCCATACTTTGGTATATCTTCTTCTTTTACTTTTCGCCTATTGTAAGAATGAATTGTACTGATATTGCCTTTGATATTTACAATTCCCATAACAGATATGAACACTCCTAAAATCAACAACATAATGTTCTCCATAATTACCTCCTAAAAATAGAACAGTTCTTCAAATTTCTTGTCTAAAGCAATACATAAAATCAATGCCAACTTTGCTGTTGGGTTGAACTGTCCAGTTTCAATAGAACTAATGGTATTTCTTGAAACTCCTACCATTTCTGCAAGCTGTGTTTGAGAAAGATTTGCCGCTGTACGAACTTCCTTTAAGTGATTTTTCAAATGTAATTGCTCTTTCATATGCTCACCTCTAAAATTTGGCGAACAAATCCAACAAATGCCAAAACGGAAAGAATGAAAAACATAATGGTCAATAGCAAATCACTCCTTCGTTTCATTTTGATAAAGCGAACTAACCATTGTGTCGCAAGAATACTGAAATATATAACCCAAGGACTGTAAATCATAGTATGGGCAAGCATAGAAGATAGCAAAGAAAGCAGACAACACACCAAAGCCCCCACTCTACTTGCGTGACTTCCTGCTCGATATATCATTTCCATTTCAGCCAAGTCTTTATTTTGATGTTCTTTTCTACTTGCGTTTAAGATTTCTTCCTTTTTCATAAGAATACCTCCGTTCCAAGTTTTCTTTGCACACCTTAATTATACTCATACCAAGTTTTCTTGTCAATAGCGTTCATACAAAAGTTACAACCATATATAAGGGAATGGCATATCAGATACGGGGTTTATACCTGTTTGCGTTATACTTTTCTACCACTTCCATTACACTCACGACTTAATAACTTCTTGAATACTTGCCGAAAAAGAAAACTGCCATCCGTTAAGACAGCAGTTCCTTTTCGGTTGGTATGCTATTAGGAATACACAATATCGTTCAATACAATCTCGTCTACACAGGCTCCGATATTATTCATCAATCCGACCCATTTCATCATATCCTCTGCTTTCAGTTGTTCCGTTACACCTTGTTTTCTTGCCATTTCCTTTATCAGATACTTCGCCATATTACACGCCGAAGTATCAATTTCAGCAAGGTGTTCATATAACTTTCCGCTTGTAAGCAGATTGCAATATAAGACTTTCCTATGCTCCCTCAAATATCTTTCCCTCATTCTTCCGTATTTTGTGAGCGTAGGCGGTTCTTCGTTTTCTATCGTCAAGCAGGGATAGTAATAATCTCCGATGAGTTCGTACTGGATACCAGTTCTTTCGTCTGTAATAAATCTTTGCATTCTGATTTCTCCTTCTGCTTCTTGTGATAAAATTCCAAAGACTTCTCGTTATGGTTTATCTTTTGACATTCTTCGGAACAGAATTTCTGCTGACTGTGTGTAGGCCAGTAGGTACTGCCACACACAGCACAGACACGCTGACGATAATAATGATTTCCTTTTTCAGCTTCTCTGTCGGCTTTTGTCTTGTCCTGCCTTGCCTGATAGCAACAATCTTTTGAACAGAATATCTGTCGGTTACTTGTAGGCACAAACTCTTTTTGACAGTGAGGACATATCTTTGTCTTGACGATTTCTCCACCGTTTTCAGCGAGTTTTTTCGCCTTTCGCTTCTCTCGGTAGGCTTTTTCACGCTCACGCTGTTTTGCCAAGCGTTCCATCTCAATCTGTTCTTCCTGTGCCTTTATTTCAGCAAGTTCTTCTTCTGTATAGGCAATATCGACCTGCCCGACATAGTTGAAGTAAATATCAACCTTTTGTGTCCTTGCTTTTCCCACACCCTCTGCTTCATAAACCACAATCTTGTCAATGAGTTCAGCAAACATCAAATCGGAAATTTCTGTCGGCTCTTTGCACTTGCGAATTAAAGAAATGAAATGCTTAATATCAACAGCATTTACTTTTTCTTCGGTAAGTTCCTTTTCCATTTCCTCAATCTTCGTTTCCAGCTCAGCCTGTTCGTCATCGTACTGCTTCATCAGTTGCTTATACTGTCTTTCGGGCAGTAATCCCGAAACAAGATTTTCATACAAGCCACGAATAAGTTTAGACAATTCATCGTATCGCTTCTGAAAACGGTGCAATTCCGATTTATTGTGCTTTGGCTTTTCTGTCTGCTTTTCATTCCAAAGTGCTTGAAGTTCCTTTGCAAAGGCTTCTTCGTCATTCAGAACAAATCTTGATAATCGTTTGACAGCCGATAATATCAAGGCTTCAACATTATCAGCACTAATTGAATGGGCAGAGCAGGAGTTTACTTTGCTTGCATATCCGCCGCAACGGTAAGAATACTGCACCGAACGGTCTTTTTTACTGTAATGCGTTTGCAGGGTCATTCTTCTGCCACAATCCGCACAGTACAGATAACCGCTTAAACGGTTGCTATGCGTTCCTCTTGCCGCTGTCCTGTTCGCTCGTTTCTTTCGCTTCTGAACGCTGTCCCAAAGTTCCTGCGAGATGATAGGCTCGTGCGTATTATAAAATACATACTGTTCATCTTCATCGGTATTCTTTCTTTTGTGCAGTTTGAAATTGGTGCTGACCGATTTACGCAAAACAGTATGACCGAGATATTCCTGTCTGCTTAAAATCGCTCTTATGGTTGACATTCCCCAAAGATACGGGTCTGAAAACTTTGTTCCGTTATACTGTTCGGGGTGATATTCCTTTGCGTGTGCAGCCGGAATTAAAACCTTTTCTTCGGTAAGCAATTCAGCGATTGCTCTCGGACTTTTGCCCTCGTTGGCAAGCAAAAAGATACGCTTTACCACCGCAGAAGCCACAGGGTCAACGACAAGCGTTTGTTTGTCGGTTGCTAATCGGTTATATCCATAGGGAATTGAACCGCTACAACGCTTTCCGTCTTTCATACGGGCGTCAAACACAGCCTTGATTTTATTGCTTGTGTCTTTTGCGTACCATTCGTTCATTATATTCAAAAATGGGGCAAAGTCATTGTCAGAAGCATTATTGCTGTCGATACTGTTATTTATCGCAAGGAAACGGACATCTTTCTGTGGGAACAGAACTTCCGTATAAAAACCGACTTGCAGATAGTTTCGCCCTAATCGGCTCATATCCTTAACAATAATCGTTGCGACATTTCCTGCTTCTACTTCCTTAATCAACTCCTGAAAACTCGGGCGATTGAAATTCACACCCGAAAAACCATCGTCAGTAAAATGGCGAATATTCGTGAACCCATTTCTGCGAGCATAATCTTCCAAGTATTTCTTTTGGTTGGTTATTGAATTTGACTCACCATTGAGGTCATCATCTCTTGATAAACGCTCATAGAGTGCTGTAATCTTTGAAGTCCTTGACATTCTCTTATCCTCCTTTCTTTATGTAATCTGATTTAGCATTACAGGAATTACTCCCTCTGCTAATAGGAGAAAATAGGGGTACAAAGCGGAACTGTTTTTCAAAAAAATCAAAAAAATTTTTGAAGTTCTGAAACCGACTTTGATAACCTATTTTCAATTTAGGAACGCATTATTTATCGTCCTACTAAAGTATAGCCCTCCGGTGCCAGCTCCAGCGCCGTGACGGTTTCTCCGAAGCGGCTGGCCCAGCAGTCGAAGTGGGTCATGTTCAGCTCTTGCAGGCGGTCATACTGGAGATACCGCTGCATGGTGTAAAGTTCGGTCATGCTGTTCGATACGGGGGTGCCAGTGGCGAAAATCACACCACGGTTTCCGGTCAGTTCATCCATATAGCGACACTTTGCAAACATATCGCTGGACTTTTGGGCATCGCTTGTGGAGAGACCTGCCACATTCCGCATCTTGGTGTATAAAAACAGGTTTTTATAGTTATGCGCCTCATCGACGAACAGGCGGTCCACACCCAACTGCTCGAATGTTACCACATCGTCCTTGCGGCTCTCGGCCTGCAATTTCTCCAGCCGGGCTTCCAGGGACTTCTTGGTGCGTTCCAACTGCTTGACCGTGAAACGCTCACCGCCGCTGTACTTCACCTCGGCAATGCCCTCGGTGATCTCGTCGATCTGCTCCTGAAGGAGCCGTTCCTGACGCTCTCGGCTGATGGGGATTTTCTCAAACTGGCTGTGTCCCATGATGATGGCGTCATAATCGCCGGTGGCAATGCGGGCGCAGAACTTCTTGCGGTTGTGGGTCTCAAAGTCCTTTTTGGTGGTGACAAGAATGTTGGCGGAAGGATAGAGCCGCAGAAACTCCGACGCCCATTGTTCGGTCAGATGGTTCGGCACCACAAAGAGGGATTTCTGACACAAGCCCAGGCGCTTACTCTCCATGGCGGCAGCCACCATTTCAAAGGTTTTGCCAGCGCCTACCTCGTGTGCCAGCAGCGTATTGCCGCCGTACAGCACATGAGCGATAGCGTTTTTCTGGTGTTCCCGCAAGGTGATGGCCGGGTTCATACCACCGAAAGTAATGTGTCCGCCGTCGTATTCACGGGGACGGGTGGAGTTCATTTCCTCATTGTACTGGCGGACCAGAGCTTGGCGGCGGTCCGGGTCTTTCCAAATCCAGTCTTTGAAAGCGTCCCGGATCGCTTGCTGCTTTTGGGCGGCCAGGGTGGTCTCTTTGGCATTCAACACCCGGCGCTCTTTGCCGTCTGCATCCTCTATGGTGTCGTAGATACGGACATCCCGCAGGTTCAGGCTGTCCTCCAGAATCTTGTAGGCATTGGCACGGCTGGTTCCGTAGGTGGTATAGGCTGCCACATTGTTCTGGCTTACAGAGCTTTTGCCGGTGATCTGCCACTCAGCGGTGAAAGAAGAATAGTTGACCTCGATATTGCGCTGGAGATAAAACGGCGTGTCGAAGGTCTCATACATAAACTGCTGGATGTACTCTTTGTCGATCCAGGTAGCGCCCAGGCGCACCTCAATCTCCGACGCATCCAGGTCTTTGGGCTGGGCAGCGGTAAGGGCCTCCACATTGACTGCAAAGGAAGGGTCCTGCTGTGCGGCCCGCTGTGCCTGACGCAGCTTGCGCCGCACATTGCCGGACAGGTATTCGTCGGCTGTTACATAATGGGGAGTGCCGTCTTTCTCCAACTGCCCAGGTACACGGAAGATCACGCCTTGCAGCTCGGCGGCCAGTTCGTCGCCGGTCTTGCCGGTCAACTCCGCCATATACGCCATATCGACAAAGGCTTTTTCGGAAATTGATACGGCCAGAGCTTCACTTGCGGTATCCACAGTGTCCACCGCCTTGTGGGGCTTGATGGTGCGCTTGGTGAACATATCCGCCTTGCGCTCCAGCTTGCCGTCCTCGTCAATGACTTCCAGCGCGCAGAGCAGATAGTAGCTGGAATCATCAGCAAAGGCCAGCCGGTTCGCCCGGTCATTGATAAGACCATATTTTGCAGAGAAGCTGTCATAGAGCCGGTTCAGTTCGGCCTGTTTGTCCTGGATGGCGCTGTCCGGTGTGGCGGCGTCCATTTGCAGATCAATGAGCTGCTGGACACATTCTCGCAGACCCACCAGTCCTTTCACACGGGCTTCGGCGGTGGCATTCAGGTCAGGCCGTACCATACAGCTGTTTTCACGGTAATACACATCGCCGTCCACAACGGTGTAGGAGTAATTTTTCACATTGGGGTCAGCAGGGATAGAAGTGTCGATGGCTTCGCCCTCGCCCAGCTCCGGCAGCTCGGCCTCCTGGTAGGTGCCGCGAATGTACTTCACGGCATCATGCAGCTGATCGGCAAGCTCCAGCCCCTCGATGGGGTTCACGGTGTAGTCCATGCCGTGGGCGGTGCTTTCCGGTTCCTGTCGGCCCAGCACCATTTCCGGGTGGTCCAGGAAATAGCGGTTGATGGCAAAGCCGTCCTCGGTCTGCCCGGTCTGCGTCCACTCCGGCACGATGTCCAACGGACGGTCACGCTTTTGCAGGAAGATGATGTCCGAAACGACCTCGGCACCTGCGTTCTTTTTGAAAGCGTCATTGGGCAGACGGATGGCCCCCAGCAGTTCGGCGCGCTGAGCAAGATACCGGCGCACGGTGGAATCCTTGGCGTCCATCGTGTAGCGGCTGGTGACAAAGGCCACCACGCCACCGGGACGAACCTGATCCAGAGCCTTGGCGAAAAAGTAGTTGTGAATGCTGAAATTCAGCTTGTCATAGGCTTTATCCCGAACCTGATACTGGCCAAACGGAACATTACCCACCGCCAGATCGTAGAAATCCCGCCTGTCGGTGGTCTCAAACCCTGCCACGGTGATGTCGGCCTTGGGGTAGAGCTGCTGGGCAATACGCCCGCTGATGGAATCCAGCTCCACGCCGTAAAGACGGCTGTTTCGCATTTCCTCCGGCAGCATACCGAAGAAATTGCCTACACCACAGGACGGCTCCAGGATGTTGCCGGTCTCAAATCCCATGCGGCCCACAGCCTCGTAAATCGCTTTGATGACCGTAGGGCTGGTGTAGTGCGCGTTGAGGGTGGAACCTCTGGCAGCAGCGTATTCCTCCGGGGTCAGCAGTTCCTTCAGCTGGGCATATTCCTTGCTCCAGCTTTCCTTGTCGGGGTCAAAGGCATCGGCAAGGCCGCCCCAGCCCACATACCGAGAAAGGATTTTCTGCTGTTCCGGCGTTGCCTGCTCGGTGGTTTCCTCCAGGTATTTCAGCAGCTTGATTGCCTCGACATTGGCCTGGAACTTAGCCTTGGGGCCGCCTTCGCCCAGGTGATCGTCAGTGATACGGAAATTCTCGGCGGTGCGACGCAGATTGGCCTTGTATTCCTCATAAGAGGCTTCCTCGGCAGCTTTGACATTGGGGAAGGTCTGCCACTCGCCGTTTACCTGAATGGAAACGGGGTGTTCGTCCAGTACCTCATCCAGAGTCTTTTCCGGCTCGACAGCAGGCGTGGGCGGCTCCGGCTCATTGGTTCGCAGGGTCTGAACAACCACATCATAGGGCAGATTGTTCTTATCGCCCGGATAGACAGCCACAGTCTCGGCTTGGAAGGCCGGGGTTTCGGCAGCCGGTTCGGGGCGTTCCTGCTCAAAACCGTCCAACTGACGGGCATACATCCCGCGCAGCAAAGGCGCAACCTCGCTCCACTGGAAGAACAGCATGGCCAGACGCTTTTCATCTGCATCCAGCACTTCCAGCTCGATACCTTCCGGCATCGTGCGGTAATCGGCGGTCTCGCCGGTCTCCAGCTCCATCGTTTCCACGATGTTGGGATAGGCCCGGCTCAGCCACAAGGCTACCTCCTGGTTACTCTTGCCGTTGCGAAGAAGCTCGGAAAGCTCCGCCTTGTCCGCCTCACCAATCAGGCCATGGGCCAGCACATCCCGAAGGTCCTGGTCCACCGTATCCAGATTTGCAGGCAGGAATTCGGTATAGAAGTCGTTGCGGTTATCCTCCCGCAAAAGCTGCTCAAACCGTTCCCGGCTCTCAGCCCGGTAGATGGGATAGCTCATGCCGGTGGGCAGCAGCTGCACCGTGTCATCCCGCAGCTCTGTGATCTGATGGGGCCGGTCATCCAGATAGACAATATCACCCACATTGTAAGGAGGAACCGCTGGATCGTAGGAGGTTCGCTCCCGGAGTGTGCCACGAGCCGCAGCGTATTCCTCATCTGAAACCAGAACACGCAAATTATGGGGAGAAGGCTGTTCCGGCTCATCTGCCGGGACGCTCTCTCTGGATATGGCCTCCACATCCGCCATAACACGCTGGATGAATGGGTCATTATCCAGTTTTTCCTCATCCACCAGTTCACCATTCACAATGCCGCGCTCGGCCAAAGCCTCCCGAATGGCGATGGGGTCGATGTTGTCGAACCGGTCCTGTTCCGCTTCGGTGTAGAACCGGTCCTCCTTGATAAGCTGAGCGATCCGGCGCTGTACCTTGGGCCAGGGCAGCACCGTTCCTTCGGGGCTTTCCGGGCGAACCGAAAACGGGGTTTTGCCATCGCCGCCGTCAAACTCATGGGCCAGCCATGCAGCGGTATCTTTTTCCCGCCCATGTTTCTCCATGTAACGGACAACGGCGTGTTTACTTTCGATTTTGCCGTTCCAGTCCTGGATAGCCTTGTCGATGTCATTGTCCGTGAGAGGGTGCAGCAGCTCATGGAGCTTGGGATAGGTCTCGTCGATGATTTCTCGATGAAGGCGCTGGCGGAACTCCGGTGTGTCGGAATAGAGGCGGAGCAGCTCCATGTTGCCAGATCCCAGGACAGCACGGCGAATAGCGGCATTGCCCTCGATCACGGCGTTCTCATGGTCACTGTGACCGCAGGCATTGCGATATGGCACATCTTCCATAACAGCGGCAAGTACAATGGGCTTGTATTGCTCATGCAGTTCTCGAATCGTAGGGGCTGCGGCTGCTTCGGTCTCCTGAAATACTCTGGTCCCGTCTGCGCCAAACTCCGCTTCCTGGGCATTGATGTGCTGTTCCGCCTCATGGTCGATAGAGGGCATGGAATACTCCTGCCGCTCCCTGCCGCCCTTCGGGACAGCGGAAATGGTCACATCATGCTTATCCCGCAGCTGTTCCACAACCTGCTCCAGCCGGTTTGCCGGAAAGTCGCACATTTCCACACGGCCACCGCCGGGGATAGCGCGGGTCGTGAGATTGAGGTCCAGTTCCGCAGCAGCAGTTTTGGCGTCCTCACCGTACAGCTCAAAAAAATCCCCCATTTGGTAGAGGATTATATCATCCGGGTGGCGCTCCTTGACGCCGTTGTATTCCCACACAGCCGGGTCCGGCTGCTGGGCTTGCAGGGCATCTTCTTCCGCCAGGGCCTTTTCTGCCTGGATTTTGTCATACTCCGCCTGTTCCTGTTCTGTGAGATAGCGTCCCTTCTGGATCAGGTCGGTAATCCGTTTGGCGACTTTCTCCCAGGTGAAATGCACATCCGGGCAGCCGTCTTTTTTGTAGTGCAGACCTTTTCCGTCGTGGCTTTCATCGCTTTTCATTGCACCGGACAGGGCATGGGAGTGACCGCCAATACCATACTTATGTTTGAGAAAATCCACCTTTTCCTTATCCGTATGGGGTTCCTGGAAAAAGGTGAAAACTCGGCCCTTACCGCCCTCAAATCCGCTGCCTCTGGTCATGGCGGCGTCGATCTCGTCCTCAGAGATAAACTGCTTGACCGAAGGTACTTCCGTCAACTGAGAGGTAAAGGTGGTGCGAGGCAAGGACAGATCTTGCAGGTTCTCCCAAATTTCTTTGGGTTTATGGTAGTGGAAGCGCAGCAAATCCCGATCCTGCTGGTAGGCCGTCCAGAAGGCAGCATATTCTTCCGCAAGGTTCTGGCGAAACTCCGGGCTTTTCAGCTGTTCGGTGAGCCATGCAGATTCCTCCGGGAAACCGCGCCCCGGATTGTTGGAAAGGATGGGCAGATACCCAGCTTCTCTGGCTTCCTCGCTGAAATCGTGGTACAGATTCCAGAACTTTTCCGCGAGGAGGGAGCGTTCATAGCCCGCAGCCTCAGCCAGCTCCACATTGGTGGCAAACTGGCCGTCCTGCAAAAGCTGGCCGATACGCTCAGCGGCACTCTCCCAGGAAATGACCTGGGCGGACTTATCGTAACGGGCAGTTTTGCCGTGGGAAAGATGGATTCCATCCTCGGCATACCATGCAGTGATGCTGCCAATCCCGTTGCCGCCATGGTACAGGGTTTTCAGGGTGTCTGCGATCTCGGTGGTGGACTTCTGCTCCTCAAAGGCCGCGACAATGCGCTCTCTCTGGCGATAGGTGTTGCCGCCCAGCCGCAGCACATGGTCGATGTCAGCCTGGGCAAAAGAAAAAGCAGAGGATGTTTTCACATTCTCTGCTTCATCTATGATTCTGATTTGTTCTGCTTCGGAGAGGAAGAAACTCAGCTGTGAATAAGCTCCGCCATCAGAATCTCCTCGGCCTGTGCTTTGCAGGTGTTCATCAGGCCCACCCAGCGCATCGGGTCGCTGGCTTTCAGCTGCTCCGTCGCGCCCGCGTCTTTCGCCAGCTGGGGCATCATCTGCTCCAGACGGCTCTGCGCTGTCTCGTCGATCTCGATGAGGTGCGGGTACAGCTTCTCGGTCAGCAGCAGCTGATTGTAAATCAGGGGCCGGTGTTCCTTCAGGTACGCTTTCCGCATCCTGCCGTACTTGCCCAGGGGCTTCTCCGGCTGTTCGGTCAGCTTCAGGTCGGGAATCTGATAATCTCCGTTCATCGTGTAAGTCAGGCTGTTCTCCATGTGTAACGCTCCTTTCCGCGAGTTGCTCGCGCTCATAGATCTGGATGGTGACGCCGATCTGCCGCAAAACCTGCTGGTTAATCTGGCTGACCGCCGCGCCCAACGCCCCAACCGTGGCCGGGGTATTGAAATCGAAAATCGGCATGAAGTCCTCATGCTGGAAATATTGTTCCGTATCCAGCCCACAGCGAGACATCAGGGCATAGGCGATACTGACGGTGGCGGCGGACTTAAATTGGACTTCGATGTTGTAATCATCGTACTCCGCCAGGAACGAACCGTCAACGATATAGCGGAAATCTCTCTGATGATCGTCCCAATACTCACTCGCCAGCTTTCCGGCTACATCCGTGAGCTGCTGGGCGAGATTGTCACCGGCAACGCCGTAGTTTTGCTCCAGCATGGCCGACACAGGCCCAATGTGCTGTTCTTCCAGCTGCCACAACCAGGGTGTACGGGAATGTTCACGGGTGCCGGTATCGGAAATATCGAACACATAGCGCAGGCGAAGCTTGTCGCCGGAATCGTCCACCAGGGCAATACCCTTGGAGCCACGGCGCACATACCGTCCCATTTTTTCATTCCACAGGTCATACTCGGCGCAGGCGGTGGCATCCGGGCGCTGGGCGTAAATCATCATTTGCTCGTGGAATGGGTATTTATAAAGGCGGGCGGCGGTGGTGAGAAAAGCCGTCCACTCCTTCCAGCTGCCTACAAGCTGGGTCGATACCTGTTCGGCCATCTGCCGGTAAAATTCAGCTTTGGATGGCATGGTTTTCTGTCCTCCCTTCATGTTGAATAGAAATGGGACGGCATATCAGGCCGTCCCATCAGGTCTTTATGTGTGTTTTTTACTCGTCGAAATCTGGGTACAGCTCCAGTTCGGCAAACTCGGTGTCGTTCATAGCTTGGAGTTTACCCAGGGCGCTGTCCGTCAGTTCCCGCAGCTCGGCTTCCTCCGGCGAAAGCTCACCGCGCATCTCCGTCAGAGCGTCGATCAGCCCGGTGCGGCTGCCGGTGTTGTAGATGCAAAGAAGGTTCGTTTCCTCAAAGGTGAAGTTGTTCATATCAAAGCTCCCTTTCCGCGCTCTTTTTTTGCGCTGTCTTTTTGTGTTCCGTCTTGGGCTGGCTTTTCAGCTGCTCCATTACGGACTTTTTCTTTTCCCGTTCCTCTCGATGGACGGCTGCTGCCAAGTCCATAAGAGAAATGGGCTGACCACTGCGGGCCTGTTGTTCCAGCTGGGCCACTGTCGGCTCCTTTGGGCCGTTATTGATGATACCGTCGATCATTCCGTAATCATCTTCCACCGTCATTTCCGCATTTCTCAGCGAATTTTCCGGCAAGAAACCTTGCACCTGGGTGAAACCAACACTGTCGCAGTAATGACAGGATACCTGACCATTCTGCTTGATGGCAACGATGTCACTGACGCTCATAGACGGGCTGTGAAAATCCACCGGCTTTTGCAGATTGAACTGCTCATACAGCCTTTCCAGCTGCTCCATAGTGCTGCCGGAACCGTCCAGAGGGGCGGTATAGATAAGGTCATAGTTACTCCGCTCTACGGACAGATTGTGCGATTGCAGCCAATCCAGATTCATAAAACGCACATTCTGCGGGTCATCCTTGCTCACCTGATAAATAGCAAAACAATTTCCCTCATGGGAAAGAAACGCCTGTTCCCGTTCCAACTGCCGATCCTGTCGTTCCAAAACTTTTTCGTGAAAGTCCGGGCTTTGCTCCCATTCCTCGCGGGACACAGCAAAGATACCGTCATGGGCGTCCAGGTCGGCAGTGTCAAAGGCCATTTCCGGGTTTTCACCCTCCTGGACGATATAAACGGTCAGGTCTCGCTCCATCAGCTCATAGGCTCGCTCTTTGGAGAGGGGCAGAAGGTCACCGTCCAGGTAGCCGCATTTCTCCAGATCATCCTGAGTCAGTGCCGGGTCCGGCATGGGATACTCGTCCAACGCCTGCTCCTGGGCATCCGGCAGCTGGGTGGCGGCAGCTTCTGTGGTCTGCTGGCTGACCTGTTCCTGCATCTGGTGGTAAGCCGCCTCCTGCAAAGTCTCGATCATGGACAGCGGCGCATACTTGATGGACTTGCCGCCCATCCCCAGGTCCTCGCAGATATGGCTAACCGCTGTGGAACGGCCCATATCCGGCCCGTCCAACTGGCCGCCGTCCATCTGCTTCATGGTTGCCACATCGTAGAGCGTGTAGTCCCAGCCGGTGTCGCAGGGCTGAACATGAAGGTAGCTGGTATCATCCAGCACCAACAGGGCCTCCCGGTACTCGGCGCTGGGCTGGACACTTTCGGTATTTTCCGGCTCGGTCAGCTGTTCCGGTTCAGTCATCGGCACCAGCTGATCCAAGCGTCCCATAAGCTCGGCAGCTTTTTGGGTGGTTTCATCCGGTTCATCCTCGTTCACGATATTCTGGAGCCATTCGCGTACACCGCTGGCATCTCCGCTTCGGAGTGTGGCAGTCAGTTCGTGCAGTGCGTCCTCACGGCTATCTGCATTGTTCCGATACTCATAAGGGTCATAATCGAAAGTGAACTGGTCGATGTCTGCTGCCAGCTGCTCGATAGAGTCCTGCTGCGGTTCCGTGGCGGCAGTCAGGTCAATGCCGCGCTCCTTGCAGATTTCCTTGTAGTTGCGCTCGATGTCGTTAATCAGCTCGCAGGAAGTCTTGTTGATGGTCTCCAGACTGGCCCGCAGCTCCTTCAGCTCCTTGTCCTTCGACCAGGAAGCGATGTAGCCAAAACTGTTCTCGCCGGTCTGGATGCCGAAATACTGGCAAACCGCATAAGAAATGCTCTCGGCCTCCACTTCCTCGGTGTTGCGGTTCTTGGCGGCCTGTTTCACCGCCGTCAGATCTTCCTCCACTTCCAACCGCCACTCAAACCGATTCTCGTCCACATAGCGCCAGCCTTCCTCGGCGGCGGCCTGTTCCGCCTCTGCTTCGGTGGCGAAGTCCAGACGGAAGTCATGCTTGGTGCCGCCCTCGCTCACCATCACGATCTTCCAGGTCGGCTCCGCTTCGTACTTTTTGGGGTCGTGGAGCTTACTGTGCGCGGTCTCATGGACAGCGGCGGAAACAGTCTGCACCTCGCTCATGCCTTCCCGGATGGCGATCCGCTGCTGGTCAGAGGAGAAATAGCCGTCCATGTTCTCGGCCATCGGCTCAAACTCGATGGGAACCGGAGCCGAGCGGCGCAGAGCTTCCATGAAAGCCTCATAGTGCGGCACCGTCCCGGACAGGCTGGAGGCCAGCTCTGGCAGGGGCTTTCCGTCCGTCTGGCTCACATCGAACACCTTCACCGGACGGAACATGGGGATTTCAATTTCTTTTTCCTCCATGACCGCCTTGCCATCCGCGTCCAGGATGGGTGCATGAGTATCCGGGTCGCGCTTCATTTCCTCGATCTTCTTTTTGTAGGGCGTGGGGGCAATGATGGTGATACCATGCTCACCCTTTTTCACATGGCGCTCAAACTGATTTTTCCACTTGTTGAACCCGGCCACCAGGGTGGCGTCCGGGCGCTGCATATAGATGAGCATGGTGTTGTTGACGGAGTAGCGGTGGAACTTGGACATGACGGACAGATAGCGCATATACTTCTCGCTCTCAAACAGTTCCTTGATACCCTGTTCAATGCCCGCTGTGATCTCTTGTAACCGTTCTCGATTGGTGGTCTTATCAGCCATGAATTTCACTCTCCTTTCCAATTTGGCTATTTCTGATTGATGTTCGGCAATCCACAGCTTTTGCTCCTCCGGGCTGTTCTCCAGAAAAAAATCCAGCAGATAGCCCACATAGTCCTTTTTCTGGATTGCCTCCATGAATCGGGGATGTGGATTTTCCTCCGGTGTTTTGGGTGTGTAGTCCGTTTCCCACTTGCGGAGCAAATGAAAGTAGTCGGCCAGGACACGAAAGGCATGGTCTCGGTCCTCCTTGAATTTCTGCGCCTCGGATTTCTGGCGGACATGGCGTCGCCGGGGAGGGGCCTGACTGTCATAAGCCAGGCCAAAATCCTGGGCCAGCTTCTCGGCGGCCTCTTTGGGGGACAGATTGTAGAGCCTCGCTGTGAAGTCAATCACATCGCCGGTGGCTCCGCAGCCAAAGCAATAAAAATATTCCTCGTTCAGCTTCATGCTGGGATTTTTGTCATCGTGGAAGGGACAACAGGCCATGCCGCTCCGGTTGACCTCGATTCCGTACATCTGCGCTGCTTCTCGGACGGTGATGGACTGCTTGACAGCCTCAAAGACACTTTCAGCCATGCTTACTCATTGCCTTTCTTGGGGGTGGGCGGCCTGTATCCGGCAGCCTTGGCCAGTTCACTGGCTGCCTTACGGCGCTCGGCGCTGTAAGGTTCCCGGACGGACACACAGCGTTTGGGAACGAGAAAGGTCTGGCGGTCCTTTTTCACAATCTGGTCCGGGTATTTCTCTGCCAGTCGCCGCAGCTTCTCCAGCAGCCGGGGGTCATGGGTATAGACCTCGGCGGTGGCTTCGGCCTGGTTGTAGAGGATGATGGTTTCCTGTTCATAGCGTGAGAGCTTCATCGTTTGCCACCTTTCTGCTGGTCAAACTCCAGCTTGAAGTTGGCGTACTGCCCATCATCCGCCAACACCACAGTGGCATCGTAGGTCTTGCCGGTTTTCTCGGAGTACAAGCCCCTCACATGAGCGCGGCCATCTTTGAGCAGTGCCGTTACGATGGCTTTGGTAGGTTGCTTGTGCTTCATCTCCCACCACTTGTTGTTTTTCCAAATTGCAAATTTGCAAGATTCTGTCTGACAGAAGAAGCCTTTTTGCATTTCTGCAACCTCTCCGCCACAGCGGGGGCATTTGCCCACCACTTCGTGGGAAGGGCTGAACAAATACTCCGTTCCCTTGATAGCTTGATAGGTTCCCACAAGTTCTTTGAGCATGGCACTAATCCCAGCCATGAAATCCTCCGGGGCCAGCTCGCCACGCTCGATCTCACCCAGCCGGTACTCCCACTCAGCAGTCAGAAGGGGCGATTGCAGCTGCTCCGGCAACACGGTGATAAGGGATACCGCGTCATGGGATGGCATGAGCTGCACGGTTTTCTTGCTCTTTTTGCGCTCCAAAAAGCCGGTGGAAACCAGCTTTTCCAGAATCCCGGCGCGGGTGGCCGGGGTCCCCAGGCCCTTGCGCTCGGCATCCTCCGGCATATCGTCCTTCCCGGCAGTCTCCATTGCGGAGAGTAGCGTATCTTCGGTGAAGTGCTTGGGCGGGGTGGTCTTGCCCTCCTTGACGGTAGCACCAGAAAGGGGCAGCGTCTGACCTTCAGACAGCTCAGGCAGAGCCTTGTCCTCGGGTTCTTTGTCCTGCTCCACATTCTTCAGCCCTGCGCGATAGGCAGCGTCCAGCGCCCGCCAGCCGTAATTTTTCACTGTGCGGCCTTTGGCAGTAAACTCCGCTCCGGCGCACTCGACAACAACGGCGGTTTCCGCAAAGGTATAGGGCTGGGCCACGGCGCACAGCAGGCGCAGAGCCACCAACTCCAGCACCGCCTTTTCGCCCACCGGCAGGCCGGACAGGTCCGCGCCCTGGAGGTTGCGGGTAGGGATCACTGCATGATGGTCGGTCACTTTCTTGTCGTTGACAATCTGGGCGGCATTGCAGGCAATCTCCATGCCATTGGAAAAGGGCATCGCCCCGGCAGTGAGCTGGACCAGCTCCGGTAGACTCGCCGCCATATCCGAAGTCAGATAGCGGCTGTCCGTCCGAGGGTAGGTACAGAGCTTCTTTTCATACAAATTTTGCAGGTAGTCCAGGGTTTGCTGGGCGGTGAACCCCAGCAGCCGGTTGGCGTCCCGTTGGAGGGTGGTCAGGTCATAGAGGGCGGGCGGCTTCTCGGATTTGTTTTTGCGCCCCACTTTTTTCACTGTGGCAGCCGCACCTTGGCAGGCCGTTTTCAGCTGTTGGGCGGCAGCCTTGTCTGCCATGCGCTCCCCGGAAACGGTGAAACCGGGCAGCTCCAGTGTGACCGTGTAGAATGGCACCGGCTTGAAGGTGTCGATCTCGGCTTCTCGCTGGACAATGAGGGCCAGCGTCGGGGACATGACACGTCCGATGTTGAGGGTCCGGTGGTACAGCACGGAAAACAGCCGGGTGGCATTGATACCCACCAGCCAGTCCGCTTTGGCGCGGCAGAGGGCCGCATCCCGCAGGCCGTCATAGTCTGCACCGGGGCGCAGGTTTGCAAAGCCCTCCCGGATGGCGGAATCCTCCATTGAGGAAATCCAGAGCCGCTTCATGGGCTTCTGGCAGCCCGCCAGCTCATAGACGCTGCGGAAGATCAGCTCCCCCTCGCGTCCGGCGTCGCAGGCGTTTACCACTTCGGTCACATCCGGGGCGTTCATCAGCTGCTTCAGCACATCAAACTGTTTCTTCTTGTCCTTGCTCACCACCATCTGCCAGGGTTCCGGCAGAATGGGCAGATCGTCATAGCGCCACTTGGCGTAGTCCGGGTTATAAGCGTCGGCGTCGGCCAGACCAGCCAGATGGCCCACACACCAGCTGACCCGCCAGCCGCCGCCCTCCAGATAGCCGTCCTTGCGGGCGGTGGCCCCAATCACGGCGGCCAGACTTTGGGCAACGGACGGTTTCTCAGCGATCACCAGCTTCATGGTTTTTCATCCTCCTTTCCCGCAGCCATGCGGTCAGCTGCCGGTGGCAGAATCCCACGCAGGGCTGACCGTCACGGTAATTTCCGCAGCCATAACAGGGGTGGCCGGGAGATAAAGTAGGAGGACGGGAAGTTTCCTTCCCGCCCTCCGGCCTGCGTGTCATCATGCGTTCATAGGGGCTGTCGGTGAAGCGGGTCAAACCGTCTTGTCCTCGCTTTCCTCGTCGCCGCCCCCGTCAGCGTCCGGCTCGTCAGATTCCTCGGTCTCCCAGGAGTCCTCGTCCTCCTGATCGGTATCATCCTCGCCGTAGTCATAATCGTCCAAATTGTCGTTGCCCTTGGTCTTGGGTCTGCTTTTTACCAGCTTAAAGTAGGCAAAAGCGCCGCCGCCACCCATCAGAGCCAGCACCGCCAAAAGAATGGCCGGATTCAGTCCTGCGGGTTTCTGCGCCGGTTCTTCCGGTTCCGGGGTTTCTTCCGGGGTCTCCGGTTCCGGCTCCTTACCCGTGCAGGCGCTCATATTGGTGGCACACACCGGGCAGGCCGTATTCACCGCACCGGCCACACATTTCTCCGTACAGGTACAGGTGGCGGGCTGCTCCTGGGTGGTCTGACCGTCCTCCATCAGCGCCATCAGGTCCGCCTCGTCCACCTGGTTTAAGAAGTGGACAGCGGTTTCCTTGTCCTCGTTGGCCCGGTCAATGAGGATGTAGAAGTAGTTGCCTGCCTTGGTGGTGACGGTGATGAGCTGCTTGTTGTCGCCGAAATCATCCACCAGGGCGGCGTTGCCATCCGGGGTCAGGGCCGGACTGTCCTCGGTTTCCTCCACGACCACATTGCTGTCGTTGGTGGCATCCTCCGCCGGAAGTTCTTCCGTTCCCTGGGCAAAGGCAGTCACGGAAAGGCCCATCATCAGCACCAGGGCGGCGCAGAGGGCCGAAAGGGTTTTGAAAATTTTCTTATTCTTCATGGTCGGTATCCTCCTGTTCGTTGTAGTTGGCGGAGGCAGCGGCCATGCCAGGGACCGTACCACCGGAGAGCATGGCGTTCAGCTGCTCCGGGGTCAGCCGCAGGGCGCGCACCATCTGAACGATTTCCAGGTTCTCCGCCTCGGTTTTCTGCGCCTCCAGGGTTTTCAGCTTGTCCTGGTACTCCGCGATCTTCTCGCGGACCTTGGCAATCTCCTGGTCAATGCGCTGGATTTTGTTCTTAGCCATTTCAATCACTCCTTTTCTCATAAATCGGCCTTACCAGTTCATCAGGCCGTAGCCCTTGATGCACTCGTAGGACAGGGAATAACTCTTGATCTTGCAGGCGTCGCCAGAATTGCCCTCCACGGTGTAGACCCGGCTGCCGTCTGTGCCGACCACAAGGCCCACATGGTCGGCGCTGCCATCCAGGTCCCAGTCAAAGAAGATGGCGTCGCCGGGGGCGATATTGGCGTAATCACGCCCGCCCCATTGTCCGTGAGACTGGAACCACGGAATACCCTGGGACTGGCAGGCGGCAAAGCGCGGCTCGGACAGCCCCATCTGGCCGTAGCACCAGGACACGAAGCAGGCGCACCATTCCACACGGGAATTGAAGCCGTACCAGCTCCAGTAGGGCTGACCGCCCACATTGCCCACCTGACTTTTGGCTATGTCCACCACGGCCTGATTGCCGGGGCGGGTGCCGTTGACGAATACCACGCCGGTCAGGTCCTCGGAGTTGCTCGTATCCGGGGAGCCGCCGCCGAAGATCAGCGGCTTGTTGCCCAGCGTCTGCCGGTACACCTGGTACATTTCCAGCTGTTCCGGGGTTAGCAGCTCCGAAGCCACGGAAGATATGGGCTTGCTGGTGAGCTTCACATTCAGAATGTAATACTCATACGGGACTTCCTCGGTGGTCGTCTCGCCGGTCACGGAGTCCGTGGAAGTTTCGGTGCGGTATCGTATCTCCACTTCCTCGGTAAGCGTCAGTTCATACTGTGCGTCGAACACGCGCTCCAGCTCGGCCTGGGCGCTCTGCCGGGTATAGCCTTGCAGCACGGCGGACAGGTAGGCTGCCAGCTCATGGGGGTCATGCCCGATCATATCCAGGTCATAGCGGTACTCGTCATACCCCGGATGGCTGCTTTCGATGTTGTCGATCTCGGCTTGCAGCGCCGTTTCTTTGGCAGCGTAGTCGGCCTCCACCGCCACCAGCTCAGGATCATCCGACGGGTAGGTGGTGCCGGACACCACGGAACCGATACTCTGCGCCATCATGGAGCAGGAGGACATGGTGTTGAGCAGCATACAGACCAGCAGGAAGATCGCACCCGCAATCAAAAAGCCCTTTTTGTGGCGCATGACAAACGCGCCCGCTTGCTGGGCTTTCTCCTTGACCGCCTTGGCCGCCATGCCGGTGGCCTCCGCAGTCTTGGCGGTGTTCCCGACAGCTTGACCGGCGCGCTTGGCGGCAGCGTATTCCTTTTTGATGGCCTGTTTCTGCTGCCAGCGGGAGATGGGGTTGCTGGCAAGCTGGGGATTTTCCCGCAGGGACTTCTGATACAAGGCGTTCACATTGGCCTTCTCCAGCTTCTGCTCGGCCTGGGCCGCCTTGCGGTAGGGCTTCAACTTGTGGCTGCGGTAGCCTTCCCGTGCAAGCCTAACGCCGGTCTCGGCAGCCTCCTCGGACTTGTGGGCGCTCTCCACGCCCACATTGTCCTGTTCGGTCTCCCGGATTTCCTTGTGGAGCTTCCCCAGAGCGGCATTGGCGGGGGTATCCCGCACCGCATGGGACAATTTGGAGGGCGGCTTCTTCTTGTCCTCCAGCACCAGCTTGGTGGTCACTTTGCCGGTCTCCGGGTCCACCGTCTTTTGCCGGACCTGCTTTTTGGGGATTTTGGCCTGCGCCTTGTCTGCTTTGGCGGCGGCCTTGTCCGCCTTACGGATGGGCTTCTCCAGAGCCGGGTCAGCCCGTTCCTCGTCCGTAAAGCGCAGGCGCGGTTCCTTATTCAAACCATTCCCCCAACATGAGGGAGGCCGTCATGTAGCGCAGCTCCACATAGACGGCCAGCCCCACAGGGTCACGGGAGGGGTGCTGAAGCAGATGGGCGTAGATCTGCGCCACCACATTGGCCAGCAGCTCGGACTGCCCGCCCTCGAAGATGACGATGGCCGGGACGCCGTTCATGGCGCACCAGATTTCCGTCAGGCGCAGCAGGCCCGCTTCGCCGTCCTCGTTCAGCTCCGCAGCCTGATCCGCCGCCGTGCGGGTCTCGCTGACGGCATCGGCCAGCTCGGTGAGCAGCTGGGTGCGCTCACCCTCCAGGGCATCGTCAAAAAACATCATGGTATTCAGTTCGGTGTTGGGTTTCATGGTCATTCATCCTCCTTTTTCAGTTCCTGGGGTTTGGTGGTCATAATGCGGTACAGCTCGGTGTTCTTGGGGAAATGGTCCACGAAAGGCAGGATCGTGGAGCCATAGAACAGCAGGCCCTCGCCCTCGCTGGAGTGGGTCACATAGGAAAGCTGGTGAGGGGAAATGCCCAGCTGCTTGGCGAGAATCTGCCGGTCCCCGCCCGCCTGGTTGAGCATATACACGAAGTCGGAGTTCTCAAAGATGTTCTCCACCTCGCGGGAAGAAAGCAAGTCTTTGACATTCTGCGTGATGCCGGTGGGGATGCCGCCCCATTTTCTGAACCGCTTCCAAATCTCCACCGTGTAGGCGGCGGTCTGTTCCTCTTTCAGCAGCAGGTGCATCTCGTCGATGTAGTAACGGGTGGATTTGTGGGCAGCACGGTTGATGGTAACGCGGTTCCACACTTGGTCCTGGACCACCAGCATACCGATCTTTTTCAGCTGCTTGCCCAGCTCCTTGATGTCGTAGCAGACGATACGGTTGTTGATGTCCACATTGCTCTGATGGTTAAACACATTGAGGGAGCCGGTCACATAGATTTCCAGCGCCGTGGCGATGTACTGCGCCTCTTTCTCGTCCTGCGCCCGCAGCAGGTTGTAGAGGTCCTCCAGGATGGGCATATTCTCCGGGCGGGGGTCATTGAGATAGTCCTGATACACCAGCCGCACACAGCGGTCAATGATGGTTTTCTGAACCGGCTGCAAGCCCTCTTTGCCGCCTACGATCAGCTCGCACAGAGACAGGATGAAGTCGGACTTGAGAGACAGCGGACTTTCATCGTCCGAGTAGTCCAGGTTCAAATCCATAGGGTTAATGTAATTGCTGCTGGTGGGCGAAATCTTGATGACCTGCCCATGCAGGCGCTCCACCAAGGGCGCGTACTCGGCCTCCGGGTCGCAGATAATGATGTCATCATTGGTGAGCAGGAAACAGTTGGCGATCTCGCGCTTGGCGCTGAAGGACTTGCCGGAACCAGGGGTGCCGAGAATCAGTCCATTGGGGTTTTTCAGCAGCTTGCGGTCCACCATGATGAGGTTGTTGGACAGGGCGTTGATACCGTAGTACAGCGCCTCTTTGCCGTTCTGGAAAAGCTCCTGGGTGGTGAACGGAACAAAGATAGCCGTGGAACTGGTGGTCAGCCCCCGCTGAATCTCGATCTGATTGAGGCCCAAGGGCAGCGCAGACATCAGCCCTTCTTCCTGCTGGAAGTCAAGCCTTGTCAGCTGGCAGTTGTACTTCTGTGCGATGGAACTGGCCTGGAACACATTGTTGCCCAGCTGCCGGGGATTGTCCGCCGTGTTCAGCACCAGGAAGGTCACAAGGAACATTCGCTCGTTTCGGCTCTGCAAATCCTGCAAGAGCTTCTTGGCCTCGGCACCGTAGGTGGCAAGGTCGGAGGGAATGATGTCCATGTCATATCCGGCGCGGACGGCTTTTTTCTGTTCCTCAATTTTGGATTTATCCAGGTCGGTGATTTTCCGCTTGACCGTCTTGATGGCCTTGATCTGATCTACGGACTGGATATGCAGGCTGACGATCAGAGAGCTTTCCATATCCAGAAAATCCGCCAGCATCCGGTCATTCAGCTCCGGGGCGAGGATCTGCAAAAAAGAAACAGCCCCGTATTTTTTACCCATACGGAACTGTTTGCCGGTGCGGAACTCGAAGCCGGACGGCGCGATGAAATCCTTGGTGGACAGACCGGACGGAGCCAGCCAGTCCCATTCAAAGCGGAACGGCACCTGTTCATCCATGTGGAAAATGCCGTGAAGCTGTGCCAGCCGCGCCTTGCCGTCCAGGGTCTCGGCGGCCACGCCCAGGCGTTTGAAGTTGTTGAGAATGTCGGTCTCAATGCGCTCCAGACGGGGCTTGGCGGCCTTGAGGCTGTCGGCGTCGATGCCGAAAGTCAGGTACTTGGTCTTGATAAGACCGTTGTTGCCTCTTGCCAGCTGGTTTTGCAGCATGGTGGTGTACTCCACCCGGATGCTGTCAAAATCATCCCCCTGGAGAGGAATGTTGATGGCGCGGGCAAAGGTCTCCTCAGAGGCTGCCAGGTTCAAAAAGGACAGCTGGAACTGAATGGAGCTGTCGAAGTAGTTGAGGAAATCGCACCAGCCCTCGAAGATCGCTGTCTTGTCCTCGTTCTGCGAGAGCTGATAGTTGATGTCCTGGAATTGGATGGTCTTTGTGTAGCGGCTGCCTGCCACACGGCAGATGCCGTCCGGCCACATCCGTTCATAGGGGATACTGTCCTGAGCCGATTTTTTCTTTTTGTCTGTGCGATTGGCACGGGCAATGGCAGCCTCGATCTGCTTTCTGTCGGCGCGGGACAGCTTTTTCATCTTTTTCTGATTAACCGGCTGCGCGGTCTTTTCGTCTTTTCCGAACAGCCGGTGCAGCCAGCTTTTGATTACCGTGAACAATGTCATACACCTCCTTGTCGAGTTTTTCCTGCCGTTCCAAAACGGCATAGAAGTTGTTGGTCTGATACGGGCGCTCCTTGGGCCGGATGACGGCCACCTTGATGATATTGCCCACGATCTTTTCCAGGGGCTGACCGTGTTTTTCATACATCGCCAGCATGAAGAAGGGCAGCATGACCAGCATCATACACATGGCAGCCACGCTGTTTCCCACAGGCCCCCGGAGCAGGAAGAAAAGCGGTACGCCGATCAGCGCACCGCCGCCGAAGCAGACAAGCTGCCTCTTGGTTAAGTTGAACGCGACCTTGGTTTTGACTTTCGTAAGATCCTTGGGTACGGGTACATAAGCCAAAGGGATTACCTCCTTCCTGGTTAATGTGCATTGAAAACGGATTTTGCGAGGCTGCCGGTCTTAAAGAGCGTAAAGCACAACAGGACCGTATAGCCCACGCAGCTCCAGATGGCCATAATGATGTCGGATTCGGTGGCAATACTCTGCACCAGCACGGCGTAGATCGCCACACAGACGATGATGAGAAATGCCTGGAAGCCCAGGGCGATCAACGAGCGCAGATAGTTCTGGCCCATACCGCCCCATTCCTTGCCCATCATGGTGGCCATAGGGATGGGAGCCACCGAGGTCACAAGGTAAATCTCAATCATACGGCCATAAATCACGATAAAGATACAAATGTAAAGCGCCCACATGGTAATGCCGATAAAGAGCGACTGGAACCACAGGCCGAACAGCGGCCCCAGGTCCATATCCATCAGCCGGGACTCCATATCGGTCATGACAGAGGAGATGTCGATGGAAGCGTCGGAACCGATGATGCCCGCCGCCTGCGCCACCACACTTTGAGCTGCGTCAAACACGCCCATCACGATGTTCCAGGTGTTTGAGACGATGAGGATGGCAGCGGCAGATTTGAACACCCATTTGAAGATCATCCAGGTGTCCACATCATGCAGGTTGTTCTTGTCGGTAATCATCTGAATCAGCTCCAGCGTCATCACGATAGCCAGGATCACGCCAGCAATCGGCACCATGATGGAGTTGGAGAGATTTTGGATCATGCTGAAAATACTCCCGTTCCAGCCCTGAGGGGTCTGGCCCACCTGTGTCGCAATGTCTGCGACCTGCTGGTTCACGCTATCGAACATCCCCGATAAGTTGCTCATAATGCCGCCTACCAACATTTCCTTGAGCCAGTCAGTAAGGGCATCGAGTAAGAAATCCATACGGTGTCAACCTCCTTTCAGCCGCCCCCGCTTGGGGGCAGGGGCGGCAAGGATTTCTTATGACAGCTTAACGACGGGAGCGATCAGACGGTGAACAGGCTGGAGAGCAGGGGTACGAGGACCATGCCGACCACGGCGACGCCAGCGCCAGCCATGAGCTGCTTCATGCCCTGGGACTTCGCACCGGGGTTGTCGTTGCCGTAACCTTCCAGCAGGTTGATGACACCCCAGATGCCGAGACCAGCGCCCAGAGCGATAACGAGGGTCTGAAGAACGGTGATAGCCTGATTGAAAAATGCCATAAATTATAGTTAGCCGGAATCATTTGAAAAGTTTGATTTAGTCATTCATAGGCATACAAAAGCCGGAACAATCGGCACCCGGTTTCCGGGGCCTGATTCCGGCTGTCCTCCTTTTTTCATTATTTTTTGGTGATTGTCCGCTTTGTACGCCGATGGCCCCATCCGGGGCGGTTGAGGCGGGTAGATAAGATCACTCCTTTCACAGCGGAACAGATTTACACGCCCTCTGCGTCTACTTCATACACATCGTAGACCTCGTTGGGCTTGAGCTTGAGCCGGGTGGACAGGAACGCCTCGATGTCAAAGGCGTTCTTGGGGTCCGCGTCGGCGGTGTACGGGTAATTGGGGTGCTTGGTGATGTCGTACTTGTCCGAGAGGAAAGGCCGCACACCGCGCAGCTGGAGGATACACTTGCCGCCGTCCATGACGGCCAGTTCATCCTGGCTCATAAGCTCTTTGCCGAGCTTTTGGTAGTTAAGAGAATGGGATGTCTCGCGGCCCCGGCTCTCGCCGGTGTTGTAGGTGTCGATGGTCTCCTTGCCCAGCACGGCGGCCAGCTCCTTGAGGGTTGTCGGCTCTTTGCCGCCCAGGAAGATGGAGGTATCCATGTTGCCGATGATGGTATCGGCGTTGTCCTTGTAGATAGCTTTGAGCTGGGACTGTGCTTGCAGCACCAGGCAGGCGGAAATCTCACGGCTTCGGATGGTGGCAACCAGCTTTTCCAGCCGAGGGATCTGTCCAATATTGGCGGCCTCGTCAATGAGGCACCGCACATGGACCGGCAGCCGCCCGCCGTACACATCGTCCGCTTTTTCGCAGAGCAGATTGAACAGCTGGGTGTAGCACATGGAGATCAGGAAGTTAAAGCTATCGTCCGTGTCGCTCATAATCAAGAACAAGGCGGTTTTCCGGTCTCCCAGGGTATCCAGCTCCAGCTCGTCGTAGGCCGTGACCTCCCGCAGCTCCGCGATGTCGAACACGGCAAGGCGCGCACCGCAGGAAATCAGGATGGATTTTGCGGTTTTGCCTGTTGCGGTTTCGTCGGCATCCTCCGGTCGGGCTGACGCAATAAATGTATTCGTACAATGTAAATGCGCCTCTAAAAAGTCTTCCCCTCAAGCTACGCAGGGGAAGGCAAAAATGGGGCGGTCTGTGACCGCCCCGATGAATAATGAATGATGAATAATGAATAGTGAATAATTGCGGTGTGCGCAAGCGCACGAATTTTTAATTGCGCATCAACGCTGATGCCGATACGGTTTTTGCGCCAGCACGACCGGGAGCTACCGGCAAAACCATCACAACGGAACGGATGAATCCGTTCCCTACAAGCGACCGTTGGCCGCAGCGGAGAGCTAATAGCTGATAGTTAATAGGTTTTTTATTCAACCCCTCGGCAGCAAAGCTGCCTGCTCCCCTTGACAGGTGAGCCAATGGAGTGCGGCGCAAAACTCAGCAGCGCACTAACGTTACGCGAGGCAATCACGGTTTATTCCATTGCCTCGAACCGGGCAACCGCAATATGCGCATCCGTAGCTGCGGTAAAGCGCCTCTGAAAAAGTGCGAGGCAACTACGGTTTTGTCGGCACCCTCGACACCGGGCACCGCAAAACTCAGCACCGCACTTATGTATGGCGGCAGTTTTACGGTTTTGTCGGTAGCTTCGACACCGGGCTACCAGAGATAACCGTATTGGTAGGTGCCCCAAATCGCCTCTAAAAATCAGCGTTGCCGGTGGTGCGGGGATGAAGCTCGACATCGCGGATGTTGGAAACGCCGGTGAGGTACATGACCAGACGCTCGAAGCCCAGACCGTAGCCTGCGTGGCGGCAGGAGCCGTAGCGACGCAGATCGAGGTACCACCAGTAGTCGTCGGGGTTCAGACCCAGCTCGTTCATGCGCGCAAGCAGAACGTCGAGGCGCTCCTCGCGCTGCGAGCCGCCGATGATCTCGCCGACGCCGGGAACAAGGCAGTCGGCTGCGGCAACGGTTTTGCCGTCGTCGTTTGCGCGCATGTAAAACGCCTTGATGTCCTTGGGATAATCGGTGACGAAGATGGGCTTTTTAAAGACCTTCTCGGTCAGATAGCGCTCGTGCTCGGTTTGCAGGTCGATGCCCCACTCAACGGGGAAGTCGAACTTCTCGCCGCTTTTCTTGAGGATATCGACGGCCTCGGTGTAGCTTATGCGGCCGAACTCGTTGGAAACGACGTTCTCGAGGCGCTCGAGCAGACCCTTGTCCACGAAGGAGTTGAAAAACTGCATCTCCTGCGGACAGCGCTCGATAACGGTGTTTATGACGTACTTGACCATGGCCTCGGCGTTGTCCATGTAGTCGTAAAGGTCGGCAAACGCCATCTCGGGCTCGATCATCCAGAACTCGGCGGCGTGGCGCTGAGTGTAGGATACCTCGGCGCGGAAGGTCGGACCGAAGGTGTAAACATCGCCGAATGCCATGGCGAAGTTTTCGGCGTTGAGCTGGCCGGAAACGGTAAGGCTCGTGACCTTGCCGAAGAAATCCTTGCTGTCATCGACCTTGCCGTCCTCGCGCAGAGGGAGGTTGTTCAGGTCGAGGGTGGTAACGCGGAACATCTCGCCTGCGCCCTCGCAGTCGGAGCCGGTGATGATCGGCGTGTGGACGTATACAAAGCCGTTGCTGCGGAAAAATTCGTGCACAGCCTGCGCCGCAACGCTGCGGACGCGGAAGGTTGCAGAGAACAGGTTTGTGCGCGGTCTCAGGTGCTGGATCGTGCGCAAAAACTCGACGCTGTGGCGCTTTTTCTGAAGCGGATAGTCGGGGGTGGATGCGCCCTCGACGGTGACCTCGGTTGCTTTCAGCTCAAACGGCTGCTTTGCGTCGGGCGTGAGCACAAGCTCGCCCTTGGCGATGAACGCCGCGCCGACGTTCTGGTGCGCAAGCTCGTCGTAGTTATCGAGCTTCTCGCGCTCGAGCACGACCTGCAGGCTCTTGAAGCACGAGCCGTCGTTAAGCTCGATAAAGCCGAAATTCTTCATGTCGCGGATGGTGCGCGCCCAGCCGCAGACGGTTATCTCCTTGCCGCGGAAGCTGTCCGCATCGGCAAATATCTGAGCGATCTTAGTGCGTTTCATAATAACACTCCAATCTTTTGTTTTGTTTGTTGACAAGCGATTATTATATACTATTTTTTTCTTCCTTGCAACAAATTTAAAAATGTGATATATTAATATATGTTAATAATGTATTAAGGGATAAAAGCTTTTGTGGTGCCGCATGAAGCGGCGCAATTTTTTTGGAGGTCGAAAAATGCTGGCGGTTGGTCAAACGGTTGTCTACGGAACGCAGGGAGTGTGCACGGTCAAGGAGATAAGCATGCTCAAGCTCGGAAAAACGAAGGGCGAGTACTATGTCCTCAGCCCGATCGACGATCCGGGCAGCACTGTTTATGTGCCGACGGCGAGCGAAAAGCTTGCAAATAAGCTCCGCCCGGTGCTGACGGGCAACGAGGCAAACGCGCTTATCGATGAGGCAGCGAACGAGCCGCTTGAGTGGATAGCAAGCGATAACGAGCGCAAGTCGGTCTGCGACGATATCGTCAAAAACGGCAGCCGCAAGCAGCTCATGCAGCTTGTCGGAATGCTGTATCGCCGCCGCGAGGCGCTCAAGGATCAGAAAAAGCACTTCCATAATGTCGATGCGCAGTATCTGAAAACGGCTGAGCGCATGCTGCACGGCGAGCTGGCCTATGCTCTGGGCATTGCCGCCGCCGACGTCGCAGAGTATATCCGCCGCCGCATGGCAGGGTGCAATACTTGACGAGAAAGCTATAATATTGTATTATATTTAAGATATCAAGCAATAAGGAGGAGCATATATGGCATTGATTCCTCAGGTGACCTGCCGCCGCTGCGGAGAGAAGTATTCCGCAATGCGCCGCCGCTGCCCCAAGTGCAGCACTCGCAGAGTCCAGAACAGCCGCCGCGCTCCCGGCACAACGCCCAGCGCCGTCAAAGGTACGGCCGCGAACAAAAGAGCGGGCGATAATCGCAAATGGCAGTTTATTTTCGGCGCGATACTCATCGTAGCCATCATAGCAGCGCTCATAGTCATGATAACCGTGAGCCTCGATAATGCGGACAATCCCAATGCTCCGGTCATGCCGACGCCTCCGGCAGATGTCTCTGCCGCGCCGACTCCGACCCCGACTCCGACCCCGACTCCGACGCCCACGCCGGAGATAACCTCGGTCACGATGAGCAGCCCCTACGCAAATCCCTGCACGGAGTTTGCGATCCAGGCCGGCCAGTCGATAACGCTCACAGGCTCACACTTCCCGATGACGGTCACAGCAGAGTATCAGTGGTCATCGACCGACCCGAACGTTGCAACAGTGACAACAAACGAAAACGGCACGTGTACCGTGACGGGCGTAAGCGCAGGAACGATGAAGGTCGTCCTCTCGTGCTACGGAAAAACCGCCGAATGCACGGTATATGTGAGAAATTAAAAAAAGGTATTGACAAATCCATCGGCATCGGGTAGAATAACCGTTGCCGATGAAAATGGACGATTGGCGCAGCTGGTAGCGCATCCGCTTGACGTGCGGGAGGTCACAAGTTCGAGTCTTGTATCGTCCACCACAGAAACTGCACTTTTTAGTGCAGTTTCTTTTGTTTTTGCCCACTTTTCGCCCTGAAAAGTTATCAAAAATCTGAGGCGTACCCTAACGTACCCTAACGGGACCTAAACATAGCAGCTTTTCGACTACTTCGAGGCTGCTTTTTTATTGGTTCATAACAACTTTCATGTAACTTTCCATTCGATTTGCACTTGCTTTTTTCATTTCCTCTGTGCAATGGCCGTAAACATCAAGCGTAAATGCCGCCGATGAATGCCCAAGATTGCTCTGAATGGTTTTAATATCGTCTCCGCTCTTGATAGAAATTACAGCATAAGAATGACGAAGATCATGAAAGCGCATCTGAGGAAGCCCCATTTGCCGCACGATCCGCTTAAAGCAGTCATACACAGTTCGATATGAAAGTATGCCTCCTGTCGCATTTGTGAACACGAGCTTTTGGTCGAGCCATGAGTCACCGGCTTTTGCAGCCATGTAAGTCTGCTTTTGCTTCTGATACCTGAATAGCCGAAGAACGGACGGTGCAATTGACAACGTGCGGCTCCTGCTGCTTTTGGTCGATGAAAAATAGTATTCTCCGCCTTTGCTCTGAGCCTTTCTGACCTGCTGCTTTACAGTCAGAGTTCCTTTGCTGAAGTCAATACAATCCCACGTCAGTCCCAAAAGCTCACCTTGGCGCAGACCGGTGAATAGCGCGATTTTATAGAGATATTCATGAACATGGCCTTCAACGGCATCTAAGAATTCAGTCACTTGATAATCTTCAAGCGGCTGAATTTCTTTTTTTATGACCTTTGGCAGCTTGCAGGATTCAGTTGGGTTTCTTTTCAGCTCACCATTTGCAACAGCCTGATTCATAGCTTCATGCAAAACACCATGAATACACCGTACAGTCTTTGGCGCTAATGGCTTAGTACGATCATCTCCGGCGTTCAAAAGGCGGTTATAGAACGACTGAACGAGCATAGGGCTTATTTCAGTCAGCTTATAATCACCCAAGAGCGGAATAATATAGAGCTCGATGTCTCGCCGATAGAGGTAAGCGGTCGATCCTTTTACGGCAGTAAGATATTCGCTTTGCCATATAAGCATCCAGTCTGCAAGTGTCATGGAAGATGTCGCCTGCGGCTGGCTAATATCTTGGGCTGCAAATGCTATGTCATCTGCAACGGCCTGCTCTGCCTCTTTCATCTTTGCTATGAGCTCTGCTTGAGTTTTTGCCGTTAATGTCTTCTGCTGCTTTCCGTTATAGTTGGATACAATAGTAACTCGGCCTTCCCAGTATTCATAAGTCTTACCATTATTTCTTTTAACAGCTCTCTTCCTTATAGAGCCTAGGCCGTTTGCGGCCTTGGTATGTGCGTTTTTCATTTCCCTCCAGTCCGCACATTCGAAATAATAATCAAGTTCTCGGGAACCGTTTAAATGATTAACGGAATCCCTCACACCGGATTGTCAAACAACGAGCAGATTCTATCGCTGTTTTCTCAAGTGTACCATTAAAACGACATGTATTCAAGTTCTGAATGCTATAATTAAGGCACAGAAAGGGAACAGAAAACTCCCCAAAAAACAAAAATAAATTGTATTGAGCACCGCTCAGAAAGGAAAATTATTATGACTAAGATCACTATCAACCACAAGAATCACACTATTGAGATGTCCAAGAGCGCTTACAAAGCAGCAACGAGATTCGGCAGCGAGGTGTATGAAGAAGTTCAGAAAGCAAGAGCAGCGTACCCCACTTATAAGGTCGTTGAAAAGAGCGTCTCTTCAAAGAAAGCATACGAGTATAAGGGGCTGACATACGACTACATGGAAGCATACATAGCAAAGCATGATAATGAAGAAAAGACTATTATGGCAAGCTTCAATATGCTGCGCGGAATAGGAGAAGATGCCGAGGCAGCCTGCGCCGTGTCCCGCTCTTATCGTGAAATCAAGGAATGGTTTCTTGCCACCTACCCCAATATTGTCAAGTTCCATGAAAAGCGTGAACAGCTCCTTGCAAAGCGTGACAATGCGGTAGCATGATTTTGCTTGCTTTATAAAAGAGAGGTAACAGCAATGAAAAACAGTATTAAGCTCAATCACGAGAAGGGGTTAATTATCATGGATAAGACTTTTTCAAAGCTTGCTGAAAATGCACGCAGCGAGGAGTACAGTATTCTTCAATCCGTACGCAAGGATTATCCTGACTATATCGTGACCAAAAGGGAAATCAAAAAGAACTCCGCTCAGGAGCATTACAAAGGACTCACATACGATTACATGAGACGGTATATCAGCACTCACGAGGAAGAGGATAGTGCAGAAATGATACTTGATGAGCTCGAAGAAATGATTAATATTTCTCATTGTCACTCTCAGTCAAGACGTTACCCCGTTATAAAGAAATGGTTTCTTGAGAAATACGCATAGGTATTAGAATTTGGCGTTGAAAATCAAACCGATGCTGCTGACAGTGCGTTAAGTGACTTCTCATTGAAAGGAGCGGCGGCATAAATGAATAGGCGAAAACCTCTGTCAATTTGGTCTTGACAGAGGTTTTGTTATACCTGAGGTAGATGCACCACAATTTGATTTAATATAAAAAATTTGTTATAATATATATAGAAAGTGAAAGAAAAACTCAACTTTCTTGACAAAAAAGTGAAAGGAGGGATAGAATGAAAAATCGTTCTAAAGACGATTTTTTCTAGCTGCTAATCAAAGGCTTTGATAAGACCATATAGGCAACACTGCTAACCATGTATAGGAAAAGTGTAATTGCCGAGGAGCTTATATTCAGTGTGGAAATTGACAAACTGAAAAAAGAGATTTTCGATGAAGTGCTAGAAGCAATTAGGGTGTCAGCTGACATGAAACAGATTCTAAGTCAGATCGACGAACTAAACCAAGCTATAGATAAGCTTGGCAAATAATTAAATGAGGCAGGGGCAGTCCGTGCCCTTGCCTTATACATCCATATAGAAAGGAGAAGAATAATCAGTGCCTAATACGGTACCCAATCAACGACTTATTTCAATTCACAGAGAACGCGCCACGTCCGACTTTCTAGGAATCAAAAACAGTCACTGGCAAGCGGCGGCATGCGATCTCGGCGCACACGCACTTATGCTGTATTTGTATCTTTGCTGTATTTGTATCTTGCTTCAAATGCAAACGGCTTCACTCTTGCTCTATCACCTGCGGCCATACGTCAGGCAATAGGAATGCCGCAGTCTACATACCGCGATCAATTCGTTAAGCTGGTAAATAGGGGCTACCTCGTGCGGCGAGGCGATAGTAACGCCTACGACTTTTATGAAACACCGCAGCACGCCACGCGCAAAGAAAGTGATAGCACGGTTGACGGCTATGATTTTACGAATACCGATGTGAGTACACCGCAAACCGTATATGATAAAACGGCCAATAGCAGAGAAATAAATATAGATAATATAAATATTATAAATAAACAGGAGCAAGCTCCTGTTGCAGTATCAAAAGAATTTATATTTTAAGGAGGTACTACTATGAATCAAAAAGAAATAGTAGATAAACTAGAAGAGATATTAGCTTGTGTTTCATGCAGTGAATACACCTACAATTATGGAGAGATCATGGTAGCTGCTTATAATTTGTGGGGCTTTCTGTACTATGATATGGGATGTGAATATCCTCCGCATGAGCCAGTTAAGGAGGGTACCTTTGACTTTTGAGCAGAGAATGTATAACTCATTGAAGCGTAAGGGCTTAGCGCCAAAGTTCGAGCACGCTGGCATTTATGCCATTCTGTTGGATAGAGAGATCGTCTACATAGGCAAAAGCGTTAATATGCTTCAGCGTATGGCACAGCACTATACTTAGCTTTCCACATCGAAAGAGCACAAATATAAGATACTGTCGGAGGCCTCACGGCGCGGCCACGACATACGTTTTGCGGTTTTATATTACGCCTCGTCGGTTGATTCGCTTGAGGCTGAATTAGGTGAAAAAGAGGGCGAGCTGATACGCAAATATCTGCCGCCGCTCAATACATAGATTCCAAAAGAAGAAAACTGGCGACAGTATAAAGTTAATACGAAAGCAAGGACAAGTCCATTGTCTGAAATAATAAAAGATTAAATCAGAAGGGAGAAGTATCAGATGGATATATACAGCTTAAATAGAGAGCAGATAAATATTCTGAAAGGGATGTATCTTGGCGAAACTCAGGGCAATGCTTCTTGGGGAGAGCTTGCCGATGCCGATAATCTTGTGGCAGATAAAGAAGTATTTGAGTACTATGCTCATATCGATTTTTGCAGCGACGATTTTGGGTGCTGAAGGCCTTAAAAACAAAATAATAGCGAGATAATCCTTTGTGATTATCTCGCTATTTTAGTTTCATAATGTTGTGTTGACCGTAATGACCGTTTTTCGAGCAAAACTTGCTCTTGGGGATTTTTCAGGCCGCGCTGAATCTTCAAATGCGATAATCAAATGCCTTTTCCTATAATATACCCCCCCTTACGGGACAGTTATCATTCCTGTTCGTCTACATACTCTACAATGTCTCCGACATTGCATTCAAGCAGCCGACAGAGAGTGTCTATCGTTTTCCACGACACCAACTCGCCATGCCGGAGCTGCTGTAGATAGGACTGGCCTATTAATTTTTCTTCTCTGATCCTCGTTGTGGAGTAGCCCTTGTTTTTTAGAGCTGACAGTATATCAATTTTGTAGCGTAAGGCCATAAAAAATCGCCTCCTTCTCCATTATCCACATGATAGCATAGGATAACACTAAAATCAAGTGCACAAAATGCACTAAAATCGAGTGTTTGTTGCACTGAATTTTAGTGTTTTAGTCAATAGACAGCACTAATTTTTAGTGCTACAATATAATCACATCAAGGGAATTAACCGAAAAGGAGATACAAAAATGAGCAACATTGATTTAGCAAAAAAGATCGACGAGCTGCACGAGCTTGAGGAGCTTATTGAAGAAGCCAAAGCAAACGCAGAGGCAGTCAAGGACAGCATAAAGGCGGAGCTCCTCATGCGCAACACCGAAGAGCTCGAAGTTAACGGCAAAATCATTCGCTGGACTTCGGTTCTCTCAAACCGTTTTGACACAACGGCGTTTAAAAAATCTTACGGCGCGCTCTACAAGCAGTTTGTAAAGCAGGTTTCAAGCCGACGCTTCAGCATTGCCTGAGTGCTGCGAATAAGGGGCTGCGCCACGGCAGCCCCTTTCGTTTTTGCTCTGTTGGTTCCCAAAGTTATAAGTTGTGGCACTGCGGCGGCGAGTGCGGAAAATCAGTGGTTGAGGCGGTGTCAAAACTCAGCGCCAAAAGTGAAGGGAGAAAAACATGATATACGGCTATGCAAGAGTCTCAACTGCGACGCAGTGCAGGGACGGAAACAGTCTCGAAGAGCAGCAGGCGGCGCTGTCGCAGTATGGCTGTCAGGAGATCATAACCGAGGCATTTTCGGGCAAGACAATGGACAGGCCAAAGTTTCAGCAGCTATTGGAACGGCTCACAGAGGGCGACACGCTCGTTGTCTGCAAGCTCGACCGCTTTGCGCGAACGGCAATAGAGGGCGTTCAGACCGTTAGAGAGCTGTTTGAGTGCGGCGTCAGGGTGCATATTCTCAACATGGGGCTCATCGAAAACACGCTTACAGGCAATCTTATTTTAACTGTCATGCTCGCATTTGCCGAGTATGAGCGCGGAATGATCGTCGAGCGCACACAAACAGGCAAAATGGCTGCGAGGCAAAATCCCAACTTCCGCGATGGACGGCCGAAAAAGTTTACACCCGCTCAAATTGATCACGCAATGGAGCTCCTGTCTTCAGGCAAAACCTACCGCGAGGTCGAGGCCATGACAGGCATAAGCAAAAGCACATTGATAAGAGCGCGCCGCAATGGGATATAGAATAGCAGCCACCCAAAAATGGGTGACTGCTGTTTTTATAGGTATAAGTAGGTATAAGTTTATTTCTTCCATCCGAGTTTATCCAAAAGGCTGTTTAACTCATCAATATATTTTCCCGCCATCGAATCACATAGCTCGCTGTTTGGCTCATATAAATCAAAATCACTGTTTCGCTTCCATTCTTCTTTCGGCCAAAACTTTTTAACCAAAGTTATTATTCTCTCTTCATCTTCGCTGCAAGTATTATTGCATAGTGAGCAATAGCGCTCGCGGTTTTCTTCGGAATACATTCGTTTAAGAACAGCCCGAAATTTTAAAATTGTAGTATCCTTCATGTGCTTACACTCCTATTTCAGTTTGGTCAGCTCGGTCTCGATTTCATCGACACGCGCTTGCAGCTTTTTGATCTTGCCGGCAGCAAACAGACCTTTAATTGTAGGTATTTCGGCTTGCAGAGCCTCTTTTTCTTTTTCTAACTCGGCTATGCGCGCTAAGCGGGCTTCTTCGGCGGCTCTTTTTCTTGCTTCGCGCTGCTCCTCCGCGGCTCTTTCCATTGAAGCTTTGAATTCCTTGTTTCTCTTAATATTCTCCTCTAAATCTTTTACGCCGTCAAACAGTTTCCAGCCCAAATTCCAATCAGGATTGCTTTTGGTAAACTTAGCTTCTCCGCAGTATACAATGCTTCCATCTGCACGAACGCCTACTGTCAAATCAAGATACGAATAAACAGCAATAATATTGCTCCAATCTGAAACATCACATTGCCCTTTATACTTTGAAAACTCATCGTCTCCCATATACTCAGCTTTAACCGTACCGTCGCTTTTAAGCCCTACAAAGTAGTTGCTATGAGTGTAGCAAATTGAAACAATATCTGTCCAATTGATTTTCATGTTTGGACCCGCTGTAGTTCCTCTTAATTTGTAAGAAAAGGCGTTTCCATCACTTTGTAATATTAAAAGTGTGCCATAGCTACCTGAAACAACATCAACTGCATCACTCCATTTTGCTTCCGCCTGTTTATCACCTGAATTTATGAGTTCTGCTGAGCCGTCGGCGTAGAATATAACAATTGGAGGAGAAAGAAAATCTAAAATTTTTATACGAGCAACATTTTTCGCCTCAGTAACATAACGCCAGCAATCACCATACTTGCCGTTATAAATTACATCTCCGTTCTTGCATACTCCAAAAACGCCTACGACCTCATCATAAACAGCATATGCTACATCCGACCACTGGTCAATATCACATTTTTTGCTCTCGAGCAGCTCATAAGCCACAGCTGTACCGTCTGCTCTCAAGCCGGTAAGTCCACCCGCTTCGGCATTGATTGCCGTTATACCTTGCCAGTCAGCAACTTTAAAAGAATGATCTTCTTTGCCTACTACCACTGTACCATTTGTGCACAATTCCGCTATGTAAAAGAAATTACCGGCAACAGCTTTTACATTTTCCCTTTTGAAGGCGCTGCCAGGATTCCATCCGAATACTTTCACGGAATCATCACCGCAAAGCGCAGCAGTGCCTCCACTTACTAATATGAGATTTACTGAGCAATTCGGATCATTGAATTTGCTGCGCACCTCATAGAGTTGCTCACCCACTATGTTGGCTCGTTCACTCAAATCCGTCAGTACCTTCTCAAGCTCAGGGGTTCCATACCGGATTACTTTTAAATAATTTTTGCTTTTGGGCAAGAGGCTTGCATCGTATGCAAGCTCATCAATTGAATGAGCCTTTCTTTCAACCATCAGTTTGCCTAAATAAGCTTCAGCCAATTCCGGCTCTTTATCCAAGCAAGCTTCAAGATATGAATCCGCCGAGTTCCATTCGCCGTCCTCCAAGAACATAAATGCTCTCTTGAGTAACGCTTCTGTCGTAGCACTTCCATTAATGTTTACGGTTTTGGCTGACGGGGCTTCGACTGTCGGTAATTCCTCTACCTCTCCAAAATAATCAGATATGTTATTTGAGTGACAATATGGGCATCTGTTAAAATCGACTATCTTATCAGAATGCCGATTTGCTTGACCTTGCAAGTATTGCGTATGAAATATTGTTCCGCCGCCGAAAATTGATGCTAGCGCTCCAACAGACTCTATGGCCGCAAGGCCGGAATTGGTGGAATTCTCTTTTAAGTCCTGGTCCGTATAGCAGAAAATCTTTCCGCATACATTACATTTCATTCTGTATTCCATTAAGCATCTCCTCCGTATTTGTTGCAAAAAATCTTTATTTTCCCTATCAAAGATGATTATATGTCTTTATAGTATCTGTGTCAACGAAAACATATCCTTATTTGCTCTAAAAAGCTGCATGCTGAGAATTATACTATTTGCAGTGAGGTGCTTATATGGATTATTTAGATTGGTTCTACCATCGTATTTCAGAGCTGCGTATACAAAAAGGTGTTTCTGCGAGAGATATGAGTCTTTCTCTTGGGCAGAGCGAAAGCTATATTAATAAAATTGAGAACAGGCGCACTCTTCCGTCGATGACGGGCTTTTTCTACATATGTGAATACCTGGACATTACCCCTCAGGAATTTTTCAACGCAGATGCCGCCGCACCCCAAAAGTCTAAAGAGCTGCTGACTGAAATAGAACGGTTAACGCCGGAGCAGGCAGACCACATAATGCTTGTGGTTCGGGATATGACCAAAGTGGAGAATCCATGATGGAACAGAGCAAAAAGCAGCCGCAGCACGGCAAGAAACCTAACCAAAAGCTGAAGACATTCGTTGTGCTGCAATACCTTCAGCGCAACACAGATGAAAATCATGTCTGTAATGCATCCGATATAGTTGACTATCTGAACGAGTGCGGAATTGCTGCCGAGCGCCGCTCGATTTACAGCGACATTGCCGAGATCAACAAAGCCATGTACATGATCGAGCAGGGCACGGATATAAACTCCGCCGCAGAGGAACTCGAACAATACGAGGATGAAAAGCTTATCGTCTATGACGCAAAGCGTAAGGGTTTCTATTTTCGCCGCAGACAGTTTGACCTCAACGATATCCGGCTCTTGGTCGAGTGCATATACTCCGCCAAATTCATAAGCGAAAAACATGTAGGTCTGCTCGTTGATGTTGCATGCTCAATGGTTAGCGACCCGCAGGCCGAACGAATAAAGCGCAGCGCGACATATTTGTTAGACCGTGTGAAAACCACAAACAATGCGGTTATACTGAATATGGATATCATAAGAGATGCTATGAGCACAAGCATTGACGGTCTGCGCCACACGCCTGAAAAGATCAGCTTCGACTACATGCACTATTCCATTACAGACCTGAAGCAGCATGTAAAATCCCGCTCTGCCGGAAAGTATGTTGTCAGCCCATATCGCCTGCTGATAGATAACGGCAACTTCTATCTGCTGGCCTATGATGAGAAGGAGAAAAAGCCTGACAAAAAAATTAAGACCTACAGAGTTGACCGAATGGTCAATGTAAGTCTCACTGGAGAGCCCCGAAGTGGAGCGGATGAATATAAGAGCAGGAGCGTAAAAGATCACGCACGGAGCTGTTTTGGGATGATGAGCGGAAAAATCCGCAGAGTTGAGATTCAGTTTGTTGATACTCTAATGGATACCGCTGTTGAACGCTTCGGCAAGGGCGGCGATACATTCTATCACAAGGTAGATGACCATCATTTCTCAGTGTCCACCGATGTTCAAATCAGTGATCAATTCTTCGCGTGGCTCTGCGGCTTCGGCAAACGTGTAAAGCTGCTCAATCCACCCGATGTAATAGATGAATTTAAAGAGTATTTGAATAAGATTCAGGAGATGTACTGATGGAAGTAGATTTCTATAGCACACTCGAGAGTGTTCGTGAAAAAATTGAACGTGGAGAAAAGTACTACGCACTTCTGAATGATAAATCCAAGTGGAATCAGTATGGTGCCTCGCTATATGCCATTGAAGATGCACAATGCGCAATTGAGGCATACACAAGTTACGAATTCCCGACCGACATTAAAGGAAAATATCTATACATATACGGACTGCTCCAAGCCCTGTTTTTACAACAAGACGCGGCAAATGGCATTTCAACAGCATTATTGGGTAAAAAAATTGACTTTAAACAAGAGTATCCAAGTTTATTTGAAATCAGGGAAATCAGAAATGACACAGTTGGACACCCTACACTCAGGGGCAAATCAAATTGTAGCAACCAATCGTATGTTCAGATTGTCCAAATGTCAATGAACAGACATGGTTTCAAATATGCTACGTATAGAGCTATCAATGATTATAAATTTGAAGAAAAGTATGTGAATCTGACAAAGTGCATTAAGGAACAAAGTGAAAGTGTATTATCAATTCTGAGAGAAATATGCGTATCGCTTGACGATGAATGGAAACAGTATTTAGAGCGATTTAGAGGCAAAGAAATGATGAAGCTATTCGAAAATTTTCACTATGTGAGAGAAAAGGCGTTGGAAGGTGGCGCTATGGCTGAATTTGGCATAGGCAGAGCCAAAGCAATAGTACAATCGTGCAAGGAAGCATTAAATGATCGTTATGGAGATTGGAAGAATAAAGATAGTTTTAGATATGAAATTGAAGACATTGACGAAATATTCAAGTTGCTCAACGAGCCCAAAGGGATGCTTAGGGAACGCATAGACTACTATCTTACAGAAATACTATTCATAAAACTAGGCAATCTCGAAAAATATGCCGAAGAAATTGATGAAGAATTCAGAATTGAATAAATTACTCATATGAAATACAAAAAAAGAAGTAAGAAAGTTGTTTCATTCTTACTTCTTTTCTCTTATAAACTTGATATTATGAATGTGCCTTTCTACATGTTTTTGGCGTACCCTAACGTACCCTAACCGGCGTGATATTAGTGGGTTAATAATGCGTTTTTCGCATATAATTTTAATTTTTGCCGTGCTCAAAAATGGTAAAATACGAGTCGAAAACTGACAAGCAAAGCAGCCTTAAAGCCTTGATTTATCAAGGCTTTCCGATGAAAATGGACGATTGGCGCAGCTGGTAGCGCATCCGCTTGACGTGCGGGAGGTCACAAGTTCGAGTCTTGTATCGTCCACCAAAAAGCCTACAGTTCTATTGAGCTGTAGGCTTTCTTTTTTTCTTAAGGCAGAAGGACTCGAAGCTTGTGACCAAATTCGAGCTTGAGCCTGCTCAAGCGGAACAGGCGGCGGATGCCGGGCGCAAAGCGACAGGCCTCCGCAAGTTCGAGTCTTGTATCGTCCGCCATAGTTGATCCCGAAGCTTTTGGGCTTCGGGATTTTCTTTTGTATTGACCACGCGGACTTTTAAACAAAAATTAAAATATGTCGAGCAAAAAATAATACTTTGTTTAACTGCAAGTTGTCCCCGATTAAAAGCCTCCGGTTCAACTCTCATCAGTTTAAGAATAAACGCTCACACATGATTTAACCCCCGGCGGAATCCGCCGGGGGTTAAATCGTCTCTATTTCTTTGCGTGCTGTGGCATTATCGGCCGAGCAGGTGCGCGGACGCTGCCATAACGGTGTCAAACGCTTCGTCCATACGCCTTTTGGTCTTGCGCAGGAAACGGTAGGGTGCCTCCGAACCCCAGTCGCTGCCGATGGCGCAGATGAGGCCGCTTCCGATCAGCGGAAGATAGGCGCGGATCTGTTTTTTGTGGTGGATCTCCTCGAGATCGAGCATGACGTGGACGCCGAGCTGCTGGAGCTTATCGCTGTTTTTGAGCACATCCTCGCTCGCGTCGGCAAGGATGACGTTCATGCACAGCCTTCCCGTGAGCCTGCGCAGCACGGCCTCGGTGGTGTCATCCCATGTTGTGTCCCTCATGTTCAGGATAAAGCACCTGTCGCCGAAGCAGAGCTTATCCAGCTCGTCGGCTGTCAGAAGCTTGGGACTGAATTTGATCATCGCGGCCGTCATGACCTCGGGAAGCTCATCGTTCATGAGGCTGCCGAGGATATCCTCGCTCTGGCGGCGGCGATCAAGAAATTCCTCGACACTGCACTCGTCGGGATCGTAAACGGGCGCGGCGACGATCAGATCGACCCCGGCATCCTTCGCCGCCATAAGGCGGCGAATAGTGTCGATCCGGTTTTTGCAGGTTTTGTCCATGCCGGGCATAACATGCGCTTTGAAATCGATGATCATAGCATAATCTCACTCTTTCTTTTACTTGATTCAATTAAGCGGTTCAGACCAAGGCAGGGATAGTACAGCGCAAGTCCGAAAATAATCGAACCGACGCATATACACAGGAGGACTACAATGTTGTGCAGATACACATCGCCGTACATTCCTCCGATGGTCTCGCGCATTGCGTTCATTGCATATTTAAACGGCATGAAGTCATACATCTTGCGGAATATCTCCGGCAGCACCTCGACGGGGTACGTTCCGCCGGAGCCGCCGACCTGCAAGACCATGACGATAACGGAGATCGCCATGCCTATGTTATCAAGCGCAAAAACAAGCGCGTAGTTTATGAGTGAGAAGCAAAGTCCCGTCACCACGGACGCGAGTATAAACCGCCACGGTGCAACGCACTGGATCTGGACATAGAACAGATCGCCGAGCGATACTATGATCGCCTGACCGATGGCTACGAGGAAGAACAGACCGTATCTGCCGAAAAATCTTTCGTGCAGACGCAGGTTTGCCGGCTCATGCTCCTTGCGGATCTTGACCTTGAGGAACACGGCGCTCAGAAGCGCGCCGACCCATTGGGCAAGCACGGTGTAGAACGGAGCCATTGCCGAGCCGTAGGTTTTGATGTCGAATTTAATGACGGTGTCCATCTTTATGGGCGAGGCGAGATAGTTGCCGACAAGGTCGCCCTCGCTCTCGAGTGTGTCCGTGACCTCTGCCAGCAGGTTGCTGCCTGCAAGGGCGGATACGAACTCGGAGACGACCTTAAGCTCGGCCTGCGCGCCCTCGATGGCCTTCTGCGTGTCAACAAAGCCGGTCTGCATCGTTCCGATGGAGCCGAGGTAGGAGTTGAGCGTTCCACTGAGTGCGCTCGTCGAGCTTTGCAGCTTGCCGAGCACGGAGCTGACGGACGACGATGCGCCCTGAGCCTTGTTCAGCGCCTCGTGCAGCTTCGGCGAAAGCTCGCCGCTGACGCTTGCCGAGAGATTGCTGATCGTCTCGCGTGCGGAGGTGATCTGGTCGATGAGCGCGGCCTGCTGCTCGCGGATGCCGGCCCAGCTGTCGTCGTTTGCCTCCTTGAGGCTCGACAGAGCGGAGCTGAGGGCTTTGAGCTTCGAGGCAAGCGCGTTCATCTGAGCTGCCGCCGCGTCAAAGCCTATAGACGTGAACGACTGCGCCATATCGCTGCAATTGGTGCTGAACGCATCGAGCATGGCGACGTCGGCCGCAAGGCCGGTGGAAACGTAGTCGTTATAGCGGTTTATGTCGGAAAAAGCGTCCTCGAGGCTTGCCTGAATGGCAGCGAGGTTGGAGTCTGCCTGCGCAAGCGCGGTGGTCACGCTCTGCACCGTTGTGTCGATGCGGTTATTTATTGTTACCGTATCGTCGCCGGTTTTGTCCAGCAGAGCCTTTGATTGCTCAAGGCTTGCCGAGGTGCTGTTGCACAGCTTCACCGAAACGTTTATAAGGTTTCGCGCGGAGTTTGTCAGCCCGTTTGCCGCGCTCAAAGCCGCGCAGCAGTCGGAAAGCTTGGTGCTCAGGTCGTTTATGTCCTCGCTCAGATCGTTGAGAAGATCCTCGGCCGAGATGCCGTTTGCGTTGGCAACGGAGATCAGCGACGCGATATCGTCGGATATCGTCTGAACGAAGGTGGCGTTTACCTGCTCCTGAACGGCAGTCTTTGCCTTGCCGGTTATCTTCGGCGCGATGGCGTTTTTCTTGTCGTTCTGATAGAAAATGATATCGGGATTGGTGATGTCTCCGCTTAAAAAGCTTGTGACGTTTGCGGTGAAATCATCGGGAACGACGAGGGCCGCGTAGCAGTCGCCGCTGTAAACAAGGTCAAGCGCTTCCTGCTTTGTGTCAACAAACTGCCAGCCGATGGTGTCGTTTGCCTCGAGCGCGGATATGACCTGCGAGCCGATGTTTATTTTAAGTCCAAGCACCGAGGCGCCGGCGTCCTCCGATGCGACGGCAACCTTTATGCGAGAGGTAGCGTCCGGACCGTAGGGATCCCAGTTTGAGAAGATGTTGAACCATGCATACAGGCACGGAACAACGGCAAGACCGAGGATCAGAACGATGGCGACGACGTTTGAAGATATTCTGCGCAGGTCGTTTCTGCATATAGTCAGGATATTTTTCACTTCGTCACCTCCTCTTCAAGCTTTTTCAGCAGCTTGAGGCTGCGCGGCTGCTTGACGGTTATGAGGCTGTCCAGCTCGCCCAGCTCATCGCGCGACAACTCATTTATCGTGGTTTGCAGCATCCAGTCGGAATAAGCGACGTACAGCAAAAACGCCGCAACGACGAACATGCACGCGATCCAGATAAGCAGGAACACTATGCGCGAGCTTTCTGTCAGAAGAAGAACAACTATGAGAACGATCGGGATCACTATAAGGCTCACAAGGCCGTGCCTTATGCGGCGCTTGTTGCCCTGATGCACCTGCTCGGCGTACATAAGCAGCTTGCCGTAAAGCACATCGGTGCTGTTTTCGCGGACGCGGACATTGAGTTTCTTCGCCATATCACAGCACCCCCGATTTCTCCACTTCGTGCTCTACGAAGCGGTTGAGTTTTATAAAAGGCTTTCTCAGCACAAGGCCGATGAGTATGCCGCCGACGGCGAATATCATAAGCTCGCCGAGATAGATCCAGTAGTCCCATTGATACATGCCGCATATCGCCTCGCGCATTGCGTTTATGGCGTACGGGAAGGGGAAGAAGAGATAGATCTTGCTGAATATATCCGGCAGGATCTCGATCGGGTAGGAGCCGGAGGAGCCGGCGACCTGCATGACGACGATGACGATTACTATCGCCTTGCCGATATCGCCGAACGCCAGAGCCAGCGAATAGATCACCGCCGTAAAGGCAAAGCTCGTTATTGCCGATGCCACCCAGAACATGACTGGCTCCTGACACTGGCAGCCGAGCAGATATATATCGCCCAGAACGATGACAGCTGTCTGTATCTGCCCGAGGACGAAGAACAGGAGGAACTTGCCCCAGTACTTCTGCCCTTCGGTCACGTTGCGCAGACCCTTAGGCTCGGCCTCGACCTTGAGTATCGCGGTGAGTATAACGCCGCCGACCCAAATGGCCAGTGCGGAATAGAACGGCGTCATTGCGTCGCCGTAGCTTGCAACGGGATAGATGGTCTCCTCCGTCACGCTCACCGGCGAGGAGAGGAACTCCGCGTATTTTTCCGCGTTGCCGTTGAGAACGGTTATGAGCGTCTGGAGCCTTTCGTCGGCCGTGCCCTCGTTTATCTTGACAAGAAGATCGTCGCAGGCATCCGCAACGCGGGTCATAAGCGACTGAAGCCTTGTCATTGCCGAGGAGACGTACGAAAGCGTATCGCCGGCCGACTCGACGACGGGCGCGATATCGTCAAGCGTGATGCCGAGGCTCGAGATGAGCGGACTCATCATGCTCAGCGTGCTTGAGAGGTTCGTGAGCATCATGTCGATGCCGGTTTTGAGCTGATTTGTTATCATCGAGCGCATGAGCGACACCGTGTCGGCGCATGCGCCGGTGATATTCGCCGCGTCCTCGACGAAGCTTGCGTCGTTATAAAGCAGGTCGAGCTGGTTCTGCATCTGCTTTGTGCGCTCGATGAGCGCGTCGAGGGTGTTGGCAACGTATGCCGTTCCGCTCAGCGCGCTGTTTTCCGGAAGGATGGCGCGCAGCGCTTCAAGATGCGTCTGGAGATTGGCCGCCGCGTTTTTTGCGTTATCGACCATCTGATTGTGCAGCTCGATGCTGCCGTTTAGCACCTCGCTGGAGGCAAGCTTGTTCAATGCGTCCGTGACCGCGTCAAGATCGGCCTCAAGCTCGGCGAGCTTGCCGTCAAGTCCGTTGGCGAGCTGATCTATCGAGGTCTGCGCATTGGTAACTGCCGCCTGCGCGGAGTTTAGCGTCGCCTGACTGCCGGAGAGCGCCGCCGAGGCGTTTGCCGTGCTGCTGCCAATGCCCGAGAGAACATAGGATATCGACGAGCTGTCGCTGACGAAGCGGCCGACCGAGTCGCTGTAATGGCGCAGGCTCTTGCTCAGATCGGTCAGCTGCGCGATAACGGCGTTTACCGCCTGCTCCTCGTCGATGTCCTCGCCAAGCTCCTGACCCTTGGTGAAAACGGTTTGGAACAGCACCTTGAGGTACTGCACCTTAACGTTATTCTGAACCGTTTCGGCCGCCGTGTCGGTGATCTTCACGGCAATGGCGTTCGTTTTCGCGTTTTTGTAATATGTAACGGTGCTTTCGTTGTCGGTCAGCGCGCTTTTGAGATCATACATGTTGCGGCTGAAATTTTCGCCTATGACGATGGCGGCGTAATATTTGCCGCTTTCAACACCCTTGATGGCCTTATCGGTGCTGCCGGTAAACACCCAGTTTATCGACTTGTTGTCCTTCAGGCCTTCGAGTACGCTCTCACCCATGTTTTGGCCTTCATAGCCCTGATCGTCGGAAGCGACGGCAACGCTTATGTTGCCCGTGTTTCCGTAAGGATCGGAGTTTGCGTAGATGTTTACCCACGCATACAGTGCCGGTATGATCATTATGGCGATCACGACGAGGACTGCAAAGAAGTGCCTGGAGAGGCTTTTGATGTCGGAAAAGAATATTTTGAATGTATTCTTCATATAACCACCCTTGCATCGACTTTTACTCAAACTAAATCTACAATAAAGTAACTTTATTTAACATAGACAATATCAGTTGTCAGTCCTAAAATCAAGCATTAGACGCGATTTGCCTAAAAAAATGAACAGTCCCGAAAGGACTGTTCATTATACAATAATATAATATAAAATAAAAGAGGATTTTTATTTAAGCCGCTTGTCGCTCTTCTTTGCCAGATATGTTCCGAGGCTCTGGAAGAACTGGACGAGCAGGATGAGGATGATGACCGCAACGACCATGATGAGGTACTTGTAGCGATAGTAGCCGTAGTCGATGGCGATCTTGCCGAGGCCGCCGCCGCCGATGATGCCGCTCATTGCCGAGTAGCTGAGGATGGTCGTCAGTGCGATGGTGACGTTCTGGATAAGCGAGGGGACGCTTTCGGGGATCATGACCTTGCAGATGATCTGGAAGGGCGATGCGCCCATGCTCTGTGCGGCCTCGATGATGTTGCCGTCAAGCTCGCGCAGGCTGCTCTCAACAAGGCGCGCGACGAAGGGGAATGCCGCGGCGACCAGCGGAACGATCGTCGCCGTCGTGCCGACGGCGGTGCCTATGAGCGCTCTGGAGAGAGGAAGAACCATGATCATTAATATAAGGAAGGGGATCGAGCGCAGAAGGTTTATTATGATGTTCAGCAGGTGCATCAGCCAGCCCGGCAGCGGCAGAACGCCGTCCTTTTCGCCGGTGACGAGCAGAACGCCGAGCGGAAGTCCGATCACGAGGGAAAGCGCGGTGCTCAGAACGGTGACGTAAAACGTCTCCCACAGAGCGGTCGGCAGGCTGGGCAGTATCGAGATAAGGTCCTGAACGGACTTTTCGGAAAACAGATTACTGTACATTGCCGTCCACCTCCTCTGCCGTGACGTTTGCAACGGATGAAATGAATTTCAGCGCTCTGTCAAAATGGGCGCTGGGGATGCCTATCAGCAGGCTGCCGTAGACCTCCTCGGAGAGCTTCTGCGTCGATGCGGAAATGATGTTGCAGAAGATGTTCTCCTCGGATGCAAGGCGCGCGACAAGGGGAATAGCCGTGGTCTGACTGTCGCGGAAAATGAGCCTTACGCGGCGCTCGGTTTTGTGGTCGGAGACCATTTCGTCAACTCCGCCGGGGAACACGAGCCTGCGTCCGGCAGGGGACTTGGGCGCGGCGAACACCGCAGCGACAAGACCCTCCTCGGCAACCTCGCCGTCATCGAGGATGGCAACGTGGTTGCACACCTCTTTGACAACGCTCATCTGGTGGGTGATGATGACGACCGTTATGCCGAGCTTCCGGTTTATGTCCTTTATCAGTTCGAGGATCTGACGTGTCGTTTTCGGGTCGAGGGCGCTGGTGGCCTCGTCGCACAGCAAGACCTTGGGGTCGGTGGCGAGCGCACGGGCAATGGCTATGCGCTGCTGCTGGCCGCCGGAGAGCTGAGCGGGATAAGCGTTTGCCTTGTCGGGAAGACCGACAAGCTCAAGAAGCTCTCTTGCGCGTTTTTCGGCCTCGGCCTTTTTGACGCCTGCAAGCTCCATCGGGAAGCAGATATTCTTCAGGCATGTGCGCTGCATGAGCAGATTGAAGTGCTGGAAGATCATCGTTATGTTGCGTCTTGCCGCGCGAAGCTGAGCCGGGCTCATTGTGTCAAGCCTCTCGCCGTTTACGATTATCTCGCCGCTCGAGGGCTTTTCGAGCAGGTTTATGCATCGCACGAGCGTGCTCTTTCCTGCGCCGGACATGCCTATTATTCCGTATATGTCTCCGTCGTTTATGGTGAGCGTGACGTTTTTGAGCGCGTCTACCTCGCCTGTTCCGGAGTCAAAGGTCTTGCTGACGTTTTTAAGTTCGATCACTGTCGTTTCCCTCTCTCTGATGTAGCCGACAGGGAGCTTGACCCTGCCGGCTGCTATTTAATATTAATTACTTGCCGGAGACTGCGTCCAGAGTGGTCTGGGTGCCGCCGTACAGACCCATGGGCTCAACGTGGATGGATGCCACGGAGACGATGTGGGTGCCCTGCTCGGCATTGAAGTCATCGAGGTAGGGGGTGTGCTGGAAGTAGTTTGCCAGAACGGTGCCGTCTTCAACGACGTTGTTGGGAACGACGTAATCGTTGTAGGTCTGGATATCGAGGGTGATGTCCTTCTCTGCAAGGATCTGCTTTGCGATCTCAAGGATCTCTGCGTGCGGAGTGGGGGATGCTGCAACGGAGATAGTGGTGCCTGCGAGAGCTGCGTAGTCAACGCTGCTGTCGAAGCCGTCGGTGAGGTTATCTACGGTGGAAACTACGCTGCCGTTGTACTTCTCGCTGATGAAGTCTGCTACCTGCTTGCTTTCGAGAGCTGCCTTGAGTGCCTTGACTGCGTCGGTGTTTTCGTTGCCTTCCTTGACTGCGAGGATGTTGCCGTATGCCGAGGAGGAGCCTTCCTTGAACAGGGAGTCCTTAACGGGGTTGAGGCCTGCGTTTATTGCATAGTTGCTGTTGATGACTGCGTAGTCAACGTCGGGCAGAAGCTGGGGGATCGCTGCGGCTTCGGCCTCAACGATCTCAACATTGTACGGGTTCTCTGCGATGTCGTTCTTGGTTGCGGTGATGCCTGCGCCGTCTTTGAGCTTGATGATGCCGGCCTCCTGGAGGAGGAGCAGTGCGCGGGCTTCGTTGGTGGTGTCGTTGGGAACTGCGATCTTGATGACCTTGTCGGAGGCGTTGTCGCCGCCGTTGCCGGAGTTGGAGCATGCCGCGAGGCTGAATGCGAGCACTACCGCGAGTGCAAGTGCGATTATCTTGGTGAACTTCTTCATTTTCGTTTTCTCCTTAAAAGTTTTAAAATTTAATGGGCCGTGTCGTCTGTCAGTAATTAATATCCTCTGTGTCCTGGGGACACATTCGCATGACCTGCCATTTCATACGGCACATCTCCTTTCAAATCGAAATCGGCGGATAAACAAAAAACAGCGGGAGGTCATCGACCTTCCGCTGTTTGTTATCCGAAGAGGTTCGGCTTTAAGCCGTTAAACAGGTTTCAGAAAGTTTCTGACCGAAGTGAGCGCGACGAAACATGCACATGCGGCACATGCACATGTACATCATCATCATTGCGTTGCTCAGCTTCTTCATGGATGCTTTCTGCCTTTCCTCGAAATTGTCAGTTTGTTTTGACGTGGGCATAGTAGCGCCATATCGGAGTTTTGTCAAGCACTTTTTTTGCGTTTTATCATTTTTTACAAAAGTTTTTGCCCATACCCCCATCGCACCTGTTCACTATTCACTATTAATTATTCATCATTCATTATTCATTGGCGGCGCTTGCCTTCCCCTCAAGCTCCGCAAGGGGAAGACAATTGGGTGCGGCGCAAAATTCAGCGCCGCACTACCGTGTGGCGAGGCACGCACGGTTTCCTCCGCAACTTCGACACCGGGCCACCGCAATAAACGCATCGGCACTATGTGAATGCGCCACTGAAAAAATGTAGCGCCTACGGCGCGGATTTATTTACACCTCATCTGCCGCAAGCGGCATCTTCCCCTCAAGGGGAAGACAATTGGGTGCAGACAAAGTTTTGCACTAATATAGCACGATCTCATGTGGCGCGAGGCAACTACGGTTTATTCAAATGTTCCGAATCGGGGCACTGCAATAGACGTATTCGTAAAATTTTAATGCGCCTCTAAAAATACGGTTTCCACAATTGTTCCGAACCGGGCAACAAAACGCTATGTCGCACTAATGTAGCGCGAGGCACATACGGTTTCCACTAATGTTTCGACACCGGGCCACCGCAATAAACGTATCCGTAACTGCCGTAATTCGCCTCTAAAAAAACAGGCGTTGTGTTGATTTTCTATCATTTGTATAGTAAGATGTATGTATAAAGAAATAAGGAGCGTGGTGGGCATGGAAACAGCGAAGCCGAAGAAGGAAGACAGACGAGTAAGATACACCAAGCAGGCGATCAGGGATGGCTTTCTGCGTCTGCTCGCCGAAAAACCGATCGAAAAAATAAGCGTGACGGAGATCTGCCGCGAGGCGGACATAAACCGCGGCACGTTCTACGCGCACTATTCCGATCCGTATGAGCTGAAAAGGAGCCTGGAGGATCAACTTTCCGACGCGCTTGCGCAGCGGCTTCAGGAGTCGGGGCTTAAGCGCCTGACATCGCTGCAAACGCTGCGTCTTCTGAGCGAAAACCGAGAGCTTTGCCGCGTCTTTGCCGGCCCTTACGGCGACCATGACGCGATGCTCAAGGTCATTGCAAAGCACGCCGACGACTACCTTGAGCAGGAGATCCTGACACTCGGGGATGTGAGCGAGACTCTTTCGCAGTGCCTTAAACAGCTGCTTGTTTCGTCCATATCGACTGTGGTCAAATACTGGCTCGATACCGGCATGAAGGACGCGCCCGAGCGAGTCGCCTATGTGCTTGATACTTACTGCGCGCGCGGCATCCAGGGCTTTCTGAATGCGGATAGCTCTCTGTGATTTACATAATGTGTTGATAACTTTGTTGAAAGTGTGCAAAACCCTTGAAATCCAACGGTTTTGTTTGCACTTTGTTAACATTTTGATACCGGTGTGAAAGGTTGAAGATAATGAAAAAGACAATTTCCATGCTGCTTTGCTGCGCGATGCTGGGGACGTTGTGCGCATGCCAGCACGGCGGCGACTACGAAAAGCGAACCTATGTGCCGCAGTTTGACATGACGGTGAGCTACGGCTTCGAGGACGAGGAGCTTAAAAGCGACGACGGCACGACGTATTACAGGCAGAGCCTCGGCACGGCGACGGTAAGCTCGAAGGACGAGCGCGCGGCCGAGCGGATAAATTCCTCGCTGGCGGAGCTGTATGTCAGGTTCGGGGCCGACGCGGAGTACACCAGGCGCGTTGCCGAGGATCAGCCCGACGGCGAGCAGATCGCGCTGAGCTACTACTGCGCGCCGAGCGTTACGCGCTGCGATACGCGCGTTTTGAGCGCCGTGTTCGACGTTTCGCAGGATATCGGCGGCATCCACGCCGATTCTACGCGAACCAGCCGCAGCTACAATGCCGATAACGGCTCGCTTTTGACCCTTGCGGACATTGCCAAAAACGAGGAGCAGCTCAAGACATTTATTAAAAACTACGTCATCGGCCTTGCTGCCGGGGACGATTATAAAGAGGGCGGCGTCAGCATACTGTTTGACGATTTTGAGAGCACGATAAACGACCTCGTCGATGCCGGCGCAAACTGGTATTTCAGCGACGGCGGCCTTGTGTTCTACGCAAATCCCTATGACATCGCGCCCTACAGCCGCGGCGTGCTGCTGTTTGAGATACCGTATTCGGCGCTCGAAGAGTTCATCGACGAGGGCTTCATGCCCGTTGAATACGAGGGCGAAAACGGCATGCTGCTTGCCGACGACGGCGATAAGCTCGACCGCAGCAGCCTGAATATCCTCGGCACGGTCACTGTTGACGAGGATGGGCAGAGCGTTGTGCTCTCGGCCGAGGAGACGGTTTACAACGTGAAGATCTACACCTCCGGCAGGATGCTCTGGCAGCGCAACTATCTCACAACCGGCGAGGGCGTCGAGGTCAAAAGCTTCATTCCCGACGCGCAGCCGAGCATCGCCATCTCCTACGAGCTTGCCGACGGAACGGAGATAGTCCGCGGCATATTCCAGAGCGGTAAGGACGGCTCGATACTGCTCGTCGATCTTCAGGATTCCATCCGGTCCGACAGCGCGTTCGAGCCGATAAGCGACGAGCCGGGCGGCAGATTTTGAGACGGAGGCACACAGTGGAAAGACTTGCGAAAATTCGCGGAGGGCTTATAGATCTCGGGCTTGACGCGGTGCTTATAACAGATGAGCTTAATCAGCGCTATGCAGCGGGCTTTGCCTTTACAGACGGCGCGGTGCTCGTAACGCTCGACCGGGCGTTCCTGCTGACCGACTCGCGCTATATCGAGGCGGCGGAAAAAAGCGTTTCGGGCGATATAACGGTGCGCATGTTCGGCGCAGGCAAGCGCCTTTCGCAGCTCGTGCGCGAGGCGATGGACGAGTGCGGCGTGCAAAAGCTCGGTGCGGAGGAGTTTTCGCTCTCGCACGGGGCGTACCTCAACTGGCAGAGGGTGCTCGGCGTTGAGCTGCATCCGTGCCAGAGCCTGTTTTACAGGCTGCGCGCATCGAAGGACGAGTCGGAAATACGCAGCATGCGCCGCGCGCAGGCAATCGCCGAGAAAGCGCTGGACGATGTGCTGCACATAATCCGTCCCGGCATCACCGAGCGCGATATCGCCGCCGAGATAAGCTATCGAATGCTCAAGCACGGCGGCGAGGGCAACAGCTTTGACCCCATAGCCGTGACGGGCGCAAACTCCAGCATGCCGCACGGCGTTCCGTCGGACGCCGTTGTGTGCGAGGGCGATTTCATCACCATGGATTTTGGCTGCATAAAGGACGGCTATTGCTCGGACATGACGCGCACCGTCGCCGTCGGATACGCTACCGACGAGATGAAAAACGTATACGATATCGTCCTGCGCGCCCAGCTTGCCGGCATTGCAAAGGCCGCCGCCGGCGTCACCGGCGCCGAGATCGACGGCGCGGCGCGCAAGGTCATCTCCGACGCGGGCTACGGCGACTATTTCGGGCACAGCTTCGGCCACTCGCTGGGGCTTTATATCCACGAGTCGCCGGCGGCGTCGCCGTCGGTGAAAACGCCGATGCCGGAGGGCGCTGTGATATCCGCCGAGCCGGGCATATATCTGCCGGGCAAATTCGGCGTGAGGATCGAGGATGTGCTCATCCTGCGCGAGGGCGGATGCGAAGTGATAACAAAGGCCGCAAAGCAGCTTTTGATACTGTAAACGGAGGGGAAAAACAATGGCAAAGGGAAAAAAGAAAGAAAGAAAAATGAACTTCTCGCTCACGCCGTTTCTTTACGGCGGCTTCATCGTCGTGTGCGTAACGGCGCTGCTGCAAAGCTTCATTCCGGCTTTTCCGGAGGTTCTGCGCAACGTGCTTTACATAGTCGGCGTTCTGGCGATGGTGGTGTATATGTTCCAGATCGCGTTTGAAAAACGCACCGGAAAACGCGAAAACGACGCTCCGGATAATGCAAATAAGAACAAAAGCAAAAAATAATCGTTGCAATATGGCGTAATTTAATGTAAACTATTAAGGCTATAGACATTAATTTTAATTCACATAGGAGGATCACCTATTATGATTACAGCAGGCGATTTCAGAAACGGCGTTACCTTTGAGATGGACGGTCAGGTCATGCAGGTAGTCGAGTTCCAGCATGTTAAGCCCGGCAAGGGCGCAGCTTTTGTGCGCACCAAGATGAAAAACGTCATCACCGGCGCCGTCACCGAAACTTCCTTCAACCCCACCGCAAAGTTCGAGAGCGCTACCGTCGATCGCATGACCATGGAATACAGCTACAACGACGGCAACCTTTACTACTTCATGAACCCCGAAACCTACGAGCTCGAGCCCGTGGACGAGTCCGTCCTTAACGACAGCTTCAAGTTCGTCAAAGAGAATATGCCCTGCACCATCTATTCCTACAAGGGCAAGGTCTTCAACGTCGAGCCTCCCTTCTTCGTTGACCTCGTAGTCACCGACACCGACCCCGGCTTTGCAGGCAACACCGCTACCAACGCGACCAAGCCCGCAACCCTCGAGACCGGCGCAGAGGTCAAGGTTCCCCTCTTCATCGAGCCCGGCGAGAAGATCCAGATCGACACCCGCACCGGCGAGTACCTCAGCCGCTCCAAGTGATTTTAGTGGCGAATTGACGCACCTACCAATACATTTATCTCTGGTAGCCCGGTTCGGGACATTGGAGGAAACCGTATTTGCCTCGCCATACGTTAGTGCAAGCTGCGTTTGCGGCAGCCCGGCAGCGCAGACTACGTCTGCGAAGTAATAAGTAAAAGGTAAAAGTGAAAAAGTTTAGGTATTCGCCCAACGGGCGAATGAAATTCAAATCAGTGCGCCTGCGCACACCACACCTATTCACTATTACCTATTACCTCTTCACTGCGGCCAAAGGTCGCTCGTAGGGAACGGATTTATCCGTTCCGCTCGTACAGGTTTTTCGGCGGTTTACGGTCGGGATATCGCAAAACGTATTGGGTCAGACCGAATGCGCCACCAAAAATGGAGGAAATGAATCTAATATGACAGTAAGTGAAAAAGTCGCATACCTCAAGGGTCTTGCAGACGGCCTCGGCATAAAGGACAGCACCAACGAGGGCAAGCTGATGCTCGCAGTTATCGACGTGCTCGAAGCCATGGCCGACGATATCGAAGCCGTTGACGCGCATGCAAAGGATCTTTCCGACTGCATCAGCGACATCAACGAGGACATGGAATACCTCGAGGATCTCTGCATCGGCGATATGGACGACGATGACGAGGACTACGGCGAGGCCGATGACGATGATGACGACGCCGACGTCTGCACCGGCTGCTGCGGCAGCTGCGGCGACGAGCAGGAGTACGAAGTGACCTGTCCGAAATGCGGCGAGACGATCACCGTCTATGAGGAGGATCTCGATTTCGGCTCGATCCGCTGCCCGAAGTGCGACGCGGAGCTTGAGTTCGACATGAGCCCTGACGATAAGGACAAGTAAAAAGCATATGAAAAGAGCACCCCAACGGGTGCTCTTTTTTCATTCGCTGTTCGGTTTTAACTTTCAATGCCCCAGCCGGGCAGCGGCAGACGCTGCATCGCGCCGAATACCTTCGACTTCATGTCGGGATATGTGAGCGATAGAGTCTTTATAAGCTGCTTTATTTCATATCGCTTGCTGGCCTTGTCCTGCGGACAGGGATTTTCGACAATGGGGATATCCAGCGAGTCGGCAAGGTTTATGATCTTCTGCTCGCCGGCGTAGATGAGCGGACGTATCTGCGTAACGCCGCTGCGATCCATGAACGTCACCGGCCTGAAGCAGCTCAGGCGGCCTTCAAACAGCAGACTCATGAGGAAAGTCTCGACTGCGTCGTCGAAGTGGTGGCCGAGCGCGAGCTTTGATATGCCGCGCGCGCGGATCGCGTCGTTCAGCGCGCCGCGCCGCATCTTTGCGCACAGCGAGCAGGGGTTATCCTCCTTGCGCACGTCGAAAACTATCTCTTTGATGTCGGTTTTAAGGCATGTGTAGGGAATGTCCAGCTCCTTACACATCTCGCGCACGGGCGTAAAATCCATGCCCTCAAAACCCAGCTCTATCGTGATCGCCTCAAGCTCGAAATGCTTGGGATAGTAGCTTTGCAGATGCTTGAGCGCCAGCAGGAGCAGCATGCTGTCCTTGCCGCCGGAAACGCCGACCGCGACCCTGTCACCCTCGTTTATCATACCGTAATCGTCTACGGCCTTGCGGATAATGCCCGTAAATTCGTTAAGTGAGCGTATGTCCATGCTTAAACCTCTCGAAAAATGCAAAATTGAAATTGAGTATCAGGCCGATTTAGGGAGTATTTACGAGATTTTGCGAGTTTACAAAACGCAGATTAAAATCGGTGTTGACACTGTTTCGCGGCTGTGGTATAAAAATAGAGCACGCTATTTTCAATGTTTGTATTTTAATAGCGCCCCGTTAAAATGTCAAAGTATATTTAAATTTTTTTGGAGGCACAAATATGTCCACGACAATGCTTACCAAGGAGACCGTTGAAAGAAAATGGTACGTCCTTGACGCAGCAGGCAAGCCCCTCGGCAAGACCGCTGCAATTGCTGCCGATCTGCTTCGCGGCAAGCTAAAGACCACCTATACTCCTCACGTCGATTGCGGCGATTACGTCATCATCATCAACGCAAAGGACGCAGTCCTGACCGGCAAGAAGCTCGAGCAGAAGTACTATCGTACTCACTCCGGCTGGGTCGGCGGCCTGAAGGAGACTCAGTACAAGCACCTGATGGCAAATCGCCCCGAGCTGGCAATGCGTCTTGCAGTTCGCGGCATGCTTCAGAAGAACACCATCGCTCAGTGGCAGCTCAAGCGCCTGCGCGTTTTCGCCGGTGCAGAGCACACCCATGCAGCTCAGAAGCCCGAAGTTTGGGATCGCTAATAGGAGGAAGAGAATATGGCAACTTATAAGTGCAAAAGACCGTATATGTACGGCACCGGACGCAGAAAGCAGTCTGTAGCACGCGTCCACCTCATCCCCAACGGCACCGGTGCTATCACCATCAACGGCCGTGATATCGACGATTACTTCGGCCTCGAGACTCTGAAGCTCATCGTTCGTCAGCCTCTGGTCACCACCGGCACCGTCGGCAAGGTTGACATCGAGGCTACCGTCCACGGCGGCGGCGTTTCCGGCCAGGCCGGCGCTATCCGTCACGGTATCGCACGCGCACTGCTCCTCGTCGATGAGAGCTACCGCGCATCCCTGAAGGCCGCAGGCTTCCTGACCCGCGACCCGAGAATGAAAGAGCGTAAAAAATACGGCCTCAAGGCTGCCCGTCGCGCTCCGCAGTTCAGCAAGCGCTAAACTTTATCAAAAGTGGTCAAAAACCCCGGAACTACGCGGTTTCCGGGGTTTTTCCTTTTCAAATGGTTTGACGCAATTTGACAGAACGAAGCCTCTTTTAACCCGTTTTCTATGGGTTAAATGGTGGACAACCACCCCAAAAAGAGGGCTTATGGGTTAAAAAATAGGACAACCGAGACGCGATTTTGGGATGCCAAGGGGATGTTTATTTATACATCTCCAAGAGACCTTTTTCGTGAAAACGGTTTGTCTGAATTTGACCTAATTTGAACAAAAGAGAATAAATCTAATCGCCAAGCGCTCAGTATTTTCTACTGGGCGCTTTTTGCGTTTCCGGGGAATTTCATTCCGGGATAAGAAAAGGCCGTCACTTTCAATTTTTGAAGTGGCGGCTTTTTCTATTTCCAGAAGCCATAGAACAATTCAGAAATGAGGTGAAGTCATTGAACACGCAAATCATCGCCATCGCCAACCAGAAAGGCGGCGTTGGCAAGACAACCACCTGCGCGAACCTGGGGATTGGGCTGGCGCAGGCCGGAAAGAAAGTGCTGCTGATCGACGGGGACCCGCAAGGCAGCCTGACCATCAGCCTGGGCCACCCCCAGCCGGACAAGCTGCCCTTTACCCTGTCCGACGCGATGGGCCGTATCCTGATGGACGAGCCGCTGCGCCCCGGCGAGGGTATCCTGCACCACCCGGAGGGCGTTGACCTGATGCCCGCAGACATCCAGCTCTCCGGCATGGAGGTCTCCCTGGTGAACGCCATGAGCCGAGAGACCATCCTGCGGCAGTATCTGGACACGCTCAAGGGACAGTATTCCCATATCCTGATTGACTGCCAGCCATCCCTGGGTATGCTCACGGTCAACGCCCTGGCCGCCGCCAACAGGGTCATAATCCCCGTTCAGGCGGAGTACCTGCCCGCCAAGGGCCTGGAACAGCTGCTCCAGACCGTAAACAAGGTGAAGCGGCAGATCAACCCCAAGCTCCAGATCGACGGCATATTGCTGACGATGGTGGACAACCGCACCAACTTCGCCAAGGAGATTGCCGCCCTGCTGCGGGAGACCTATGGCAGCAAAATCAAGGTGTTCGGCACCGAGATTCCCCATTCTGTCCGGGCAAAGGAGATCAGCGCCGAGGGCAAAAGCATTTTTGCCCATGACCCTAATGGCAAGGTGGCCGAGGGCTATAAGAATCTGACCAAGGAGGTGATAAAACTTGAAAAGCAGCGCGAAAAAAGTAGAGCTGGCTCCATACGATGATTTGTTTTCCACCGAGGAAAGCCGCCAGGATGCCAAGCTGGAGAAGATACAGGAAATTCCGCTGTCTGAGCTGCACCCATTTAAGGGGCATCCCTTCAAAGTCAAGGATGACGAGGCCATGATGGAGACCGCCGACAGCGTTCGGCAGTATGGTGTTCTGGTTCCGGCGATCGCCCGCCCGGACCCGGAGGGCGGCTATGAGCTGGTTGCCGGTCACAGGCGGCACCGGGCCAGTGAGCTGGCCGAGAAAGAAACCATGCCTGTCATTGTCCGAGACCTGGACGATGATGCTGCCACTATCATCATGGTGGACAGCAACTTACAACGTGAAAGCCTGCTCCCCAGCGAAAGGGCCTTTGCTTACAAGATGAAGCTGGAGGCTATGAAACACCAAGGCGCACGGGGGGACTTAACTTCGTCCCAACTTGGGACGAAGTTGCGTGCAGATGAATTGTTGGCGCAGCAGGCTGGTTCGAGTAGGAACCAGGTGCAGCGCTATATCCGCCTGACGGAGCTGATTCCCGAACTGCTGGATATGGTCGATGAAAAGAAAATCGCCCTCAATCCGGCTTATGAGCTGTCCTTTCTCAAAAAAGAAGAACAGCGGGATTTGCTGGACGCGATGGACAGCGAACAGGCTACCCCCTCTCTCTCCCAGGCTCAGCGACTCAAGAAATACAGCCAGGAGGGACATCTGACCCTCGATATGATGCGCGTCATCATGGGTGAGGAAAAGAAAAGTGATCTCGACAAAGTGACTTTCACCTCCGACACCCTGCGGAAGTATTTCCCGCGCAATTATTCCGCGCAGCAGATGGAGCGGGAGATCATCAAGCTGCTGGAGGCCCGTTACCGCGCAAAGGACAGAGGAGAGCGATGATTTTCGTATACTGGCACTATACAAATTTCTTCCGTACAATAGCGGCAGAAAAGAGCGAGGATTATGGAGCAGAATTTACCGCCATTGCCGCCGGTCATTTTTGAGAACGGTCTTTACTACGAGCTGCGGGGCGAGCAGTATTATCCCTGCCTTTTACCGCCGGAACCGGACACCACAGAGGACAAGCTGCTGAAAATCATCATACGCCAGATGGCGGAAGCACAGGGCATCAACGAGGACTTGAAGGCGCGGGATCAAATGGCGTGGGTAGGTGCGATGAACAACATCAAAAGCGCCGCGCTTGAGATCCTGCGAGAGTCCAAATAACGCCCCAAGAAGGAAACAAAAGCAAAAAATCAACGCAAGCGGAGACAGGTCAAATGCCTGCCTCCGCTATTTTTATACCCCAACGGGCAAGGAGGAACAATATGGATTATTTCTACGAGCATGAATCAGAGCTATTTACATTTTACCGTGTTCCAAAGGTGCTGTTTACGGAGGAACCATTCAAAAACATGAATTGTGAAGCAAAATTACTTTACGGGTTATTGCTGGACAAAATGGGACTTTCCCGCAAAAGCGGGTGGTTCGATAAGCAAGGGCGCGCCTTTGTTTACTATGGCATCAGCCACATTATGGAGGACTTGGGCTGCGCCCACAGCAAGGCGGAGAAGCTGCTATCCGAACTGGAGCAAGCTGGCCTGCTGCGCCGGAAACGGCAGGGGTTGGGGAAGCCGTCTGCACTGTACCCTCTGAAATTCGAAAACCGAATTTCTTGACTTTCGATTTTCGAATTTCAAGAACGCTGAAAATCAGCGCACCTGAACGCTGATTTTCAGCGTCTAATAAGACTGAGTAGAGCGATACTGAAGAACAAAGAGAACTTACGGGAAAAGCAGGTAAATCTCCGCTTGACACAGGCAGAATATGAGCGGCTCACCCGCACCGCGCAGGACCACGGCATCGGGCGGGCGGCGTATCTCCGCATGGTGCTGCGGGGCGCGTGGCTGCGGGAGGACGGCAGAAAATCAGAATAGCTTTTTCCGCTGGAATTTGATGCAGGCCGTCACACGGTCA
>OMAG01000035.1_pt1 | contig 70523 bp, 67 predicted proteins | sample 1673781 | NCBI WGS metagenome assembly OMAG01 (sample SAMEA103958127, study PRJEB25191) | human gut metagenome | biome: human-associated habitat [ENVO:00009003]; feature: intestine environment [ENVO:2100002]; material: feces | place: Germany | collected 2013/2015 | reverse complement strand
TTTTGCGCACCGCATTACCTTGAAATTTCTACTTGACTTTTCTTAGCAGGTCTTTCGTTTATGCCTCCGACTCGGGCTTTATGTCGATCTTAAATCCCGTCAGGCGCGCTGCAAGACGTGCGTTCTGGCCTTCCTTGCCGATCGCGAGAGAAAGCTGACTGTCAGGAACGATCACGCGGCAGCTCTTGCCGTCTTCAAGCATAGTGACACTGACAACCTCACTGGGCGCAAGCGCAGCGGCAATGTATTCCTCGGGGATCTCGCTGTATTTTATGATATCGATTTTCTCGCCGCCAAGCTCATCGACTATACTGGCAACGCGGCCGCCCTTCGGGCCGACGCAGGAGCCGATGGGATCGACGTCGGGATCGGTGGACCATACTGCCATCTTTGTACGGCTTCCGGCTTCACGGGCGATGGACTTTATCTCGACCGTGCCGTCGAATATTTCGGGAACTTCAAGCTCAAACAGGCGCTTGACAAGTCCGGGATGAGTGCGGCTTATGAGAACCTGCGGCCCCTTGGTCGAATTTCTTACTTCAACGACATAGACCTTAATACGGTCGCCTTCCTTCAGAGGCTCGGTCTTGATTCTCTCATTGGGAGAGAGCATTGCCTCGGTATATTCGCTGTTGGAGCTGATGCGGATCGAAACACTGCCGGTTCTCGGCTCGATGCGCGATACAACACCGGTGAGTATCTCATGCTCTTTGGATGTAAACTCCTCATACACTATGCCTCGCTCGGCCTCACGGATGCCCTGGATGATCACCTGCTTTGCAGCCTGAGCCGCAATGCGTCCGAATTTTTTAGTCTCAACCGGGATCTTTATGGTATCGCCAAGCTTTGCGCGTTTGGTGATTTTTTTTGCAGCCTCAAGGTCTATCTCGAGCGCAGGCTCCTCGACCTGCTCGACGGCCACCTTGTTTACATACATTTCAATGCGTTTTCTGTCTTCGTCAAGCAGAATATCGACATTATCCGCGCACTCGGGATTATCGCGCCGGAATGCAGCAAGCATGGCCTGCTTTATTTTATCATACATGTATTCTCTGGGTATTCCCTTTTCTTTTTCAAGATCTTCGATTGCAGAGAAAAATTCAGCATTCATTTTCAATTTACCTCTTCTTTATTATATGGTTACATGCAGCTTGACCTGCGCAATTTGTTCCTTTTTAAGCTCAACACCCGAGACGGTGATATTTCCGTCATTGTATTCCTCGAGAATTCCGACGAGAGTTTTTCTGCCCTCATAGGGCTGATAGAGCTTCACTTCGACATCCGAGCCGATGAACTGTTCAAAATCGGACGGGCGCTTAAGCTCGCGCTCTGCTCCTGCCGAACCGACCTCGAACACATAGCTTTCCGGAATGGGGTCGGCCTCGTCAAGTATCGGGTCAAGCCTGCGGCTTATCGCTTCACAGTCGGCAATGCCGACACCGCCGTCTTTATCAATATAAACGCGCAGATACCACGTTCCGGCTTCTTTAATATACTCAACGCTCCACAGCTTGCAGCCCTCTTCCTCAACCACCGGGCGCGCAAGTGCTTCGACTTTATCACTGATCTTGCTCATAACAAAGCTCCTGTTTTTATAATCCGCAAAATGCTCAACAAAAAGAGTGGGCTGGAACCCACTCTTGCATACTAACTAACTTACTTTAATATAATACCACCTATATATCGTGATTGCAAGCATTTTTTACATGCTCACACACAATTTATCGGTTATTTATAGTGCGCGGCAAATTCCTCAAGGCACATTCCGTTTTTCATGATAAACTCTGCCACCTCTTTGCCGACATATCTGTAGTGCCACGGTTCATCCCATCCGGTAACGCTTTTCTTATTGCTCGGATAGCGCTTTATAAAGCCAAACTGAGCACAGTTTGCGTCGAGCCAATCAAAAAACTTCGAATCCATCTTGCTGTAATCAAGTACTTCGTACTCTTTGTCGAGAATATCGACGGCAAGGCCGGTCTGATGATCGCTCGTGCCGGGCTTTGCAACTATCTCAGCCGCTATCTGCTGAGCCTCTTCATAAGTATACGCTCCGTTTTGGCTCAGCTCCGATGCCTTTTCGTTGAAGAGCTGCTGCTGATCGGCATATGACCTGTATCCAACGCTGATATACGGCTCAAATCCCGCTTCCTTTGCCGCAGCAATAAGCGCGGACAAGCTGTCGATCATGCGTTTATCAACATACGGTCCGTCAGATCCGAACTGCCTGACAGAGGGCGCATATGACTTGATAGGCGTGTCTTTATTAATAAGCACATACTGCCACTCGGTTATAGTGATCGCCGGGAACTCAAGATCTGCATATTTTTCAAGAGACGCTTTGCTTGAGTTTTCGTACTCGGCCATAGGTTCTGTCAACGTATTGGTTTTGACAAATACGGAGTCTGCGCCCCCGACAACGACTTCAGAAGTGAGCTGAACGCGCGAGTTAATTATCAGCACCAACGTTGCCGCCATTATAAGCATGAAAAATGTCCACACAGTTTTCTTAATACGCACCAGAGCTCACCTCCCAGAGTTTTTTCACGTTATTTTATCACAAAAGCACGACTCGCACAAGACAATTATATGTATACATCATCGCCAAGCTCGGATTTGAGTTTTTCGAGCGCTTTCTTTTCAAGTCTGCTGACATAAGATCTGCTGATGCTGCATACTTTCGCGGTTTCAAGCTGAGTCATCGGAGCTGCGCCGGTAAGACCGTACCTCAAACGTATTATTCTTGCTTCGCGCTCATTCAAAACACTGTCAACAAGTCCGCGCAGCCGGCCGCAAAGCTCCATATCGCCGATTTTTTCGCTCATTTCATCGTCCTGAGCCAGTACATCCATAAGAGATAAGTTATTTCCTTCTCCGTCGGTATCCAGCACATCCGAAAGGCTGACATCCCCCATCGTCTTCTTAAGGCTGCGAAAATGCATCAGTATCTCATTCGCTATACTCTCCCAACGGATACATAGGTTGGTCAATGGGTGGCAAATCCGCCTCTCCGTCCTCCGCAAACAGGTACACATAGGCATTTTTGCCGTCCCAGACCACCTTTTTGACGATGGTGCGCAGCAAGCGGCGTTTTTCCTCCAGCGTTGCCGAATCCACCGCATTGGCAAACGACTCGATCATTTCCTGATGGAAGGCGAACTCCTGATGGAGCATCCGGCTCTGTTCAGTCAGGGCTTCCAGCTCGGCAAGGCGCAGCTGCTGGGTCTCGCTCTCCCGATGCAGCTCGTCGATCTGCTCCATGACATACTTCGCGGAGGTGTCGCTGGCAACGGACAGGGATTCCACCAGCCGCTTGATGCGCTCTTCCGTCTCGGCGTGTTTCTCCCGGAGCAGCGCCAGCTCTGCATCGTAGCCCTCCTTGCTGCCGCTGATGACCTTCTTTGTCTGCGCCAGCAGCCGGGTAAGGGTTTCCTTGTCGGCAGACAGTTTACGGATCTCCTCGATGATCTTGGCATCCAGCGTGTTGCCGTTGCAGTTTTTCATGGCGCAGACCGTGCCGTGGCTACGCTCCTTGGTGGAGCACATGTAGGTGTAGATCAGCTCGCCGTCCGCATTCTTGCGATTGGTCAGCTTCGGGCGCATATAGTCGCCGCATTCGCCGCACCGCAGCAGCCCGGACAGCAGCGCCACGTTGCTGCGCGGTCTGCGGTAGCTCTTGGATTTGTTGACATCCAGCATGGCCTGCACCCGCACCCAATCGCCGCCCGCGATGATGCCGGGGTGCTTGCCCACCGCCACGATCCATTCCTCCATGGGGCGGATCTGGTTCGCCTTGCCGGGGCGCTGGAGGGTGCGGTTATACGCCATGACGCCGTGCTCGCCGTCGAATTCTGCGCGCTCGGCAAACAGGTCAACATTGTTTTCTTTCAGATATTGATACGCCGTGTCGTCGGCGATCATGTAAACCGGGTTCGTGAGAATGCCGCGGATGGCAAAGCGGGTGAACTGCTTGCCGCGCTTCGTGACACAGCGATGCTCCAAGAGATACTGATCGGTCTTGCTGAGGGAGCCGGTTTCCATGAATACGGAGAAAATCGTCTTGACCAGCTGAATTTCCTCCGGGATGGGCTTGAGCTTGCAGGCTTTCTTCACCTTGCCGTCCACCGTCACGCTGGACAGGCTCTCCGAGGCATAGCCCGTGGGCGTTGTGCCGCCCAGCCAGCGTCCGGTCTTGGACAGCTCGTGCATGTTGTCCCGGATGCGCTCGGCGATGGTTTCACGTTCCAACTGGGAAAAGACGGACGCGATATACATCATGGCGCGCCCCATGGGGGAGGACGTGTCGAACTGCTCGCGGATGGAGATGAAGTCGATGTGCCGGTCGCCCAAATCCTCGATGAGCTTCGCAAAGTCACCGATGTTGCGGCTGATGCGGTCGAGGCGGTAGACCACGATGGCGGCAAAGGTGATCTTCTGGGAGTCCTTCATCATTTTCTTGAACTGCGGGCGCTCCAGATTGCCGCCGGAAAAGCCCTCGTCCTCGTAGACCAGCACGTTTTCCGCCGCTTCCTCGCCAAAGTGCATGGCGATGTACTGGCGGCACAGCTCGATCTGGTTCTCGATGCTCTCGCCCTTGCCGGTGAATTTGGATTTGCGGGAGTAGATGACATATTGCTTTGCCTGCGGCTTGTCTTTCGTTTTCATAGCGGCACCTCGCGTTATTCGTTAGGTTGGTAAATATATTATAACGGATTGGAATCCATTTGAAAAGGTACCGAGGGAAGAATCTGAAAATATTTCTGAGAAAAATGTTCTCTTTCTCCGTTTTTTGAAAAGTGTCGATTTCCACGAAAAAAGCCTCTGTTTTGCCCCTCGGATGTGTTCCATAGGAAAACACCCGCACCCGCCTGCTTGCGGCGGTCTGAGAGGAAAAAACAGAGGCTTTCGCACCCTAAATGATGCAGTTTTGTGGGCATCGCTCATGCGAGTTGAAAATATGATTGATGAAATGAGCGATGCATGCTATAATATGGGTAATCAAGCTACGCTGTGAGGTACTCATGAAAAACAAACAGCCGCCTTTTCAAATTACGAACAAAATCATTGATGACATTGCAGAAATTTCAGAGCTGACCGGCAGACTTTCCGTTCACGATAATCTTTCAGGCAATCCCCATCTGCGCCGCACCAACCGTATCCGCACCATCCATGGTTCGCTTGCCATTGAGCAAAATACGCTGAGTCTGGAACAGGTCACAGCCGTTCTGAATGGCAAGCATGTTCTGGCACCACCCAAAGATATTGCCGAGGTCAAAAACGCTTATGAGATTTACGAGCGCTTGGACGAGCTTGATCCGTATTCCGTGGATGATTTGCTGACGGCTCACGGCATTATGACCCGCGGACTTGTAGAAGAATCCGGCATGTTCCGCACGCGGCCTGTTGGCGTTGTAGATCAGGAGGGACATGTCCTGCATTTTGGCACGCTGCCCCAGTATGTGCCCGATTTGGTCATGGAGCTGTTGAATTGGGCAAAGTTCAGTGACCTGCATATGCTGATCCGAAGCTGCGTGTTCCACTATGAACTGGAACTGATCCATCCCTTTGCAGACGGCAATGGTCGCGTTGGCCGCCTTTGGCATACATTGCTGCTCTCTAAATGGAATCCTGTGTTTGCATGGCTGCCGGTCGAGTCCATCATCCACGACCATCAGCAGGAATACTACGCTGCCATCAATGCCAGCAACGATGCAGGCGAGTCCACCGTGTTCATCGAATTTATGCTCTCCGCCATCAAAGCATCGCTCATCGACGCCACACACACGCGCGATGCAATGAGCGACGGAAAGATGGACAAGAAGGCCCTGCGCTGGCAGAAGATTGAGCAGTTCTTGCAGACACATGAATATATCATGAACGCCGATGTGCGGGAACTGTGCGGGGTGTCGGCAGCGACGGCGAATCGACTACTTGCTGAATTTGTATCTAACGGAAAACTTGTTAAATATCGAGAAAATGGACATTGGGCGTACAGATAACGCTACGGGGTGTGCGCTTTCAGGTTTAATATAAATAAACAAAAACTAATAATATAAGGAGTGGACCTGACGTGGCAAAAAATGACTTAATATTGCTTGATGGGATTTTAGATGAATATTTGTCTCAGGGATTACCGTCTACTAAGGAAGACGAAGTATTTGAATATCTTGCCACTGAACAAATACTCAAAGACTATGCTTTTTCAAAAGAACAGCTCTTAAGTGGTTCAGTAGATGGTCGCAATGACGGTGGTATTGATGAATTTTTTGTCCTTGTTAATGGACACCTCGCGGAAAATACTCCTTCGGAATTTTGGCCTAAATCAAACGCAGAATTAGAAGTTTATCTCATAACCTGCAAACATGATTCCGCATTTAAGCAAGCTCCAATTACAACCATGATTCCAAGTTTGATAGAGTTGTTTGATTTTACTATTTCCTCGTCATCATTGACGGCCTCGTATAATGAACCATTGTTGAAAAAGAGGGACTTATTAATCTCCACCTATAGACGATTGGCAGTATCCTTGGAAAAATTTGATATCCATATCATCTATGCTTGTAGGGGGGATGAAGATATTGAACTGAACATACAAACAAAAGCGAATCAAGCCAAGACTATTTGCCAGGAATTCTTTAGTGATTGCTCTGCAACTTTTTCCTTTTGGGGTAATAGTAAGTTGCTTTCCAAATACAGAGAGAACCCCAATAGATCATTAGATTTAATATTCGATCAATGTGTGACCCAAGATGGACAATATATTATTCTTGCAAAACTTAAGAATTATTGCGAATTTATTACAGATTCTGCAGGAAAACTAAATAGGCATTTATTCGACTCTAATGTTCGAGACTACCTCGGATTGAATCCAGTCAACACCGATATTTTAAAATCTCTTGCCAATGCAGATGGTCCAAACTTTTGGTGGTTGAATAATGGCATCACAATCATCGGAACACACGCACATATTGTTGGAAATTCAATTTCGATTCAGAATGTTCAAATTGTAAATGGGCTGCAAACTTCGGAATCCATTTTTAATTATTTTAACAATTATGACACGGAAGTTGATCAACGTTCTGTTTTAGTGAAAATACTCATCACGAATGATCCTAATACAAGTAAATCAATTATTTACGCTACAAATAATCAGACAAACGTAAATGTTACTGCATTACGCTCCACAGAAAAATTGCAGCAAGATATCGAAGATGTACTTCGGATACGTGGTATATACTATGATCGACGCACTAATTATTATCATAACCAAGGCATACCCGAAAGCTCAATAATTACTCCACTCGCGTTGGCCGCAGGCTACATTTGCCTATTCTATAAAAACCCATATGTTGCAACATCTCTAAAGCAAAAGTTTATGCGTGACGATTTCAAATACAGGCAAGTATTTTCACCAACAACTGATTTAAATGTATGGTACCCAATTGCCTTTCTACTCAAAAAAACAGATGAAATTCTAACTGAAATAAAGCCTTATGTAGGTTCGAAACCCATGCGATTTTTGAAAAACTATAGACACATTGTTCTCTTTATTACTATTTCAAGGCTTTTGGAAACATTTGCGTTTAGTGAAAAGCAGTTGGTAGATTTTGACCTTACCAGATATACAAGAGAAGAACTCGAAAAGAGTATAAACGACTTGAAAGAGGTTAATCCTAATTGTTTTAATACTGTAAAAAAGCTTCCTGCAGCATTTTATACCTCATGTTTTTCCCATGTGGCTAAAAAGCATGGGATTGCATCCATCCAAGCCATAAGGGCTAAAAACCGTGAGCTGTGGCCGGGCGAAATAATGATGTCTAGTTATTCATTATCTGAAGATTTAATTGAAGAAGTTTATTCAAAGCTCCCCCAGCAACCGTGGCCAATCAATGCGCACAAGCAAGTAGCTGATGAATTGGGCCTTAAAGAAATGATTGTTTCAAATGCCATTGCATATTTAATTTATACGGGCAGGTTGTATGATCAAGCATATGGATATGTTTTTGATAAAGATGAAAAAATAGTCGTAGAGGGAAATCATTTTGGGCATACCGAGACGGAAGCAAGAGGAAAACTTGCCGAGCAAAAAGCTATGAGAGAGAAAAAATTTGGAATTGATGCCTTTTAATTTAGTCTTGCAATTAAACAGATAACACATCATACGCCTTACCATTCATTGCATATTGTCACTTGTCATATGTCAAGTTGATCTTGCGTTAATGCTTGTCGTATGACAAGTCTATCCGATTTTGTGCCCACATAAAACCGCCGCCCCGATTTTTCGTTCGGGACGGCGGTTTTGTCATGCAAGGCTCCGCAAATATTCTTCCACATTCTGATACTGAATGCCCTCAACCACTTGGCTTTCCCCGCGATAAAGGACAAACTTTCCGGTGATTGGGCCGTAGCGGTGCTCGGTCTGGGCGCATTTTTGCTCGTCGATCAGATGGCGGTACTGCTGCGGGACAGCTTCCTCACTGTGCTTGATCTCGAAAATCCGGCAGGAGCCTGCCTCCGGGTCAAACACCACCATGTCAAATTCGCCCACGGGGAATTGCAGGACAAATACCTGCTTCTTGGGGTTTGCCAGCTTGGTTTCCAGCAGGACGATGTCCTCCAGCATCCGCCCTTTGATCTCGGTCAGGATGCGCTGCTGCACGGCGGTGCGCTCCGCAAGAGACAGGGCGCTGAACGTCTCATCCAGCAGCAGACTGCGGATCAAAGCATCCGCCTGCGCATAGCGGAGACCCGGCTGTGCGATCACCGTGCGGCCGGATTTCGTGCTGACATCCGGCAGATGCAGCACATCGATCTCCCGCGTTAAGTCCAGCAAGTCCAGATACTCCTTGATCTCCGCCGCGTGAACATCGTCCAGCGCTACGGTCTGCTCCGCCTTGTTGCGGATCTCCAGTAGCTTCCGCAGGCTGTCGGTGACAAGCGCAAGGTCGATGCGGTCGAGGATGTCCGTCGGGTTCTTCCGATCCCGGCGCAGATTGCTGGCGGAAATACCAAGGTCGTGGGACTTCCAATCCTGCGACAGCACCTCCAGCGTGAAGCGGTGGTTGATGTCCTCCACCACCCGGTTGATGGCACTGGTCAGCTCGCCCTTCTCGTATAAATCCCGCAGATGGCGGAAGTGCCCCTCATACTGATAGTAGCGCAGAGAGTGCTGGATGTTGCGGGCGATAGCGGTATCCACGTATTCGTCGGTGCTTTCCTTGCTGGCAAATGTGGAGGTCTCGTTGTAGTGGACGCCGCCGAGACTCATGGTGCCGCCGTAGCGGATATACTCGTCGATGCCGCGAACGCCGAGGACAGATTCAAACTCTCGGTAAGGGATGAATGTGGTGTGCAGCAGGATGCAACGGTCGTAAAGCTGTTCGTCCTCGGTAAAGAGGAACCCCAGCGAGTCCGTACCGGAGAGCACGATCTTCATACCGCAGGCCGCAAACACATCAGAAAACAGCGCCGCGCCCTCGATAAAATCCTCCATCAGCGTCACCTCGTCGAGGAACACATAGCGAAAGCCCTGCGCTTCCAGCGCCTTGAGGTCACGGTTTACATCTGCCAGCGTGTCTTTTGCGGTGATCTGAATGAACGCTGCCTTGGCAAGCTGCGTGTCGCTCATCTCCGCGAAAATCTGGCGGATCATAGTGGTTTTCCCCGTCCGGCGCAGGCCGTAGAGAATGAACACCTTGTCCTGCGGCTCGCCGCAGACAAAGTCGTGCAGCTGCCGGAAGCACTCGCGCCTGCGATAGCCGCGAACAGATGCCGCAAAGGAACGCAGCGCCTCGCCGGTGCGGACATTGGTAGTAAACGCGGAAGGGTTCGCAGATTTCGCCTTGGGCAGCTGCTTTTTCAGCGCCTTCAGCTCCTGCTCCAGTTCCTTCCGCCGCTCGATCTGAGCACGGAAATTCTCCAATTCGTCAGCAGGAATATACTTCTCCCGCCGCTTCTTGTTCTCTGTCCAACGATGGTAGAAATAGTCCTTGCCTCTGACGGTTTTCTTCGTAATGGAACCGGCAGGCAAAACAGAAATTTGCTGTTCCAGCTCCGCCACGCGGGTTTGCATTTCGGATAAGTCCATAGCGCACCTCCTGTGAAATACTATTCTACGCAGAATTATACCCCATTATACCCTCAAAATCAAGGGTATAATGGGGGTGTAATCCTGTTAGTACATGTTGCACTCAAAATTGCAGTAAAGTCAGTCATGAAGTAGTTAATCAACGAGTGTCCTTCCCGCAAAATGTTTTACCACCGAATTTGATCCTATATTTCCCATAGCAAAACGTGACCGGCTTTTCAGATATCTTTATATTGAATGGGCTGGTACTTACTATTAATTTATAAAGGTTAGAAATAGTAAACTCATTTTCTTGGCGCAGATAGCTTGCAGCATACATAATTTGGTACCATTGACTCCATGCACACTCATATGGATAAGGCCCATTTCCAGAATAATTTCCTCTTCGACGTCCAAGTACAAATATACTGATTTTTTTCTTGTCAAAATATTTAACTTTAACACCTAGTTTGCTTGCGATGTCTTCATCAGCGCTATTGCTTAACCATTTTTCAATTATTTCGAGCCACTTTTCTGCAGCGGAATAATAATTACTTCGCTTGCTTTTTAGGGTGAAAGGCGAGTAATCAGCAGGGTCTTGCCATTTGAGTTGAAAAAGTGCAATTTCTCCCGTCTTCTTATCAATCACGACTGCATCAATATCTGTTAAAGTCTTGTTCTTTTCTTTTATAATGACAGGATGTTGTACACAACTGAACCTTGGATCATCAAATACTGTGTACAATTGAGTTCTAAAGACAGCCTCACGTTGATTCACGTTTTTATCCCATGCTTCAGGAAAAAAATTTCTTATATTGTAAAGGATAAAGTCAAATGGTTCATCTAGTAATCCTTTAATCGTTCTGAGGTACTGATGTTCTGATATCTGAATAAATGGAGCGCTTCGAGCATTCCCGTTCGCATAATACCCCATGGTGTCAGGAGATAAAGAAGCTATCCGAAGAATACTCAACGCTGTTTCATCTGAAATGCTGCAGTTTTTACCGATCAGTTGGATCAGATCTTGCTTAACAAAGAAAACGTTTAGCAAATTTTCGATTACTAATTCTTGGTGTTCTTGCATAAGCAAATGCGCACAGTAGATATGCTTAATTGCATATCCTGCAAAGTCTACTATAGTATGCACAATATCACCATAGTAGCTCAAGCCAAACTTACAGTCAGGCGGAAACATATCCCATGCTACAGACTGCTGTGCATCTAACAATGCATGCCTATTAAAAAACTGCTCTGTTTCTAGATCATTTGAGTATCCTAAAAAGTGCTTGTCCCAAACAAAAATCCCAGTTTTTAGCTTTTTCAGGATCTCCGGCAATTGTTCATCCAGTCTTTGATATTCCTCTTCTTGAAACTGAGCAACCATAGTCGAATACCAGTTGCAGTACTCACTTTCAATTAATTCATTCCAGTGAAATTTCTCTGAAAAACTAACGCGAATGTAATTCCAAAAGGCTCTGCAAGTGTAAAAACCAGCAGTAGAATTTTCAATCAAACTCTGCATCCACCCAATTATTCCGCATGAATATATCAGTTTTGCGTAGAGTTCGAGTTGTTCACGATTCAACGGTTTATGTACTATTCCAGACAATTTGCAAAAGTCTACATCATAGAATTGTCTAATGAATACGGGGTAGCTGTACTCAGTAATCCTATCATTAAAACTTCTCTTGTCCTTCTGTGGTAGTTGCTCGATAAAGTAGCGATCATAAATTGCAATTGCGCTCACAAAAAATAGTTGCTTTTCATATATGTTCCAAAAATTACACAGTTCCTCTAGGTTTGCTTTTGCTTGATTTATTATGCTTTGGAATACTTTTAGCGCAGTCGTATCTTTTTTCATAAGACCTTAGCCTCCAAATGCAGAAACTACCCAATACACCCAAAGAAGTACAAAGCATAATGTTGCCTTTTATCAAATATCGAATTCCTCCCTCAGAAGATTTACCAAAAATTCTGCGGTCGCTCTATCAAATTGGAATGATTGGCTAATCTTCTCTGGATTCTCACGACCAATGCGGCCATAAGTGTCGATCTGCACATATTTTTCACCATCCGCTTCAAAAGTCGTATAAGTCGTGTAGACTTTATCGTGAATTGTGTTGCGGTATTTTTCGATTTTTTTAATACTATCCAAACTAATCTGTGCCATACTTAAAACCCTCCGCTCTAACTTTTAATTTCAGCAGCTAACTTTGACAGTCGGTTTTCTCGAACTTCCTTTTTCAACTCGCATTCCCAGACAGTGATTACCTTCCAGCCCAGAGCTTCTAATTCTTTGCAGCTTTGATTATCCCGTTCAGCATTTCTAAGAATTTTTGGCCTCCAGTAATCTTGATTGGATGAGGGCCAAACAAACCGAGGGCAATCATGCTTATGCCAGAAACAGCCGTTCACAAAGATTACAGTTTTATATTTGGGGAGAACTATATCAGGACATCCCGGCAGCTTCTTCACATTCTTACGATAACGGAATCCCTCTGCAAAAAGATACTTTCGTACAATCTCTTCAGGTTTCGAATTCGTACTGCGAATGTGAGACATGTTTATACTTCGGACTTCCTTACTATGGTTATCCGCCATTCTGTTCACCTTCCGGCAAATTGTCTTTCAAAACTTTGGCTAACTTCTTGGCAATCGACTTAGCCATAATCGGTGGAACTGCATTGCCCACCTGCTGATACTGTTTGTCCTTTGAGCCGCAGAACACAAAACTATCCGGGAAAGTTTGCAGACGCGCTGCTTCTCTAACACTGATAGCTCGATCCTGTGTCGGATGTATCCACATAGATTTGCGGACATTTACCACTGTCCCGCAGGGTTCGTCGTAGTTTAATCTAAGATAAATCGTATTCTGAGTTCGGGATGCGTCCGTATATGTATTGGTTTTCAGCGAATCATCTAAAGCGTGGAAATTTTCTCCCTGTTTGAGTGCCTTAAAACGCTGCATCGCTGTATCGGTTGTTTTTGTAACCATATGGTTTTTTAGTATTTTAGAATCTCGGAGAGAGGAAGCCAATTCACCCAGGTTCTCTTTTGGCTGCAGTGCAATCCCTTCTTTGTCGTCTTCAAGCTCAACGACCGGCTCGACATCTTCCAAATCGGTGATGGCATCTCGCACGGTTCGATATTCGTCTGCATCAAAACGGCCTTTAGGAAGGGCTATTTTAGAAGAAATCCTGCTTTTAATACCTATCACAACGAAGCGCATTCGTTTCTGAGGTGCGCCATAATCTGCAGCGCAAAGGACATCTTTATCTAAAACGTAGCCATTTTCGGGTGCCTGCAATACGCGCTCCAGATAATCGTAAACAGCAAAAGAGCGAATCACGGCTGCGATTCCATCTTCAACAGAGTAGGCATCCACAACTATGTGATTTTCGTGTATCTCCTGAGCCTTGCTGAGCATGCGTTGGATTAGAATTGCTGGTTCAATCCTGCTTTTGAGCACAGACGCATCCAACTCACCAGAATAGTATTCTGAGATCGCTTGAAATGCTTCCGCAGAGACACTGGCGATATGATTATTTTCATCATGCAATTTCGTATAGTCAGTGGCCGCAGCGCAAAGCTTCTTTTTGTGCTTTTCAAGTGCAGATTTCATTTTTTCAAGATTCTTCGCAGCTTTATAGATAACGTTCAGCTCAAAGTAATGCTGTTCCGGCCAAAGATACTGCTGAATCTTCTGCTGATTTTTTATAATCTCCAGTGCGCCGTCAAATACATACGCCTGATCCAGTAAGTGAAGATGTGTGGATTTAACAGGAATCTTGTATTTTGCGACAGTTTCAACATCACTCTCTTCCATATAAAATCTGTGAACATCAGATTTCAGCATGCTGACATTCTCCATAACAAATGCTTTTGGGTTGAGTTCAAGAATAGCCCGGATATACTGTTTTACCAGCATATTATTCTGGCTGATAGCATGGTTTTTTTGACGATTCGCATTAGAAAAGCCTTGACAGGGCGGGCCGCCGATGACCACGTCTATATCTCCATATTTTTCCTTAATCTCGTCATAATTTGCAGCGCAGACATCTCCCTGTACTTCAACGCCGGGATGATTCAGGCGATATGTTTCCTGCATATAAGGACTGTTCTCAAACGCTACCTTGATATCATATTTTCTCGTCTGCATAAAGCCGAGGCTCAGGCCTCCTGCTCCTGCAAACAAGTCCACAACTTTGTACACAACACATTCCTCTTTCTCTTGTTAAAGGTTAAAACCCTCGGATAATGCTCGATCAAGGAGCGCAAGGAGTCGTTGACTCTGGTATCCACTCGGCATTTTGTTAGGGATTTGGCATGCATATTTCAACGCCATATTTTCATCGGGCGATGCCATGCGTTTCTGCATCGCAAACGCAGATAGCTTTTTCCATTGATCTGCAGAATACTGAAGCACTTTAACCTGTGCTTCCGTTTCGGAAAGCACTTTTTGGTCTTTCCTTGCTTCTTTTTCTGCTGCCCTCACTTCAGTTTTTCCAATCAATACACTAGAAAATTCTGCTGGCAGAGTTAGATTAATTTCTTGAACACTGTTCCAGCATCCCTCGCGCTTGCACCACTGCGTGACATTGATTGTAGGTCTATTTGGATCAGTTATCCTATAGAAGACCTGCTCAGCTATCTGTTCCAAAGCTTTTGTAACGCTTTCTGGAACGCTTTGGCGCTGCCAAATACTCTGTAAATCCAACTCCATATTTTTGAACTGCTTCCGAATTAACTGATGAAGTAGTGCCAATGAATAAGTAACGATGTTCGCTCGGTAGCCCTGTTCATACCACTCCTGCCTCGGTATCAACGCTTCGAGATGCTTAAATAAGATAACCAGCGCCACGCTTTCCGTAAAGTATCGCTCATTAAACTGTGAATCGTTGGCCGTCCAAGCTTCATCAATCAATTCAGCAAACTTCATGAAGTTTGTCTGAGCGCCCTTGCTGACGATGTGCGGCATTTCACTCCACGTGTTGCGTACTTTGGCCAAATCCGTTTTAGTGATGACTTTATTCTTGGGATTCTGCAGCAGGAATTGCCGCTTCTTGGCCGGTGTAAGGCGCATCTGTGCCTGCAGAAATTGACCCTTGGCACGCTCATAAAACCATTTTGTTTCATACTGCGCACCAGATTCTGCAGGAGCAAAAATTCTGCGGGAATGCTGCTCCATGCGTATATGGAATGGGTGAGTAGAGAAGAAATCTGCATCTGTAACTTTGTTTTGGCTATTTGAAGACCGAGATATATTTCGTACCAACTCCGTTGAACGGTCCATGTCACTTTCATCAATCTCAGTCAGCTTCATCTGTACGTAGATGCCTTCCAAATCAGCTTTATCCTTATGACGGGTATTGGAAAGGGATGCTGTCGTCTGGCCGCCGTTAATAATCTGAAAATCTCTGGCACTGACAATGTGTGTCCCGCCTGCTGTACGCTCAAGCTGGACATCCATTGCGGTTGCAGATACGCCATTGTTATACGCAAAGAACATTGAGGGGCATTTCAAAATGGTTTCTCTGATTTTTTTATTTACGGCAACCTTAGTAGAAAGAAATGACCGAACATTGCCCTCCAACAACTGGCTGCCATACTTATCATAAATATCTGCCAGAGCCTTTCCCGGAATAATGCAGAGATAGCTGTTATATTCTGCCGTCGCAGCGCTGCTGGCCTCCAGGCAAGGGATGCCTTCAGGGATATATTCTCGAAAATCAATCTCAATATTTTGACGCCCCAGATCAGAGCAGCATACACGAAATACACGGTCGATGTCCCAGATTTGACATTCAGCAGGAATGCCTCCAATATTGAGATTGTCAAGATTCTTCAGCGTATCGCTGACATCTGCATCCGTGAAAATAAGAAGTCTGTATTTTCGAATTCTTTCTTTTTCCAGCCGAAGCAAATCTACCAAGTCTGCGCATGGAGTACTCATCTCGATCTCTCTATACAAATTCGTGGTTAGGGCCTGATCCGCAAACACAGCTAAGCGCTGAAAATTTGTTGAAGATACAACCTTACCCATCGTCCGTTCCTCTACGCCGTCATAATCCGCAATGATTAAATTCATCGTATAGTCGAATTCGTCAAAAACATATCCATCTACACGATAGATTTTTCTCTTGGATGTTGTACTTGTATAGAAAGCAGGAATGAAGTCCGGCAAGACTTCCGCTTCAACAAGATACTGCGCCATAGAGCCAACAAAGGCTGCGCAGGAACCCTCACCAGTGGCAGCAGCCTCTGCTTTTACATTTTCGAGAAAATCCTTTCTGAATTCCTGCGCATCCATGTTAACCCTCCACCCGCCAGTCTTCAATACTGGCCAGACTAATTGAATATTGTACCTCGATAATCTGCGGAACGACATTATCTGATGTCAGCCTTGGGAAATCCGCGTCTACGCGGAAATGCATTTCCCCCGAGCATACATATTTTTGCTCCCTATACTCAGGAAGATCGATAAAGCCATAGCGCATCAGCTTGCTTTCCAAAAGGGAATAGGCGTCATCGTTTTCATGCACCCGTCTGAAAGTGTGATCTACCTGCTCTCCAAGTGACACTGCGCCGCTGTGTTCTGGTGCACACTTATCAATAAGCATCACAACCAATTCTCCAGGATCGGTATTTGCAAGCTGCTCCAAAGAAGAAATTTTCACAGAATCTGCGGATACACCCACAGATTTCACCTCATGCCAGTTGTCTGCGTACACAAAGTCTTGATCAGCACCATCTGGGCCGACCCATCCTTGAACCGCCGGCAGAATTGGATATCCGGCATCAATCACTTCGCACAGATAGATAAGCTCGCCAAGCAATCCTTTGCGGTTACTCTCATCCATCAGGCTTTTTCTTTGATGCTCAAGCAGTTTGTTCCATTGCTTAAAGCGCCGCACTGTTAAATTCAAAGCAGAAATCTCATTATCTGCTGTTTGAGAATAAGAGATCAAATCCGCGCACAGCAATTCAAAAACGCTGTCCTGTTCATTGCGCATAAGCACAAAGGAAAGAGTCCATCGTCCGTCTGTGCGGCAGCCCTTGGTTACAACAATTGATTTGGAAGACGGCAGAAGTTCCGGCTCATTCTGTGAAATAATCACCAAGGCTTTCTGGTCAATCTCCTTGTAGCCAACGTGCCATTCAAGGGCGTGTTTCACCTCAATCTGTATGTATCCTCCGTCATAGTAGTTGAAGGCATTCCACTTCTCATGAAGATATTCAGCAGTAATTTTCATTCGTCTTCTTCCTCGTCAGGATCCATCCAGTTTTTCAGTTCAACCATGTTCACCATGTAATTCGCAGTACGGATACCGGCACCAGTATCAGGGAAACCAACGCCAAGCGCAAATAAATAGGGAGGAACTTCTCTGTTGGTAGATTCGACTTTATCCAAGTCTGTTTCAATGATGTGCAGCATCAGCAACGGGCTTCGCTCTCGAATCAAATAGGCACTGTCAGACATATGCTTGTCCCCATTTTGTTCTTTGAAGCGTTTCCTTGCTGTTTCGATCTGTTCTTTGGTTAATCCAACTCTTGTGCAGCCGCCGGAACCCACCTTTACTTTAGTTCCGCTGATTCGAATCATTTTGTCGTCAGCTATCACAGAACGGCGCTCAGTTGCCTTAATCGGGAGTACTTCGCTGCCGCATTTGAGACCAGGCCCATATTCCGAACCTTCACCGTCTGTAATAAGGGCAACATCCCAAGTCTCATTGTCCATTTTTTCATCGATATACTCAGCAAGTGCTCTGCCTTGGAAGGCCAGGTGCCACGGGTGCGTTTCAAAATCAAGAAGCAGCTGTACAACCAACTCTTTGTTTACGCCGCGCCAATAATATGGCTTCACAGAGAAGTCACGGATCCCGGCGCTGCCTAAATGATCCACAAATTCTTTGAATGCAGCTTCATTCGCTTTCAGTATTTCAGGATTGGCCTTGAGCTTGGGCGTTTCAAGCAGCTTTCCCGATACAGTTACCGGGCGGCTTACCTGTGTTGCCGAGCGCATTTTGTTGCGAGCTGTTGCAATAAGTGAGTTCGGATCCTGACGCACTTTCAGGCCAAACTCCATCGGTGTTTGGTTGGCGAGCTTCATCTTTGCAATTTCATCTTTAAGCTCATTGGCCGCTCTGGTGATATACCCATACCAGTCAATAGCTTCTTCTGCCATCCAAATTCTGAAAAGGTCCTCGTAGTTTGGACGATAACCAAACCAGCGTCCCATCTGCAGCAGCGTATCATACATTTGAGATTTGCGATAGAAATAGCTGACTCCCAGCCCCTCCAGTGTCAGGCCTCTGGACAAGCTGTTGCCGCCAACTGCAATAACGCGCAGGCCATCTTCTTTGTGGTTGAAATAATCCAGACTTGTTGCCCCAGTTCTTTGGTTAACTGCGCGCACTGCAATAGGGGCGATAGCGCGGTTTAAGTAATTGGAGCAAATGTCATCCCAATTTGTCTTGCTAATCTTTTCTAATTGGTGTTTCATCCACACTTTATGCAGATAACGCAGAGATGCAATTTGCTCGCGCTTTTCATCATCCAAAGCAGCATAATTCTGCACATCGGACTTTACTTGAACAAGCCATTCATTTACAGCTTCTGCAATTCGGTTCTGCACATCTGTAAAACGGCTAACATGAATCATCATGGAGCGGTGCTCGGTATAATCGCCGCGCAGATCACGAATTGCATTAAACAGCAGAAAGTATGCAATTGCTTCATACATGCTGGGCGGCAGCGCATCCACTTCCAATGTCTTTTTGTGTGTGAAAGGGAAAAATAGGTCCATTTCTTCGCGCCGCAGCGGAATCAATACATCAGAAAACTTCTCTGTTGCGTCTCCGAAGATCTTATCAGCTCCAATGTAGTTCGTAGGCGGTGCCAGCGAGTAGATAAAATCTCTGGGAAATAGGTCATCGCCAATCATCTCATCTTCTGTTTCAGGGTTGATAAAAATATTGGCAAAGGGTGTCGCAGTAATTCCCAGATAGGAAGCCTGATTAAACTCGTGCAGCAGCTGGCGAATGCAGGCATTGATGGCAGCCGGACTGTCATCCTCACTCTTTGTATTAACAGATGCATTATCTGCCTCATCATCAATCAAGAGCATGGGCAGCATTATTTTCCCTGTAGTGTTATCACGACTATTGGAGAGCCATTTAATCAAATTGTTCAATATCCGCTTGTTTTTCTTTACGACTAAGACAATCGGATCTGAAACGCTTTGAAGGTTCAAATCATTGCTTTTCAGCACATTGATGTCAAAATCCTTAGTCACAGAGGTAAAGGCTGCGATACGCTTCTGTACGCCGTACCTGCCTACACCAACAGGCTGGTTTTTGATTCCCTGTTCAGCCTTTGGATCCAGATAATACTCACTCTTCCGGCCAGAGAACTCTGCATCCAAGCGAGACTGAGTCTGCTGGCGCAGATTTTCCATCATTCCTGCAAGAACAATAATAATTCTGTACCCAGTATCAGCAGCTTTGTTGCTGATTGCTGTGTAATTTGCGGTTTTCCCGGATTGGACATCACCCAACACCAATCCGCGTCGCTGAAAAGGTTCTTTACTTTGCGGATCTCCGAGCAGATCGACGATCTCGTCAGAAACTTTATCCAGCGTTGCGGTAACTCTCGGATTCCAATGTTTTATTTCCTCCAGATATTTTTTATATCGATTCCAGAAGAAAAAGTCCAAATCTGCTCTTCTGGAAGGAAGCCACGATTTATGAGGTGTATTTCGATCATTGATGTACACGCCGACATCCATCTGTATAACAATCGATGCACGCAGACGGACAAGAATTTCTGTAAAATCCTCATCCGTTACAGGAAATGCGCTCATGTTTGCACGCATGGTCTGTGCAAGCGCAAGAAATTCTTCCTCTGTAGGCGGAACCTCCTTGTATTGAGTGCTGACCGCTGCAGAAATGACATTTTCCAGCATTGCGATATTAGGATTTAACATTGTCTTCCTCCTTTGCTTTTAAGGCGCGAATCACATCCGGATATCCGCAGAAAGGATCAGTATGCTCTATCTTTTCAAGCATTTCACACCGCATAATGCTGCTGGGCAGAACAGACAGCATCTGCTCCAGCGTTTTGAACATCTCCTGCTCTCCCATATCCGCATCATTCTCAATCTTTTCATCATTATTAAGATCAATGTAAAGTTGATTCAGCGGAATTCCTCGTTCTATGTATTTCAGTAATGTTTCGAGTTTGCCTCGAATTTCCGGAGCTTCGGCAACGATCTGATCTACCAGCATGTGGTCTCGGTTGATCTCATATACGATACCGTTTCCAGGCGTTTTTAATCTGGTCCACATATGTTCAACCGAATCCGAAGTTTCCTTTTTCCCTCTGAACGTCCATGTGCGCTTGCTCTTATCTGCAATGCGGTCAATCACAGTTTGAAGGCTATTCCTCACCTCGGCAGGTGGAATTGCATGAGATTTCTTAATATCCAAAGTCCACAAATCGTCCAAGTCATTTGGGATATCGACCATAACACGAGCCAGCTTTGAAAGATCACCCTGCCGCATCATACGGAACCACGTTCCCCAAATTAGAAGCCGCTTGTTTCGATATACATAAAAGCCCTGCCGTTTGCGAATTCCATCTTTGCCGCCAAGTTGGTTCTTTTCCTCTTCAGTCATTTTAGAAATATGAGGCAGAATATATGGCGTTACCAGAATGCGTTTGCCTCGAATCACCAGCGTTTCGGTATCCATAGCTTGCGTACTCTTCTTTATCAGGAACGGATCTGCTGCTTTTAGCTTTACACCATTGAAAAGTATTTCTAGTTTTTTAATTCCGGATTCCCCGGACAAGTACCTGTGAAATACCAGTTCAAGGTGCTGCCTTACCTCGTCCATTTTTCGGCCAAGCGATTTTTCATAATCTACTTCGCCCATAAGCAAACGGTCGAGGTTCTGCCATACAACCAATGTACCGCTATCCTGCTCGTACAAATCAGAAATATGAGGAACTGAGACAAAGTCTTCTTTATCAAGGATCAACAGTGACCAAGCACCTGTTTTAATAACGTAATCAAGATCCCAGCGCCGGCCAATTACCTGATCTCCCTGTTTGCTGATTACGGTCAAAACACGGCACTGAGACAAAGATGCAGTCTTCAAGCCTAATCCATACCGCCCCAAGTCAGACGAGTCTCGAGTCTCAGTTGGGCTCTTACTTCCATACTGCATAGCAATATTCATTTGAGCATCATCCATACCGGTACCATTATCCAGAATTGAGACATATGCATCGCCTACCGGAAAGAATGACAGCTGAACTTTCCCGGCTTTTGCAGCAACACTGTTGTCAATAATATCTGCAATTGCAGCTTCTAAGCTATAGCCAATTGCTCGTGTTGATTCCATTAAAACAGGGGCAAACGGAGGCGTCTCTCTTACCTGCATATCGTCCTTCCTCTCTGCAATCACATTAACGACGGCGAAATACTCTCATATAACAATTATCGCATGCAGTGTGTCCTAAAAACCGGACTCAGTCTTTCAAATTGGATTCCGGCATAAATTCCATAACATCTCCTATATTCACATTCAAAGTAGAGCAAATCTTACTAAGCACGGACAGTGTAACTTCCTCATCCCGCCGCAGCCGGGTCATGGTGTTCGGCGCGATGCCTGCCTCTTTGCGCAGATCGGCTTTGCTCATCTTCTTATCGATGAGCAGCTTCCAAAGCTTGTTATACGAAATAGCCATTTCCGTTTGACCTCCGGCTACAAATATCGTTCTAATTATACATCTTTCTCGATCATAAGGCAAGAGAGCTTCGCATCGTGTTGCGAAACTCTCTAATTTCAAAAACAGCTTGCATGCAAGACTCTTACACATAGATCGTTCGTATATCTCGGCAGCAGTTTTACTTCTCATTTTCCGCTCGGCGTCAATATCATAAGGGCTTGGGATTATCCCAAAATCGCCGCGTGTCCGGACACCGGCTGTGCTTGCTCTTCTCTCAAATCTCAGTCTTCTCCGTCCCCACGTCGCTCTTTTTCTCCGCCGAAATCTGTGCTATACTGTAAGAAAATCAGCGGAAGGAGGACTCGCTTATGGCGCTCAAACGCGTATTTGCCGGGTTTTATACACGATACGACGGCAAGCGGATCTACGTTGTCCGTGTGGTAAAAGATATCGATACCGGCGAAGCTGTTGTGATCTGCAAGGATGCCAGCTTCATCCGGGAAGGCAATGAGGAATACTACACCATTCGCCTGGAGTCCTTCTGTGAGCAGGTGAATGTGGATGGTATTCTTAGAGATAAATACATCCGTCAGACCCGACGTGAGGTCGAACCGGAAATGATCGGAGAAGTAACAGAGGACGGCTTTCCGGAGCCCAAGAGCAAGCCCTTCACTTACGTTGATGACGAGTACGCGGAGCGCGCCATCCGTTGCAGCAGAACCTACTATGAATACGCCAAGGACATCTGCGAAAACTACCGGATGGATCTGCGGCGATACAAGCTCATCCGGGAGCGGAAGCAGTACATCGGCGTATCCAACCGCGAGACATATCAGGCCATGTGCGAGGATCTTGCGTTTGCTCAGCAGTCCCTCAAAACGGTGCTCAACGACTACGCCGATCTCTTCCGGAAACGTTTCTCCGAGGGGCTGTCCATCCGCAAGGCAGCAGATGCCATGCAGCAGAACCGCGGCGTGATCGAGCGGCGGCAGGCCGCACTCTATCGGGCGTTCGCCCAGCTTTTGCAGCAGCGGGACGAGGCAGACGGCGTCTGTCGGCTGATGCAGAAAATTGAATATGATCAAAGGGATATAGAGGATTTGCTCGAATAACTGATGCAAAAACAAAGCGCTTGTCGTAGCGGCAGGCGCTTCTTTTTTGTCCTCTTTATGACAAAACCGTGACGCTCCGCATCATCGTGTCCGTTGGAAAGTGAAAGGGGGGGTTTTAGAGCAAATGATTTGTTTGCCGCAGGAACACCCAAGCTTACAGTATCTGTCGAACTTTTTATGGAGGTTTGGGACAAAACCGGAGGCTGATTCACTTAGTTAGATAGAGGGGCTATCAGTGAAAGCAAAAAAATTTTGAAAAAGAGTGCCAAGTTTTCGGTGAAAAATGTCCGTTAAAAGGTAGAGAGGAAAACGTCCGTGAGACAAAATCGTGACACTCCGATTCATTCTGTCCGTTGGTTATATAGAAGGGGAAAATAATTTTCTCTCGACCCCTGTTTTTCTCTTGAAAATTGTCCGTTGTAAAGTGAAAGGCAAACAGCTTCGCTTCCAAGCCGCCCTTCAAACAAAGTTTTTCAAAATTGAAAGGAGAAACATTATGATCACTTACCACAACCGTACCCACATGACCGCTGTACCCACCCGCCTCCTGCTGGATACGAACCTCTCCGCAGAAGCCAAGCTCACCGGCGCGCTCTTGTACACCTTCGAAGACGGCGGTCTGAGTGCTCAGGAACTTGTAAATGTTCTGGGCCTCCCACCCGAAAAAGTTGCTCCGGTTTTTGCTGAACTCACCGGCAAGGGCTATCTGGAAATTCTGGAAGAAAAAGGTGCCTTCGGGCTGCACCTGAAGGGGTGAGCCTCATGCCAGACCGCACGCGACCCATCCGCAAGGAAATCTGCCTGAACGAGCAGGAGCTGAATCTCGTGCAGCACAAAATGCGCCAGTTGGGGACGCACAATTTCGGCGCGTATGCCCGCAAGATGCTCATCGACGGCTACATCATCAAGGTCGATTACACCGAGCAAAAGAAGCTGGCTGCTGCCGTCAGCAGAGTCGCCACGAACATCAACCAGATTTGCCGCCGCATCAACAGCACCGGGCGCTGCTATGAAGACGATGTTGCCGAGCTGAAAGCACGGCAGGCCGAAATCTGGGAGCTGTTGAAGATACGGCAAAAGGATGAGCTTTGACCACAACGGGATTTTCCATACGTGGGTTTTCCGTCACCGGTTTTTCGGACGGTGGACAAGCTGACGCTCCGGAGCGTACCGCAACCGGATTTCAGGACGACGGTTTCCATAACGTTCATCGGGACTGAAATTCATCCTCTAACTAATAAGAAATAAATCAAGATACAAGAGAATCAATCTATCAATCAATCAACACAAAAATGGATGGATTGATGGATGGGACAGGAGGTCAGATGAAAACTTTTTGCAAGCTCACGGCGCAGAGCCCGGCGGCGTCCTATGTACCGCTTCCGAGGTTCCTTCTCCAAGACGAAGCCCTGCGGGACATCAGCAACGACGCGAAGGTACTCTATGCGCTGCTGCTGGACAGAGCAAGCATTTCCCGGCAGAACGGCTACGTCGAGCCGGACGGCACGATTCGGCTGTACTTCACCTTGGAACAGGCGCAAACCAAACTCCACCGCAGCCGTCAGAGCGCCACGCGAATCTTCCGGGAGTTGGAGTACAGCGGCTTGATTATCCGAAAAAAGCAGGGCTTGGGCAAACCCGCCCTCATTACGCTAAACTACCCAGCGGACGCAAAGCTCATCGCAAAGGAGGCCGAAGATGCACAAGTTTGACCCCATCGAGCGGCTGCCGGACGGCTCGCTCTTTCGCCTGACGCCGGGGCGGCTCCGCAGCGTGCGCGGTCTTACAAAACGCTGCTGCAACTTCTTAGATGGCGACTGCCTGCTGCTGGACGGTGTCTGCCCGCAGTTTATCTCCCGCAGCCTGATCTGCCGGTGGTTCCGCCGCGCCGTGCTGCCCCAGCAGCCAAAGCTGGAACAGGCCATTCTCAGCCCGAAAAAACTCCGCCGCTGCGAAGTCTGCGGCACGGGCATCCTCGCCCGCTCCGGCAGGACAAAATACTGCCCCGCCTGCGCCAAGGAGGTTCACCGCCAGCAGAAGGCAAAATCCGCCCGCAAACGGCGCACGGGCGTAGACAATTCAGGGGCGAAAAGCCCTTGAATTGCAAGCCTTCCCGCACCGCTAAAGCCGCGCGGCAATACGATTTCCCTCGCAGCCGCGAAATCGAGTTCTATTTGTCTACATAGCAGCCGGAACACACGCATAGATTGAAGAAGAAAACGCTCTGGAAAGGAGGGCAGCCATGGAAGTATTTCTGATCTTCCCGAAATCAAAGCAGGCTCAGCAGGAGCTTGGGCAGGAGCTGGCGAAGTTCCAGTCCGAGCAGGCGCTGAAATCCATCCAGAAGCTGCCCTGCTCCACGGAGCAGAAGCTGGAACTGGTAGACGCCGCCGTGAAGCATCTGAAAGCGCAGCAATAATACATAGCAAACGGGCAGACCAGCATTGAACGCCGGTCTGCTCGTTTACTGCTATGGTTATGTCTGTTTGAAATACTTCTCCCATGTGGATTTGAAAATCTGCACGTTACCCTGTTCCCATCGCTTGAATTTTTGCAGCGGGACGCCAAGCTGCGCTGCATATGCCTTCTGCGTCAAGCCGAGCCGCTGGCGTATGGCCTTGATCTGCGCTCCCTGACCCCGCAGCAGAAACAGGTTATAGTCATCCAGCAAATCCTCCAGCGGTACCTCAAACAGCTCTGCCAGCTTCTCCATATGCTCCTTCGGATAAAAGTCCCGCCCTGCCTCTTCGTAATGGATATAGGTACTGCGGTCGATGCCCGCATAGTCTGCCGCGTCACGCTGACGAAGTCCTTTTTGATAGCGATACCACCGCAGCTTGTCCGCAATTTCCGTGATCTCGGATGCGTCCGAAAACCGCAGATTGAACTTCTCGGCATCCAAAAACTTATGTGGAAGGACGACCGGAAACTTGAGAATTTGAAGCGGCGCAACTTTTAACGTACCTGCAACATTCGCAGCCAATACATAGCTGCGGACTTTCAGGCGGCAGAACATAGACCATTTTGCCCCAAAAGGTTCATGGTTTTCCACCTCAACCGCCGATTGTTCCGCTGAGATAGTATAGCGTTTTCTATGCACCGTGAAGCGTAAGTGGCAAGGCGGATGCCTTTATCGGGCTTATAGGTATTTATCCCCTTTATGAGCCCGATAGTTCCGATGGATATAAGGTCTTCGATATCGTTTGTCTGCGTATAATATTTTTTAATGATGTGAGCAACAAGGCGGAGATTGTGCTCAACAAGGACGTTGCGGGAGGAGATATCTCCATTTTGCCACTGCGTAAGATATTTTTTCTCCTCTTCCTGCGAAAGCGGACTCGGGAACGACCCCCCCGGCGAAAGTCTGAGCATCAGCAGTGCACTGCCAATAAGCATGGTCAGCGATATTCCAAGCATTGAATCACCTCAGGCTATTGTATTCCGCCATTGCCTGTACAAATCATATAAATTTTGCGCACATTTTTCCTAAAACATTGACAAATCAGTTAAACGTGATATTCTTAACGCAAGAGTGTTTATACATTATGTGTATTAAAGTGAAGGAAGGAGCAACACTATGGCATTCAGACCTAAAATTCTTGCGCTTGCAAACAAGATCACGCTCGAAGCACGAACCGGCATACCGAACGTTCCGGCTGATCCGGAATACAGGATCCTGGCTGAGGTCGTGACTGACGAGCAGGCAGATGTAGCCCTTGCGTGCAAGGTGCGGCAAAGTCTCACGCTTGACGAGATCTCCAAACGCTGCGGCAAGCCGCCGGAGGTTACAAAAAAGCTTCTGTGGGAGCTTGCAAACGAGGGCGTTATCGTCACTTACACGAGCCCCGATGACGGCCGCGACTACTACACCATGCCCTGCTGGGTTCCGGGCATAATGGAAATGATGGTGGGAAACAAGGAGCAGGTCGAGGCTCACCCCGAAATAGCCAGATGCTTTGACGAATACACGCTGAAAAACATGAAGCTAATGACTCCAAACCTGCCGCGCGGTATGGGTGTTATGCGTGTTATTCCCGTGCAGAAGGCGATAGACCTCAATCGTCACGCAGTTTCATCCGATCAGCTGAGCAAATACATAGATAACGCGTGGAAGATTGCCGTTACCGCATGCTCGTGCCGACGAACACGCAGGATAATGGGCGAGGGCTGCGGTCACCTTGAAGAGGATATGTGCATCATGCTCAACAAGGCTGCCGATTTCCACGTTAAAACCGGTCACGGCAGAGAAATAAGCAAAGAGGAAGCTTATGAGATACTCAAAAGAGCCGAGGAAAACGGGCTAATACACGAGCTTTCAAACACGGACGGCACCGGCGAGGTATCCGGCATATGCAACTGCTGCGAGTGCTCCTGCCTATCACTGCGCGGCGGACGACTTTTCAACGATCCTACGATAATGAAATCCAACTATCGCGCGCAGGTGGACAAAGAAAAATGCGTTGCCTGCGGCCAGTGTGTTGAAAACTGCCAGATGAACGCGCTGCGCCTAGGTCAGAAACTTTGTTCTACGCAGCCGCTTAATATCAGAAAATCCGAAACTCCGGACGATAAGGTCTGGACAAAGGAGCACTGGAATGAGAACTGGCGCGAAAATCGTGAAAACGTCGTTGAAACAGGCACGGCGCCGTGCAAGACAAACTGCCCGGCTCACATCGCCGTTCAGGGATACATAATGCTTGCCGCCCAGGGCAGATATCAGGAAGCGCTTGAGCTTATAAAAAAGGAGAACCCCTTCCCTGCCATATGCGGTCGAGTGTGCCCGAAATTCTGCGAGGACGCCTGCACTCGCGGCGATATTGACGATCCGATAGCAATAGACGATATAAAAAAATTCATTGCCGAGCAGGACATGAACGCCGAGCACAGGTTCGTTCCCAAGATGGTCAACCAGATAGGCACAATGTATCCTCAGAAGATCGCGGTTATCGGAGCCGGTCCTGCCGGACTAAGCTGTGCATATTACCTCGCAGTAAAGGGCTATCCCGTGACCGTTTTCGAGAAAGAAAACACTCTCGGCGGAATGATGACCATGGGAATCCCGACATTCAGGCTTGAAAAGGACGTTGTTATGTCCGAGATTGAGGTTTTGAAAGAGCTGGGAGTTGAGTTTAAAACCGGCATTGAAGTCGGCAAAGACATAAGCCTCAACGAGCTGAGAGTTCAGGGATACAAGGCGTTTTACATGGCGATCGGCGCGCAGAAAAGCGCTCCGATAGGCATTCCCGGCGAGAAGCTTGACGGCGTTTACGGCGGCATTGATTTTCTGCGCTCAACGCTTACCGGCAAACCCGTGAAGCTCGGCGAGCGCGTCGCCGTAATCGGCGGCGGCAACGTTTCGGTTGACGTTGCGCGCAGCGCGATCAGACTTGGTGCGAAAGAAGTCACTCTTATTTACAGACGCGGAAGAGACGAGCTCAAAGCAGATCCCGATGAGGTTGAGGACGCTCTGAACGAAGGCGTGAATCTGCACCTTCTCGCCTCCCCTGTTGAGATAATCGGAAAAGACGGAGCCGTCACGTCGCTGAAGCTTGAAAAGATGAAGCTCGGCGCTCCGGACACCTCCGGCAGGCGTTCGCCGGTTTCGACGGGCGAATTTGAGACTATAGACGTTGATAACGTTATCGGGGCGATCGGCCAGATCATCGACTGGGGCGGCATCGAAAAAGGCTCAATGCAGCTTGACAGAAAAGGCTGCGTAACGGTCAATGAGCTTTCGTACCAAACCGGCGAGCCGGACGTGTTCGCAGGCGGCGATGTTGTTACAGGGCCGGCGTTCGTTATCCACGCCATTGCCGCCGGCAAGGAGGGCGCAGTTTCGATACACAGGTACGTTCACCCCGGTCAGACGCAGAATCTCGGCCGTGACAGACGAATTTTTACCTCGCTGGACAAAACCAAAGCGGCGCTTGCCATCGGCGGATATGACACCGCACCTCGCCAGAAGGCTACCGATGCCGGAGCCGACAAGGCTAGAAAAACGATGGACGATCTGCGAGGAACGTTCACCGAGGAGCAGATGAAAAAAGAAACCGAGCGCTGCCTCGGCTGCGGAGCGGTTGTGCTCGACGAATACCGCTGCGTAGGCTGCGGAATATGCACAACAAAGTGCAAGTTCGATGCTATAAAGCTCGTTTGGGTGGACGAATTTATATCTCCCAAGGTTGAGAAGATCGCTCCTCATCTAATCGCCGGAATGGCAAAGCGCGGCAGCAAAATTGCCATAAAAGCGCTTAAAGACAAAGTTGACAAACTCTGACAGCAAATAACATGCCGGGCAGCAGCGCTGCCCGGCTATTTTGCGTTTCTGTCTATTGCTTTTACTTGGTTATTGAAGTATTATTATAAAAACACTTAGATTAACGGAGGCACAGCGATGCACAGACCAGACGAGGGCTTTTACCACGATCACGGCGACGGTATAATCCACTGCCATGAGGCCAAGCCTTGCGACGACATAAGCGAGCACGAGGAGCACGAGCATCCTCACCACAATCATTCGCACTCCCACACACAGAGCAAGGCCGTGATAAACCGGCTCTCGCGTGCGATCGGTCATCTTGAGTCGGTAAAGCGCATGGTCGAGGATGAGCGCGACTGCACCGACGTTCTTATACAGCTGGCTGCCGTCCGTTCGGCGCTGAGCAGCACCGCGCGCGTTATACTCAAAGATCACCTCGAGCACTGCATAAGCGACGCCGTTGAAACAGGCGACGATACCTTTATAGAAGAGCTTAACACCGCCATTGACAAATATATTAACTGAAGCGCAAAAACCTTCACTTCACGCAAAAACCGGCTGAGGATAATTCCTCAGCCGGTTTTTTCATATTTTCTTAGTTGTTTGCGTTAAAGATTTTAAAGATGCTGTCAAAGGGATCTTCCTCGCCGGAAGCCTTGGCAGGCTCTTCGGGCTTCTTTTCGGCAGCCTTTTCGCTTGCCGCGGTGAACATGCCCTGCTGCTTATCAAAAGCAGGCTCAGCCTTTTTTGCCTGAGACGGCTGTGCAGGCTGCTTTGCGGTGGGAGCTTCTTCAAAGCCGGTAGCGATGACGGTAACGCGGATTTCATCCTGCATGGACTCGTCAAAGGTTGCGCCGAAGATGATGTTTGCATCGGGGTGAGCAGCCTCCTGAACGAGGTTTGCAGCTGCTTCTACATCCTCAAGACCCATATCCTCGGAGCCTGTGATGTTGATAAGCACGCCGTGTGCGCCGTTTATCGAGGTCTCCATAAGGGGGCTTGCAACTGCCATACGGGCTGCATCCTCTGCCTTGCCCTTGCCTGCTGCGCGGCCGACACCCATGTGAGCAAAGCCTGCATTTTTCATGATGCAGGTAACGTCTGCAAAGTCGAGGTTAATGAATCCGGTGTTCTTGATAAGGTCGGAAATGCTGGTGACGGCCTGACGCAGGACATCGTCGGCAATTTCAAACGCGTTTGCGAGAGTGACCTTCTGATCGGTAGCGTACTTAAGGCGATCATTGGGGATTATAAGCAGAGAATCGACCTTGCCGAGCATCTCTTTAATGCCGTCGTTTGCCTGATCCATGCGGCGCTTACCCTCGAACTTGAAGGGCTTGGTAACGACGCCGACGGTGAGTATGCCGGCCTCGCGAGCGATATCTGCAACCGTGGGAGCAGCGCCTGTGCCAGTTCCGCCGCCCATGCCTGCGGTGATGAACACCATATCGGCATCTTCGACTGCTTTTGCAATGTTGTTGCGGCTTTCCTCGGCGCTCTTCTTGCCGACTTCGGGATCGGAGCCTGCGCCCTGACCGTGGGTCAGCTTCTCGCCTATCTGGATCTTCTGATCCGCGCTGGACACGGCAAGTGCCTGCTTATCGGTGTTGACCGCTATGAACTCAACGCCCTGAGTTCCGGACTTGACCATTCTATTTACGACGTTGTTACCGGCGCCGCCGATACCAACGACCTTTATAGTTACAACATTTTCAGGGCCTACTTCGGCTTTGAAATCCATTTTGTTTCCTCCAGTACTGTTATTTAGAAGACGCGGCAGATGCCGCAATCATTATTCGCGATATGTAACATTTTATAACTTTTTGGCCGCAAGGTCAATAGCTTTTTCCCCTGCTATGTAAACAAAGTATTAATTCGGGTTGAAAACGACCTTATCGCCCGTGGATAAGTCAAGCGTTCCGGCATCGTCGGCCGTAAGCTGCGAAACCGCCGAAAGCATCTTGCCGAATTTATATTCCGTGTTGTCGAGCGCACCGAGCTTTACAAGAAATCTGCCGTCATATTCAAAGGTCGGATTTGCCGCATCGCTCATATCAATCGCCGTTACCTTGCCGACAAGGCCGCGCGCTTGGATCTGATAAAGTATGTCCGTTAAATAGGCAAGCTTATTCTCATCCCCGGCGGCAGCTTTTATATGCTCGCCCGTTGCAGCTTCGCTCACGCTTATTCCGCTTATCATTGCGATATGCTCGCTGTCGCTCGCACTGATACTGCTCAGAAATTTTCCGCTGCTGCTTACAGACCACAGCTCGTCCCCGACAGTCAGGCAGCCGACGGCCTTACTCTCGGTCACAACGATGGTCACGAGGTTCGGCAGGCCGCGGTTTATCTGCACGGAGTCTACATACGGAAGCTTAACGGCAACGCGGCTTCCGGCAGCGATACCGTTAATGAAAAACAGGTTATCGCCGGTTTCGATGCCGGAAGCTTTTATCACTTCGTCATCCGTATAAATCGAATTTCCCTTAACCTCTATGCGCGAGACCTTGAAAAACACGCTCATTATAAAAACAAGCGCAACTATAACAAGGAAAAACGTAAGCGGCCGATTCACGTTCCTCGTGAATTTCGGCTTATACGGATCCTCACGCTTTTGGTAATAATCATTAGTATTCGGCATTTTACAACTCCAAAAATATATCTGCTCCAAGCGAGCGGAGCTTATGGTCAAGATGCTCGTAACCTCGGGCAATATGCCCGGGATCCACGATAAGGCTTTCACCCTCGGCAGAAAGAGCGGCAATTATCATTGCTGCGCCTCCGCGCAGATCGCCTGCGCTGACAATGGCACCTTTGAGATCGCGCACGCCCCACACAGACGCCTGCCTCCCCTCAACGGAGATATCCGCGCCGAAGCGGCTAAGCTGCTTTGCGTGGCCGAAACGCGAGTCAAAAACGTTTTCTATAAAATCGGTTCGCCCTCCGGCTTTGAGAAGTGCTGCCATGAGCAGAGGCTGCATATCCGTAGGAAATTCGGGATACGGCCCGGTCGAAACGCGGCCGACAGCGTTCAGCTTACCGTCGGATATTAACCTTACGCTTCTGCGCGACGATATTATATCACAGCCGGCTCGCTTTAGGAAGTGCTCAAGGCGCGAAAATTGCCTTAAATCAACTCCGCGCAGCTCAATATCGCCGCCGGTTGCGGCAGCGGCGCACAAAAACGTTGCCGATACGATCCTATCCGGAATGATGCGGTGGCCGACATGGCTTTCGCGCTCAAAGCCCGAGATTTTCACCGTGCTCGTTCCGGCTCCGGATATATACGCGCCGGCTTTGCGCAGGTACTCCTGAAGATCCTCGATCTCCGGCTCCTTTGCCGCGCCAGTTATGACGGTCTCCCCTTCCGCGCCGCACGCGGCTATCATGGCATTTTCCGTTGCACCGACGCTTGGATACGGAAGCCTTATGTGCGCGCCTCTAAGCTTTTCGGCTCTGCATACTATCTCGCATCCGGATTCCTCAACGCTTGCTCCGAGAGCTTTCATTGCATCAAGGTGCATATCTATCGGCCTCGCGCCGAGTCTGCATCCGCCGGGCAGCGTAAGATGCACCTCGCCGCAGCGTGCCAAAAGCGCGCCCATGAAAAGGACCGAAGATCGCATGCTCTCCATCATGCTCTGCGGTATGACGTTTGAGCTTAATGCACGCGAGTCTATGTAAACGTCGTTTTCCTGCTGCTGCGCCGTACATCCCAGGCTGCGCAGTATCCTCAGCGACATTTCAACATCGCTCAGCTGCGGAACATTCAGCAGGTCAGTTTCCGTCGGGCAGACGACCGAGGCCGCGAGTATCGGCAGGACCGCATTCTTCGCGCCCTGCACAAAGCACGCTCCCTCAAGGCGTTTTTCTCCGCTGCAATGCCATATTGCCATAATAAAACCTCGCAGAAAGAACTTAAATCATGCCATTCTATGCTGCGAGGTGATTTCTTGCTATTTTCGGTTTTCAGCAAGGAGCGAGAATATTCTGTCGCAGATCATATCGGTCGCCTCGGGCTTTGCAAGCTTTGCCATGGCCGCCGACATTTTTTCGAGCTTATCATCAGATGACAGGATATCGTTTACCGCCTTGAGCAGCTCCTTCGGCTCAAACCAGCCCTCCTCAAATATCAGCGCTCCGCCGGCATCCTCAACGACCTTTGCGTTTTTGAACTGGTGATTATTCGTGACAAACGGAGACGGAACAAATATCGTGGGCTTGTGCATATATGTAAGCTCGGATATGGTTGAAGCTCCGGCGCGGCACAAGACAAGATCAGCCGCCGCCATAACGCGCGGCATGTCATATATATACTCACGCACGTCCATACCGTTTTTCTCGTAATCGGGAACGGTTCTGCGAAGATGCTCGACCATTTTCTCGTATCCTTCGACGCCTGCCGAATGGATGAGCGTAAATCCGGGCTTTTTGCCTGCAAGCTCGATGAACCTGCACATGACCTCGTTCATATTCTCGGCCCCGAGCGAGCCCCACACGGACACAACAAGCGGCTTACCAAGAGGCAGGCCAAGCTCGGCTTTCGCCGCCTGCTTTGAGTATGCCGAAAACTCGCCGCGCACAGGCGTTCCGGTCACTACGGTCTTTTCGGGATTTTTATAAAACTTCCGGCTTTCCTCAAAGCCGAGCATTATGGTGTCAACTATGCCGGAGAGCATTCGGGTCGTAAGCCCGGGGTCTGCGTTACTCTCGTGAACGGCGGTCGGTATGCCGAGCATTGATGCGGCCTTCAAAACCGGAAAGCACACGTATCCGCCGGTTCCGACAACGACATCCGGCTTGAATCTTTTTATGATTTTCCTTGCCTTTATGGTGGAGCGGACAAGATGCCACGCCGCGCTTATATTGTGGAAAAAGCCGCCGAGCGTCTTTTCCCTGCTCAGTCCTCTGACCCTAACGGTCTCTATCTTATAACCTGCGCGCGGAACAAGATCGGACTCCATCTGGCCAACGGCGCCGATGAACAGGAACTCACTGTCCGGCATAAGCTCCTTTATCCGGCCGGCAACGGCAAGCGCCGGGTTTATATGTCCGGCAGTGCCTCCGCAGGCAAAAATTATTCTCATATACTATCCTCCCACACGTCCTGCAGGCAAATCTCTGGATATGCTCAGTACTATCCCCATTTCGGCCATCTGCATCAGCAGCGCCGTGCCGCCATAGCTGAAAAACGGCAGCGAAATACCTGTGCAGGGCACAAGATTGGTCACAACGGCTACGTTTAATATGACCTGTATTGCAAGCAGCGTAGTTATTCCGGCTGCTACCAGAAAGCTGTATCTGTCGGTGCTGTGAAGCGCTATCCAGTAGCCGCGGATAATAAGCAGCGCAAAAAGCGTGAGTATTAAAAGTGCTCCTATAAAGCCAAGCTCCTCACACACTACAGAAAATATGAAGTCATTATGCTCCTCTGGCAGATACAAATATTTTTGCCTGCTCTGCCCCAGTCCGAGTCCCGTAAGTCCGCCGGATCCGATCGAATACAGCGACTGAACGATCTGATACCCCTCGTCCGAGGTGGATGCAAACGGATCGCGCCACGTCGTTATTCGCGTTGAAGCATAAGGGAACATCGTCAAAAGCACCGCTATGCCGCCCCCTGCGGCAACGGCAGCTGCGATGAACCATATAAGGCGCGCTCCGCCCAGAAACAGCATGACGCCGCCGATGGCGACGATTATGATAGACGCCGAAAAATGCGGCTCCAAGACCAAAAGGCCGACTATCGCGGCAAGTATCGCGGCAAACGGCAGTATGCCGTATCGGAAGCTTTTCATTCTCCCCCGACGGGCGCAGATCATTGATGCAAAAGCAAGTATTATTCCGATCTTGGCAATTTCCGACGGCTGGATCGTGAATGCCCCAAGGCCGATCCAGCGCTTTGCTCCGTTTGCGTTCGTTCCGATTATCGGAACAAGCATGAGCAGGATGACGGCAGCTATGAGAACCGGCATCGAAAATCGCTTGTAAAAGCCGACAGGCAGTCGCGAGCATATTATCATTGCCGCAACGCCGAGAGCGGCGAAAATAAACTGCCTTATAAAATAATAGGTTGCCTTCCCCTTTGTAACTCCGCCGGGATCAAAATACGCCCTTGCAAAGCTGGCGGACAGCACCATTGTAACTCCAATGGCCAAAAGTATCACAACAAGCGCGAGGAACGATATGTCCATTCCTGCGCGCTTTGTTTTATCTTTCGTTTCCTTTATCCTGAGCTCGGCACTGCCGTACTGCATGGGCGACCCCTCCGTTATCAGAGCTGGAAACGATTATATATTCCTATGAATGAAATTATTGCAAAAACAAGGGATACGGAAGTAAAAAGTGCAAAAAGCTCTTTCTCTTTCCACTTTTTGCCCGTCCATCCGCCCATTTCAAGATGGTGGTGGAACGGAGCCATCTTAAACACTCGCTTGCCGTGAGTAAGCTTGAAGTAGGTTACCTGGATAATATCCGACAGAGTTTCGATGATATACACGATGCCGAGTGTTATGAGTATAAGCGGCATATCGTAAGCAAAGGCAAGCGCCGCGATCGCACCGCCGAGAAACAGCGAGCCGGTATCGCCCATGAACACCTTGGCTGGGTTAAAGTTATAGACAAGAAAGCCCATAAGTCCGCCGAGGAGAGCCGAGGCAAAAATGCCGAGCGCCATGTATTTATCTCCCCAAAGGAAGCTGACTGCCGCAAAGAAGAGACATACTGGTATGCTCGTTCCGCTTGCAAGTCCGTCTACGCCGTCGGTAATGTTGACTGCATTGACCGTGCCGACGATTATAAATGCGGCAAGAATAAAATATATCACTTCGGGGATATAGACCTCAATATTCCAAAACGGAATGTAGAGCTTTGTCGAGATATAGCCCATCTTGCGCAGCAGCAGCACAAAAACGAGCGCCGCAACAAGCTGGAGCAGGAACTTTGCCTTTGCGCTCAGACCGAGATTCTGCTTTTTGCGCAGCTTTTCCCAGTCGTCAAGAAAGCCGATTGCGCCGAAAACAAGTGCAAACAGCAGCACGAATATATGCGTAAAGTCTCCGCTGCGCATTGATTCAAAGCCGACCGTCAGGCATACGAGCGTACATGCGCTTATGAAGATCACACCGCCCATTGTCGGCGTTCCTGACTTCGACATGTGCCATGTCGGGCCGTTTTCCTTTATCTCCTGCCCTGCCTTCATTTTTCTGAGCCAGGGTACATAAAACTTGCCCACTATAACTGCGGTTATAAAAGCCATAACCAATGCAAGGGTCAGTTTGAGAGTCATTTTTCGTTCCTCTTCTCTATATGTTCTGCGACTATCTCGCGCTCATCCATGTGATGCTTTTCATGTCCGACGACCTGATAGTCCTCGTGGCCTTTGCCGGCAAGCAATATTACATCATTTGCCCTATGGTTGTCAATCGCCCATATAATTGCCTCGGCACGGTCACATATGGCAATGTGCTCAGTTTTCTTACCCTCAAGGCCAACAAGTATCTCATCGATTATCGACTGCGGCTGCTCCGTGCGCGGATTATCGCTCGTTACGATGACAAAATCTGCATTATCGGCGGCAATGGCGCCCATTATCGGTCGCTTCGTTCTGTCGCGGTCTCCGCCGCAGCCAAAGAGAACGACAAGTCTGCCGTCGTGGTCGGCTCGCAGCGCCTTGAGCGCGTTTTCAAGCGCGTCGGGAGTGTGGGCATAGTCAATGACTATCGTATAGTCACCGTCGGTCGGAACAAGCTCCATACGCCCCTTAACACCGTGCGCGGTTTTCATTGCCTTTGCACAGTCATCAAGGCTTATTCCCAAGGCGAGGCCGACCGCAATGGTGTTAAGTGCGTTATACACCGAAAATTTTCCCGGTATGGCAAGGCTCACATCGGCGTGCTTCCCGTCGTAGGACGCCGAAAAACTCACGCCCTTTGCGGAAAGCTTTATATTCTCCGCCGCAAGAGACGCCTCTTTTCCGTCGGCGGAATAAGTGAGCTGCCTGCACGAGGCGTTCTGCATCATGGTGTCCGCCCATTTATCGTCAATGTTTATGCAGCCGACACGACAGGCGGAGAACAGCAGCGCCTTTGCGGCGGCATACTCCTCCATAGTGTGGTGAAAATCAAGATGATCCTGAGTAAGATTCGTAAACGCACCGACGGCAAAATCAATGCCCGCAACACGGCTGAGTACAAGCGAATGCGATGACACTTCCATGACTACATGCGTACATCTGGCGCTCTTCATTTCGGCAAAAAGCTGCTGAAGCTCAAAGCTTTCCGGTGTTGTACGCTCGGTGTGGATAAACTCATTGCCTATCATGTTGCCGTTTGTGCCTATAAGTCCGACCTTAGCGCCAAGAGTGTCCTCGAGCAGGTGCTTGAGCAGATATGTCGTTGTAGTCTTTCCGTTTGTTCCGGTAATGCCGATTATCTGCATCGCTCCGGCAGGATCGCCGAAAAAGTTGCGGCTTAAAAGAGCAAGCGCTTTTCGGCAGTCATGAACCAGAACGTAAGGGATATCTACCTGCGGCACTCTGTCGCTTATAACAACGGCCGCACCTTTTTCCACTGCCGACGGGATGTATTTATATCCGTCGGTTTCAAAGCCCGAGATCGCCACGAAGACATCTCCCGGCTTCACCTTGCGCGAATCGTAGCTCACGCCGCCGATCTCGCACTCGGAGGGCGCAGCAAACGTTAAAACGTCTGTGTCTTTCAAAAGCTCAGATAATTTCATATGTGCATCATCCTCATATCTATTAATATCGACCGAGAATACTCTCGTCATCCGAAACGAGCGTTACCTCGACGACGGTTCCGTGTTTTATATCGGTTCCTGCTTTCACACTCTGCGTCAGCACCTTTTGGTTCTCCGCATCGCGCACAACGGTGTTGCTTCTGGCAAAAACTCCGTATTTGCTAAGTTCCTTCACCGCGTCGGCATAGCTCAGGCCCTTAATGCCGGGCATGGTTTCAAGAGCGGCCGACGGACTTGCGTCGGCATAGATAATTACCGTGCTTCCTTCCGCAATGACGCATCCCGTAAGCGGAAGCTGCGCCGTAACGGTCGTTCCGGAGCCTATAAGTCGGCAGTCAAAGCCGTTTTCCGAAAGCTTTGTTTTTGCATCATCAACACTCAGTCCGTTCAGATCGGGAACAGGCTTATCGGCCTTTTCGGAGCTTTCATCGTACTTAGGCTCTATACCCATGTACGGCAGGATATCGGCAAACATTTTGCCAACGGTCGGTGCCGCCATCTGGCCGCCCGAGACGTAAACCCCCGAACCGCTTCCGGGCGAATCGAGCATGACCAAAAGCGCTATCTGCGGATCGTCGGCAGGCGCAAATCCGATAAAGGACACGATGTATTCCTTTTTACCGGTCTGAGCCTCATAGCTCACCTTTTCCGAAGTGCCGGTCTTGCCGCCGATACGATATCCGGCAACAGCCGCATTTCGCCCCGTGCCCTCGTTCGGGTCGCCGACGACCTGCTCGAGAATTGAGCACACGGTTTTGCTGGTTTCCTCGCTTATGACGCGGCGCACGACTTTCGGCTTATGATTATACACCGCCAAGCCGTCTTCGTCCAGTAAACTTTCAACTACATACGGCTGCATCAGATATCCGCCGTTTACGCAGGCGCTGACGGCCGTTATAAGCTGCAGCGGCGTTATGGTAAAGGTCTGGCCGAATGAGGCGGCCGCAAGCTGGGATTTGTTCTTTTCGCTGTAGAAGGTATCCTCGCTCCACCATATGCTGCCGCTCTCGCCGCCGAGGTCAATTCCGGTCTTGGCGGTGAGCTGCTGCGAGCTGTCGCCCGTCAGTTCAAGGAAGCCGAAGGCATCGCAGTATTTATAAAAAGCCTGCGCGCCGACACGCATTCCTATGTTTACAAATGCCGCGTTGCATGAATGCTGCACGGCCTGAGTAAGGCTCTGCGAGCCGTGGCCGCTTGTTTTCCAGCAGCGAACCGGATTTGTTCTGCCCTGCACTTGCACGCTTCCTCCGCAGAAGAAACTGTCGTCAAGACTCACCTTACCCTCTTCGAGCGCCATGGACAACGTTATTATTTTGAACGTCGAGCCGGGCTCGTATGTATCCGACAGGGTCTTATTCCGCCATTGCAGGCGCTGTGCATCGGCAAGGATCTGATCCTTTTCCTCCTGCGTCGGCGCTTCTTCGATCGCTTTTTTAGCCTCATCGCTGACGTCGAGAAAATTATTAAGGTCATATCCGCCTATAGACGCCATTGCAAGTATCTTCCCGGTTTTCACATCCATCGCGATAGCGCCCGCTCCGTTTTGAATGTCGTAATCCTCGACGGCCTGATACAGAGACTTTTCAACATAATGCTGGATCGTGAGGTCAATCGTTGTTACAAGATCAAGGCCATTTTCGGCACCGGTGTAGCCCTCGTATTGGTCAAACAGAAGATCGGTGCCGTAGGCATTGGCAAGGCGCATGTATTTTCCCGACGTTCCACACAGAGCGGAGTCATACTGCGCTTCCACCCCGTCAAGGCCGTAGTTATCGGTTCCGACAAAGCCTATCACATGGCAGGCAAGCGAGGAATACGGATAGTATCTTTTCGTATCGCTCTCCAGCCGGACGCCCTTGAGCTTATACTCATTTTTAAATTCGCGCACCTTGTCGGCAGTCTCTTTTTCGACCTTGCGCGCAACGGTCACATACCACGAGCCGTTATTCTCGGTTTTTTTCAGGATATCCTCCCTGTCGAGGCCGAGGATCTCGGAAAGCTTATCGGCAATAAGCTCCCTGTCTTCGTTGTACATGGCGATCTCCGCAGGGCTAAGGTACACATTATCGACATTTGCGCTCATTGCGAGAATGTTCATGTTGCAGTCGTATATCGTTCCGCGCTCGGCCGATGTTCCCGTTTCGCGAAGCTGTTGGCTCATGGCAAGCTCCTCATATTTGGCATGATCGCGCACCTGCAGGATATAAAGCCGCACTGCAAGCACCGAAAACGCAAGTATGCCGCACACTGCCATCAGAAATAGTGTGCGGCGCACCATTGTCCTGTTAGGACTGCTTACCTGTTTTCTGCTCACGGTTTTGCGCATAGCTGCTCCTTCCGGACAAAATTTATTAGTTAATACTATAATTTTGCCGCGTAAAATATGCAGCTTATCCGTTATCTGCTATATATGCTCTATCCTCGGGTGAAGTGTCAATAGTCTCGGTGCGGCGCTGAAGCGTGCTCTGCATACCGAGTCTCGACTTGGCATCCTTTTCGAGCGCATCGAGATCCTGCGAAAACTCATATTCAATGCACAGACGGCGGTTTTCTTCATGAAGACTCTGTGCCTGTCGGCTCAGCTCAACATTTTTGTCGTTTATCTCAGTAAGCTCAACTCGCACAAAAAGCGACAGGACGAGCATCACCGCCACTGCTATCGCAAGCGCTGCCATGAGCGCTGTGCGCATTGCACCTCCGAGCTTTTTATCATGCCTGGCGTTTACCCGTCGCTTTGCGCTTTTGGAGCCGTATTGATATTCGCTGCCGGAGCTTTTCAAAAACCTCTACACCCTTTCGGCGACGCGGAGCTTTGCGCTTCTCGCACGCGGATTGAAGTTCAGCTCATCCTCATCCGGCACTATCGGTTTTCTGTGCACGCTCTTGAGTGTCTGCTTAAAGCCGCAGACGCATATTGGCGCTTCTCTCGGGCAGGTGCAGCCGTTTTCCCTTGCGGCTATGCCCGTTTTAACTATTCTGTCCTCAAGCGAGTGGAAACTTATGACGCACAGTCTGCCGCCTTTTTTTAGGCTGTCGGGCGCTGTTTTCATCATTCTGTCCACCGCGCCAAGCTCATCGTTTACGGCAATTCTTATTGCCTGAAAGCTGCGCTTTGCAGGATGCTGCTTCTCGCGCAGAGCGGCTGCCGGCATTGCAGAGCGGATTATATCCACAAGCTCAAGCGTTGTTTCTATCTTTTTCTGTTCGCGGCGTTCAACTATGCGCGAGGCGATCCTTCTTGCATAGCGCTCTTCGCCGAAATCGCGGAGAATGCGAACAAGCTCCGCCTCATTCCAATCGTTTACGACGTTCGATGCGGTAAGTGCGCTTGTGTTATCCATGCGCATATCAAGCGGCGCATCGTTCATGTACGAAAAGCCGCGCTCGGCCTCATCGAGCTGCGGCGAGGAAACGCCAAGGTCAAACAGCATTCCGTCAACAGCAGCTATGCCAAGCTCATCGAGTATCTGCGAAACGTCGCAGAAGTTTCCGTGCACAAGCGTCATTTTATCGGCATACTGCGCAAGGCGCTCGCCGGTGCGCCTTATAGCGCTCTCGTCGCGGTCAATTCCGATAAGTCTGCCGGTGTCAAGGCGCTTTAGTATCTGCTCGGAGTGCCCTCCAAGCCCAAGAGTGCCGTCAACATATATGCCGTCGGGCTTTATATTCAAATTTTCAATACATTCATTTAACAGCACCGATATGTGCTTTACTTCATTAGGCATATCAAAACTCCAGTTCGTCCATTACGGATGCAATGTTTTCGGGGGTTATCTCGCTTTCGGAAAGCTTTTGCCAGCTTGCTTCATCCCATATTTCGGCATGATTATTGCAGCCGATGACGGCAACGTTCTTGCTCAGATGCGCATACTCACGCAAATGCGCCGGTATGAGCGTTCTGCCCTGATTATCAAGCTCGCACTTTGCCGCATATGCAAACAGAGGCCGCATTTTCCGCTGCTTTACATAGCTCATTGCATTTACCTTATCGGAAAATTCCTTCCAGCTTTCCGCGCTGTAAACAGAAAGGCAATCGTCCATCGATAGAGTTATATAAAACACGTCGCCAAGCTCGTCCCTGAGCTTTGCCGGGATAAATAGCCTGCCCTTATTATCAATGCTGTGTTTATATTCGCCTGTCAACGTGTTCACCTCCATCTTTCGAGCATTTTCGATGCACTTTTCACCACTTTGCTCCACTTTATTCTGATTATAGAGATTGTCGGGCAAAAAATCAAGAACATTTTGGTAACATATAAAAATAGCAGGACGTTTTTTCATCCTGCTATTTTCATATGAGTATTAAGTTAAGTTATTTTAAGGCTGAATTTATTACCGAGTTTGAAACGATAATTTTGCAAATCTCAGTGGTTCCCTCGGCAATGGTCAGCATCTGAGCATCTCGGAAGCAGCGGTCGACCTCAAAATCCGAGGACAAACCGTTTGCTCCATGGATCTGGCGTGCGCTTTTGCACACCTGGCATGCAAGCTCTGTGCTCATAAGCTTTGTCGCCGCAATATCGATCGCCGACTGCCGTTCCTTTGCATCGTACTGCTCGGCAGAGCAATAGATCATGCATCTTGACGCAGCAAGCTTTGTGTACATCTCGGCAAGCATGAACGCTATGCCCTGATAGGATGACAGGTTGCGCCCATATTTTTCAGTTGTCGTCGAATAGTTGTTCGCAAGCTCAAGCGCACGTCCGGCTATGCCTGCAGCTATTGCCGAAACGGCAAGTCTGCCGAGCTGCAAAGTCGGCTTCAAAAGGGCATACCCCTGATTTTCGCTGCCGATTATATTCACGAGCGGTATTCTGCAGTTTTTGAATGTGATGTGTCCGGTCGGGCAGCTATTAAGCCCGATCATGTGCGAACCGATGTCGGCTTCCAGCCCTTCTGTGGATGCATCGATATAGAAAAGGCTTATATCGCGGCTGCGGCTGTTAAGCGAGGTACGGGCGGCTATCAGATAGCCGTCGGCTTTGCCGGATGCCGTTATCCATGATTTTGAACCGTTAATTACCCATTCGTCGCCAAGCTGTGTCGCCGTTGTGTTAATGCTCAAAACATCCGAACCGCCGCTTTCCTCGCTGATCGCATACGCAATGAGCTTATTGAGCGCAAACGCAGGATCCATAACATCGGCACGAAGCTCAGGCGACGCGGCCGTGTTCATTATGTCGCAGGCAAGGTAATGCGGAGTCAGCGCAAGTGCAAGCGACGCATTTCCGCGCGCAAGCTCTTCAAATATAACGCACATCTCCGATGCTCTGTAGTGACCGTCGGTCATAAGCTCGGGCGCGACCAATCCAAGCTCGCCGCAGCGCTTTATGAGCTGCGTCGGGAAAATTCCGTTTTTGTCAAGCTCCTGAGCTACGGGCATTACCTCTTTGCGAACGAAGCTGCCGACCTTATCTTTAAGCGCCTTCTGGCTTTCATTAAACATATACATTATTTATTCTCCTTGCTTTGCCGTGAACATGAGTATCGCCTTGGTGTATGAGCAGCTGTCGTCAAATATCTCCTCTTCAAGCGTGCAGCCCTGCTCGCCGCGCCGGGTGAGCTTGCTTGACAGCATGAGACTCTCGTGCGCGTCAATGGTTTTGGACGCGAAAAAGGTTCCGCTTTCGATAACGCAGCCTTCGCCGAGAATTTCGCCGGCATGCCGCATGGCCGCCGTCAGAACGACCGGAAGCGTAAACTCCGACGGATCGGCTACTCCTCTGTTGGGTATGCGGATATTGTAATACTTCTCGTCCTCCGTATCGGACACATCCGTTGCTTCAAGGAAGGACTCGAACATAGGAGCGCTGCCGTTTCTGCCGGAGAACATAAAGTAGCGCATGATATCGCTTGAATCCAGGACACCGCTGACCTTATCCCCGTCGGTCACAGCAGCTATGCTGTTGCCTGAAAGCAGCATCTCCTCGGCAACACGAGCCATAGGTGTTTCGCAATCAAAGTGCATACACTGACTTTCCGGGCGCAGGATACCCGATATGCGCTGCGACGGGTTTGCCGCGAAGGCCTTAGGCACATCGAGCGCGCCGCATAGCATGAGATTTTCGTCAACTACGGGATAGGTCTGAATCGCAATATCCTCGCATAGCTTGTGCCAGTCGGCAACAACGTCGTTGCTGTACAGGTACTTCGGCATTTTCATCCACGACTGCGCATCATCCGTGCTCTCAATAGCCGGCGAGTGAAGCTTTTCAAGAAGCATCATTATCGTGCGGCTGTCCTGCAAAGCACTTATAACGGCAAGGCCGCGGTGCTCGGCCTGAATAAGTGTAAGCGGCTGTGCGCTTGCGCCGCCCGTAAGCATAAGGTTTGCACCAAGCTCGATCACAAGCGCCTGCATATCCGGTCTGTCTCCCACAAGGCAAAGTACATTAATATTATCCTTCGGCTCATCAGACAGTGCACGGCGCAGCTGTTTCTCACTGCCGTCGCATATGACAACGCGACTAAGCATTCTCTCGGCATCGGCAGGCTCGATTATCATGGTAAGGCCAAGAAACTTTGCCGCACGCTTCAGGCTGACAGGCTCTGCCTCACCGGCGACGCCGGAATCGATCTTGAACGTTCCGGATTTGGGCTTTGTTACAACAAGACCCTGCGCCTCAGCGGCTTTAATAGCTTTATAAACTGTTCCAACGCTGACATCCAATATCTCAGACAAACGCCGAACAGATATCTTAGTTCCCACATCAAGCTCTTTTATATAAGATAGTATAAGCTCATTCTTTATTGACATCTCTGTTTCCCCACTGTTTTAAACTGTATCTGTTTAGTCATTATACAGATACACAAGGCCGGCCGCAAGCTTTTTTTCTATATTTGTTCACAATTTTAACGCCAAAATTATAACAGAATAAAACACAGCGCATTTGCAAACCCTATTTTCGTAAAAAACTGTTGTATGAGATTGGATACAATTTGTTAGTTTTTGTCTGCAAATATGTCAGAAAGCTGAAAAGGATCAATTTCACCCGTTTTGTGTTGACACACTGTTGCAGTCATGTTATTATTTTCACAGCAAGAGAGTTGATTTTAAAGCAAATCGATCTCAGTAGTAGTTACAGTAGTGTAACAGTTGCAATATAGTTATTTCTCAAAGCGCTTTCTGTTATGTAACACATCAAAAATTTTGTTTGAAAAGGAGCCAGAAGAAAATGTTCAAGTTCACAGAAGAGCAAATCATGATCCGCGACATGGTAAGAGAGTTCACCAAAAATGAGGTTGAGCCTCGCGACAAATGGATGGACGAAAACGGCTTTGACTGGGAAGTCCACAAGAAGCTGTGCGAGGCCGGTCTGATGGGTATCCATCTTCCCGAGCAGTACGGCGGTGGCGGCGGCGACGCAGTCATGAGTGAAATCGTCATCAACGAGATCGCAAAGGGCAGCGCAAGTGTCGCTCTGTTCCTGGACGCCGACTGGCTCGCAGCCGATATGATCTATGTTCACGGCAGCGAAGAGCAGAAGAACCATTACCTCCATCTCGCAGCAGAAGGCAAGATCTTCGCATTCGGCCTGACCGAATCCAACGCCGGTTCCGACGCGGCAGCAATCAAGTCCGTTGCAGTTAAGCAGCCCGACGGCAGCTACGTTCTCAACGGCGGCAAGGCATGGATCACAAACTCCGGTGTTGCCGACTACTATCTGATCATGGCCAAGACCGATCCCGAAGCAGGCGCAAAGGGCATCAGCGTTTTCATCGTTCCCAAGGACGCAGAGGGTCTGACCGTCGGTAAGTTCGAGCACAAGATGGGCATGTGCGGCAGCGCGACCTGCGAGCTAAGCTTTGACAACATCAAGCTTCCCGCAGACGCACTCGTCGGCAAGGAAGGCGCAGGCTTCAAGATCGCAATGATGGCTCTTGACGGTGCACGCATCTCGATCGGCGCTATCGCCTCCGGCCTTGCACAGCACGCAATGGAAGTTGCAAAGAACTACGCAAACGAGCGCGTTACCTTCGGCAAGCCCATCGCAAAGTACCAGGGCGTTGCATTCAAGTTTGCAGACATGGCGGCAAAGATCCGCGCCATCGACCTGATGGTATGGGATACGGCCCAGATGAAGAGCGAAGGCCAGCGTCACACCGTTGAAGCAGCAGAGCTTAAGCTCATGAGCTCCAAGTGGTGCTGCGAGATCTGCGACGAGTGCATCCAGGTCCTCGGCGGCAACGGCTACAGCCGCGAGTTCCATGTTGAGCGCTTCTACCGCGACGCAAAGCTCCTCGAGATCGGCGAAGGCACCAGTGAGATCCAGCGCATGGTCATCAGCGGCGCAGTCCTTGCAAAATAATCTAAGCAAAGCGGAGAGATAGAAATGAAAATATTAGTTTTTGTTAAGCAGGTTCCCGATACGGACGACGTTAAGCTCGATCCCAAGACCGGCAACCTCAAGCGCGAGGGCGTGCAGAGCATGATTAACCCCCTCGACGCAAACGCAATAGAGGCTGCGGTGCAGCTTAAAGAAAAGTACGGCGGCACTGTCGCTGCGATCAGCATGGGACCTCCTCAGGCAGAGGATATGCTCAAGAAGGCTCTTGCTCTCGGCTGCGACGAGGCATACCTGCTGTCCGACCGCGCATTCGGCGGCGCAGATACCCTCGCTACCGCTTACACCCTCGCAAAGGCCGCAGAGAAGATCGGCGATTACGATCTGCTGCTGTTCGGCCGTCACGCAGTTGACGGCGACACGGCTCAGACCGGCCCGGCTACCGCAGCTTACCTCAACGTTCCGCAGATCACCCTCGCAACGAGCATCGACGTTCAGGACGGCTGGGTAATTTGCGACCGCAATCTTGAGGACTGCACTCAGCGCGTAAAGGCAAAGCTGCCTGCGCTCGTTACCGTTTGCGGCGAGATAAACACTCCGCGCTACGCAACTCCCATCAACATCATGAAGGCTCTCAAGAAGCCCAGAACCGTTTGGGATGCGGCAGCTCTGGAGGCCGACACCACGCGCACCGGTATTCCCGGCTCGCCTTCCTCCACCAAGAAGGTGTTTGAGCCCGAAAAGCGCAATACCGACACCAAGTACTTTGAAGGCTCTGCCGAGGATATGGCAGTTCAGTTCGTTGATATGCTCGCAAACGAGCATCTTGTCTGAGGAGGTGCTGACATGGCAAAAGAAGATTACAAAGGCATATGGATATTTGCCGAGCAGCAGAACGGTGTTCTCAACCCCGTAACACTTGAGCTTCTTGCAAAGGCGCAGGAGCTTAAGGCTCACAACGGCGAGGATATATACGCCATTCTCCTTGGCAGCGACGTTAAGGCGCTTGCCCCCACCCTCATCGCACACGGTGCAGACAAGGTCATCGTTGCAGAGGACGCAGCACTTGCATCCTACAGCGCACGTCCCTATCAGCAGGCTATGACTCAGCTTGCCGAAAAGTACAAGCCCTCGATCATCCTTTACGGTGCCACCAGCCTCGGACGTGACTTTGCTCCGCGCGTGATGGTCTCTCTCAAGACCGGCCTTACCGCAGACGCTATCGACCTCGGCTACGACGAGGACGACGTGTTCTATCAGACCACACCCGCTTACGGCGGCAGCATCCTCGCTCACATTGTTATTCTCGAGTGCCGTCCCCAGATGGCAACCGTTCGTCCGAAGATGTTCGTCCCTCTCGAGGCTGACGAAAGCCGCAAGGGTGAGATCATCACCGAGACCGTGAGCGTTGACGCAGAGGACAGCTACGAGGTGCTCGATGTCACCCAGAAGATCAGCGACCACGAGCCTATCGATAAGGCTTCCCTGCTCGTTTGCGGCGGACGAGGCATAAAGAGCGAAGAGGATCTTAAGATGCTTGGCGAGCTTGCAGAGCTTCTAGGCGGTCAGGTAGCCGCTTCCCGTCCTATCGTTGACAATGGCTGGCTGCCTCACGAGGAACAGATCGGTCAGTCCGGCGCGACCGTCAAGCCCGATCACATCATCAACATTGCAATTTCCGGCTCTGTTCAGTATCAGGTCGGCATGCAGAACTCCAAGTGCATCATCAGCATCAACCACACCGCAGGAGTTCCCATCTTCGATATTTCCCACTACGGCGCTGTTGCCGATTACCGCAGCCTCGTTCCGGCAATAATCGAAGAGATAAAGAAAAGAAAGTAAAACACTTTAAAATTCATTAAAAAGGAGCTAATTAAAAATGAGCGAACGTAAATCTCTTATTCCCGAGTACGGTCCTTTCGCAGGAATGCGCATTATTGACACTGGCTCTCTGGTAGCAATGCCTTTTGCAGCAACTCTGCTTGCAGACTTCGGCGCAGAGGTCATTCATATCGAGCGTCCCGGCGTCGGCGACACTCTGCGTGTTCTCGCCCCCTTCGCAAATGAAGACGGCAAGACCGTCAGCACCTCCTGGGCACAGGACGGCCGCAACAAGCTCTCTCTTTCTCTTGAGCTTAACCTCAAGCATCCCGAAGTCAAGGAGCTGTTCTACGGTCTGATCAAGGAAGCCGACGTATTCATGGAGAACATGGTATGGCTCGAAAAGCTCGGCATCCGTGACGAGGATCTGCTTGCAGTCAACCCCCGTCTGATCATTGCTCACATCAGCGGCTACGGCAACCCTGCATTCGGCGGTCTGCCCGAGTACTGCGACAGAGCTTCCTATGACATGATCGGCCAGGCATTCTCCGGCTGGATGGGCCTCAACGGCGAAAAGGACGGCGATCCCGTCGTCGGCAAGCCCTGGCTCAACGACTTCACCTCCGCATACGCTGCCGTATTCGGCGTCCTCGCAGCATATATCAACGTTCTCAAGACCGGCAAGGGCCAGATAGTTGACATTGCTCAGTTCGAGGTTCAGGCAAGCTACTGCTGCGATCTGTACACCTCCTACACCATGGCAGGACGTGAGAACACCCGTTCCGGCAACAAGTCCGCCGCTTTCCAGCCTTACGGTCTGTTCAAGTCCAAGGACGGCTACGACGTCGCTATTGGCGCATTCGGCCCCGGCGTTTACAAGAGAGCTATCCAGGCGCTCGGCTTTGACCTTGATTACTTCAACTACAAAGACTGCTCCTCCGGCCTTGAGGCAGTTGCATCCGAAAAGGGCCGCGAGCTCGACGCAAAGGTCATCGACTGGTGCGCTGCTCACACCGCACAGGAGATCGAGGACGCAATGGCAAAGTTTAAAGTTCCCTGCAGCCGTGTAATGGGACCCAAGGACTGCCTGGAGAATCCTCACTATCAGAGCCGCGGAGACTTCATCGAATACCACGACCAGACTCTCGACAAGGACATCACCGCTTTCGGTATCGTTCCGAAGCTGTCCGGCACCCCGGGCAAGGTATGGCGCGGCGCTCCGAGACTCGGTCAGGATACCGACTATATCCTCAAGGGTATTCTGGGCTACGACGACGCAAAGATAGCTGATCTTCGCGAGAAGAAGCTCATCTGATTAAATCGCTATTTCTCACAATCCTCTTCCCCCATATTTTCCGGAAGTCCGGTTTCAGATGCACCGGGCTTCCGGATCCCCCAAGAAAGCATCTCTTAAACTTACCAAATCATTATTCTCCTTCCTTATTTCTTTTTATTGATTCCTTCCCCCAAAGAAAATCAGGAGTCCGTTTGGACTCCTGATTTTTTACTATATTCATTTAAATAAAGCAAAGCTAAGGACTAAAGCTTAAACTCACTCGGTATCGTCATCCTGCGTTACCGGCTGAGCCGGTGCGGCCGAGCCTGCAAGGCTGCGGAAGCTTGCGCGCGACTGATTGATCGATTTGAGCGCCGAGCCGACGGTCTCTTCCGTGCGGCGGAGAATCTCATCGACATACTCGTTTGCAACGCGGCGCAGCTCCTTGGATTTGTACTCTGCATTGTTTACGAGCTCTGCGCTGTGCTGCTTTGCAACACGCACGATCTCCTGCTCTTCAAGCATCGCGCGAGCCTTATCCTCGGCATTCTTGCGGATAGACTCCGCCTCGCGCTTTGCGTTGCCGATAAACTCGTCGCGTGCGGAAACAAGGCGCTTTGCCTCGGCAAGCTCAACGGGGATGCGCGTTTTTATCTCATTGAGTATCTCAAGGACATTTTCTCTCTCGACGATGCACTTATCGTTTCCGAGCGGAACACCCCATGCCTCGGTCACCATGCTGTAGAGAGTTTCGATAAGCTCCATTACCTCAACGTTTTTCTCGCTCATATTACTTCTGCCTCCATAACTTAGCCTTTTCTTCTATCTCGGCCACTATCTCGCGCGGCACAAAGCCCGTAAGATCGGCGCCGTATGACGCGACCTCGCGTACGACGGATGAGCTCAGAAAAGTGTATTTTTCGTTTGCCGTAAGAAACATAGTTTCCAGCTCGGGGTTTATCTTTTTATTGATATGGTTCATCTGAAATTCATATTCAAAGTCAGATGCAGCCCTCAATCCCTTGACTATAACAGCACCGTCAAACTGCTTTGCGTATTCGGCAAGCAGCCCGTCGGAGGTATCTACCCTGACGTTGGGAAAACGCTCGACAACTTTTTTGACCATCTCGACGCGCTCGCTTATCGCAAACATGGGCTTGGTCTTATTGGAATTGAACATAATGCAAACGATGACGTTATCAAATATCTGCGCCGAGCGGCTTATTATATCAAGGTGTCCGAGTGTTATCGGATCAAAGCTGCCGGGGCATATAGCAAGACTCATTTATCTGTCTCCCTGCTGTAGGTTGTAAGCTTAACTTTGCCGTAATTATACTCCTTACACTTAAAGTAAGGCATATTCATCTCCGGCATGGGCTTTTCGCGCCCACTTTCGCACACAATTATACCACTTTCCGTCAAGATGTCAACGGAATTGATAATTTGCAGTGCTTTATCTATGAGATTTGTCGCATAAGGCGGATCAAGCAGTATCAGATCAAACTTTGCACCGCGCTCGAGAAAGGCAATTGAGTCGCTCTGTACCACGCGCGCTTCAAAGCCGCAGCTTTTAAGGTTCTGCTTAACGATAGCTATGGCTTCCCTGCTCTGGTCAACAAATGTGACCTCCTTTGCGCCGCGGCTGAGGCACTCGATGCCGAGCTGACCCGTTCCGGCAAAAAGATCGAGCACTCGCCTGCCCTCGACGTCAAACTGAACGATATTGAACATTGACTCCTTGACCATATCGGTCGTCGGGCGTATATCGTAATTATCAGGCTCTTTGAGCTTTTTTCCTCGTTTGGTTCCGCTTATGATCCTCATGTTTTTTCCTCACTCTTATGATAATATTCAAAAACCGCTTTGGCCGTATTCTTTGGAACAACGGCGCTCAGTTCATCTAATCCTGCATTTTTAATGGCCTTCAGGGTCTTGAAATGGCGCAGCAGCTCGTTTTTTCGGACGCTGCCTACTCCGGGGATGGCGCTCAGCTCCGAACCGAAGCTCTCGTTTCTGAGCGAACGCTGATATTCTATCGCAAAGCGGTGCGTTTCCTCCTGAATATTGCCTATGAGCGCAAACGCAGCCGGGTTTCCGTTTATGCAGATCTCACGGCCTGCACTTGTGACGAGCGCTCTTGTTCTGTGCCGGTCATCCTTCACCATGCCGAACACAGGAACGCTTATGCCAAGCTCTTTCAGCGCGCTCTCGGCCGCTGCGGCGTGGGTAATGCCGCCGTCTATCAGCAGCAGCTGCGGCGCTTCCGAAAAGCCGCTGTCGCCGTTTTTGAGATGCGCAAAGCGTCTGTAAACGGCCTGTGTCATGCTCGCATAGTCATCTCTAATATCAAGATCGCGTACTCTGAACTTGCGATAGTCTTTTTTATAAGGCTTTCCGTCCTTATGCACCGTCATTGCCGCCACGATGCCCGTGTCGCCGAGGTTTGATACGTCGAACGCTTCGATACGTTCCGGATACTCGGGCAGCTCAAGCGACTTCTGAAGCCATATAAGCGTATTTGTTCTGCGCTGCTGAACGGTCGTTGCGCGCAGTATCTCCTCGGATGCGTTCATCTCTGCACGCTCGACAAGTCGGAGTCTTTCGCCGCGCTGCGGAACCTCGATGCTCACCTTGCGGCCGGAAAGCTGATAAAGCAGCTCACCCAAGGCTTCTGCATCCTCGGGCATTTCACGCAGCAGGATATTTTTCGGCATTATGCCGCGTGATGAATAATACTGACGCATGTAGGCCGATATGGCCTCGGCGTCGCTCTCAAGCGGCTCGGAGACAAGCTCGAAGTCCTTGCCTGTGAGCGAACCGTCGTTAAAATGCAAAACCACAAAGCAGCTTTTTGCTCCGCGTGCAAAGCCTACCGCATCGGTATCGGAAAAAGCCGTGGCTATGACCTTCTGCTTGTTGGATACGCTCTTTATCGCCTTTATCCTGTCGCGCAGCTCGGCGGCGGCTTCAAACCTCAGCTGCTCGGAGGCTTCAAGCATTTTTGCCGTAAGCTCCTCGATAAGGTCGGAGGTTTTTCCGCCGAGAATAAGGCAGACCTGCTCCACGGCGAGGCGGTATTCCTCCTGCGACAGCTCTCCCCTGCACCAGCCGCGGCAATTGCCCATGTGGTAGTTAAGGCAGGGTCTGTCCTTCCCAATATCGCGCGGAAAATGCTTTGAGCAGGTTGACAGCCCCACCGCCTTTGAGGCAGCGTCGATTATGTCGCGCGTTACGCTTCTGCCGCCGAAGGGGCCAAAGTACGATGCTCCGTCCTTTTTAGCACTGCCAACTATCGTAAAGCGCGGATACGGCGCTTTTTTATCAAGCCTTATAAACGGATAGCCCTTATCATCCTTGAGCAGGATGTTATAGTGCGGCTGATGCTGCTTAATAAGTGAATTTTCAAGAATAAGCGACTCAAACTCGGAATTGACGACGATAACGTTAAAGTCGTTTACCTTCTGAACCATCGCCTCGACCTTTGGCAGGTGCGAGCCGCGAAAGTAGCTCGTAACACGGTTTTTGAGCTTTTTTGCCTTGCCTACATATATGACCTGCCCCGTCGCGTCAAGCATAATGTAAACGCCCGGGAGCATCGGCAGCTTATTTGCTTTTTCAAGTAGCTTCTCGCGCATCTGCCGCCTCACTGTCCTTACTTCCCGCAATGCACCAGACAGTTACGGAAACGATTACGATAACGCCGCCTATAAGCGCAAACAGGCCCGGCTTTTCGCCGTCGAATATCAGCACCCAAAGTGGGTTCAAAAGCGGCTCTACGGCGCCGAGAAGGCTGCAGGCAAGCGGCGGACAATACTCCGACGCTCTGCCATAGAGAATATACGGTATGCCAAGCTGCAAAACGCCGAGAATGACTATATACAAAACAGGGAGCGCGGATATCTCGGGCTTTGTAGTTATTATAAACGGCAGGCCGAATATAAAAGCAGTCGCCTGACCTATGAGCATTGCGGAAAAACGCTCCTCGGTATCTGCTTTGCCCATGGCTATGAACATTCCTCCGAGGCAGGCTCCGGCGAATATGGCAACGAAGTTTCCTATCAGATATCCGCCCTCGAGCTGATCGAGGAAGAACATCGCAATGCCTATGAACGTAAAAATGACCGCAATGAAATCGCGCTTTTTAAAGCGCTGGCCGAAAAGCAGTGCCGAGAAAATGACGATGAATATCGGGTCGGTAAATTGCAGGACTATCGCATTTGCAGCAGTGGTGAGCTTATTGGCTGCAACAAAGGCGATATAGACAAGCCCCAGCAGCAATCCGGCAACTATCGTACGGCGGTTTATGCTTATTCTGTAGCCTTTTATGCGTATGTATGCAAGCACTGTCAGACCGGCAAAAAAGCTGCGCAGCGCCGATATCACAAACGAATTCCAGGGTATGAGCTTTATAAATATGCCGGCAATGCTCCAAAGTGCCGCGCACATTAGCATTTCAAGAATTGCTTTGTTTTCTTTTTTCATCTATTTCTCCGTATATAGCGAATAAGGGCGTGTTAAAAAACACGCCCTTAGCTTCGTTTTTTATATCACTCGGTAAAGTCGGATGCGATAAGCTCTGAAAGCGTATCGACAGCAGTTGCCTCGTCAGCACCGTCGGCAATGAGGTTGACAGTAGTGCCCTTAACGATGCCCAAAGAGAGAACGCCGAGCAGGCTCTTGGCATTGACACGTCTGTCTTCCTTCTCGATCCAGATGCTGCTTTTGAACTCGTTTGCTTTCTGAATAAAGAAAGTAGCAGGTCTTGCGTGCAGGCCCACCTGATTGTTAATAACTACTTCTTTGGTTACCATTCTCGCCACTCCTCTTGATCACAAAAGATTAATCCTACTTTAGCAAATTATTTAAAAAAGGTCAACAGATTTTGTTCATTTCGTAGATTTACACATTATTAATAAAATTTATCGATTGCTTTTATTTCAATTCGACTATTGTCACGCCGCTTTCGCCCTCTCCGAATCGACCTAATCTGTAGCTTTTCACGGCCTTATTGCGTTTGAGCATCTGCTGCACGGCGGCTCTTAGAGCGCCGGTGCCCTTGCCGTGGATGATCGTAACGGTCTTGAGCTTACCCATAACGGCACTGTCAATATACTGCTCGGCAGCATTCACAGCCTCAATACTCTCCATTCCCCGAAGGTCGATCTCCGGACTTACAGCCGCGCGAGGCGCCGTGCTGCCTGCAAGAGTTACGCTCTGCTTTTTCTGCTTTGCAGCATGACCCTCGATAAGGTACACATCGTCGGGCTTGAGCTTAACGTTCATGATTCCGGCACGCAGATTGAGCGTTCCGTCCGGATTTACATCAATGACCTCGGCCTTGACACCCATGGACTTTATCTCCACCGTATCGCCTGCTCTTACATCGCGCGCCGATTTTTTCTCTTCCTTCGGCTGCTCGGGTGCCTTTGCTTTAAGTTTGCCCTGAGATTCATTGAGCTTGCGCCTGAGCTCGCTGCGTGCACGATTTATCTCCTGCGTCTGCTCATCATCATTCATTTTGCGGCGCATTTCGTCAAGCTCGGCAAAGGTATCTTCCGCGGTGCGGCGAGCATCGGATATTATGCGCTCTGCATCGCGGCGCGCCTTCTCGTCTGCCTTTTCAAGCCTTACGGAAAGCTCTGCGCGCAGGAATGCCGCTTTTTTCGCGCTCTCCTCGGCCTCACGCAATTTTTTGGCAGTCTCCGCTCTATCGCGCTCCAAAAGTGCGCGTGTCTGCTCGAGCTTTTCTATTGTCGCTTCAAAGCTTGCATTCTGAACACCGATGCGAGCCTTAGCGTCGTCGATTATATCCTTGCTCAGTCCCAGACGCTCGGATATGGCAAACGCATTGGACTTGCCCGGAACGCCGACAAGCAGCCTGTAGGTCGGGCTGAGCGTTTCGACGTCAAATTCGCAGGAGGCGTTCTGAATGCCGTTTTCATTCGTTGCATAAACTTTAAGCTCGGCATAATGCGTTGTTGCGGCAACGTCAGCGCCCATTTTGCGCGCATGCTCAATAACGGCTATTGCAAGCGCCGCGCCCTCGGTCGGGTCGGTTCCGGCACCTAGCTCGTCAAACAGAAGGAGCGAATCTGCGTCGCACTCACCCAAGATATGCACGATGTTTGTCATGTGTGCCGAGAAGGTGGAGAGATTCTGCTCTATCGACTGCTCATCGCCGATATCGGCAAGCACATGCCTGTAAACCGGCACTCCGCTGCCGTCGTCTGCCGGTATGTGCAGGCCGCACTGCGCCATAACGTTTAAAAGTCCGATGGTCTTGAGAGTTACGGTTTTGCCGCCGGTGTTTGGGCCTGTTATGATAAGCGTATCAAAGTCCTCGCCAAGCTCGAGGCTTATCGGCACCGCCTTATCCTTCGGCAGCAGCGGATGCCGCGCGCGGCGCAGAACAACGCCCTTTTCCCTCAGCTCCGGCTCAATGCCGTTGAGCTTATATGAAAGCTTTGCGCGCGCAAATATGCCGTCGAGGGTAATAAGATAGGAATAGTCCGACGCGATATCCTCGGCATGAGCGGCGCAGTCAGCCGAAAGCTCGGCAAGGATGCGCTCGATCTCGGTTTTTTCCTTTGCAGCAAGCTCACGAAGCTCGTTATTTGCCTTAACGGCTGCCATGGGCTCAATAAAAAGCGTAGCTCCGGAAGCCGATATATCGTGAACGAGGCCCGGGATAGCGCCTTTGCACTCGGCCTTTACCGGAACGACAAAGCGATCCGAGCGCATGGTTATGATAGGCTCCTGAAGCACCTTTGCGTATGACGGTGAGGATATTATTTTTTGCAGGCAGTCACGCACACGGGCGCTCGCGGCGCGGATCTTGCGGCGGATGTTTGCAAGCTCGCTCGACGCGCTGTCGGCGATCTCGTCCTCCCCTACTATTGAGCCGGTTATTTTCTCTTCAAGGAATCTGTTCGCGTGCAGCGCTGCAAACAGATGGTCGATACAGCTTTTGCCGAGCTTATCATCTGATGTGTATCCCTTAACAAGGCGCGCGCACTGCAAAACTCGGGCAATGTTAAGAAGCTCTATCGTATTGAGGCTTCCGCCGAGGTCGGCACGACTCAGCGACGGGCGAATATCCTTGATGCCCGAAAGCGACGGACTGCCGCGCACGACCATCATTTCTTTGGCCGCGCTCGTTTCGGCAAGGCGGTTTTTTACCTCTAGCCTGTCCGCACTTGGGCGGAGCTTGAAGCATGCCTCTCTGCCGCCGTCTGTGACGGCCTCGGCGGCAAGCATTTCGAGCACCGTCGGCAGCTCAAGTATGTTAAGCGATTTTTCGTAGAAATCCATTATTTTATCTGTCTCCAGTAATCAAGTGTTGAAAACTTTCTTTCCGTCTGCGTCAAGAGATATGCCTCGGTCGCTTTTGATGCGCGCGAGAGCGCGTCATCGTCGATTTTAAACGAGAGCATTTTTCGCGCAGGCGCGTAAACTATATACCTAAGCGCCTGAAGCGACGCCGGACACAGCTCATAATTTGCCTGAACCTGCGCATTGTTGCACTCGCGGCAACAGATAACGCCGTTTCGAGGACTGAAGCGCGGCAGCTCCGGATCGGACGCACCGCACACGCAGCAGCTCACCAGGTTCGGCTCATAGCCGGCAAGCGACATAAGGCGCATCTCGAACGCGGTTTTTATATGCGTCTGCGAATACATGTCGTTTGACAGGGCAAACAGGCAGTTCAGTATAAGCTGCAAAAGCAGCGGATCGGGGTTTCCCTCGTCCGACAGCGCCTCGATGCACTCGGCAAAATAGCTTGCAAGCGAAAGCGCCGTTATATCACCACGAAGTCCCTTGAATTCTTCGATCGTCGAGCCTTCGCTCACCGTCCAGAAGCCATTGCGCTCGAGCATTGTAAGCTCGGAAAACACAAGAAACTGCGTAGCCGCGGCGATCTTGCTGCCCTTGCGCAGTGCGCCGCGCGCCTTGACGGTCATTTTGCCCATATCCTCCGTCAGAACAGTAAGTATCCTGTCGGCTTCCTTGTATCGAACCTCGCGCAGAACAAGGCCCCTTGTCGTTTTAAACATATGTACACTATCAGCTCTGCGGCGAAGGAGTCTCCTCCGCCGGCTTGTTACTTTTATTCTTCTCCGAAGCTCTGTACATTAGCCAGCTCATCGGATCGCCAGTATCGGCAAATATCTGCCAGAGAATTTCATCACTCATTCGGCTACCTCCGCTGATGTTAGTATCAGTTAGCCAGAGGCGGCATATGCGTGGTAATTATTCCGTGAAGCCGAAGTTGCGAAGCTGCGCCGTGCTGTCACGCCAATTCTCCTTGACCTTCACCCAAGTCTGCAAAAACACCTTTGTTCCCATAAAGGCTTCGATGTCCGCCCTGGCAAGCTCGCCGATCTTCTTGAGCATCGCACCCTGCTTGCCGATGATGATCCCCTTATGGCTGGCTTTTTCGCAGTAGATGGTAACGTCAAGGTCGATTATGCCGTTATCCCTCTCTGAAAAGCGCGTTACCTCAACGGCCGTTCCGTGCGGTATCTCTTTATCGAGGCACAAAAGCAGCTTTTCGCGCACAAGCTCGGCGCATATCTGCTTTTCGGGCTGATCGCATATCATATCGTCCGGGAATAGCTGAGGCCCCTCCTGAGCGTATTTTTCAAGCTCTGCAAGAAGCTCGTCTATACCTTCACCGTTTTTGGCCGACATCGGGATTATCGCGTCAAAGTCATGTGCGGCGGAATACAGCGCCATGACCTCCAAAAGCTCGGTTTTTTCGACTGTGTCGATCTTATTTATAACAAGTATGGCCGGAACTCCGGTTTCCTTTATGCGAGCAATAAGCTCTTCCTCCTGCCTGCCGATATTCGCTATCGGCTCAACAAGGAGCATAACGGCGTCAACGTCGGCAACGCTCTCCTTTACGACATTGACCATATAATCGCCAAGGCGCGTTCTTGGCTTATGGAAGCCCGGAGTGTCGATTATAACAAACTGTGTGTCGCCGCGGTTGACAACGGCGCTGATGCGGTTGCGCGTGGTCTGCGGTTTATTTGAAACTATGGCAATTTTCTCGCCGACAAGCGCGTTCGTGAGCGTTGATTTGCCGACATTAGGACGGCCGCATATCGTTATCATTGCAGTTTTGCTTATCATATCATATGTCTCCCATTATTTCTTTTTCTCTCGTGCGCATCTGCTTTTTCATCTCGCCCTCATCGACGTGATCGTAGCCGAGCAGATGCAGAACACTGTGTACCGTGAGGTAGCTGACCTCTCTGTCAAAGCCGTGACCGAACTCCTCGCCCTGCATGGCGCATTTTTCAAGCGATATCATCATGTCGCCGAGCATGACGGCTCCAGTATACGGATCCGTATCACAAAGGGCTGCGTCAAACTCGCCCGGTGTCAGCTCGTTGAGCGGAAAAGACAGGACATCCGTTGCAGCGTCAATGCCTCGAAAATCTCGATTTGTTTCACGGATACCCTCGTTATCGGTGAGCATTACGCTTATAAGGCAGGGCCTGTCCACGCCTTCGGCATCCAGCGCCATAGCTGCGGCTTTTTTGATAAGCGCTGCCGCATTATTATGTCCCATGCCGCTTTTTTCGCGGCTTACATATATCTCATGCTTTATCATTGCTTTTTCCTCCTATACGGACCGGACTTTGCGGCAGGCTCGGGTGGATTTTTCTTATCGTATACTTCGTAAGCCTCGATTATCTTCTGAACGAGCTGGTGGCGCACAACGTCGGCGCCGGTGAGCTTGCAGATGGATATGTCCTCAATGCCGTCAAGAACCTTCATTGCTATCTTCAGGCCGCTGACCTTGTCCTCCGGCAAATCTATCTGTGTGATATCGCCGGTTATAACGACCTTTGAGCCAAAGCCTATTCGGGTAAGAAACATTTTCATCTGCTCGCGCGAGGTGTTCTGCGCCTCGTCGAGGATTATGAAGCTGTCGTCAAGCGTGCGGCCGCGCATGTAGGCAAGCGGCGCGACTTCAATGTTTCCGCGCTCAAGATATTTCTGATATGTGTCGGCTCCGAGCATGTCAAACAGCGCGTCATAAAGCGGCCTGAGATACGGATCGACCTTGCTTTGCAGATCGCCGGGAAGAAAACCGAGGCGCTCGCCGGCTTCGACGGCAGGACGCGTCAGGATTATGCGGTTTACCTCCTCGGCTCTGAACGCCGCGACCGCGGCAGCAACGGCAAGATAGGTCTTGCCCGTTCCGGCAGGGCCGATGCCTAGAGTTATCGTATTGTTTGCTATTGCGTCGCAATATGTCTTCTGGCCGAGGGTTTTTGCCTTGACCGGCTTGCCCTTCGCCGTTATGCACACAACGTCGCTTGCAAGCTCGTTTATCTTCGATTCCCTGCCCTCGGCAACGAGCTTGAGGATATATCTCACGCTCTGCGCGTCGATATTCTCGCCGCGCGCGGCAAGCGTCAGCAGACCGTTTATCGCCTTCTCGGCGAGCATGACGCTCTCTTCCTCACCGCAGATGTGTATCTTATTCTCGCGGTCAAGAACTTTAACGCCAAGCTCGGATTCAATTATGCTCAGGTTTCGGTCGAATGAGCCAAACACGCTTATTACATGCTCCATTCTTTCGACTTCTATCGTTCTTTCAATCATAGTCTGCCTCCTTGGCAATATTCTCTGTGCACTGAGCGCGCAGCGTGACCGTCATGACAGCATCGGTCTTGGACACTGAATACTCCGCTGACACTATCTGTCCGTCGCCGATGCGGCGCTGAAGCTCATTTTTAAGGCTTTCCTTCATGCGCCCGACGGTCTTATCCTCGTCTATGGGCAAAAGGCTCGTTTCATACTGCGTTGTGCGCTCGACAGCATATCCGACAGGCAAAGTGAAAACGTCGCCGAGGGATATGTACTTTAATTTATTTATTTTATCACAACTATCGCATTTATTTCTACTGTCGGAGAAAAAATTTATCCGCTTTTTCCCGATAACAAGCGAAAAGGCCGTGTTTCGGCCGCTCTTTTCGGTTTTTCGCTCTTCAAGCAGCGGTGTTTGGGCACTTATCTCATACCATGTGTCGGCAATCACCTGAGCCATTGAGTGGACATAGCGCTCATCCCCCGTTTCGCTGCTCATAAGTCCGCGCACCAGAACATCGCCCTTTGCCACCGCATTACCGACGATTGCTACGCTCTCGCCTTCGAGGACGGACATTTTTCTGATCACACCGCTTTTTGACGCGATTATATCGCATGGCGATTTTTCGTTGACGATATCGGGCTTATCGATGCGCTCATGAACTATGATCTCAGCCTTTGACGAGCGAACGTTCAGGCTAAGCCACGCTATTTCCGGCATTTCGGACACTATGTGGCTGCGTATCTCATCGGACGACAGCGCCGGCCAATACGCACCGTAGTCAACGCCGCATTCTGCGAGCTTGCGCAAAATCTCTGCATCGCTGAGCTTATCGTTTCCGCTTATCTCGATCCTCCACAAAAACAGCGACGATACGGCGGCAAGCGAAACGCACAAAACGAAAGCGAGCAAAAACACGGCTCGTCTTTTTGCACCGAGCTTAAGCTTCCTGCCGCCGGTTTCGGAGATGAGCTTTACGTCAAGTCCGTTTTTGCCGCTCCGGGCAAGCAGGCTATCGGCATAGGATGCATGTACGCAAAAGGTGATCGAAAAATCCCGGCATGGGCTTGCGCTCCAAAACTCTATCCGGTTTTCGGCGCAGTAATTTAGTATGCGCTCTGGCTGCGCGCCGGAGACTTCAAGCTCAGCCACTCCGCGCGCAAGATCGTAAAGCTTTCTCATTATTCAAACTCCAATGCAATAATTCTGCCGCATATGAACATATCGCTGCCGTTCATCGCTCCAAGGCGCAGAGCATCGCCGCGCACCGCGAGCTTTACGCTGCCGCAGTCGATCTCAATAAGATTATCGTTATATGTGATTATTCCACGGTGGTTTTCAACCAGCAGGCGGCTTCTTCCGCAGAGGCTGAGCTTAACGCTGCCGAGAGCATCGGCCGGGATATCAAGCTTATCGGCAAGAAGCTCGGCTCTGTCGCGTTTTGTTTTCATTTACGCTCACCTCCGCAGTCTAAACCTATGCCGCAAAGCATAGCTTAATACATGGACAAGGAGTTGATAGTATGAAAAAGGCTCTGTATATTTTTGCATCATTCGGCATATTCGCCGCGCTGCTCATTTTCCCGAAGGCCGCTGCCGAGGCAGTGAAAGCAGGGCTTATAATGTGCGCGCAGATGATCATACCGTCGCTGTTTCCATTTTTCATTGCGGCCAATCTTTTAAACGAGCTTGGCGCATCAAAGCTCACGGCAAACGCGCTTGCACCGCTCGGAGCGCGGCTCGGCATGTCCGGCCACGGAGTTTCGGCATTTATTATCGGCGTCACCGCCGGATATCCGCTGGGCGCTGCATACATAGCGCGGCTGAGGTCGCAGGGGCTTGTAAGCCGCGACGATGCCTCAAGGCTCATTGTTTTCTGCAACAACTCCGGCCCTGCATTTATCATCGGTGCCGCCGGGGTCGGCGTGTTTGGCTCTGCCCCTGTCGGATTTTTTCTGTATGCCGTACATATTTTAGCGGCACTCATTTTCGGCGTTATTATCTGCCCGAAAGCTCCGTGCGATATCTGCTATGACGAGGATATATTCTCCCCGGTGAGCTTATCGGCGGCGTTTACGGCGTCGGTAAAACGTGCAGCCGATTCTATGATAGGTGTCTGCTCCTTTGTCGTTGCGTTTTCGGCGATAAACGGCGTTCTCGACGCTATGGATATAACTCGAAGCATTGCCGGTGAGCTTTCATATAGGCTAGGAACCGAGCTTAGCTGGTGCACAGCGCTGCTTGCCGGCATCCTCGAGCTTGGAAACGGCATAGGCAGCATGACAGGGCTTGCAATAAGCCCAATTAATCTCGCCCTTGCTGCGTTTATTCTCTCCTGGGGCGGCCTTTCGGTTCACTTCCAGACCTTTTCCATGATAGCCGGAACGGATATAAAAACCGCCCGATACATGATCGGACGGTTTTTGACGGCGCTTATCGCAGCAGCACTTGCCCTGCTCGGCGCGGCAGCAATATTTTAAAATACAAGTATGCCGACTACGGCAGAGGCGGCGATATAGAATATCGGGTGCAGATCCTTCGTTTTCTTGACAAGGTTTGTCAGCACCCATATCACGGCCGCGAGCGCAAGCCCCTTCCACGAAAACAGATCGAGGATATTTCCGCTTGCCTTGAATGCGTCCTCGCGGACGAGCGCAAGCATGACAACGGAAAAGCCTGCTGCTGCAATCAGTCCTGCCGAGGCCGGGCGCAGCCCGTAAAACGCATGATCAACAAAGCGGTTTTCCCTGAACTTTTTCAGGCAGGACGCAATGATGAGTATGATGATTATCGCCGGCGTCACAAGGCCGAGCGTTGCAATGATCGCCCCGGGCAAGCCGCCTGTTATATAGCCGACATAGGTCGCCGTATTGACGCCTATCGGTCCGGGCGTTGACTCGGACACGGCTATCATATCGGCTATCTGCTGATAGGTAAACCAGCCCGTGCGGTCAGATATGTCATAGATAAACGGGAGCGTTGCCAGTCCGCCGCCGACGGCGAACAGGCCGGTTTTGAAAAACTCCCAGAAAAGGCGCAGATACATCATGATTTACGCGCCTCCAATTCCTTGACGATGATTCCGGCAATCGCGGCGGCGAGGACATATATCACCGGCGAAATGCTCAAAAACACGCTACATGCAAACACCGCGATGAATATAAGCAGCGTTTTCCAGTCAACGACAGACTTTTTCCACAGCTTCACGACTGCATTGAGAATAAGCACGCACACGCACACGCGGATTCCGGCAAACGCGCTCTGAACAGCAGGAAGATGCGCGAAATTCTGAATAAACGCGGCAATGATCGTTATTATCACAAGCGACGGGAACACAACGCCGAGAGTTGCGAATATCCCACCGAGCACGCCTGCCTGCTTCTGACCGACAAAGGTCGCGGTATTCACGGCAATAACGCCGGGCGTGCACTGGCCGATTGCGTACCAGTCCATGACCTCTTCATCGGTTGCCCAGCGGCGCTTTTCGACAACCTCGCGCTGAAGCGCCGGCAGCATCGCATAGCCTCCGCCGAAGGTCGTTACTCCGACCACGGCGAAGGTTATAAACAGCCTTCCGAGCTGCTTAAGTTTATCTTTCATTTTCTCAGGCCTTCCGCATATTCGGAATATTTTGCGATCTTAGCGTCGCACTCGGCCTTATCCGCACCCTTGCAGAGGATGTAGACCTTTACCTTCGGCTCCGTACCGGACGGGCGTACGATAAAACTCGTTCCGTCGGCAAGCTCGAAATACAAAACGTTCGAGCCCTTTATCGGGGTCTGACCCATAACACCAAGCTCGGGAACCTTTATGCTGCCGTCGGAATAGTCGCGCAGCTTGAACACTTCAACTCCGGCGATCTGCTTCGGCGGATTGCTGCGAAGCTCGGCCATAAGATTTTTCATCTTCACTATGCCGTCAAGTCCGGGCATAACAAGGTTGAGCGTTTTTTCGGCGTAGCGGCCGTACTTTGCGTACAGGCTCTCCATTGCCTGACTGAGGTTCATGCCCTTATCGTAATAGTAAGCTGCCATTTCGGCTACCATCATCGACGCGGTGACGGCGTCCTTATCGCGGACATAGTCGCCCATCATATATCCGTAGCTTTCCTCATAGGCGAAGATATATTTATAGCTTCCGGCCTTTTCCCACTGAGCGATACGCTCGGCCATGAATTTAAAGCCGGTGAAGGTATCCTCAAAATGAACTCCGTTGGTCTCGGCAACGACTTTTGCCATTTCGGTGGTGACGATGCTCTTGACTGCACCGGCATTTTTGGGCAGAGTGCCAGCAGCCTTGCGCGCATTTATGACGTAATCGAGCAGCAGAACGCCGAGCTGGTTGCCGGTGATGGAGATATAGTCCTCACCCGAGCGCACCATAACGCCTATGCGGTCAGAGTCGGGATCGGTTCCGATTATAAGGTCGCTGCCGACCTTCTTCGCAAGATCGACTGCAAGATAAAAGCCCTCGGGATTTTCCGGGTTCGGGCTTTCAACCGTGGGGAAGTTTCCGTCAATGACCATCTGTTCGGGCACGGGATAAAGCTGAGTTATGCCCAGTCTATGCAGTGCCTCGGGAACGAGCTTATAGCCAGCACCGTGGAACGGAGTGTATACTATTTTAAAATCAGGCGCTACCTTTGCGACGATCGCTTTGTTTATGGCCTGTCCGAGCACACACTCGAGATATGCCTCGTCGGTCTCGGTTCCTATAAGCTCGATCTTACCCTGAGACACGGCTTCGTCAAAGTCGCAGCTGACAAAGTCATCGAATATATCGATCTTGCTCATCTGCTCGGCGATCGCCTCAGCGTGCTGCGGCGGAAGCTGAGCGCCGTCCGACCAATATACCTTGTAGCCGTTATACTCCTTGGGGTTGTGAGATGCGGTTATGTTAAGACCGGCAGTGGTTCCGTAGTATCGCACGGCGAAGCTCAGCTCCGGAGTCGGGCGCAGAGCGTCAAAAATGCGAACATGTATGCCGTTTGCGGCCATAACGCATGCAGCCTCATGAGCAAAAAGCTCGCTGTTGTTGCGGCAGTCAAAGCAGATGGCTATGCCCTTTTTCATTGCTTCCTCGCCCTCTGCCTTGATAACGTTTGCAAAGGCCTGAGTTGCATGGCGGATGATGTGGACATTCATCTGATGCAGACCGAGCTTCATTGTTCCGCGCAGTCCGGCAGTGCCGAACTCGAGCGGCGCAAAAAAGCGGCTCTCGATCTCTTTTTCGTCGTTTGCTATTGAGTTGAGCTCCTCCCATTCGGCTTCGCTCAGTGCGGGACTGTCCAGCCAGCGCTGGTACTCTTCCTTATAATTCCTCGTCATATTCTGCGCTCCCTTCGCTTAAATTGACAGCGTCCTCATACATTGTCTTAGGTACATATATTTCAACACCCGTGCCGCTTGTCCCGAGGATCAGGCGACCGAAATCGCCGTCGTTCGGATACAGTCTTATGCACGGAATGCCATATGCCTCAAGTAAGTTTACTATCATCTCGTCGCTGATGTCAAGGCACTTGCAATGTGTAAGGAAAACAGGCTCTATAGGCTCGCCGTTTTCGTCCTTCGGCCACTTTTTGAGAAGATCGCCGGTGAGCTTTCTTCCCCATTCAAGCTTAACTTTTTCGTCCATTACTGCCCTCCGTTATTTGTGATATCTCGATCCTTCGAGGATTTTGAAGCTGCGGTAGATCTGCTCGGCGAGCATAACTCGCGCAAGATGGTGCGGAAAGGTCATTTCGCTCATGCCAAGGCGCATGTCCGCGCGCTGCTTTATTTTAGGCGACAGGCCGAACGAGCCGCCGACGACAAAGCACAGCCTTCCCCTTCCGGAAACGGCAAGTTCGTTTATTCTCCGCGCAAAATCCTCGCTTTTAAGCTGCCTGCCCTCGACACACATTGCAATAACGTAAGTGTCCTTACCTATTGCACGCTCAATATCTCCGGCTTCCTTATCCAGCGCCGCGGCTATCTCCTTATCTGACGGAGAAGCACCCAACTTTGTTTCATTCAGCTCAATACATTCAAATTTACAGTAGGCCGACAGGCGCTTGGAATACTCGGCGAATGCATCAACATAAAATTGCTCTCTGAGCTTGCCGACGCATATGAGTCTTATGCTAAGCATTTTAACCTCTCTCCCGCCTCGACTGCAAGCATATTATTTGCCGTAGCAACACTTATTTGCACGTTTTTAACGGAAACGGCGGTGCTGACAGTGCCGTACGCAAGCTCAGGCGTATTGTTATCGCGGCTCAAGTGCCCTAATATTATATGCTTTGTTCCGTGTTTTGCAAGATGCTCTGCCAAAATTCCGCAGTCGTCATTTGACAAATGCCCGGTGGGTGCAAGTATTCTGCGCTTCAGAAAATACGGATATGCTCCGTTTTTGAGCATGTTTATATCATGATTTGCCTCGATAAGCGCGGTATCAGCGCCCTCAAGCCCGGCAATAAGCTCATCGTTTATGCTGCCGGTATCGGTTGCAAAGCCTAAGGTTTCCTCGCCTTCAAAGCGATAGCCGACGCTGTAAGCGGCATCGTGCATGGTTCTAAAGCAGCTGACCTCAACGCCGCCGAGGGAGAGCCTATCATCCTCGGGTATGTAGTTTAAATTGTTTTTTATCTCCGGTTTTACCCGGCAAAGCTCCTCGCACAGGGGCTTTGGTGCAAATATACTCAGGTTATGATGCTTAATGAGCATCGAAAGCCCGGAAATGTGATCGGAGTGCTCATGTGTTATGAGCACTCCGCACAGATCCTGCGGAGCAAGTCCAAGCTGCGCAAGAGCCGCAACGGTCCTGCGCATGGATATCCCCGCATCTATAAGTATATTCGCTTTGCCCTCAGAAACGAGGCTGCAATTGCCTGAAGAACCGCTGGCGAAAGTTACTATACGCATATTTTATCCTATCGAAATCACTTTATCATGCAGCTCAGGCTCGTCTGGGTAATCAACGATGCTGATATCTGCTCCGAGCTTTCTGAGCTTGCCCACGAAGTTTTCATAGCCGCGCTCGATGAAATGTATATCCTCGATCTCGGTCTTACCGCTTGCGCACAGACCGGCAATGACCATTGCCGCGCCGGCTCTCAGGTCGCAGGCCATAACGGGTGCGCCGGTGAGCTTTGCGCCGCCTTCAAATATCGCAATGCGGCCGTCAACCTGAATATCGGCGCCCATTTTGCGCAGCTCGTTAACATATTTGAATCGGTTATCGTAAATTCCCTCGGTTATGACGCTCGTTCCGTTTGCCATGCAAAGCAGAGCGCCCATCTGCGGCTGCATATCGGTCGGAAATCCGGGATAAGGCAGAGTCTTGACGTTTGCCTTGCGCAGGTGGCCGTTGCCCTTTACGAGAACGCAGTCCTCGTATTCCTGGACGATCGTGCCTGTTTCGCGCAGCTTTGCAGAAATGCACTCAAGATGCTTAGGAATGACGTTCTTGACAAGAACCTCGCCGCCGGTGGCTGCTGCGGCTACCATATATGTTCCGGCCTCAATCTGGTCGGGAATGATTGAATAGCTGCCGCCGTGGAGCCTGTCAACTCCGTTGACCTTCACGGTATCCGTGCCTGCTCCGCGGACATCCGCACCCATGGAGTTTAAGAAGTTTGCAAGGTCAACAATATGCGGCTCTCTTGCCGCGTTTTCGATTATCGTCCTGCCGCTTGCCATGGTGGCCGCAAGGATGATATTCATCGTTGCGCCGACAGATACTTTATCAAGATATATCTTTGCTCCGTGAAGTCTGCCGTCGGTCGCCTCGGCATACACAAAGCCGTTGCGGACATCGACATCCGCACCAAGGGCGTTCATGCCCTTTATATGCTGGTCGATGGGGCGAACGCCGAAGTTGCATCCGCCGGGCATAGTTGTTTTTGCGCTGCCGAATCTGCCGAGCATTGCGCCGATGAGATAATAAGATGCGCGGATCTTGCGCATAAGCTCAAAGGGAGCGTCGCAAAATCTTACGTTGCGGCTGTCTATCTCTATAGTGCCGGGACAGATCATTCTGACCTCGGCGCCGAGCTGGGTCAATATTGTAAGGAGCATGTCGGTATCGCTGATCTGCGGCATATTTTCTATGCGGCAGATGCCGTCAACCATCAGTGCGGCCGGAATTATCGCGACCGCCGCGTTTTTTGCTCCACTTATATCAACCTCGCCCTGAAGCGGTTTTCCACCGTTTATGACGTACTTTTCCATATGTTACACCTTTCATAGGTACTGACGCACCGGTTTGTTATTATAGCATAGCGCATATGCAAAGGCAATTAGCAATGTAAACAAATCGTAACTATTTCTCGCTCTCAAGCAGGCGTTTTGCCTTGAGAACGGCGATGATGGTTTTGCCGTCGGCGATCTTTCCGTCCATGACAAGCTGAACAAGCTCGTCGATGTGGTGCTTTTCGACGCTCAGGAACTCTCCCTCGTCAAGATGGCTCTTGCCGCGGTGAAGTCCGCGCGCGAGATATATGTGCAGCGTTTCGGTCGAAAATCCGGGCGACGAATAGTCCTGGCCGAGACTTATGATCTCATCGGCGGTAAAGCCCGTTTCCTCGGAAAGCTCGCGCACCGCGCACTCGTACGGATCCTCGCCGTATTCAAGCTTGCCGGCAGGCGCTTCAAGCAGCTCCTTCTGGAACGGATAACGGAACTGCCTTACGCAATAGCAATAGCCCTCGTCGTCGATCGGCAGTATAGTCGCGCCGCCCGGATGCTCAACTACCTCGCGCTTTACGACACTTCCGTCGCACAGCTCGGCGTGGTCAAGACGAACATTTACAATGACGCCGCGATACTTTTCTTCACTATCTATTTTCTTCTCAATACAGCTCATAATGCGCCTCGGGAAAAATAATTATCTGCTTTACATAATGCTAAAACAGTATAGCACCTTCTTTGTGATATTTCCATAATTTTTGTATAGAAAATCAAAAAAAATTCCGCTAAACTATGCTTTGTTAACGAAATTTTGTGAGCTGTTATTCAATTTGATTGAGTTTTGTTCCCAAAACGTAAATTTGTTAAATTCAGGAGTGAGATATTATGTTATCTGATGAAGCTGCTGCGCTTCTTTTTAATGATAAGGAGCTTACAAACGAGGAGATATCAGGCCTTTTTGACGATTGTTCGGGCGGCATTGAGGCCGACGTTTTTACATATGGTGGGCGCACTCTTATACTCGCACACGCGGGCGAACCGCTGCGCAGCAGGTTCTCTGCGCAAATGCGCGTCAAAAGAAAAAGCCGCACACGATAAAGTGTGCGGCTAAATCATATGTTTCAGACCGTTACTTCCTGTGAAGCGTAGATCTTTTTGAGCTTTGCATATCTGGGCAGACCGTCCTCATAAACGGCATCGCTCTCGCCTTGGATAAGCGGCAGAGCATAGTTTATGAAGTCCTCGGTCACGAAGTTGCCCTCGGCGTTTATCCACTCTGTCGGAACGGTTTTTTCGCGGTTTGCAACAGCCTCAAGGTCAATGAGGGTCGGCACGCAGCGATACTGTCCGCCCTCGGTGTCTCTGCCGAAGGCAGCCATCTTTCCGCTTACGCCGCTCAGCGCCGATTCAACGGCAAAGCGACCGGCCATTTCGGCCTCGGCAATATCGGTGGCGGAAGCCTGATGCGCCGCTGCTCTCTGCAAAAGGCTAAGCTCAATGCCGCGGACTTTAACTCCGATGCGCTGGTGGAGAACCGATGCGAGCATTACAGCAAGGCCGCCGAGCTGCACATGTCCGAAGCCGTCGTTTGACGAGGTCTTTGCCTCGGAAACGAAGCTGCCGTCGGCATAGTGAATGCCCTCGGACACGACGACGAGTGCCTTGCCCTTTTCCTTATAAACGCGCTCGACATCGGCGCAGAAGCTGTCCATGTCAAAATCGCGCTCGGGCAGGTAAACGAGGTCGGGGCCGCAGCCCTTATATGATGCAAGCGCTGCCGATGCCGCAAGCCAGCCGGCATGACGGCCCATTATCTCAACGACGTTGACCGTGCCGGTGCTGTAAACGCAGGTATCCTTATAAAGCTCCATGCAGGATGTTGCGATATATTTTGCCGCGCTGCCGTAGCCGGGGCAATGATCCGTTCCGAAAAGGTCGTTGTCGATCGTTTTGGGAACGCCGATAACTCTGCACTCATAGCCGACGCTGCTCATATAGCGGCTTATCTTATTGCAGGTGTCCATCGAATCGTTGCCGCCGTTATAGAAGAAGTAGCGAACGTCATACTTTTTGAATACTTCAAGTATGCGCTTATAATCGCTGTCATCCTCCTCGGGCTCGGCTATCTTATAGCGGCATGAGCCAAGCTCCGACGACGGAGTGTTCAGAAGAAGCTTAAGCTCCTCGGCGTTCTCCGCGCCCATGTCAAAAAGCTTATCCTCAAGCACGCCCTTTATGCCATACTGAGCGCCGTAGACATGGGTTATATTCTCGGAAGCGAGAGCCGCGCTGACTACGCCGTACATGCTGGCATTTATGACTGCGGTAGGGCCGCCGGACTGCCCGAATATGCAGGCTCCTTTAAGCTGACTGCTCATAACTTATGCCTTTCCGTCGCAGCCGAGAACATCGACTATCTTGTGTGCGACCATATC